>C688J18823_10001330_pt1 | contig 15174 bp, 10 predicted proteins | sample HopSoiMetagenom1_FD_18823 | JGI IMG/M metagenome (IMG submission 18823)
GACATGAGTTCTCTGGATATAGCCGCCAGTCCGTCGATACGCCGCGACGAAACGGTGCAGATATCGCTGCTGCTTGCCTTCACCGGCGGCTATCTCGATGCCTATACCTGGATCATTCACGGCGTAATGGCCAATGCCCAGACGGCGAACCTTGTCCTGCTCTGGGTCCACGGCGCAGCGGGCGAATGGGCACGAGCGCTTCACTTTGTCCCTCCAATTGCTGCATTTGCCGTCGGCATCGTCATTGCCTCCTGGCTGCGTCGCGCCACAGGAGACCGGGCCAGCGCGATCAGCACGCTCATCGAAATATTGCTGCTGGTCGCGGTCGGAATCCTGCACAATCGGTTGCCGGATCTGGCGGGCACGCTGGGAATCTCGTTCGTTGCCGCCATGCAAACGGCGATCTTCACCAAGGTCGAAGGCGTGGCCTACAGCTCGGTGATGATCACAGGCAACCTACGCCAGGCGATCGAGGGACTGTTCGCCGTCATCTCCGGACAAATTGGCGCGTTTCGTCGCCCTGGTATCTTTGCCGCATTGTGCGTCACCTTCGGCACAGGGGCCGCCGTTGGCGCCTACGCGACCAAGAGTATTCCGGACCTCGCCCTTGGCCTGCCGGTGGTGGCCTTGCTGATCGTCTTGCTTCGCTGCGAGATGCATCCCAACGAGGAACGCCTATGAAGTCACACTCGTTTCAGCGAACGGGCTGGACGCGGATTTTTCCGCCGTTGGCCTGGCTTGCCGAGTACAAACCGTCCTGGTTGCGCAATGATGCGATCGCCGGCGTAACACTCGCCGCATATGCGATCCCGGTGTCACTGGCCTATGCGGGTCTCGCCGGGTTGCCGCCCCAGGTCGGCATTTACGGCTATATGCTCGGTGGCTTGGGCTACGCGCTGCTTGGGTCGTCCCGCCAGCTTGCGGTCGGCCCGACCTCCGCAATCTCGCTCATGATCGCCAGCAGCGTCGGGGCGCTGGCTGGAGGGGACGCGATACGCTTCGCACAGATCGCCAGCCTTTCGGCATGCGCCGTGGCNCTGCTTTGCCTGATTGCCTGGCTTTTCAAGCTCAGCATTCTCGTTCGTTTGGTCAGCGACAGCATTCTCGTCGGCTTCAAGGCGGGGGCCGGGCTCACCATCATCATGAGTCAGTTGCCGAGCCTGTTCGGTGTGGCCGGCGGCGGGCACAACTTCTTCGACCGGGCGATACGGCTTGCAGGTCAGATTGGAGACGTCAATCTGCTCGTATTGGCCATTGGATTGGCTGCGATCGTGCTCTTGCTCGTCGGTGAACGATTTCTGCCGGGCCGGCCGGTCGGACTCACCGTGGTGGCGTTGGCGATCCTGATGGCAACCTTGTTCGGGCTTCCCGCCATGGGCGTCGCCGTTACCGGGAACATCCCGGAGGGATTGCCCGCTTTCCAGGTGCCCACATTCGGGATGCTGGAATTCGAAGAGCTGTTTCCCATCGCGGCCGGATGTCTGCTGTTGGCCTATATCGAAGGTGTTTCGGCGGCCCGGAGTTTTGCCGCGAAGCATGGATACAGCCTTGATGTCCGGCAGGAATTTCTGGGGCTGGGAGCCGCCAACCTCGCGGTTGCGTTTGGCCATGGCTATCCCGTCGCTGGCGGGTTGTCGCAATCCGCCGTCAATGACACGGCGGGAGCGCGCACGCCGCTGGCGTTGGTGGTTTGCTCGTTTGCCCTCGCACTTTGCCTGCTTTTCTTCACGGGTTTGCTGACCAACCTTCCCAAGGCAGTGCTGGCTGGCATCGTCTTTGCCGCCGTCTACAAACTGGTCGACGTCCGCGCGCTGCTTTGGATGTGGAGAGTGAGCCGGATCGACTTCTACGCAGCCTCTATCGCGCTTGTGTCCGTATTGCTGCTTGGAATCCTGCAAGGGGTCCTGCTTGCCGCCGTTGCATCGATCTTCCTGCTACTTGGCCGCGCATCGCAGCCCAATATCGCGTTTCTCGGGCGGCTTCCTGGAACGGGCCGCTATTCCGACAGCGCCAGGCACGCGGGCGTGGAGCCGCTGGTCGGTGTCATCGCGTTCCGTCCTGAAGCCTCGCTGCTCTACATCAATGCCGAGACGATTCTGGAGACCGTTTTGAAGGCGTTGCAAAAATCGTCTGACGTCAGGCTGGTTGCCTGCGATCTCTCGGCATCCCCCTACATCGATCTCGCCGGCGCACGCATGTTACTCGATCTCCATGACGAGCTGGCATCGCGTCACGTCGCGTTTTGTATCGTCGGCGCCCATGCGCAGTTGCGTGACCTGTTGCGGGCGGAAGGACTGGCAGACAAGACGGACAGCGGCGAGTGGCTGCGGACGCTCGATAGCGTGCTGGGCGACGGTAAAGCCGTCGAACGATCCGATCTCCGCCAGGAACGGCCGTTGGGAACGTGAAGCCCCGCTGACAATCGGCGACCGAGAGATATCCCGCACGCCTGTTGCATTGCGAAGCGCGACATTCAATTCGGTTTGGCGGGTTCGTCTCAAGAGAGTGCGACCCTTGACTTGGATCAAAGGAGCGGGAGGGCAGGGGGGCACGGTCCGAGGAACCATCACCTCCGCAAGGATCGGGAGAGAGACATGTCCAAGGATGCCAAACCCGCACAGAAGCGCATCGATCAGTTCCTTAACGGGCCCGGTGGACGAGCGGACGACTGGCGCGATCTGGTGGAAGGCGCCAAGGTGTGGGCTCGAGGCGGGGATCGCGCGAACTACGATGCCGCGCTGGCCGATTTGTCGGTGACGGAAGAGTTTCACGGCTATCCCGGCCTGCATTTGATGGCGGCGTTGAGGGAAGCGGCCGTAGCCGGAGACGCCGGAACGTCGCTCTCGCTTGCCACCCGGATCACGCAGGCCCTCCAAACCAGATCCTTCCGCCAGCACGCCGGAGACTGGAACGTCAACGATGACGGCGACGGAGAGGCCCCCGACCTTGCGTCGCCGACATTCGGGCAGCAAACGGTACGCCGCCCATATTTCGAAACCCTCATTGTCACGGGNCTGTCATCGAANAAATGGCCGGCACTTGCGACCGAATGGCGGAAGCTGCGTCGTCCCGTCGATGCGTTCGTCTATGAGCCGGTCATCGTCGGAAGTCTGGAAGATGCCTTCTGTGCGGCGATGCTGAATCCCAACATTGCAGCCGTCGTCATCAACGAAGGTTTTGGCCTTCGCTCGCGCCACAACGCGGCCGTGCTCCGACCCATGATGACTGCGGCCGGTCTCGACGAAGAGTCCGATGCTTCCGCGCTGCGGCTTGCCCATATCGTCAAGCGGGTGCGACCCGAGCTCGATCTGTATCTGATGTCCAATCGTGACGTCGANGAGATGGCCGGAAGTCCCGATGCGAACGTGTTCCGGCGCATTTTCTATTCGATCGAGGAACTGCTGGAGCTCCATCTCTCCATCCTGGAAGGGATCCAGGATCGCTACGACACCCCGTTCTTCGACAATCTCAAGAAATACGCACAGCGGCCGATCGGGACGTTCCATGCATTGCCGATCGCGCGCGGCAAATCTGTCTTCAAATCCGACTGGATACGGGACATGGGCGAATTCTATGGCCTGAACCTGTTCCTGGCCGAGAGCAGCGCCACCACCGGCGGCCTGGACAGCCTGCTGGAGCCGACCGGAAACATCAAGAAGGCGCAGGACAAGGCTGCCCGCGCGCTCGGCGCGGATCGCGTCTTCTTCGTGACCAACGGCACCTCGACATCGAACAAGATGGCCGTTCAGGCGCTGCTTGGGCCNGGCGACATCGCGATCGTCGATCGCAATTGCCACAAATCGCACCACTACGGCATGGTGCTGGCTGGTGCGCAGCCGCTCTATGTCGAAGCGTTCCCGATGACGGAATACTCGATGTATGGCGCGGTGCCGCTGCAGACCATCAAGCAGGCGCTGCTCAACGCCAAGGCCGACGGCCGGCTCGAGCGGGTCAAGATGCTTGATCTGACCAACTGTACCTTCGACGGCCATATCTACAACACCCGCCGGGTGATGGAGGAATGCCTCGCGATCAAACCGGACCTGATCTTCCTGTGGGATGAAGCCTGGTTCGGCTTTGCGCGCTTTTCGCCGTTCCTGAGGCGGCGCACCGCGATGGGCGCTGCCAGCGAGATCGAGGCGTGGATGCATGATCCGAAATCGGTCGCAGCTTACGAAAAACAGCAGGCCGAACTTGGCAAGAACCCGTCGGACGAGGTGCTGCTCAAGACCCGGCTCATCCCCGATCCGCGCCAGATCCGGTTGCGCGTCTACCAGACCAATTCGACCCACAAGTCGATGTCCGCCATCCGGCAGGGCTCGATGCTGTCGGTCAAGGACGTCGAATTCCACACCGTCGAACAGCAATTCAAGGAAGCCGTGTTCACCCACGCTTCGACCAGTCCGAACCAGCAACTCATCGCGAGTCTCGACGTCTCGCGGCGCCAGATGGAGCTCGAGGGGTATGGGCTCGTGGCCAACGCGATCGAGATCGCGATCGCTATTCGCCGCGCGGTCAACAGTAATCCGCTGATCTCGAAGTATTTCCGCATTCTCGGTGCGGACGCCATGGTGCCCGCACAATATCGGCAAAGCGGCTTTACCGACTATCTGGCGCCGAGCGCCAATTGGGCAAGCGCCCTGAAGAGCCTGGATGACGACGAGTTCTGCCTCGATCCGACCCGTATGACCCTGGTGTGCGGCACGGCCGGCTTCGACGGCACGCAATTCAAAGGGATCCTGGCGAACGAGTACAACATCCAGATCAACAAGACCTCCCGCAACTCGGTTCTGCTTCAGTCCAACATCAACAACACGCGCAGCGATGTCGCGCATCTGATCCGTGTGTTGGCTGAAATTGCCGGTGAGGTCGATCGTGGTCTGATGCAAGGCGGTGCCAACGCCCGCAAGACGTTCGAAGCGCGCGTGAAGAGTTTGATGACTGACGTCCCCGATCTACCGAACTTCTCGCATTTCCACCAGAGCTTCCGTGGCGACGCGGGCACCAAGACCAACGAAGGCGACATTCGTTCGGGCTTCTACTCGGCCTATGACTCCACGGGATGCGAATACATCCGCCTTGCCGATCCCGAGATCGACCGCCGCCTGAAGGCCGGTCCCGACCTCGTCTCCGCCAGTTTCGTGATCCCGTATCCGCCGGGCTTCCCGATCATGGTGCCGGGCCAGGTCATCACCCAGGAAACCATCGACTTCATGCGCAAGCTCGATGTGAAGGAAATCCACGGCTACGACGCGAGAGAGGGTCTGAAGCTGGTGCGTCCGGAGGCTCTTGCGAAGCTTGGCGATCGCCATTCGCGTGCGCACGGGATCAAGGCCGCCGCGGAATAAGAGCGCCGTAATTGGAAGGAGTGGCATCATGATTGACTGGTTCGTACAGACGCTTCGCACTTACCCGGAGATTGCCATCTTCCTGTCGCTGGCGCTCGGTTACTATTTCGGATCCTTTACTTACAAAGGCCTCGGTCTGGGAGCGGTAACCGCGACCCTGATTGCGGCGGTGATCATTGGACAGCTTGAGATCAAGATTACGGGCCCGCTCAAGCCGTTCTTTTTCCTGATGTTCCTGTTTGCCATCGGATACGCAGTTGGACCGCAATTCGTCCGCGGCATTGCAAAGGATGGAATTCCGCAAGCGATCTTCGCTGCGGTGCAGTGCGCATTCTGTCTGATCGTTCCCTTCCTCGTCGCCAGGATGGCGGGCTACGACGTCGGCGCCGCCGCCGGGCTCTACGCGGGATCGCAAACCATCTCGGCGTCGATGGGCCTTGCGACCGATGCGATCAACCGCGCCGGTCTGTCGCCCGAGCAGGCCAAAGCCGTGCTGGACACAATGCCGGTCGCCTACGCCGTCACCTACATCTTTGGCACGGTCGGATCGGCGATCGTCATCGCACTGATCGGTCCGGCAATGCTCGGCATCGATCTCGAGGCGGCCTGCAAGCGCTACGAGGAGAAGCACGGCGGTAAAAAGGAGGCCGGCGGCCCCGGTACGGCCTGGCATCAATTTGAGCTGCGTGCGTTCCGCGTCAAAGAACGCGGGCCTGTTGTCGGCAAGACGCCGCTAGAAGCCGAGGCGCTGGTTCCGGATCAGCGCGTATTTGTGCAACGTATTCGGCAGGGCGGACAGATCAAGGATGCCACGGCTGATATCGTGATCCATGGGGGAGATGTCCTGGCAGTGGCTGGCCGCCGCGACGTGCTTGTGAGTCTCCTTGGTGCCGGCGCCGAAGAAGTCGATGATCGCGAACTGCTGGCGGTCCCGATCGAAGGCGTTGACGTCTATGTGACCAGCAAGAACGTCGATGGAAAGACGCTCGCCCAGGTGGCAACCATGCCGGGAGCTCGCGGCGTGTTCCTGCGCAAGATCACCCGCGGAGCGGTCGCGACCGACATTCCGATTCTGCCGGATACGCAGTTGCACCGGGGCGACGTTGTGACTCTCGTCGGGCGCACTCAGGACATCGCGGCAGCAACCAAGATGCTAGGCGTTGCAGACCGTGTCGTCGACACGGCCGACGTGGCGTTTATCGGTGCGGCCATTACTATCGGGGCCCTGGTCGGCGCCTTCGTCTACAAGGTAGGCGGGGTGCCGATCACGTTGTCCACCGCCGGCGGTGCGCTGTTTTCTGGCCTGTTCTTCGGGTGGCTGCGTTCGGTGCAGCCGACGTTCGGACGGATTCCGTCGCCCACGGTGTGGTTCATGAATTCCGTCGGTCTCAATGTCTTCATCGCCGTGGTCGGAATCTCCTCAGGGCCCAGTTTCGTCGCCGGTCTGCAAAAGCTCGGCTTCAGCCTGTTCCTCTGGGGCACTGTCGCAACAACGGTACCGCTGATCCTGGGAATGCTCGTGGCGAAGTACCTGTTCCGTTTCGACGATGCCATCTTGCTGGGCGTCGTCTCCGGTTCGCGCACCACAACGGCCTCTCTCGGTATGGTCAATGATCGCGCGAAGAGCCAGATTCCCGGACTCGGCTACACCGTCACCTACGCGGTCGGCAACACGCTCCTGACGATCTGGGGAATGGTGCTCGTCATGATGCTGACCTAGCGGCGAAGAGCCGTCATGAGCACGACCCGGCAAGGCCGTGCTTACCGCTGTCACCCCTGTGACATCCCTGCCATCGCTATCGCGTAAAAGAGGACCAAGTCATGGCTGACATTATGACGCTAAGGAAGTTCGAGGCGCTGAGTCCTTTCGAGATCAAGAACGAGCTGATCAACCTTGCCAAAGCCACGTCGAAGACGACTCAGTCCGTGTTCCTGGACGCTGGCCGCGGCAATCCGAATTGGGTCGCCACCACGCCGCGCGAAGGTTTCTTCCTGCTCGGCCAGTTTGCCATCACCGAAAGCAAACGGACGATGGAGGAATCTCCTGGGATCGGTGGCATGCCGCAGGCCAAAGGCATCGCGGCTCGCCTCGACGCATGGCTCGCGAAGCACTTGGATATGCCCGGTGCAGACTTTCTGCCCTCTATGGTGAAGTTCGCGATCAAGACTTTCGGGTTCGATCCCGATGCATTCGTCCACGAGCTCGTCGATTCGATCATTGGCGACCGTTATCCGGTGCCCGATCGCATGCTGGTCCACAACGAGCGCATCGTGCACGAGTATTTAATGTGGGCGATGTGCGGAAAGCCGCGCCCTTCCGGCAAGTTCGATCTTTATGCGGTCGAGGGCGGCACCGCCGCGATGTGCTACATCTTCAAATCGCTGAAGGCCAACCGATTGCTGTTTCCCGGCGACTCGATCGCGCTCGGCACGCCGATCTTCACGCCCTACCTCGAGATGACGCACCTCGAGGATTACGATCTGAAGATGGTACCAATTAGAGCGCCGCAAGAGAACCGCTTCCAATATACGGAGGAGGAAATCAAGAAGTTGGAAGACCCGAAAATCAAGGCCTTCTTCATCGTCAATCCCGGTAATCCCAGTGGCATGGGGATGAGCAGGGAGACGATCGCCATGATCGTGAAGCTCGTTAAGACCAAGCGCCCCGATCTGATGTTGCTGACGGATGACGTCTACGGAACATTCGTCGACGATTTCCGCTCCCTGCTTGGCGAGCTTCCGCAGAACACGATTGGCGTCTATTCCTACTCCAAGTATTTCGGCTGCACCGGATGGAGACTTGGCGTCATCGCCATCCACGAGGACAACATTTTTGATAAGATGATCGCCAAATTGCCGGACCAGCACGTGAACGCGCTTGACAAGCGCTACGGCCCAATCACGCTTGAACCGCGAAAATTCAAATTCATCGACCGCATCGTGGCCGACAGTCGCGACATCGGCCTCAACCACACCGCCGGGCTTTCGCTGCCGCAGCAGGTGATGATGACGATGTTCTCGCTCTACGAATTGATGGACGAAAAGAAGGATTACCAGAAGGCTTGCATGGAGATCGTGCACCGGCGCGCCAAGGCCATGATCGACAGCATGGCGCTTGAGCTCAGCCCGAACCCTAACTACGACGCCTATTATGGCCTGGTCGACTTCGAGTTCTGGGCCCGGAAGAACATCGGCGACGAAGCGGTAGAATATCTGAAGAAGAACATCCATCCGCTTGATCTCGCCTTCCGCCTCGCCGAGGCCTACGGCATCGTGCTGCTGAACGGTGGCGGCTTCGAAGCGCCGAACTGGTCGCTTCGCGTGTCCCTGGCGAATCTACCCGACGATGCCTACGAGCAGATCGGGCGGGGTGTGCGGCTGGTCGCCCGCGGCTACCGGGACATGTATGAGGCATCAAAACGCACCGCAGCCAAGTAAATACGCAATGTTCGAACGACGGTTTGCGGAAGCAAGTGCTCGGAATGCGCGGTCAACTCCGTCGTTGCCGGCGATCTGCTCACAGCGCAAGGATGTTTCACGATGTTCCTTGCGCGATAAATCAGCGTAACAACTCAGAGGGAAGAAAATCATGAGGAAGCTTGCCACACGCGTTGCTCTTGCGGTCCTGCTCGCAGGCGTCACCGGCTTCAGTACGCCGTCGCGCGCTGAAACCGGCCAGGTGGCTGTCGTCTTTACCAAGGGCGGATTCATCGTCGGCGTCGGAGGCGGAGAGGGTGTGCTGGTCCTTCGCGGCAAGCGATATCCCTTCACCGTCTCGGGCATGAGCGTAGGCTTCACGATCGGCGCCTCCACCACCAAGTTTGTTGGTCGTGCGCTCAATCTGAAGGGGCCAGCCTCGATCGAAGGCTCCTACGCGGTAGGCGGAGCAGGTGGCGCCATTGCCGCGGGCGCCGGAGCCGTTCAGCTCCAAAACGCCAACGGTGTGATCTTGCAGCTCAGTGGCCCCAGGGTCGGCGCCGAAGTGTCCGCCGCTGTCGGCGGGGTCACGATACGATTGAAAGGTTGAAGTAAGCGGGAGGCGCACCGGGCCGCGGTGTTGTGCGGCCGGGTTTGCTTTTGATCTGGTGCTACCCTTCGGATGAATCGGTAACGATGCCGATCTTTTGGACGGCAACGTTGATCGTCATGCCCAGGTAGTCCTTTGCGTCGCCGGACCATGACCCTTCTAGGGGAATGGCCTGACCTGGATGTCGGGCAACTGCCACCGGGATCAAATTAAAGCCGGCGCTGATCTGGTTGGTCGGGTCGTAATCCAACCAGCCGGCGCCGGGAAGAAATACCTGCAGCCAGGCATGGGTTGCGCCGGATCCGCTCATGCCGACCGCGCCGGCGTCAAGCGCCTCATCGTACAGGTAGCCGGAGACGAAGCGGGACGCGAAGCCGAGCCGGCGCAATGCCTCGATCATCAGCCAGGCATAGTCCCGGCAGGTGCCGGATCTGGTGCGCAGGGTTTCGCCAGGCGCCTGGGTGCCTTCCGCTTCCCTTGCACGGTATTGGAAGGATTCGCGAAAGGAGTTCAGCATCCGCCGCAAAACATCAGTGGTTACATCCTGATCGCCCGCGACAAAACTCTTGGCCCATGCAGCTACGCTGGCGTCCGGATCCTCGGCATGAGGACGCAGATAGCCGACGAGGTCGGTCCATTCGTCGGGAGTATATTGTACCGGAACTTCCACGGCCCGAGGTTCGAGGGGAAATGCCTCGATTCCGTTGATCCCGAAATAGATTCCGCGAACCTCAAAGGTGAATGTCAGCTCGGTGCCGGGCTCAGTGAATTCGATCACCGTTATGGCGTTGGAACGGGAATCGGTGATCCAGCGGATTTTCGAGGAAACGCTGGTTTTTGCAGACCAGCCGAGAAGACGCGCAGACGCGCCGCGTCTTGGCAGGAACATGGCGCGATGCGTGCCGAAGGTAACAGGCTTCGCATATTTGTAAGTAGTGGTGTGTCTTATTCTGCCGAGAACCGCCATGCGTTCCCCCGACGTCTGCGCGATTGACGCGTTCAAGCCCTAGTACCGCTCTTCGACGAACTTCATCCGGCGCAGGCTGGCCTGATCTTTGTAGCGGCCCTTGTGGGATCGCTTCGGCAGCTTGACCTTCTCCCGCGCGATCGTCTTGTACGGAATCGTCTTGAGGATGTGCGAGATGACGTTGAGCCGTGCCCGTCGCTTGTCGTCGGAGCGGATCAGCCGCCACGGCGCATGCTTCGTGTCGGTCGCCTCGAACATCAAGTCGCGCGCCCGCGAGTAGTCGTACCAGCGCCCGAACGACTCGGTGTCCATCGGGCTCAGTTTCCATTGCCGCAGAGGGTCCTCGATGCGTGCCGCGAAGCGGAGCTCTTGCTCCTCCATCCCGACTTCAAGCCACAACTTGATCAGGATGATGCCGGCGTCAACGGCGAATTTCTCGACCAACGGGCACAATTCCAGGAAACGCTTGTGATCCGCCGGGCTACAGAAGCCCATGACGTATTCTACGCCGGCGCGGTTGTACCAGCTCCGGTCGAAGATCACGATTTCGCCGCCCGCCGGAAATTGCTCGATATAGCGCTGCAGGAACAGCTGGGATTTTTGCCGGTCGGACGGCGCGGGCAGGGCGCAGACACGGAAAACCCGCGGGCTCACCTTTTCGGTCAAGGCCTTGATGGTGCCGCCCTTGCCGGCTGCGTCGCGGCCTTCGAAGATGATGATCACCTTCAGCTTCTCGGCCTTCACCCATTCCTGGAGGTGGCAAAGCTCGACCTGGAGCTTTTCCAGCTCCTTCTCGTAGTCCTTGCGCTTCATCTTTTCCGCGGGCTTGCCAGCTGGCATTCTTACCCTCTGCCGTTTCAGGTCAAATTAGGCCGTCCAGCCCTCAGTCTCCCCAGGCAATGGTGACGGCGATGTCGCCCGGTACACCTCCCGGGTAATCGATGATCTGGTAGCTGATGCGATAGCCGCGCGGTTTCAGGTAGTCGGTCCAGAGCTGGAAGATTTCCTTCGGAATTCCCGTCAGCGTGTTCTCCCAGCCCGCTTCCTGCTGATTGATGGCGCGGCCCTTGTCGGTGCAGAGCGAATTGGGAAAGCGATACACCTGCACTTCCGTCAGTCCGTTTCGCACCGCCCGTTGGATGATAGTCGAGGCGAGCTGTATCTTTTCCGCTTCGGATTTGCCGGACGGGCGGGTGAGACGCTCGATCAGCGCACGTTTCTCGGCTTCAGCGGCGGCGGCCAGGCGGGCATATTGATCGGCCAGTTCGGCCTCCTTGAGGGCCGCTTCCTTCCGGATCTGGTTCGCACTGGGAATGAGATCATCGATGCTGTCTGGCATGACGAGTGGCTCCTGAGGGTTGCTCCGCTTCGGTGTTGCCATAAGGCTAGGTAGCGTCGACGTCGTTCCCTTGATCCAAATCAAGCAATCCATATCCGGGGGGTACGCACGCTGTTCGAGGTCTGCGACCGGCCGGGTTCCGGTTTGAGAGAGGGGCGTTGAGCGAAAGCCGATGAGCGTGCTTCGAAAGCTGGTCGTTGCGACGGCCGTGGCGGCGGGCTCTGCCTTGCTATCGCCGCAGGAGGTGAACGCGTTCGAGCTCACCGGCGCATGGGCGACGAGCGCGGACCAGTGCGGCAAGGTATTCGCCCGCAAGGGACGCGCGAGCCAGGTCAATTTTACGAATTTTTCCGGCGTGTATGGCGGTGGCTTTATCGCTGAAGCCAATCGCGTTCGCGGCAAGTTCGAAAATTGTCTGATCAAATCGAGGAAGGACAGTGATCAGATCGTCAATCTCGTGGTCGCTTGCGCCTCGGGCATTATGCTTTCGAACGTCCAGTTTTTCCTGAAGGTGATTCATGACAACACGATCTCCCGGGAGTTCCCGGGAATGGAAGGAATGGAAGTGAAGTATCACCGCTGTCAGATCTAGCGGATGTGGATGCCTACGGTCGGGTGACACGCCCTGCTGATTTCGTCGTCCGGCCCGGCGGAGACGGTTGGCTGCAGTGTCGCTTGCACTGGAAATGTGCTGGAATGCAGCCGTTCGGACTGCCGGGGTACGAGGATGAACGGACGCGTCCCGACCGCAGCGATCGATCCGGGCTGGCCAGTCCTGGCCGCCCGTCTCTGCGTCTGCCTGCTGGTCCTGGCGGCCATATTGCCCGGAGCGGCAATCTGCGAGCCGCGCGGCGAACCCAAAACAGTGCTGATGCTGCACTCGTTCGGGCGCGACTTTCTGCCGTGGAGCGCATTTGCCCGTACCATCCGGACCGAACTCGAGCGGCAGTCGCCGTGGCCGCTGGAGCTTCAGGAGCACAATTTACTGTCGGCACGGTTAAACAACCCGGGACCGGAAGCTCCGTTTGTCGACTATCTGCGGTCGCTTTACTCCGGCCGTCCGCCGGACATCGTGGTGAGCATTGGCGCGCCTGCGGCCTCGTTTGTTCAGAAATATCGGGCGCAGCTTTTCCCTGAAACGCCCATGGTGCTGACGGCGGTCGAGCAGCGACTGGTGAAGCAGACAAATTTGACGGATCGCGACACCGTAATCGCGGTTCACAATGATTTCTCGGCCTTTTTCGACAGCATTCTTCAGGTCCTGCCGGACACGCAGACGATTGCCGTGGTCATAGGCGCCTCGCCCCTGGAGAAATTTTGGCTCGAGGAGGTAAAGAAGGAAGCCATGCTCTTCGAAAACCGGGTCGCGTTCGTCTGGTATGGCGATCTCTCCTTTGCGGAAATATTGGAGCGGGCTTCGACGCTCCCGCCACATACTGTGTTGTTCTGGGGCTTGATGTCGGTCGATGGCGCAGGTGTGGCTCATGAGGGCGATCTCGCCTTGCGCAGCCTCCATGCGGTTGCCAACGCCCCGATCTTTTCTCTCCAGGAAGCGTTTTTCGGCCGCGATACCGTCGGCGGCCCGATGCATTCAATCGACGAATCGAGCGACAAAACGGTCAATGCCGCTATCCGCATTCTTGGTGGCGGGAAGCCGGCCGATATCAAGGCGCAGCCGATTGGATTTGCGTCACCGAAGTACGATTGGCGAGAGATGCAGCGTTGGGGCATCCACGAGAGCAACCTGCCTCCGAGGAGCCAAGTCTTGTTTCGCGAGCCCGGCATATGGGAAAGATATAGTTGGCAGATGTCGCTGATTGCGAGCGTCATCCTGATCCAGGGGGCGTTGATCGGCGGGCTGCTCCATGAGCGCCGCCGGCGCCGTCTCGCCGAGGTCGAGTCTCGCCAACGCCTGGCGGAGCTTGCACACGTCAACCGCTATTCGGCCGCCGGAGAGCTGACGACCTCCATCGCGCATGAGCTGAACCAGCCGCTCGGGGCCATTCTTACCAACACTGAAACGGCCGAGCTGATGTTGAAGGGCTCCTCACCGAACCTCGATGAAGTCGGAGAAATTCTGGCTGACATCAGACGCGACGACCAGCGCGCCAGCGAGATGATACGCCGGCTTCGCAGCATGCTGAAAAGAGTGCCATTTGAAGTCAGGGACACCGATCTGAATGACACGATACGAGAAGTAATCGGATTCTTGACGGCTCTGACCGACGGGAATGGCATAGCGCTAAAATATACTCCCGCTGCAACAGAGCTGCCCATCAGGGGCGATGTCGTTCAACTACAGCAGGTTGTACTGAATCTGATCATGAACGCGATGGACGCGATATCCGGGGTGCAGGTCGGGAAACGCGAAATTGGCGTGACGATCGGACGCTCTGGCGCTTACGCGGAAATCAGGATTAGCGACACCGGTCCGGGTATCGCCGCGGGTGATCTCGAGAACATCTTCGATCGGTTCTTCACGACAAAGCCGCATGGCATGGGTATCGGACTTGCGATTGTCCGTACCATCGTCGAAGCCCACCACGGACAGATCTCTGCGGAAAATCAATCGTCGGGCGGAGCGCTTTTCACGATCAGGCTTCCGATTGTGCGCGGCAGATCAACTTCAGCCTGACACAGACCGCCGCGCTGCTCGTGCACCGCAGCAAGCGGTGCCGTTGGTTTCCTTGATCTTTGTCAAGGAACGACCGCGCCTCGGATCGATGCTTGCCGCGATGAGCCAAGGAGGGTGCGATGTTCCGCTGCAGCAAAACTCTTGTCGCGCTCGCGTTGCTGATGGCGAACCCTGTCGCCGTCTCGGCGCAGGCGGCCGACAATCCGCCTGCTTCCAGCAGCACGCCGCAACCGGCGGCCCAATCGCCGCCGAGTGCAGAGCTGTTAAAACCCGAGCAACTCGAGGCGCTGGCAGCTCCGATTGCGCTCTATCCCGACGAGTTGCTGGCGAATGTCCTGGCAGCGTCGACCTATCCGCTGGAAGTCGTGCAGGCGGATCGCTGGCTCAAGGAACACAAGACGCTGAAGGGCGACGCACTGAAAAAGGAAGTCGAGAAGCAGTCGTGGGACGACAGCGTCAAGGCGCTTACAAGCACCGCAGACGTCGTTACGATGATGAGCGACAAGGTCGACTGGACCAAGAACCTCGGCGACGCCGTACTGGCGCAGCAGCCGGATGTGATGGACGCGATCCAGCGCCTGCGTTCCAAGGCCTATGACAACAAGAAGCTGGTCACCACCAAGCAGCAGAAGGTCAGTGTCCAGACGCAGGAAAACAAGCAGGCGATCGTCATCGAGCAGGCCGATCCCAATACAATGTACGTGCCGTATTACGATCCGGCCACGGTTTACGGAAGTTGGCCCTACGCGGAATATCCACCCTATTACTTCGGCTACCCGTCCTATATCGGCGCTGGCGTGATCGCGACGGGGCTCGCCTTCGGTACAGCATGGGCCATTGGACGCTGGGGCAATTACT
>C688J18823_10001332_pt1 | contig 15167 bp, 23 predicted proteins | sample HopSoiMetagenom1_FD_18823 | JGI IMG/M metagenome (IMG submission 18823)
TCGCATCGGCGCCGCCACTCGCGGCAAACGCATCTCGCAGCTGCGTCTGCGGGCCGAGCTCTACGCCATAGTCGAGCGTCAGGCGGAGCGGTGGGAGGCGTCGATCAATGCCACGGTCAACTATATGCTGGAGATCGCGGCGGTCGGGTTGCAGCGGAATCCGCAGCTCGCGGGACTGGTGCGCGGCGGTGAGGGGCCGGGGGCGGCGGCGGGCGGCGGCGTGGGGGGCGTGGCGCAAGCGGAGAAGAAGGTGACGCGGCGCAGTGCGCTCGGCGTGACGCTCTGGTGCGCGTCGATCGCGGTGCTGCGGCGCCAACACAGGCGGCGCAATGCGGAAGAACTAGTGGAGGCTCAAGGATGCACGTCGTAGGCGTGGTGCGTTTTCTCGTGGTGTTTTCAGCGTATTGTGCGTTTTGCGGCGTTGACGTCTGGTTTTACGGGCGGGCGCACTTCCCGCGACGCTGCCGGTGGTTTTATCGGCTGCCCGGCGGCGGCATCGCGGCGTACGTGATCGAAGGACGAGCGGATTCGTGACCAATATCCGCTTATGAGGCTTATAGAGGAATGAGCTACACCTACCTGCTGCACCTCGACGAACCGCTCACCTACGGCCCCCGTCGCCGCGTCCGCCACTGCCTCGGCATCGGCGCCAGCGTGCGCAACGCCGTATCCCCGCGCATGGTCACGAGCGAGAGCAGTCCGCTCACCCGCGCCGCCGTGCGCAAGCGGGGCAGCGTCGGCAAGTACAAAGTGGTGAAGGTGTGGAAGGATTTAGGTGCGGAGGCGGTGGCGCGGTTGCGCCGGCGCGGGCTGAGCCGGGTGTGCGCGGTGTGCCGGGAGGAGCGGAAGCGGCAGCGGCAGGACGAGCAGTTGCCGGAGCTGCTGGCGCGGAGTATTGAGATGGCGCTGCAGCGGCGGTTGGAGCTGCGGCGAGATACGCGCGCGAGGAAGCGCTGATGCCGCTCGCCATGCTCGTCGTCGGTGTCTTTATCGGTTTCGGCTTGCAGGCCGCAGCCGCCGCCGCGTACGAATGGTGGCTGACGCGGCAACCGAAGCGGCGCGGCCCTGATCAGCGCGACTATCTCGATCCGTGCGGCGCGGGGTGTACCTCGCCGCGGCGGAGCGAGCGGGTCTAGCAGCTGATGCGGCGGAGCAGGAAACCGCGCAGCCTCCACTATCCGAAACATTTCTTCACGCGCCGTACCCGCAAATCAGTCAGCGAGCGCGCTCGTGCTTCACGGCGCAATCAAGGCAAACGGCGCCGGCGCCGCGGATTGGCGGCTAGCCCTCCAGCATCGACGCCGTCAACTCGAGCGTGACGTGCCGCTTGGCCTTCTTCGCCAGCCACCGCTGGAGCTTGCGCACGGTGTCGAGCTTCGGGTTCTGCCGCCGCTGGTTCGGATCGTCGCTGAACATGCGGCAGATCTGGCTCTCGCTGATCCCGCTGCCCTTGGCCAGCTCCGCCTGCGTCACGCCTTCCAGTACGGTCGCGGAGAGAATTGGCTCTTCCCCGCTGCCGCCGCAGTTCGTGCAGTCGCGGCGGGGCGGCTCGCGGCGCGGCGGCGTGCTCGCTTTGGCCTTGGCCTGCGATGTAGAATGCCGCGATGAGCCTGAGCCTGCCCGCGCCGGAGTCTTACGTTTTGCCGATGCTGCCATGCGCCGATCATGCCGCATCCTCTGCCGCGCGTGCAAGCAGTGCAGTCCACTATTTTCTTGACTACCGTCAAACAGTGCGGTTACCGTAGTCAGCCATGCAGACGAGCTACGATCTTGCCCACGGTTCTCTTTCGATCGAGGGCGAGACCGACGACGAGCGCGCCGCCGTAGCCGCGCTGTACGAGCAGATCGCCGATGCGATGCGCAGCGACGCCATCTCCGCCTTCGTGCTCGCCTCCGCCCTCGGCACTCCGGACAAGCGGAAGTACGCAATCGCGCGGGTGGAATGGCGGTGCCGCAAGCACCCCGGCGTTTTCGCCTCGCAGCGCGACCACTGCTACTGCAGGCGCGAGCTCGAACCGGTCATCCCCATTGCTTGGCGGATGCTGACGACGGAGGAGTTTAGCCGGCTGCTCGATCAGCGCAATCGTGACGAGCACGAAGCGAGGGAGAAGCGTTGACGCGCCAGCCTCGCGACGCAGACGAGGACGAACGGGAAGAGGTGCCCGCGCCGCCTCCCCGCCCCGGCCCCAACCGCCGCACCCCGGCGCGCAAACGCCTAACCGACAACGATCCCCGCACCCCGCTCCGCCGCTCCGCCGAGAAAGCCGCACCCGCTCCGCAGCATGATCATCAGATTCTCGATCAGCGCATCCCGGCGCAGGACGAGCGTGGGTTCTCGCGCAAGTGGACGGTGGAAGTTCCGGTCTACTTCGACGCCGAGGTGCAGGCGTTCCTCAACAGTAAGGAATACGACTTCGCTTCGCTCCGCGAATTCGTCGCCTGGTCCACGCACTTCGCGCTCGACTACCTGCTGCGGCTCGACCCTGCTAAGTATCCCTCGAACTTCGCCATCATCAAAGCCGTTGCCGCCGAGAACCGCCAGCTGGAGATGCGGCGGCAGTTCGGCGAGAGCATTGAGCATACGATCAATGAAGCGGTGCATCTGATCGGTCAGGGCATGACGCGGCCGGCCGTAGTCCACGTCTCGCGCGTGCTGGCCATGGTGCGGGGGATGGCGCCGGACGATCCGTATCGCAAGCTGTACGAGGACGCGATCAAGGCGCGGTGCGGGCAGGTGCTCAAGCTCGGGGAGATCAGCGATCTGCGGCGGCTGGATTGGTCGCGGGCGGGAGAGGGGGAGGAGCAGTGATTAATAATCTTCCGCCAGCCAACCGGCCCGCAACGCATCCTTCCTCCGCCGCCTTCCACGGTGACCGCGTTCGCTGGTTGCTGCGGCAGTTGCGGTTTGCGACGTCAGTGCGCTCGCAAGCGCAGCTGATCGTTCGAATGCGCAAGCATGCACGGTATGCCGCTCGCTGCGCTCGTATCGCGCTTGCCGCGGAGAGTCGGCAGTGAGCGAGCGGGAAGCGCGGAAAGCACTAAAAGAGGGCATCGAGCGCAGTCTCCGGGAACTGCTCGCTGAAGATACGTTAGAGGATAGCGGACAACACCAGTTGGCACTTTCGCGCCGCATCGCGTCGGCCGAACAGTTTATTCGCATCTACCTGCAGGAGATGCTGCCCAAGTTCGTGATCGACTGTGCGATTCACGAAGCGGAAACCAGCGCCGCCAACATCGCCTATCTGGATCATCACGTCGCCGTGCTGGATGGTATGACGCGCCACGACTTCTCGCCGGGCCCGGTTGATCTCCGCGCATTCCCAATCCTGCGTCCGCACATTCCCGGTCTGCGTACGCACGTATGTTGCGCTGAGTGCCCGATCAGCGCCGGAGAGAACCGGTGAGCGATCGTCTCTTCCCGCGTTGCGAACCGCACATGAGCCTACTAACCGCGCTACGCCGCGCCAAGCTGCGGCTCTGCCGCTCAATGCACGAGTGTTGCTTGCGCGACGACACAATCCAGTTCGGGCAGTTCTACTACGATAAGGGGATCAGGTTGCGCGCGCATCGCGATTGCGGGGCGGACGGACTACGGGCTGTCACCGGCATCGACGTTCCCTGCTGAGCGGCGAATCGAGCCCGATGCCTTTTACCCCCCTCACCCTCGGCGCCCCGGCCAAGTTCGATCGTTGGCGCCCAACGCAGCTCGCCGCCTACTACGCCGCCACCTCCGCCCCCGACGCCAGCAACACCTGGCTCATGCTGCCGACCGGCAGCGGCAAAACGCTCCTCGCCTTCGCCATCGCTGCCACTGTCGGCCGCACGCTCATCCTCTGCTCTTCGCGCTCGCAACAGGATCAGTACCTGCGCGAGCTTAGTCAACTAGTTGACGAGGGTGTCCTCACCGACATCCGCGGCCAGCGCAACTATCCCTGCCGCGCGCTCGATGCGCAAGGCCAGCTCCGCCGCTTCGCTTTCACCGCTGCCCTCACCTGCGATCACGGCCCCTGCCATTACGGCGTTCGCTGCTCGCTCGCCGGCGGCGGCTGCGATTACTTCGACGCCGTCCGCCTTGCCGCGAATCCGGAGGTGGAGATCGTCGTCGGCAACTACGCATGGTGGATCGCGCAGGGCAAGTCGCTCCGCCGCGGCTCGCTCAAAGAGGAGCCGCTCGGCGAGTTTGCCGCGATCATCTGCGACGAGGCGCATGAGCTGCACGAGGAACTGTGCCGGGCGCTGACCGCGACGCTCGACCCCGCAATGCTCATGCGTCTCGCCGGAGTCGCGCTGCCGCGCAAAGCGGCGGACCATCGCGACTGGAAACGTTGGGCGGGATCAGCGCAATCAGCGGTCGCCCGTACAGCAAATGATCTGCGCCGCAACATCGCATTCGGCGGACTGACGTCGGCCTCGGCGTCGACCTCGCGCGACCTGCGCAACCTCGGCGATCAGCTCGACTCCATCGTCTTAATGGACGAGGCGGTCGTCACCCGCGAGCGCAACCGCGCCGGGGCAGAGTGCGTCGTCTTCCGCCCGGTGTGGGCGAGCGGCAGCGCGGGCGACCTCGTCTACCGCGCCATCCCGCGCCGCATCTTCATGTCCGCCACCATCCGCCCCGAACACATGCGGCTGTGCGGCGCCGAGGGCGAGTTCCACGAATATCCGTCGGACTTTCCGCTGGCCCAACGCCCCATCTGGCTCTGGCACGCCGAGCCTGCGGTGAAAGTGCGTTTCGGCATGGGGGAAGGCGAGGAGCGGATCTGGCTCTCGCGCATCGACGCCGTACTGCGCACGCGGATGATCGATCTCGGCTACAAGGGCATCATCCACAGCGTCTCGTACGACCGCATGCGGGCAATCCTCAACGGCTCGCGGTACCGGGATCGCATCATCACGCACCGCAACTCCGACGACCTGCCCGCCGCGCTCGAGGAGTTGCGCAGCCGCGACGAGGGGTGCGTGCTCCTCTCGCCGTCCGTCGCTACCGCCGTCGATCTGCCGGATGACCTCTGCCGCTTCATCATCTGGGCCAAGCTCCCGTTCCCGCCGATGAAGGACGAGGTGATGATGCGGCGCCGGAGCGAGTGGCCGGACTGGGACGGGTTCCTTCTGGCGACGACGTTCTCGCAAGGCGTCGGCCGCGGCAACCGGCACCGGCGGGACTGGTGCGAGGTGATCGTGGTGGATGACCAGTCCCGGTGGGCGCTCAATCCGAATGCGCGGCGCAACTACGCGCGGTTCCTCACGCCAACGGTGACCGCGGCGATCCGCCGGTCGACGACGTTACCGCCCCCGCTCACGGCCGAGTGCCTCGGCGCGGCGCGGTAGCGGGGGAGCGGCAGCGGGAGGAAGGTGGGACCGAGCAGCGGTCAGGTGCACGGTCCCGGATGCGGCAGAAAGGAGGTCCATGCGCGGTCTACGACTGACGTGAGCAGATTAGCACAACGGCGCGGGCAGCGGAACAACAGCGGAACAACAAAAGAAGTTCTTGACGCCGTGCAATTAGTGCGTAACACTCGCGTCTACTACACTCCCCGGTTTCAAAACCAGCGCAACAACAATCAGTGGCAGGCTCAACCCGGCAACCAACCAACCTTTGGAATGGAGGCAGTGAAACAAGTATGGCAACGAGACGCAATGCAGCAGACGAGGTAGTTTTCTCAGGGTTCACACGCGACGACTTCTCTTCCGGCCGCTTCGGTAGCGGGCGCGCCACCATCCGCAATCCGCGCTTCCGCTACCGCGAGGTCACAGCCAAGGAGAGCGGCAGCAAGTTCACCGTGGTCGAGTTCCTCGCCGATCTGGAAGCGGCCGACGGGATGCACGAGGGCATCCGCTGGCAGGTGTGCGGGTCGGACGCGGACGGCGTGCCGTACGCCGCGATCCGGGCGGAAGCCAAGGCGGGCGCGGAAGAAACCGAGCAGGGCTTCGCCCTCTCCGGCCGCACGCCGGGGCAGTCGTTCAAGCCGCGCAACACGAGCGAGTTCGGAGAGTTGATCAACAGCGCCTTCGACCAAGGGTTTCCGGAAGGGAACCTGGCGGCGCCGGCCGACATTCGCGCGCTCGACGGGCTGGACGCGGAGTTCACCGAGAAGAAGCGCGACGCCAAGGACAAGTATCCGCCGCTGGTCGTGACCGAGGTCTACGACTACGAAGGGAAGAAGGGTGGCGGCAGCGGCAAGGCAGCGGCGGGGCAGAAGGCGGCGGTGGCCAGCAGCAAGAGCAGCGGCAAGCCGACGGCGGCGCAGGACGAGGACGCGCCGGACGTTTCGGACATGAACGCGAAGAAGGCGGCGACGACGCTCATCAAGTGGGCCGCGGCCGGGATGCCGGACGGCGAGATCACGACGGGCGAGCTGGTGCGGAAGACGCGCAAGATGCTGGCCGAGCTCGACGACGACAAGCTGCGCAAGGACGTGATGGAGTACTTCGGCGACGAGGAGTATCTCGGCTCGGTGTTCGAGTACGACAAGAAGACGCGGACGGTGACGGTCTAGCGCCGTGCCGTCGTCCGCTCTTCAGTTCGCCGTCCAGCAGCGGAACAGCAAAAGGAGCACGTTGACCATGTTCGGAATTCCGATTACCACCAAGGCCGCGTACGATCACGGGAACCTCAACCACATCCGCCGCAATAACGAGCGGCGCTTGGGCGAGATCGCAGTGATCCTCGTCGAGTGGGAGCCTGCGATCAAGCGGCTCTACAGCGAACGCGATTCGATCCTCTCCGTTCTCGCCCGCATCAATCCACCTGCCGATGACGCTGCGGCGCAGTCCCTGATGGGCACGCAGGGCACGCAGTCGGCGGGGTCGTCGCCGGGGCGCGACGCGCTCAACGATCAGAAGTCTGCACTCACCCCCACCAACGAGATGCCCAAGCACTGATGCACGTCACCGCCGAAACCGTCACGCTGTCCTCCGAGCGCTTCTCGCTCGACGCCGACGCGCCGCGTTTCGACGGTTGCCACATCTCCACCATCGTCAACTACATGGAACAGAAGCAGTACGGCGCTCGGGAGGAATCCGCAACGCAAGCCGGTTTCAGCTGCGGATTCCTCTTCGAGCGCCTCATGGCGCGGGAGGCAGCGGTGGCGGAAGCGTCGAGCGCCGCGATCGTGCGCGTGGGGGAGATCATCTGGTGCGTGCAGTGCCGCACGCCGTACTTTGTTTGGAAGTTGTGGCTGCGGCATTATGGCGAGACCGGACACACTGGGCTGGCGGCGACGCCTGACGCGGCCTTGGTCAAGAGCGGCATCCTCAAGGAATTTAAGCTGACCAAGCGCAGCATGCGCAGTGCCGGCGCGGACGACCGTATTGTCAGCAACGGCGATGGCGGCGGCGATGACGACGGCGACGGCAGCATCCAACCGGAGCACCCGAAGTACGAGCACATCTCCATCGGGTTCTGGGGCTGGGTGGTGGCGCTGAAGACGTACGCGTTCATGCTCTCCACGTTCGACGCGCATCACGAGGTGGTGTTCGTCAACGGGGATTACGGGTTGACGACGCGGGATTACCTGATCCGGCGCTACACCTACCGTTTCGAGCGGGGCGAGCTGCGGGAGAACTTCGATATGGTTATCGGCAACGGGTATGACGCCGGGCTGCTGGTGGACGAGGTATGAGCATGCACGTTCAGGTTACGTATTTCAAGCCGTCCGGCAAGATGCGCAGCAGCGCTGACTGGGAACTGCCGGATGGCACCGGCTTCTACAAGGTGCTTGCGCGCTTCAACGATCTGCTCGTAGACCGCTCCGGCGCCGCCGCACCGCTGCCGGGGTTAGCGTCCGCGCGCTGGGACGGCTACGTCGTATTGCAGATCGGTGCCGTTCCGCATCTACTGAATCTGACCGGAGTAGGCGCCTGATGGCGAGCTTCGGCACCCTCATCGCCCAGAACCTCGTCGCCGAGATCGTCTCGCGCACCTTCAACCACGTACCGCAGTACGTCATCCTCCTGCGCCTCACCGACGGCACGCGGCTCGGTGTCGACTTCGCCTCTCGCATGGTGGCGGAGGCGGCGCTCGGCTCGCTCATGGCCTGCTTGCGCCGAGCGCAGGACGACAAGCTGATCACCGATAACGCTGGATACGACGCGGCGTTGCGCAGCTGGGTGGAGGGCGTGTGCGGGGACGGCGCGCCACAAACCGCACTGCCAGCGCCCGGCACAAAGGAGCATTGACCTATGGCATTTACGATTCCAGGCAAGCCGCGGTCCACCAGCGCATCTCGCGACGAAGAAGCGGCGTCGCCGACCGATCACGGCATCCCCGGCCTGCGCTCCAACGACTGGCAGGAGCCGCCGCGCGCGGCCGAGCCGCGTATCAGCTACTCCCTCCAGGGTGAGACGAAAACGTGGAAGTCGTCCTTCCCACTCTCCGGCCCCTCGCCGCAAGTTGCGCTCGATCTCGACGACCGGCTCGCCGGCGTTGTCGACTGGTGGCTCGATGGCACCTCGCCCTACGCCCATCCGCCGAAGCGCATCGTACGCATCGCACTGCGCCTGCCGAAGGTCAGCCTGCGTGTTTCCAAGGAGACCGCGCAAGCCGACCCCGCGATCCTCGCCGCAGCGAAGAAGGAGTGGACGCGCTTCGTCGAGCGGTTTTACGAAGCGGGGGAGTCCTCGCACACGCCGGGCGGGGTGCGGCTGATGATGATCGACGACGCAACATCCCTTGTCGACCTGCGCCTCATGAGCGAGTTCGGACGTCTCGTCTCCATCCCCGCCATCGCCCGCGGTGACGCCAATATCGAGCTCGGCACCCTCATGCGCGAGTCGCAGAAGTTCGCATGCAGCGTCGTGTGGATACATGAGCTGAAGGACGAGTACAAAACCGTGAAGAAGCAGCGCTACGACCAGCGCGCCGGCGGGATGATCACGGTGGAGGAAGGGGAGGCAACGGGCAAGCGCATCCTCGACGGGTATAAGAAGGCACACTACGCCGTGCAGGTGATGCTGGAGACGGTCACGCTGCCGCGCGATCCGACGCAGTTCGGCATCCGCGTCATCAACAGCGGGCTGAATTCGGCGACGAACGGGGTGACGTACACGGCCGAGGACTGGGGCGAGTACGGGCCGTTCGCGTGGATCTCGGCCGAGCAGCTGCCGCAGTTCTCGCCGATGGACTTTATGGATAAGAAGGTGAAGCGGAACCGCGCGGCAGCGGCGGACGAGGATTAGGGCCGTGAATTTCACTAGCGAACCGGAAGAGCGCCGCAGCGGGCGTACGACGCGCATGCTCCTCGCCGCCGCGATCGCGGTGAGCGAGGGAAAGGATGTACTGATTGTCGGCTGGAATGCTCGGCACTCAGCTCATCTAGCGGACTGGCTATGCAGCATTCTGCGCCAACTGCGTATCCCTTTCGGTCCTACCCAAGTGCGCTACAAGAGTGCAGAAGACGATCAACCGGCATCCGCTATGGAAGTCTTCTTCGACCACTACGCTGGACCACGGCAGGTAGATCGGTGAAGGCCGAGCCGCAGGTTCCGCACGGCGCCGCTCTGCCGGAAAATCTCGGCGAGGTACACACCCGTCGCGAGATCTTCAAGTTCTTTTTCGAGCCGGAAGCCGAGCGCGGAAGTGATCCGGACCGCGCGCTGGTCCAGCTCGAGGACGAAGAGGGCGGTGCCGAAGGGCGGATGACGCTCGAGGAGTGCGGGGCGTTCGCCGCGCTCGCCGTGCGCATGTTCCGGCGGATGCAGCAGGCGGCGTTGCGCAAGCGCGTTGCGCGGCAGTCAGCCACGCCCGCAGCGCCGCCGCTGCCGCCAGCCGCAAGCACAACGGAGACGAAATAGCGTGCTGCTCCTCGATCCCCGTGCCGGCTCGATCGAACTCCATCGTCACCTCCAGCGTCTGCATCTGCCGGTGGAACTATGCGAGCTGCGCGGTCGCGACTCTGCTACCGGCCCCGACGCCGAGTGGATCGGCAACGGTCCTGACGGCAAGGTCAACTGCTGCGTCGAGATCAAGCACCTCCCGGACCTGCTCCAGTCGCTGGAGACCGGCCGCCTTCCCGCCAAGCAACTGCTCAACATGCGGGAGAACTACGACATCGCCTACCTCCTCATCCAGGACCGCACCTGCTCGAACCTGCGCGGCGGCCTGATGCGCTTCAACCCGCCGACGGACGCGGCGAAGCTGGGGATGGTGAAGGGGAGGCGGCTGACTGCGGCCGAGCAGCAGGAGCTGCGCCGCCGCCGTTACGAGCCGGACTACTACCACAAAGGCCGGTGGGTGCCCGCGATGTTCGGACGCTCAACTCCCATGCAGTACGCCGTCTACCGCAAGCGCCTCGCCTCCATCGCCGCCGCCGGCGTGCGCATCTTCAACACCGGCGACAACGACGAGACCGCGCGGGCGGTTGGCGCCGAGTACTCGTGGTGGCGCGAGCCGTGGAGCAGTCACAAGTCCCTCCGCGTGTTCGACGAGACGTATATGACCTTGACCCGGCCGAGCGGCGTCGCTTCCGGCCTGCACGCGATCGTGTACGGCATCGGCTGGGTGCGGGCGTTTGCCGCGGCGGAGCACTTCGGCACGATGCAGAACGCGGGGAACGCTGGGGTGGAGGAGTGGCGCCGCGTGCCGGGGATCGACAAGATCATCGCCGAGCGGGCGTTTACGGCGTTCCGGACCGAGCATGTTGCACGGACAGTGAGCGGGAGGAGAACAGCGTGAACCACCGATCGACAATCGACGAGCGTCTGCGGATGATCATCCGCGATCTCGTCTTCGCCCGTGTTCCGCTTGCAGTTGCGGAACGGGCATTCAAAGTCAAGTACATCGACGAGACGTTGGTGCTCTGCGGCGGGAACCAAACCAAGACGGCTGCCGCCCTCGGCGTCCACCGCAACACCGTAGTCAACCACCTGCTGTCGCTCACGAAAGGGGAGATCAATGCCAAAACCGGAAAACGATGAACTGCTGCTACGCGTGACGCCCGTCGCCGGATGTCAGGAGCAGCCGACAGCGCTCTCGCCGCTAGCCATTACGATGATACGGCCGCATGTGCGGCAGGAACTGCGTCACACCGCCGCGTGCGAGCGGCTGTTCTGCGCCGAGGTGGAGAGGCTGGTCAGCACCGGCGAGCTTGCGCGCGGTGAGCAGGGAACGACGTGGAGCGAGGATGCGCACGCCGTCTATCCACACTGCCACGACGCCGCATGCATCCGCCCGATCGCCATCTGGAGCGAGATCCTCCTCGTCAACACCGTCGGCGCCGATTCCGCTGTCCTCGTCGCTCGCGATCCGGTAGAGCTGCAGCAGAAATGGGAAGAGCGGCTGCGGCGCGTGGCGTCGTGTGTGGCGGTGGTCGATGCCGCACAGGGCGGCGCAGCGTCGGAACGTGTGATCACGCCGGGATCAACTGCCACCTCCCCCGACCGGAGCCGTACGTGAGCACCGGCGCGGACCGCAGCGACCACTCCTGCCACGCTGCCGATTGCGACGCCGTCTGCCGCCCGGAATTCCTCATGTGCCCGGCGCACTGGCGGATGGTGCCGTACGACATCCAGGCGCGGGTCTACGCGCACTATCGCCGCGGGCAGTGCGACGACAAGCGCCCCTCGCTCAGTTGGATTTCGGCGGCGAAGGAGGCGGTGACTGCGGTCGGGAAAGCAGAAGGCAAACCGGTAGCGTTGATCAATCGGCAGTTGCGGGTGCTGGACGTGTTTGTCGGTGCCGCCGCCGCTGCCGCGCGTAATACCACCACGACTACGCCTACGAGGAGGTGATCCATGCGTTGATCGTTTCCATCTGCATTCTCGCTCTCGCCACAATCTGTAACGCACTACTGCTTTGGAGGATCTGCATGAAATTGGACGAAGCCCTGCAACTCATCGACACGCGCACGTCAGAACTCGGCGCCGAAGTCGCCACCCAGTCCGGCCGCATCACGGAGCTCATCAACTCGCTCCGCGGGAACGGCGTCACCCTCACCGCGCCGCAGGAGCAGGAGGTCGGCGAGATCGTCGCCCGGCTCGGCGGAGTGAGCGCCGCGCTCGGCGCCATCGGCACCGACCCCAAAGACCCGGCGGCGACGTCAGCGGCGGCGGAAGAGCAGCCGGCGGACGACGCTGGCGACGAAGATCCGTCCACCGGCGGAGGCAACGCCTAACTCGCAGTCTGCGGTCCGCGTGGCGCATCGGGCGCTCGCGGGCCGCAACCCCTATACCGCCCATGCGCTATCTGCCACTGCCGCCGAAAATCGCTGGACTGCTGCCGCCGTGCAGTCACGCAACCGTGATCGAAGTGTGGGACCATCGCGACTTCCCGCTTCGCAGGATGAATGCGCCGGTTGGCGTAAGCCGCCGTGTGCGCCTCCAGTGCGAGACGTGCTACGAGATCACTGCGGATGCTTGCGTGAGCGGGGCGCTGACGGTGTTAGGTTGAACGATGTGGATCATCCCGCGATCAGTATCTGCTCAGGCGTGGCGGGGTTGGACCTTGGACTCCGCATCGCTCTCTCATCTCTGCGCGTCATCGCTTATGTGGAGAGGGAAGGACCAGCCGCCGCGAAGCTGGTTGAGGCTGTTGAAGCGGGAGCGCTGGATGCGGCTCCTGTCTGGACGGATCTACGCACCTTCCCATGCGGCCCGTTTCGTGGCCGTGTACGCGGCGTCTTTGGCGGTTATCCCTGCCAGGGAGAGAGCGTCGCGGGCAAGCAGCGCGGGGTTGACGATCCTCGCTGGCTCTGGCCATCCGTCGCCCGAATGGTCAACGAACTGCGCCCCGAGTGGTGTTTCTTCGAGAACGTCGCGAACCATGCCAATAAGGGATTCCGCATCATCGGACCGGACCTGGAAAGCATGGGTTACGACGTTGAGGCGGGAATATTCGCAGCGGAAGAAGTCGGCGCGCCGCATCGACGGGAGCGGCTTTTCATCCTCGCAGTGGCCCACGGCGAACGTCCCGAACGGGGGGCGGTCAATGCGGCCGGAGCACGTTCTGGCCAAGGGAGCGACGCCGAAAGGCAAACGCCAAGTCGATCTACAATCGGTTGCTCGGATGTGGCCCATGGCCACGGCCGCGGACGCGAAGGCGAGCGGCGCGGCCGGTTACCAGACCGAGACGCGGCATTCGGGGACGACGCTGACCGACGCGGCGGTGAGGACGCCTCTCTGGGCGACACCGGACGCGAGCGTGATGAACGACGGCCAGACTCGCGAGGCGTGGGAGCGGCGGCACGAGAGGGAGTTGGCGAAGGGGTACAACGGGAACGATGGCGGGACGCCGCTGGCGGCCATGGTGACGCTCTGGTCCACGCCGCGGGCCAGCCCGAACGAAAATCGGAATACGCAACCGGCGCCGAGTCACGGGAACGGCCACGGTCGGACGCTGGCCGAGGACGCGCTGACGTGGGCAAGAAACGCGGACGAAAGCGACTCGGCCGCGCCCTGCTCGACGCCGGAATCGATTTCGAGCAGTATCCCGACGATCCGAAACGCTCGCACGTCGGGCCACCGTGGGACCTCTGCACAACTGACGCCGGATTGTGGTCCATTCTGGGGTACGCCGCGAGTGACGACGAACGGGGGAAGTTCGAACGGCCAGACGTATGGCAAAGGCTCCCGGCTGGAGGATCAGGCCGCGGCATGGGCAACCCCAACGACGCGGGACGGGAAGGACGGGGGCTCGCCCTCGCTGGTGACACCGACCAATTCCCTACTTGGAAGACAAGCGCCTCGATGGGGGATGAATGCCGCCAAAACCAATGTACGTGTGCAAAGGCTGTGGCTCCGAGCGAAAGCTCCGAAGACGGCCAAATGGCTGGATCGAAACCGAATGCAGGAATTGCACAAACAAAGCGCGGCAACTCTGGCTCCGAGGAGTGCGCGAAGAAGTCATCAAGCATTACGGCGGGCAATGCGCCTGCTGTGGCGAGTCAGAGATGTGCTTCCTCTGCATCGACCACATCGAGGGTGGTGGGCGGAAACATCGAGACGCTGTCGGCAACATCATCCCGTGGCTGCGCAGTCGCGGATTCCCATCGGGATACCGCGTGCTTTGCTACAACTGCAACGCCGCGCGCGAGCAAAACGGCGGGGTCTGCCCGCATTCAGCAGCTTCCTGACTTTCCGCCAGGCCCCTCGGATGTTGACGGCTGGCGACGCGTCATTGCTGCCGGACGAATGGATCTCCTCCCGGCTCTACCTGAATCCGCGATTCGTCTGCTGGTTGATGGGCTGGCCGGCCGAATGGACCAACTCCGCGCCGGAGGGAATGGAGTCGTGGCTTTGCAGGCAGCGTACGCTTTTACGATCCTTGCTCGCCGCTTTGGATACTTCGACGGATCGGTGATCGCGTGAACCCCCACGTCCCCGGCGACGGTCCCATCCCCTGCCCCTACATGCTCATCGGCGAGGCGCCCGGCTACTGGGAATCGCAGGAGCGCCGCCCGTTCACTGGAAAATCCGGGCGCGAGCTCGACGCCTTCCTCTCCCGCGTTCACCTCTACCGCGAAACGGTCTACGTCACCAATCTTTGCAAACAGCAACCCCCGTTCATCAACGGCAAACAGCAGCCGCCAACGCAGGAGGATATCCGCCGTGACACCCCCGAACTCATCGCCGAACTCGCCGCCGTACGCCCGAGGTGGATTGGTGCTATTGGCCGGTACGCTACTCGGTTTCTCACTGGTCTGGATTTATCGATGGAGGCGTCCCACGGGCTCTGTTACCCGCTCAGCAGCGCGATCGGAGACCAGCTCCGCATTTCCGTTTCCGGTGGTCGTCGATCCGACGATGGCAGCAGGCGAGACGATGTGGATGCTGCCGCCGGATGCGGCAACGCGGCTGCATTTCTACGTGCCAGCGGAACCGGTACGGCACCTCCGGTACACCGATTTCAGCGGCGAGGTGTGGGTGTGCCCGGAGGCGCAAACAGCAGCGGAAAGAGCGGCAGCAGTGTTCATGCTCAACCCGAAGATGAAATGCCCCTGCGGTTATCTGCTGCGCGGATTCAAATCGACGCCGGGGACGAGGATCAAGCTGCCTGGATCGACGACTGCATAGTCGTTCCGCTCTACCACCCCGCAGCTGGCCTTCATAATCCTGAATTATCTCCATTAGTATTTTGGGACATCGCACAATTCGCCAAGTACGCCGCCGGCCGCCTCCCGCCCCTCTCCCCCCGCGACGAGCATCCCCGCCCCCACTACGAACGCATCATCGAC
>C688J18823_10001333_pt1 | contig 15157 bp, 17 predicted proteins | sample HopSoiMetagenom1_FD_18823 | JGI IMG/M metagenome (IMG submission 18823)
AAGCGTATCGCGCGAAGACGAGCCGCATCCCGGCCGACAACGGCCCGGACGGCTATGTCGGCGCGCGCGCCATCGCCGAAGCGGCGAAGGCGCTCAACGGCAACGTCGAGGACGGCGAGAAGTTCGTGCAGGCCCTCAGGCAGGTGAAGTTCGATTCGCCCAAAGGCCCGATCGCCATCGACCAATTTGGCAACGTGATCCAGAGCCAGTACATCCGCAAGGTGGAGAAGGTCGGCGCGGACTACCTGAACGTCCCGGTCGCCACCTACGGCACGGTGGACCAGTTCTGGCCCTGGAAAGTGGACGAATACATGAAGTTCAAGCCGTACGCCGAGCTGAAGGGCAAGCTCACCGACTGCGCGAAGTGCCTCGAGAAACAGTAGATGCGCATCGCGGGCATCGACCTCGAGGTGCACGACCAGGGCAAGGGCGAGCCGCTCTTGTTCCTGCACAGCGCGCAGGGCTTCGATTCGCGGCACGAAATCAGCACGATGCTCGCCGCCCGGCGGCGGCTCGTCGCGCCCTCCCATCCGGGGTTCGGCAAATCCAGCCTGCCCGATTGGCTCGATAGCGCCGACGACGTCGCCTACGTATACCTGGAGCTGATGGACGCGCTGAAGCTCCCAACGGCGGACCTGGTCGGGTGCTCGATCGGCGGCTGGATCGCCGCCGAAATGGCCAGCAAGGCTCCCGAGCGGTTTCGCAAGCTCGTCCTCGTCGGCCCGGTTGGCGTGAAGACCGGCCCGCTCGACAAGCTCGACATCCCGGACATCTTCGCCATGCCGCAGGACAAGGTCGACGAGCTTCTCTTCGCCGACCCGGCGAAGATGAAGATGGACCCGTCGAAGATGACCGACGACGAGATCGCCGTCCGGGTGCGCAACCGCGAGACGCTCGCCCTCCTCGCGTGGGAGCCCTGGATGCACAACCCGAAGCTCAGGCACCGGCTGCAGCGCGCGGCGATGCCGGTGCTGCTGATGCGCGGCGAGAAAGACGGGTTGGTCTCCGGCGCGTATCTCGAGCGGTATGCGCAGCTGTTCCCTCATGCAAACATTAGGACCATCGCGGGCGCGGGCCACGCGCCGCAGGCGGAGCAGCCGAAGGCGTTCGCCGAGGCGTTGTTCGCTTTCCTGGAGGCGAAATGAGAGCGTGGCACTTCAGCGAGAACGCATATCCCTACCTGCCGCCGGCGGAGACGTATCCCTCCATCCGCGTCACGCTGCCGAATCGCGTCTACGATCCCGAGAAAGGCGCCGAGCTCTACGACCGGTTCATCGACGAGTGGCTGATCGCCGAGGACGAAGGCGTCGAGATCATGCTGAACGAGCACCACCAGACTGCGACGTGCGTCGATCCGGCGGCGCCGATCATGCTCGGGGCGCTGGCGCGCCTTACGAAGAAAGCGCGGCTGCTGATACTCGGCAATCCCATCGCCAACCGCCGCCAGCCGGTGCGCGTGGCCGAAGAGATGGCGCTGGTCGACGTGATGTCACGCGGCCGCGTCGAAGCGGGCTTCGTTCGCGGGGTGCCTTACGAGATTGCGCCGGCGAACTCGAATCCCGTGCGCATGAACGAGCGCCATTGGGAAGCACTCGACCTCATCGTCAAGGCGTGGACCACGCACGATGGCCCGTTCACCCACGAAGGCCGCTTCTTTCACCACCGCAACGTAAACATCTGGCCGCGGCCGTGGCAGCAGCCCCATCCGCCAATCTGGATCAGCACCACGAGCCCGAGCGGCGCCAACGCCGTCGGCGCGCGGGGCTACATCCAGGCCACGTTCCTCACCGGCTTCGAAGGCACGAAGCAAATTTACGATGCGTACCGCAAAGGCTGGCGCGAGGCCGGACGCGGCGAGCAAGTCCCCATCGATCGCCTGGCGTACGCGGCCCTCGTCTATACCCACAAGGACAAGAACAAGGCGCTCGAAGGCGCCGACAAGCTCCTCTGGTATGTGCGCTCGAACAAGGTGCCGCCCTACTTCTCCAACCCGCCGGGGTATGTGCCCGTGGCGGCAAACGTGAAGATGCTGCGCGGCGCCGAGCACCCGCTCTCCGCGTTCGCGAAATCGGCCTCTGTGGAAAGCGCGATCGCCGGCGGCTTCATGTTCGCCGGCACTCCGGACGAAGTCCTCGCGCAGATCCAGAAGCATTACAGCCAGACCGGCGGCTGGGGGCATCTGCTCATCATGGGACAGGCGGGATTCCTCGAGCACGAGGAAACGGTGGAAGGCATCCGCGCCTTCGCTCGCGAGGTCTATCCGCGGCTCAAGGATCTGTACCCGGATAGCGCGGCATCCGGCGCCGACGCGAGGAAAGCGAAATCAGCCTAGGCGTATTTCTCGTCACCGGCGGCACGCGCGGCATCGGCGCGGCGACCGCGCGCCTGGCCGCGAAGCGCGGCTACAAGGTGGCGGCGCTCTATCGGTCGGACCGTGCCGCTGCCAATCGGCTCGCCGCGGAGACGGGTGCATTGACGGTGCAGGCCGATGTGGCCGACGAGCGCTCGCTCCTGCGTGCCTTCGAGGTGGTCGACCAGCTCGGCAAGCTCGAAGTGCTGGTGAACAATGCCGCCATCAGCGGCCGCGTCGGACCTTTCGTCGAGCTGCCGATTGCGGAGGTCGAGCAGGTCATCCGCACCAATGTCACGGGCCCTTTCCTCGCCTGCCGCGAGGCAGTGAAGCGGATGTCCAAGAAGCGCGGCGGCTCCGGCGGCGCGATCGTCAACGTCTCGTCGGGCGCGGCGAAGAGCGGCTCGCCCGGCGTCTGGGTGCACTACGCGGCCAGCAAGGGCGCGCTCGACACGCTCACGATCGGTCTAGCCAAGGAAGTGGCCGGCGAAGGCATCCGCGTCAACGCCATCCGCCCGGGACTGGTCGACACCGAAATCCACAAGGTGCGCCCTCCGGGGCAGCTCGAGAAAATGGTGAAGGCAGTACCGATAGGTCGCATGGGGACGCCGGAAGAAGCGGCACGCGCCATCCTTTGGCTATGCTCGCCCGAGGCATCCTACGTCACGGCGGCGATCGTCGACGCCAGCGGCGGCTTCTAGTTATTGTCGGATCCACTGCCGCAGCTCGATCCCGTTCCCGTCCGGGTCGCGAATCTCGGCGCGCGCGTAGTCAGGCCGCTTCATGGGCCCCCAGGAAGCATCGATGCCCTTGCCCTTCAGCATGCGCAGCGCCTCGTCCATGTCATCGACTTCGAGCGCCATCAGCTGGTAGCCCAGCCGCCGCTCCGACGACGCAGCCGGGATATTCGCGCTCGGATAGCTCATGATCTCGACGGTGGTGCCGCCGAGCTCCATGTAGACGAGGTCGAGCGGGCCGGAAGGCGTGCCGGCAATCCGCGCGCGGCTGCGCTCCCGGAAACCGAGCACGTCGCGGTAGAAGGCGACCATGCGATCGGGCGCGGCGGTGAGGAGCTCGACGTGGTCTATTCGTTTGAACACGAAGCGTAGGATACTCGCGCCCATGAGCGCCCTGAAACTCAAATTCCTGTCCCACGGCACGCTGGAGTCGCGTGATCTGGAGAAGACGCGCAAGTTCTACGAGGAGTGCCTCGGCCTGGAGGTCGTGCGCACCAGCCCGCGTTCCATGATGATCCGGCTGGGCGGCGAGAACACCATCGCCGTAGTCGAGAGCCCGCGCAAAGTGGCGATGCCGATGCTCAACCACAACGGCCTTGACGTCGCGACGCGCGAGGAGGTCGACGAATGCCACCGCGTGCTGGAAGAGCGCAAGGACGAATGGGGCGTAAAGAAGATTACGCGTCCCGCCGACCAGCATGGCACGTACTCGTTCTATTTCTCCGACGTCGACGACAACTGGTGGGAGATCCTCGCCAACCCGCGCGGCGGCTACAGCTGGATGTTCGCCCAGGGCCGCGACCTCGCCGCTTGGGGCGCCGGCAGAGGCGACGAAGTCAATCCCAACGCTTACCAACCGCGCGGCAAGGACAAGCAGCTCTAAGGTTGTACCAGGCCGTGTCGGATGGCGAAGCGCACTAGCGCGCAGAGATCGTCCACGTCCAGCTTCGCCATGATGCGGCTGCGGTAAGTGTCGATACTCGTCGGCTTCACCCCGACGACGCGCGCGATCTCCTTGCTGGTGCGGCCCTGGACCACCAGGATCATCACCTCGCGCTCCCTCGCGCTAAGGCTGCGCAGGGCATAGGCCTCTTTTGTGGTCTCGTCTAGCACGGTGCGCCTCCGATCGATTGTGCGCCGGGCGTCGACGCGGGGAAAATGAATTCGAGCTATAGAATCCATTCGATATGGGAATAGCGCTGGATTCGCGCCGCCTGCGCGCCTTCGTCGAAGTGGTGCGGCAAGGCGGCTTCTCGCGCGCGGCGCACCTGCTCCATGCGACGCAACCAACGGTGAGCAAGGCGGTGCAGCAGCTCGAGAATGATCTCGGCCTGCGCCTCCTCGACCGCATCGGGCGGCGGGTGAGCCTTACGGCCGCCGGCGAGCTCGTCTACCGGCGCGCGGTCCCGCTACTCGCCCAAAGCGACGATCTCCTCGCCGAGCTCGGCGAGCTGCGCGGCCTGAAAAGCGGCGCGCTGCGCATCGGCCTTCCGCGCCTCGGCGCCAGCGCCCTCTTCGCGCGCACGTTCGCCCTTTTTCGGCGCCGCTACCCCGGTATCGAGGTGAACGTGGCGGTGCATTCCGGACAGAAGATGCGCGAGCTCCTGCGCTCCGGCGAGATGGACATCGGCGTGCTCGGTAATCCGATCGAGGACGAATTCGACCAGCAGGAGCTGCGCAGCGAGCCGTTCATGGTGCTCCTGCCGCGCGATCATCCGGCGGCCTCGCGCCGCTCGGTCACGCTGGGCCGCCTGGCCGGCGCGGCCGCCATCTTCCCCGAGGAGGATTCGGTCCTGCACCGCCACCTGGTGGCGGCTTACCACCGTGCACGCGTGGCGCCCAAGATCGCCACGCGCTGCCATCAAGCGGACCTCATGTTCGAGCTGGTCGCCGCTGGGGTCGGTATAGCCTTCCTGCCGCGCGTGCTCGCCCAGCAGCAGCGCCACCGCGGGGTGCGCTGTGTAATGCTGGGCGACCCGGGTTGCGCATGGACCATTGCGTTCTGCTGGCGCCGTCGTGCCCACCTGTCGGCGGCGGCGCAGGCCTGGCTCGCGCATGCCCGGGAGCAGCCGCGGCCCGGTTAAAAGAGGTCAACGCGCCAATAACCGCACAGGCGCAGCGGGGCGCCGGCCCGACAATCTGCGAGCCATGTCCCGTGTCTACTACCTCACCGCCAGCGGAACCGATGCCGCATTCGGCCGCAATGATCAGCGAGACTTCCCGGTCGAATACCGCCGGCTTCTCGGCCTGATCAGTTCCGAAGGCCATATCGAGGTGCTGCGCGGGCGGCTGCGCCGTTTCCCGGACCGCCTGATCGACGACTGGCTGAAGGAGCTCGAGGACCTTCAGATGATCGAGGCGAAGCCTGCCAGCGAGAAGGGCGACATCACCCTGACTGCGCTTCGCGCGCCGCGTTTGCCGCCGCTGCAGGACGAGGACAGCACCCGGCTCGCCACCCGGACCGTGATCGCCGGCTCGACGCTCCTGCGCTCCGGATCGTTCGTCGCCGACGAGCGCGTCGCCCACCTGCCTCCGGTCGGCAAGCCGCCCAGCGAGACCCGCGTTCTACTCGTCGAGGACGATGAAAGCCAAGCGCTGCTCGGTGAGCTGAGGCTGTCCCTGGCGGGATATCAGGTACGCACCGTCGGCAGCGCGAAGGCGCTGTCGCGCACGCTGCGCATGGACGAGCGTCCCGATCTTCTCCTCCTCGACATCATGCTGCCCGATGGCGACGGTTTCGACATCCTCGGCAAGGTGCGCGGATGGCCGGAGTTCGCCACGCTGCCGATCGTGATGCTCACCGCCAAGGCCGAGCTGTCCGACATCCATCGCGGTCTCGCCCTCGGCGCCGACGGCTACATCACCAAGCCCTACAGCAAGGAACAGCTCGCCGAGGTCATCTCGCGCGTGCTCAAGCACGACCAGCCGCAGCCTCGCGGCACGGGCCCCGTCCCCGGCAAACAAATCTTTACCGCCGCGCACGAATAGCAGCCGCAGACTGCCCTAGCCATGACCGTCGTGTACCACTTGACGGCTGCCGGCCACGACGCAGTGTTCGCCAAGAACGATCAGGCGGCCTTCCCGCTCGAATACCGGCGGCTCCTCGGTCTCATCAGCTCCGGCGGACACATCGATGTCTTGCGCGGGCGCCTGCGCCGCTTCCCCGACGAGATGATCGACGACTGGCTGAAGGAGCTCGTCGACCTGCAGATGATCGAGGCGCGGCCGGCCGGCGAGCTCGACGACTTCACCTTCACCGGCCGGCGCGTGCCGCGCATGGCGCCGCTTCCGGACGAAGACACCAAGGTCCTCGCGCGCGCGGCGGTTGTGGCGGGGGCAACCCTCCTTCGCTCCGGATCCTTCATCGCCGGCGAGCGGGTGGCCAACCTGCCGCACTCGAAGAAGGGTCCGGAGCAAACGCTGATTCTTCTCGTGGAAGACGACCCCGACCAGGTCGCGCTCGCTCAGCTGCGGCTCAAGCTTGCTGGCTACCGCGTGCGCACGGTCGAGCGGGCGAAGCACCTTTCACGCACGCTGCGTGAGGAACGCCGGCCCGACCTGGTCCTTCTCGACGTCATGCTTCCCGATGGCAACGGCTTCGACTTGCTCGCGAAGCTGCGCGCGTCGCCCGAGTTCGCCACGCTGCCCGTGGTCATGCTGACCGCGAAGACGGAGCTCGGCGACATCCATCGTGGGCTCGCACTAGGCGCCGACGGCTACATCACCAAGCCCTATAGCAAGACCCAGCTGGCCGAGGTCATGGGGCGCATCCTCAAGCAGCCGCCGGCGACGCAGTAGCTACAGCTCGACCACCACGTTGCCCATGGCGCTTCGCGCCTCGACGGTTTCGTGCGCCTGCGCGATGTCCTGCAAGCGGAAACGCCGTGCGACCGTGTGCTGCAGGCGTCCCGCCTCCATCCAACGAGTCAGCTCGGCGATCGCGTCCTGCCGCCGCGCGAGCGGCATCTCGTAGACGAGGAAGAACCGATAGGCGAGCGCCTTGACGATACTCGTGCGCGCCGGAATGGCGGCCACGTCGTCGTCGGAGCCGTAGATCACCACCGTGCCGCCCGGGCGCAGTACCGCCGCAGCGAGCGCGGCGTTGGCCGAAAGGTTGACCTCGAGGACCCGGTCGATATTCGCCGCGCGCTCCTCGACTTTCTCCTTCCGATAATCGACCACCTCGTCCGCGCCCGCCGAGCGGGCATGCGCCGCTTTCGCCTCGGAGCTCACCGTCGCGACGACGTGCGCGCCCTTCAACTTCGCCTTCTGGACCGCGTAATGCCCGACCGACCCGGCGCCGCCCGCGACCAGGACCTTGTGGCCTTGGACGCTGCCGTCGAGCGTGACGGCGAAGTACGCGGTCAGCGCCGGGATGCCGAGGCACGCGCCTTCGGCGAAGGAAACGCTGGCCGGCAGCCGGTTGGCGAGCTCGGCTGCGATGCAGATGTACTCGGCCGCCGTGCCGTGCTGGCGCATCCACTGGCCGTTGTGGAGCCAGACGCGTTCGCCGACTCGCGCCTGCGGCACACCGTCGCCGACCTTGTCGATCACGCCCGCGCCGTCGCTATGCGGCACGATGAACGGATAGCTCCATGGCCGGCGCGTGCGGCCGCTTCTCGTGTACGTATCGGAAGGATTGACGCCCGAGGCGTGCACGCGCACGCGCACCTCGCCCGGGGCCGGCTCGGGCATCGGCAGCTCGCCGACCTCGAGCACCTCGCGCGCCGCGCCGGCGCGGCGGAAGAATGCTGCTTTCATTTCGCTGTCCCTTAGCTCAGCGCGGCGCGACGCCGGTGCGCTTGACTACGCCTGCCCAGATTTCGCGCTCCTTGCGGATGAACGCCGTCACCTCCTCGCGGGTCATCGGCTTCGCGTACATGCCGAGATCGGCGTAGCGCTTGGCAATCGCCGGCTGTCCCAGCGCGGCGCGCAGGTCGGCGCTCAGCTTGGCGCTCATCGGCTCGGGCGTCTTCGCGTGCGCGAGCGCCGCGTAGAACCCGACCGCGGAATATCCCGGCAGGGTCTCTGCCACCGCGGGCACGTTCGGCAACGTCGGATCGCGCCGCTCGGAGGTCACGGCAAGCGGAACCAGCTGGCCGGCCCTGATCGCCGCCGCGTACGGCGCCACCCCTTCCACGGCGACATCGAGCCGCCCGCCGAGAATGTCCTGCAACGCCGCGGCCGTCCCCTTGTAGGGCACGAAGGTGAGCTTGACGCCGGCCTTTTCGGCGAAATACTCCGTGGCGAGGTTCGGAAAGGTGCCCGGCGTATTAGCCGCGTAGTTCACCTTGCCGGGATTGGCTTTGGCATAGGCAACGAGCTCCTGCAGCGTACGGAAGGGGGCGCCCGGCCGCGCGGCGATGACGAGCGGGATCTCGGCGATGAAGGCAAGCGGCGTGAAGTCGCGGTCGACGTCGAAAGGCACGTTTGCTTCGGTGACGGGCGTAATGGTCACGTAGGACCCGGCCGCGATGAATACCGTGTGCCCGTCAGGCGGCGCGCCGAGCAGCGCCTGCCCCGCGATCACGCCGCCGCCGCCGGGCCGGTTCTCGATCACGACCGGCTGCTTCCACATCGCCGACACCTGGTCGCCGAGCGATCGCGCGAGGATGTCGCCCGAGCTTCCCGCGGCGGCGCCGGTGATGAAGCGGACCGGTTTACCGGGGAAATCCTGCGCGCTCGCGGCGCTCATTAGGGCACATAAAACAAGCGCCAGCAGCTTCATGCCCGGCCGCCTTCGAGCAGCTCAACCGGGTCGCCGTAGCGCTTGGCCGCCTCCACCACCGACGGATCGCGCAGCGCGACGAGGAAGCCGCGGTCGATGATGAGCTCGCTGCCGGCGGTGACGGTCATGTCGAAGGCGATCAGGTCTTGATGGATCGGCGGCTCCTCCCAGTTCGGCATCACACGCCGAATGTAATCGGATGGCCTGGCGAGATCGACCCCGAAGTGCAGCGCGCCCGGCGCGTTCGAGCCGGCCGGATACACCGTGTAGCGCGGCGCCCTCGGATTGAAGCCGCAGCCGCCGCCTTCGATGAGACGCGAGCCGAGGCACATGTCGCGCAGGACCTCGGCATCACGGCTGTCGCCGCGCACCTCCACGATTTTCTTTTCTTTGAACACGAAACCGATTCTCTCGGCGAACGGCTGCGGAAAACCGATCGCCCATTGCGGATAGAGCACGCCTTCGATGCGCACCTTCGCTTGAGCGTCGTTGCCATTCGCCGTGCTGTCCCAGAAATTCGGACCGTGAGTCGGCAGGTAGTGGACGTAGCAGCCGGGCTCGTCGGCGAACATCTTGCCCCGCCAGCGGTTGCCGGCGAACATGGCGTCGCGCATCTCCTTCGTGTAGCCGATGACGAGGTCGCTGCCACGCTCGTCGCAGAAGCGAAGCTCGAAGTCGCGGCCCTTCGGAAAGCGCTTCTCCGTGGCGCGCACGATCTCGCCCACCAGCTCGATTGGGAACCGCGCCTGCGGCGTCTTGAGAAGATCCAGATCGCGGAAGTAGGTGATCTTCACCCAGCGCTGGCCGCGCTTGCGCTGCGCGACGTTGAACGGATCCTCGATCGAGCAGAACCAGGTCGAGACGACGAAGTCCGCTTTCTGCAGGAGCGGCTTTACTTCCTCCGGTACCGAGGGAAGCGATGTGCTCTCCGCCATGTACTGCACCAAGGTCGCGCCGCGAGCCTTGGCAAGCCCTGCCACCGCGTCGACCACGCGCTTGTCGAGGAGCGGATCGGTCAGCATCAGCACGCGCTCGCCGGGCCGGATGGCGAACACCCGGCAGAACTGGTCCATTGCCTGGAACCACTCGCGGTCGGTGAATTTGAGCTCGGGCGGCATGCCGATATAAGGAGGCGTGCCGAGCGTTCGTTCGTTCAATTGCATGTCAGGAGGTGAGCATCCTAGGTAGCCAGAGGGCGATGGCGGGAAAGACAGTGAGCAGCGCGAGGAGCACGAGATCGGCGACGATGAACGGCGCCACGCCGCGATAGATCGTCCTGATCGGGATTTCGCGCGCGAGGCCGTGAAGCAGGAACACGATCACGCCAATCGGCGGAATGATCATGCCGAGCTCGATGACGACGACGTTGATGATGCCCCACCACACCGGATCATAGCCAAGCTTGACGATCACCGGCAGGACGAAGGGCAGCGTGATCAGCATGGCCGAGATCTCGTCGAACACCGCGCCGAGCACGAGATACCCGGCGAGCAGCAGGAAGACGATGGCGAGCGGCGCCAACGGCAACCCCTCGATGCCCTGCACCAGCGCCTCGGGGATGCGCGCGAGGGTGACGAAGTAGGAGAAGACGAAGGCGCCGATCAGGATCACATACAGCATCGCAGTGGCGCTCGCCGATTCGCGCAGGCCCTCGGTGAGGCTCTTCCATGTCAGCCGGCGGCGAGCCAAGGCGAAGAGAAAGGACAGGACCGCCGCTACCGATGCCGCCTCGTTGACGGTGAAGATGCCGCTGTACAGACCGCCGAAGACCCCAGCGATGAGGATCAGCGCCGGCGCTGCCTTGGCGAGCGCAGCCCTTCGCTCAGCCGATGACACCCGCTCTAGCACCGGGGCCGCCTGCGGACGCAGACGCACGATCAGCATGATGGCGATGAGATTGAGCGCGATGGCGATCAAGGCGGGGACGATGGCGGCGAAGAAGAGGTCGAAGATGAATGTCTTCGCCACGATGCAGTAGAGGACCATCACGATCGAGGGCGGGATGAGCGACTTCAGCGTGCCGCCGGCAGCGATAGTGCCGGCCGAAAAGGCCGGCGAGTAGCCGCGCTTCAGCATCTCCGGTAGCGCGACGCGGGCGAACGTGGCCGCGGTCGCGGTCGACGAGCCGCACACCACGCCGAAGCCCGCGCAGCCGCCGATGGTGGCGTAGGCGAGGCCACCCCGCCGATGCCCGAAAAGCGCCGCCACCGCGTTGTAGATGTCGGCCGAAAACCCGGCGATGGTGGCGAAGGTGCCCATCAGGAGGAAGAGCGGCACGGTGGCGAGGTCGACGTTCGACAGCACGCTCGCCGGCTCGGTGGCGAGCAGCGTCAGCGCTGGCCCCCAGCTCGACTGCAGCGCGACGCCCACCACGCCGACGATGATCATGGCGAACCCGATCGGCACGCGCGCCAGGATGAGAATGAAGAGCGCGGCAATGCCGGCCGCGCCGATCTCAAGCGCGTTCATGCGAGACCTGCACCCAGTCCCGCAAAGCGACGATCGCCTGCACGAGCACCGCGAGCCACAGGATCCCGTCGACACCAAGCCAGAATGGCGCGATCGGAATCTGCAGGACGAAGGTGGTCTCCTTCGCGCGCGCCATCTTTTCGGCATACAGCCAGAATTGCCAGGCCGCGAGCGCGAGCGTTATGCATACCGCTGTGGAGGCCAGCGCTTCCAGAGCGCGCCCGAAACCGCCCTTGCCGAGCCGGATGGCGATGTTCGCCCGCTCCATCAGCCCTACCGGCAGGCAGCACGCGATGGCGACGGCTATGGCGAGTCCGCCGAGGTCGCGCACGCCTTCGATCGGCCGGCTAGCGATCCAGCGCAACAGCCCGTCGGCGAGCGTCATCGCCGCGAGCCCCATGAGGGCGACCAGGCCAACGACCGAAAGCGCCCGAGTCGCGGCGAGCGTGATGCGCTCGAGCGCTGCGAGCATTACTTGCGGGCGAGCTCCGCCTGCAAGGCTTTATAAATCTCCGCGTGGCGCGGGCTCTTCGCTGTCCACGCCTTGATCACCGGCTCGAACGCGGCCTGCGCGGCCTTCTGGTCGGCTGCATCCGGGAACACCACCTTGCGCTTGGGATCGCTTTGCAGCTTCTTCACGAGTGATGCGTCGTACTCGAGCATGGAATCGACGTAGAGCTTGTTGATGTAGTCCATGTCGTACTTGCGGATCGCGTCCTGCCCGGCTTTCGGCAGGCCGTCGAAGACCTTCTTGTTCATCACTACCGCGAGCGGCACGATGCCCAGGCGCACAAAATAATGATGGCTCGTCACGCGATCCAGGCCGAAGTCGTACAGCACCGCCGGCTGCGAGGTCGATGCGTCGATCGTGCGGCGGGAGAGCGCCTCCGGTACCTCCGTCGGCGGCATGCCGACCGTCACCGCGCCGAGCGCCTTCAGCGACTCGATCTGGATCACGCCCGAGCCGCGCACGCGCTTGCCCTTCAGGTCCTTGATCGAGTTGATCGGGAAGTTGGAGTGCAGGCTGAAGGGCGGCGTCGACCACATCGCGATCGGATAGTAGTCGCCGTAGTCCTTGATCGTGCCGTTCTGCACGAGCCTCGTGTAAACGCGCGTGCCTTCCGCCAGGTCATGGAACATGCCGGGCAGCTCGAGCACCTCCGAATCCGGGAAGCGTCCCGGCGTGAAAGGCGGCACGATGAAGCCGATGTCGGCGACGCCGTCGTTCACCATCTGCGCCTGCTGCTGCGGCGCGCGGCCGAGCGCGCCGTTCGGGAATAGCTCGATCTGGATCGCCCCGCCTGCGGCCTTGTTCACCGCCTCCACCCACGGCTTCTTCACCGTGTTGTAAAGACGCTCGGTGTCCGGCGAGAACACCGCGAACTTGAGCTTCACCGGCTGCTGCGCAGCCGCCCATAGCGGCAGGCAGAGCGCCAGCGCGAGAATGGTCTTTTTCATTTGAGTCCTTGTTCGTGTTTCAGAGTCCATTCAGCAATGTCGCGCCGGCGCGCAAACCACACGCCCTTGTGCTTCTTCGCGTATTGCAGCATCTGCCGCGCCACTGGAATGAGGGTAGGCCGCGCGCCCATGTGCGCGTGCAGGGTGAGCTCGCACCATTTGGGCGACCCCGCTTCGCCTTCGGCATAAAGCTGGTCGAAGGTGGCCTTCCAGTTCAGCCACATGAAGTCCGGCGGGGTGCGCGTCGTCGCCCACATCCAGAGGTCGTTGTGCGGCAGGTTGACGCGCGGCAGCATGACCATCGGTCCGTGCTTCGTCTCCTTGAGGAACGGCAAGTCGTCGCTCATGTCGTCGCCGCTCCACAGGTAGCCTTCCTGCTTGAGGAAGTCGAGCGTGTTGGCCGACATCGCGCTTCCCTGGCTCACCCAGCCGACCGGCCGCGTACCCGCCGCTTGCGTGAGCACCTGGGTCACCTTGCGCATGTCCGCAAGCTCGGCGTCCGGATCGTCATCCTTCAGCATCACGTCCTGCGCCCAGGCGTGTCCGACGATCTCGACGCCGTAGTCAGCGAGGGCGCGCACGATCTTGGGATGTCGCTCGCCGGTGAGGCCGTTGGTCGAGCAGCTGCCCTTGATCTTCAGCTCGTCCATCAGGTCCATCAGCCGCCAGATACCGGCCTTGTAGGCGTAATCGGCGTAGGTGAGCGAGAAATGGTCGATCTTGTTGGAGGTGTTCTCGAGCGTCACCTGGCTTGCACGGACGAAGGACTCAAGCGCCATGTTGAGGCTGACGCAAATCTTCGCCTTGCCCGGCCACGACCACGTGCGTGGGTAATGCAGCTTCCTCTTCTTAGACGGCATCGGCAAAGGCAGCCAAGACCTGATGGAAAGCCGCCGGCTCCTCGCGGAACGGCAGCGCGCCGGCACGGTTGATGACGTGGAATTGCGCCGCGCGCTGTTTTTGTGCGAGCCCGCGGAAGAGCCACAAGCCCTGGTCGACGCTGGTCAGCGGATCGTGGCTTCCCCAGATCACCTGACATGGCACCTTCACACCCTCGCTGCGGCACACCTCGTAGAAGCGCGACTTCGCCTTCATCAGGCTCGGCACGAACTCGTCTTCGTACTCCCGCTGCGTCATCGGCGACTGCTTCCCGGCCGCCGATACGCAGGCATTTACCAATTCGTCGCTGACGTGAGCGTGGGAATAGGACACCCGCTCGAGCGCCCAGCGCTGAGAATCCTTGCTCCAGAGCGGCTCCGGGGGATAGGCGAGCGTGAGGTTCGGCACCCCGTCACCGGTCGGCGCGGCGGCCACGCTCGCCACCGCCGTCACGCCGGAAACCAGCTCGGGCGCTTCGATGGCGAGATTCAATGCCAGCAGTCCGCCCAGGTCGTGGCCGACCAAGTGGCATTTGCCTTTTATCGCCTGGCGCACGCTCGCGGTCATCGCATCCACCGTATGGCCGCGCACCTCGACTGCGAGGGCGCCTTTGGGCAACGGGCCCCAGATGTGCGGCCCGCTCGCATACGGCGTGATGCCCGGCACGCCGCCGTGCACGAACACCATCATGCGAGCGACTCCACCCATCGACGGATCAGCGCATTGAAGCGCTTCGGATGCTCGCGGAACGGGAAGTGGCCGGATTGGTTGATGACGTGGAACAGCGCGCGGCGCTCATGGCACGAGAACAAGTTGTAGAGCTCGATGCCGCGATCGATCACTGCCGTGCGGTCGTCGAACCCCCAGATGACCTGTATCGGGCGCTGCAGGCGCCCCTCGTTGATCCACTGCAGCGTCTCTCGCTTCTCGCGCGCCAGCTCCGGGAGAAAGAGCTTGCTGCCAAGCTTCCCGAGCGTCATCTTGCGCACGCTCTCCTGGTACTTCGGGATCCCGAGCGTGAACATCACCGCGTCGACCCATTCGTCCGTGACGACGCCTGGATTGAAGCTGTAGTTCTGGTAAACCCATCGCACGCACTCGCGCGTGCCGGCGGGATAAGGTGGCTTGGCCAGCACCACCTCGTTGGTGCCGATGCCGGGACTTAAGGTGCCGCTGTTCACCACGGTGAGCGATTTCACGAGCTCGTGGTTCTCGAGCGCGAGGCGCGCGGCGGCGTATCCGCCGCGGGAATGACCGACGAGATGCACCGGCGGCAGCTTCAGCGCGCGGATGAAGGCCGCGGCGTGCCGCACCACCGCCGCCATCGTGTACTCGTCGTTCCTCGGGTTGTCGGTCTCGCCCTGCCCCGCCTTGTCGAAGACGATGGCATGGAAGTGCTCGGAAAGCGGCAGCAGGTTCTCGCTCCACGTGTACGCGCTGGAGGCGGAATCGCCGGTGCCGAAATTGCCGCCGTAGATGAAGACGATCGGCTCGCCGCGCCCGGCTTCGTAGTAACGGGTGCGCAGGCCGTCGACG
>C688J18823_10001334_pt1 | contig 15156 bp, 15 predicted proteins | sample HopSoiMetagenom1_FD_18823 | JGI IMG/M metagenome (IMG submission 18823)
CGAAAAACCATCACGACAGCGGCGGGCGCTCCCGTCGGCGATAGCTATGACCATCACCAAGGGAATGATGACTTCATCCAGGCGGGTGACCTCTTTCGGCTGCTTGCGCCTGACGCACAACAGCGGCTCATTCATAACATCGTCATGAGCATGAAAGGCGTTCCGCGGGAGATCCAGGCTCGCCAGATCCAGTACTTCTTGAAGGCTGACGTGAGATATGGACGCGGCATTATGGATGGCCTTTGCTGCGAGCCGAAAACAGTCCGGGAGATTGAAGAGCCGGAAGGGGCATTAAAGTGAATCTCACAAAGTCGACGACACAAACGTCGGTTGTGGTTCGCGGCACGGGTTCGGGACTTGCCCAGGAGATTATCACAGGGCAGCATCTCCTAAAAGCTGACGAGCCGCTCTCCGCGGACGGTGGCGACACAGGTCCGACGCCTTACGAATTGCTTCTCGCCGCCCTTGGCGCATGCACGGCGATGACAGTCACGATGTATGCGAAACGAAAAAAGTTGCAGCTCGACGGAATCGTCGTGCGACTAAGTCACTCAAGAATTCATGCCGAAGATTGCTTTGAATGTCAGACCGAGGCGGGATTCTTAGACCGGATCGATCGCGAAATTGAATTGAGCGGCGCGTTAAGTCCGGAAGAGCGTTTGAAGTTATTCGAGATTGCGGAGAAGTGTCCCGTTCATCGAACGCTGAAGTCTGAAATCGACATTCGCTCCAGCCTCAAGTAAACCAACAAAGCGCAAATTCTGACGCTCTATGGAGAAGGAGAGTAAATGAGTCAATCTACAGTCGCCGGACTCGCACTTGAAACCGTTCTTTATGAAAAGAAGGACCCCATTGCGTATGTGACGGTCAATCGTCCCAAGGTTCTTAACGCTCTGAGTCACCAAACATGGGCGGATTTGCGAACAGCTTTTGAAGAGGCGCGGGATGATGCCGACGTCCGCGGCGTCATTCTGAGAGGGGCAGGCGATAAGGCCTTCATCGCCGGAGCCGACATCAGCGAACTCGCGCATGTGACCGCTGTAGAGGCTGAACGGTCCAGCAGCTTTGGCCAGGCAGTGCTGAACGTTGTCGAAAATCTCGGCAAGCCGGTGATCGCGGCAATCAACGGCTTCGCGCTCGGCGGTGGTTGCGAAACCGCAATGGCTTGCACGATCAGGATCGCCGCAGAAAACGCAAAGTTCGGCCAGCCCGAAGTGAAATTGGGCCTCCTTCCTGGCGGGGGCGGAACACAACGGTTACCTCGGCTGGTCGGCAAAGGCCGGGCCCTTCAGCTCATTCTTTCCGCCGAGATAATCAGCGCGGCTGAAGCTTATCGCATCGGCCTCGTCAACGAAGTTGTCCCGGCAGCAGATCTGATCCCCCGTGCCGAAGCGATCTTGAAACAGATCTTTGCCAATGCCCCCATCGCCGTTCAGTACTCGCTAGAAGCGGTGAACAAGGGATTGGAAACGAGCCAGGCTGAGGGCCTGTCACTCGAAGCTTCTTTCTTCGGCCTCTGCGCCGCGACAGAAGACAAAAAAGAAGGAACAACCGCATTTCTCGAAAAGCGACCGGCGAACTTCCACGGCCGGTAGAAGAACAACTATGAACAACGATAATATTTTCTCGGGTTTGAAGGTCGTGGACCTATCGAGTTTCATCGCGGGACCGGCCGCTGCAGTGATCCTGTCTGATTTTGGCGCTGACGTAATCAAGGTTGAACCGCCAACGGGTGACACATGGAGGATCGGCAACAAGATCCCGCCCCAACCGCGATCGCACGATAACTATCCCTGGCACTTGAACAATCGCAACAAACGGGGATTGGCGCTCGATCTGAAATCTCCACACGCGGGAGAGATTCTGGAACGGCTGGTCAAGTGGGCAGATGTGCTCATCGTCAACACGCCGCATTCGGCGCGTAAGAAGCTGAAATTGGAGTACGACGACATTGCGCAGTGGAATCCCCGACTGATTTATGCGGACGTAACTGGTTACGGCGAAAAAGGGCCGGATGCCAGCCTTCCGGGATTCGATATCACAGCATACTGGGCCAGAAGCGGCTTGCTGTCACTGACCCGCGATGCAGGCGCCCCCCCCACTCTCCCGCCGGCGGGCAGCGGAGACCACGCGACGGCAGTTACTTTGTTTTCCGCGATTGTCACGGGCCTCTACCGGCGCGAGCGTACCGGAAAGGGTTCGTACGTTACGACATCGCTCCTGGCGGCGGGAGTCTGGGCTTGCGGCGTCTTCGTTCAGGCCGCGCTCTGTGACGCCAAGTTCTTCCCACTGCATGACCGGCTGAACCCACCCAATGCAATCCTCAACGTATATCGCGCGTCGGACGATACCTGGTTCCTGATTGTCCTTACACCAGACAAGTGGCCGGCTCTGGCGAAGGGAATTGGCCGCCCGGATCTACTGACGGACGACCGATTCGCCGATCCAGCAAAGCAGGGGGCGCATTCGGCGGAGCTCACAGCCATTCTGGACAAAGTGTTCACCTCCCAGCCGATGTCGCACTGGCGGGAAGTCTTCGATCAGGGTCACCTTACATACGGAGTCGTTCACGCGCCGAGCGAAGTTGTCAAGGACCCGCAGCTCGAAGCGAACGGAATCGTCGTCCCGCTCGAAGGCGCCGGAGGGAATCTGAAGCTTACAATCAGCAGTCCGATACAGGTGCACGACGTACCTAAAGTGCCTGCAAGGCGCGCACCGGAAATCGGAGAGCACGACGACGAGATTCTCAAAGAGCTGGGTTTCGAGACGAAAGAAATAGACGGCTTGCGAACGAGCGGCGCCGTTCCGCAAAGCTTGCATTTGGAACCTGCAACCACGGACGCGGCACGATGAGCGAGATCAATACCGAACGTTCCGGCAGCATTCTGCTACTCCAATTCAACCGGCCTAGCAAGAAAAATGCTTTGACGGCGAGCATGTATACAGATTTGGCCAATCTGCTCAATGAAGCCGCGAACGATGATCAAATTCGGGTTGTGCTCCTGCATGGGGCAGGCGATTCCTTCAGCGCGGGTAATGATCTCCAGGATTTCTTAAAGAACCCTCCGGGAACCGGAGAGAATCCGCAGGCTCAATTGATCCATGCATTGATCAACTTCAATAAGCCGTTGGTCGCCGCGGTACACGGGGCCGCAATCGGCTCCGGAACTACCATGCTTAGCTACTTTGATTTTGTCTACGCCGGCGAGAGCACGAAATTCCAGATGCCATTCATCAACCTCGCGCTGGTGCCGGAATTTGGAACTAGTTATTCGCTTCCGAGGCGTATCGGATATCTTCGCGCAACCGAGTTGATCATGCTGGGTCAGCCGTTTGATGCTATTCGGGCATCCGAGCTTGGGTTTGTGACCGCGGTCGTGCCTGATCGGAATCTGTTGGACGCGGCGAAAGAAACCGCACAGAAACTGGCGACAAAACCAGCTGGTGCGATGCAAGCATGTAAGAAGCTGTTGAAGCAGCCTCTACTCGAGCCGATTGCGCGTGCAGTAGACGCGGAAATGGAAGAATTCCTGGCGCGCCTACAGTCCCTCGACACTAAAGAAGCAATCACGGCGTTTTTCGAGAAGCGTCGGCCGGACTTCACTCAAAACAGAGAAGTAGCGCCCACGGAAAAGGCGTCTTGACCTCCGAAAACAAAAAGGAACGGCGGAGAAGGCTGCCTCTCCACTTCAAGTGATGAAACGAGCTTGCCATCCGAGTGTTCGACGGGTCGCTTCCACGGTGTTGCCCACACGATGGGGCGTATTTCGCATGCTCGGCTTTGAACAAACAACGATCAATGGCGGCGAGCACATCGAAACGGCGGTTGCACTTGTCATGGGAGATCCGGTTTCGGGTGATCCCACGCGGGGCGCAACGCTCGTGCGTATTCATTCCCAATGCTTAACGGGTGACGTGTTGAAATCGCTTCGCTGCGATTGCGGCGATCAGCTGGAACTGGCGATGCGTACCATTGCCGAGGAAGGATGCGGCATCTTAATCTACGAGCATCAGGAGGGGCGAGGGATTGGACTCATGGCGAAGCTCCAGGCTTACGCCCTCCAGGATGAAGGGCTTGACACCATAGGGGCAAATCACGCACTTGGCTTCGAAGCGGACTATCGCGACTTCCGCTTGCCGGTCGGGATACTGAATGAGCTCGGAATTCGCCACGTGCGGCTTCTTTCGAACAATCCCCAAAAAGTCCGTGCCTTGATCGAAGGTGGGATCGAGGTTCTTGCACGCGTTCCGTGCGAAGTCCCACCGAGTCCTCACGCCGTTGTTTATCTAAGAAGCAAAAAGGAGCGTATGGGCCACACGCTTACAGTCGTGTGAACGGAAAAGCATATGTATACGGAGTCGATGGAATGGCCAGCCGCCCTTGAATCGATGACTGCCTCCGAGGCGCTGGAGCAATCGCATGTGTTTGCGTCGGTCGAGGCTGCTATCGCGGAGCTACAAGCCGGCCGCATGATTGTGGTCGTTGACGATGAAGATCGCGAAAACGAAGGCGATCTCACTATAGCCGCCGAGATGATCACACCGGAAGCCATCAACTTCATGGCGATCCACGCCCGCGGCCTCATCTGTCTGGGCGTCACCGGCGAAAGGGCAGACGAATTAGAACTGGATCCTATGACGCCGCATAACACTGCACGAGGCGGTACGAATTTTACAGTGTCAATCGATGCGAAAGGACGTGGAGTCACGACGGGCATTTCAGCCTATGATCGAGCGCAGACCATCCTGGCTGTCATCGATACACGTTCATGTCCCGAAGACTTGGGGCGGCCGGGTCACATCTTCCCTCTCAGAGCGCGTGCTGGCGGAGTACTCGAGCGCCGCGGACAAACAGAGGCTTCGGTTGATCTTGCACGTCTCGCAGGATTGCATCCCTCGGGCGTCATCTGCGAAATTATCAAGGAAGACGGCAGCATGGCTCGGCTGCCTGACCTGATTTGCTTCTGCGCCAAACACGATCTGAAGATGATTACAGTCGCGGACCTCGCCCTTTATAGAGTGGAACGCGAAGCAATTGACCTATGGACAGGACCGGAATGGTGACCGGATGATCTATGTTCATTCGATGGAACGGGCACTCCGCTATTACGCGGAGCGTCCGGCACTGTGTTTGGGCCAGCAGCGGCTGACTTTTCGCGAGTTGCACGAGCAAGTGAAGAGCTTGGCTGCCACCCTCACCCACCTCGGCTTTGAACCTGGCGACCGGCTCGCTCTTCTACTTCCCAACGGACTCGAATACATCAAGTTTGTCTATGCATGCAGTCGGCTTGGCGTTATCGTCGTACCGATTAACATACGTCTCTCCACCGTCGAGATCAATCGGGTGTTGGAAAATGCCTGTCCGCGCGGACTGGTAAGGCATTCCTCCCTGCCGGCGCCGACCGTTCGAGTTCCCTGGGAGTTGGTGCTCGACCAACAGACTCTGGATTCGACTAACTACACTTGTCCGGACGCGTGTTACGAACCCGAAGCCGTTCTTGCGTTGATATACACCAGTGGAACGACTGGTCATGCAAAAGGCGTAATGGTGACGCACGCCAACATTTTGGCGAACCTCCATCATTTCAATTACTGGATGCGATATCAGGAGGGCGGCGTCTTCTTGCATGCCGCTCCCATGTTTCATATTGCCGATTTCCCGGCGATGTTCGCGGCACCGACGTTCGGGGCTTGTCAAACAGCCTTGCCGACCTTTAGCACGGCGGGTTTCTGCGAGGCAGTCCAGACGGAGCGAGTCAGATATACCGTTTTGGTCCCGACAATGATCAATCTGCTCACTCAGTGGACAGAGATCAAGAAATTTGATTTGAGCAGCCTAGCCGTCCTGGCTTATGGCGGATCGCCAATGGCGCCTGAGCTAGTTCTTAGGACCCGAGAACTTCTGCCGAACGCAAAGCTGGTTCAGGTCTACGGGCTCAGCGAAACGGGATTGCTTACCGGTCTTCAAGACGAGGACCACACTGGCGCAAAATTGTTATCGTGCGGACGGCCCTGTCCCGGTATTGACTTGCAGGTAGCCGATGAATCCGGGAACCAGGTCGAATCTGGGCGCCACGGTGAACTGGTAGCGCGCGGAGAAAACGTAATGGCCGGATATTGGAACGACCGCGAAGATACCACGGCTGCATTCCGAAACGGGTTTTTTCGCACCGGAGACATCGGCTATCAGGATACAGACGGCTACTTCTACATCCTGGATCGTTTGAAGGACATGATCGTCACGGGTGGGGAAAACGTTTATTGCGGCGAAGTGGAGGCGGCCATTCTCACACATCCGGCCGTCCGCGAGGTAGCAGTCTTTGGTGTACCTGATCCCAAGTGGGGAGAACTTGTAGCGGCATGTGTGGTCGTCAAACCGGGAATGAACATGACGGCCGATGAGCTGATCGGTCATTGTCGCAAAAGCCTGGCGAACTATAAGCTTCCACGGCGAGTGGAGTTCTTACCAACAGATTTGCCGAAAAACGGCTCTGGCAAGGTGCTAAAGCGAATTCTACGCGAGCGTTTCTGGGCGGGTAAAGAACGCGCCGTCGGCTAACGGCTCCCAGCAAAAAATCGCATGCACGAGGCTCCGGTGATGTGGAGATCAGTCGTTCGGTTAAAGCTAGCGTGATAGTCTGTCCGTCGCACGCACATCATCTGTGCAACACCCATTCAAGGCGGCAAGTCAAGTTGGCCCGGCCGCCGTCGAGTCGCAACAAGCAAGACCGGCACCCGTGACTCCTTACGGCTAAACGCGCCAACGGTGCAATGATCACCCAGAAAAAGAACCGCAAGGAGCACCGTGTTTATTCAATCCGCTGTGCGGGCGCCGCACTACTTGTTTTCGCATACGCCTCGCCGTCTCAAGAACAGGTTTTGCCCGGCAATCCCATACAATCCGAGCACGCTCGCAACGACTGAAACAGAAGCCCCTCGCCGGCCGAGAGGAGAGATGTCTTTGGAATCGTCCAAACTATAGAACCTCTCCGACTGTGGCCGATTTCAAACCACCCGAAGTACCTGATCGAGATTGTGCTACGCCATGGGACAGATTTTCTTGACCCATGGAGATTCCGGCAGCACACAATTCAATTTTTCCGAGATCGTCGCGAACTCAACCGCTGTAGCAATCTCGAACGCTTACCACTCACACAACCGAAACGCTTCCGACGCTGTGTGTCGAAGTTAGCTGTTCAAATTGGGCTCGATATGGCGGCCAACGTCCTGAAGGAGTTCTGGCCGGACGTCGAACGACAGTTCAACCGGAACAGCCGCCAGCATGCGATCGCTCAGCACTAATACACAACAGTTCTGCAGGTCAGTCGTCAGATCGATTCAGCACAGTTGAAGGAAGTGAAGGCGTAAATCGAACGGGCTGGAGGGTCGCATCGTGCTCGATCGCACCCAATTAAAGCGCAAATCGAAGAGTCGTACGATTCCTTGCTATGTGCGAATCGGCGGGAATCGAGTTCCGGCACTGCCTGCTATGTATATACGAGAGTGGATTTTCAGAGAGAATGTCTGAAGCGGCGTGCCGCTAACGTTACCGTCACCCGTTCCTGTGATGTATTTGAGCTCCGGTCGGCAACGTCGCTCGGACGAGGTGGAATTGTTCAGGTCACTCAGTCTGAACGAGCGGGCGAGGCGTATCGGCTTACATCCAATCTGCGGGCGCAGGTCCTGAGTCCAACACGCAAGAAGCCGGCCGACCGATCGACGCATTGCAATTGGCAAAAAAAAGGCTGGCTCAGGCGCTTGGTATCAGCAAAGATCAGTGCAGCGGATCTAGCCGGCGGCTGCGGATCGCGCCACCGCGTTTACGCTGAGCAGGGGCCGTGTCTATGGTCTTGGCTTTTGAATATCACGCGCAACGCGCGCGTCCCAGTTGCCGCCTTTCAACACCCGAAACAGCGATGTGGGGGCTCTCAACCAGTCGGACTACGCATCCCGATCTAACACGTCCGCTGCTGCCCCATGCGCACGGTCCTAGAAAACGACGGCACAAGTCTTTCAGTGTAGTCCGGCCGTACGTCCCGCCGCTTCCTCGAGTTCTGCCCGGGCTAGCAAGTATCCCAAATTCGCCTGCAGCAGATCAGCCTGAGCCTTGTAGTTGGCCGCGTCGGCTTGCCTGCGCATCACAAGCTGAATTTCTCCTTGAGCCAGCTGATTCGTTGCTAACCGTTCGCTCTCCTGCCGGAGCGTGGCCACCTGGCTCGCAACCTTCACTAAGTTTCTTGTCCGCTCCATTTTGTTAAAGCTTCGCTCGATTGAAACGGCCACCTCCTCCTTCAGCCTCTCGACGTTCTGCTGAGCCTGCGCGAGTTGCGCTGCGCGTTCGCGTACGGCTGCCCGGCGTTTTCCAAAGTCGAATACGTCGTAGCTGAGCGTGACGCCGAAGGTGCCGAAGTTGCGCACCAGGAACGGCACGCCGTCCTGATAGCTATGTCGCGCATAGGCTGTTATGTCCGGAATGTAAGCAGTGTTCGCGGCCGCCACGGCTGCTCGCGCTTTGCGTAGCGTCTCTTCGGCGGCGAGGATCTCCGGGTTCTCCGCCCAGGCGATTCTCAAGTACTCGCGCTTGTCCTCAGTGTCGACGATTGTCAGTACTGCCGGATCCAGTTCTAATTCTGTATCCAGCGGCAGCCCCAGCACATCGTTCAACTCAGTTTTGAAATCGGCGAGTTGCAAATCCGCCGTCAGGACGGATTGCTGGTCCCGCAGAAGGTCCGCGCGGCCGCCGATCGCCGCTACCTTCAGAGCGCTGCCATTACGAACGTCTTGTTCGCTTTCGCGCAGATTCTCCGTTGCGTAGACGGTTTCCTGCTCGGCCGCTTTCTTTTGCAATTGGGCTACCAGAATGCCGTAGTACAACGTGTGTACCTGAACCGCGACTTGATTTTCAGCTTTCTTCAGGTCATCGCGTGAAATCGCCAGGTCAGCAGCCGCCGCACGGTTTTGTTGACGTATACGGATCAACTGCGTCAATGGCTGCGCAAGCATCGTTCCGCTCGAATAGATAGTGTTGTTACCTTGCTGGAGGTTGATACCCTCCGGTGGAATAAGGGTTCCTCCAGCCACACCGAGGCCCCCGGCAGGGATTCCAACGTTCTGAAGTTCTGTCACATGAAGGATATTCGATTGGTTGGTTATTTTGGGGAAATATGAGGAGTGGTCACCAGCCTTTTTCTCCTGACTCTCGTCGACTCTCAGCTTTGCGATCTTTATTCCGCGGTTCTGGGCAATCGCGAGGTGAACCGCCTCGGCCAGCGTGAGTCGTCGCAGCTCTGCGGCAGTCCCGCGCGGAGCTGCGCACAAAGTCGCCCCGACGACAATAACGATCATTCTAGACAAACGTGAATAATTCATTGCATTTTCCTCAGGTCCTTATAACTGACCTTGCCTGGTCGCAAGAACAGCATCAGTAAGAGATAAGCGACCGCCATCCACCCGATCAGAGCGAATGCGTCGCGTATGGCCAGCGTGTACGCCTGCGCTCGCACTTGCTGGCCCAGAAGTACAACTGCGCGGGCCTGCGATTCATCCGGTCCTGTCGAGTCAGGCGACAGCCCTGCGCCCAATATCCGCAGGCGTTCCAAAGTGAGCCAACCGCCGGATTGCACATGCAAGCCCAGCATGTTCGAGTTAAACTGCTCGCGCACCGAAATGAATCGGGTCATGGCAGCTACACCCAATTGGCCGGCGAAGATACGGATGAAATGCATGAACCCAGAAAACGTGGCGGCCTTGGCGGCGCTTGTCAACACTCCCGCCTCGAGCGCTTCCAAAACGATGCTGCCTACCAAACCGACATAGGTGCATGCGAATCCGGTCGCAAGAAGAAGCTCGACTAATTCGAAGCTGGTTCCGGACCATGAGGTGTCGAGGTGCGCGCAGACCCAGCAGCCGACCGACGCGGCCGTGAGGCCCACCGCCAGCGTCAGGCGTGAGGTGGTGCGGATGATCATTGCCGAGACGAGCCACACGACGACGAACATCGGCACGGCTGTCCACGCGAGCGAATGACCGGTTTGCAGAGCCCGGTAGTGCTGAATGTTGCCCAGGAATCCAGGGATGAGCACGATGGTGGCTAAGTGCGCGAACTTAAAGATGAAAATGGATAAAGCGAGAATGATGATATTTCGTGACTTTAGAAACTCTAGCGTCAGGATCGGATTTGGCTGCAACATCCGTCTCACCCACGCTGCGGCTACGAGAAACAGCCCTGCTGCCAACATCGCCACGACCACTCCCGAATGCAGCCAATCGAGGCGTTCACCCTGATCGAGAGCTCCATACAGCAGAGCGAGTCCCAGGCTAAAGTAAATGAATCCACGCCAACTCGGCTTCGGCTCCGCCGGCACACTTTGGCGTGGAATGCCAAAGTAAATGCAAACTATCATGAGCGGCGTGAAAATCGCGGTGTTCCAGAAGATCCAGTGCCAGGAGAGATGCTCGGAGTACCACCCCTGCAATAGGGATGCAATGTTACTGACGAAGACGATATCTGCCGCATAGGCTGCGATGCCAAAGATGACCAGCCGCTTCGGAAGCGTGGTCAGTACGAACGTCATCGTAAGGGAGTAGAAGGTGCCTGACGCGAGACCCGCGATTGCTGCTAACGCCAACATTGCCGGGAGACCTGGGGCAAACGGCAGCAGTATTGAAGCGACGGTAAAAACCGCGGCGGCGGGCAGCAGAATTCTACGCGGACCCCACAACACGTTCAGGAACACGACGAACACACCGCTGAACATGGTGGCCATGTTGAGCGCCGTGGGGATCCACGAAGCTTCATCAAAACCGAAGCCGCACGCCCCGCGAAGGTCCGGCAGACCGACGCTAATGAGCCGCGCGTTCAGCGTGGCGATACCCGCACCCAAAAACACGCCCAAAACACCGAGGTATGGATGAGTTGAAAGCGCCGGGCGTGCCGGAGCAGGTTTGGTCGGAGTGATAGCAACGGATGCCATAGAGGTCTAGGCGTTACTGCACGCCGCCGCTCGTGCGAACCATCGCAATGACAGACAGCCCAGCGCGCAACCGCTGGATAGCAGACTGGTTGGGATCGAGGACGATCTTGACCGGCACTCGCTGCACAATCTTAGTGAAGTTCCCCGTCGCGTTGTCCGGAGGCAAAAGCGCAAACTGAGAGCCGCTGGCTGGGGAAAGGTAATTGACCTTGCCACTTAGCACAACACCAGGAAATGCGTCCACGCGGATTGTCGCAGGATCTCCCGGATGCATATGCCGAACCTGAGTCTCCCTATAATTTGCCTGCACCCACACCTCATCTTGGACCAGGGAGATGACTTGTGTTCCGGGACTTACTAACTGCCCGGGTAATACTCTTCGTTCACCCACTCGGCCGCTCACCGGGGCCACGATTCGTGTGTATCCCAAGTTTGTCTGGGCGACGACGCGGGCAGCGCGTTTGCCATTCAGGTCGGCCATCAGGAGCATCTGCTGAGAATCCAGCACCGCGCGCTGACGTTTCTGCGCCTCGAGTTCGGCAGATTTGGCTCCCAATTCGGCATGCGCTTTCTTGAGGTCGGCCTCCCGGCTGGCTAGTTGCGCTTCTGCCGTAGCTATTTGCGCCTCCCTGCCCGCAAGTTGAGCCCGGTAACCGTCCGCAGCCGCGACGACCTGCTCTACCTTTTGCCGCGTTGCCGACTCTACAGCGATCAGCGCTTCCTGACGGCGTCGCTCTAAATCCGAGCTCTGCGCCTCAGCTTTGGTGCCCTCCAGCGTGCTGCGCGCGCTGGCTACTGCCGCGTTTGCGGCGTCGATGCCAGCGTGGGCGGCCGAAATGTCTGCCTCCGCTGCGCGAATACCTTCGGCAGCCTCTTCAATTCGGGCATCTTGCAGCTCCTTCTGCCGTTGGTTGTTGATAAGCGCGGCGTCCCCCGCCGCAACAGCCGCCTCCGCCTGCTGAACCTGGGCGCGAAAATCGTCATCCTTTAACTGCACGAGGAGATCTCCCGCTTTCACTTCCTGAAAATCGGAGACTGCGACGGTAGCGACTAGTCCGGCGGCCTTCGTACTCAGAGGCGTCAAGTCCGCGCGGGTGTAAGCGTCATCCGTTTTTTGGGCCGTTGCGCCACTTGCCCAGGCATTCCAGTTGCCGGTAATCATCAAAAGAATGCCCGCCGCCATGATCATAATCAGACCCGGCACTAACCACCGCTTGGCATTGCTCAACGCCGAATTGTTCAAGTTAAACATCACACCTTCTCCTTGCGAGATCAAACAAAAAGCACTCACGGCCGAGCCGAACCTAGATGCAGTTAATTCACGCAACAAACGCGCGCCGCTTCGTTAGGGCCGATCCCATCTGTGATTCGTTCTCGATGAGTCGCGTAACGATAGCAAAGAGGAAAGCGGCAGATAGGCCGCACATCAGGACACCGGTAGTAGCTTCGATTGGGCCCAAGAGCCGCCAGGAAGTCGGAAGCACGAGATCCCCATAGCCGACGGTCGAATAGGTGGTTGTCGAGAAATAGAATGCGGATTCCCACGATGGAAAGCAATACCGGCGAAAAAAACACGCCCATAGCAGGATTTGCGAGATGTGCAGCACGATTATCAAATGTGTGATTTGCACCACGAGCGCAGCCGAGCGCAATAGTCCGAGTTTGTGCAGGTCCTGTTCAACACGAGCTCTTCCCCAATGGATCAGCGTTGCCATCCCGGCGCTCTGGAGCGAAAGTGTGAGCGTAACGAGGACGGTTGCTGCAATAGATTGGCGTAGAAAAGGCATCGGCCCCATCACTGCTGCCCGGCTTCTCCGGAGGTGAGTGACGCTGAAGCGGTTGCGAGCCGTTGTTGCATAGATGAAACCAGATGCCCCACAACGCTTTCGGCGGTCTGGGACATTGCGGCCACGAGACCGGGGACGGCGCGGTCCTCGAGCTTCGTCGTCTGCGACGAGGTATCGCTCCACAACACGTCACCCGTCCTCACATTCGTTAGCTGCGCGGATACACTGACCTCGACGAAAACTTCGCGGCCTTTATCCACTTCCTCCAGGTGATCGAGCGTCCCGCTGAGCAGATATTCCGAAACTCCACGGCCATCGAACAGATGCGCCGCCTGGAACAGTCCTCGAATTCGTATGTTCTGGAGCATTGAGTTGGTGACTGCGCTCCGCGGATCTGCAACCCAGCGGTGATAATTGTAGAAATCCAATTGTTCCGCCGATTTCCGGTAAACAATCGGTCCAGCCCTCAGAAATACTGGAGCTCGAAACTCCCGGACGGCTACCGAGCCGGCGAACGGCTTGGGCTGATCTGGCGACCGAACAGGGGCGGGGAGATTCAGAACGTAGTACTTCGGGTAACGGACTCCGCCCGCACATCCAGTTAGGCAGGCGAGGACACTGACGAGGCACACCAAACCGAGAAGAATTCGATTGCGCATAGTATTTGGCCTGAGATAGGCTCGCGGCCTTTCAGAAGATAGGAGCGACGCATTAGTGCATTTGTTGGAAGCCTTGCGTGATCTACCGGGGCAATCTTCGTTCGCCGTTGACTCTCACGCCGGGGTGAACAGTGCGACACGCAGCCGTCATAAGTGACGAAATTCGGGCGATTGGTGACATAGGGATCGACAATTTTCGCCGCTGCTGTTTGATGGCGCCCACTGAATCACTGCTTTTACGCTATCTCCAGCATCCGCGCTCTTTGGTTGGTCAATTGCCAACTCCGAGTCATGCCAAAGACATCGTCGTTCAATGACTTAAACAGATTCCAAACCATTCTGGAGACACGCATTGCCGACTTAGAAAGAGGGACGCGTGAGCGAGACGGTATCGCAGTGGATCCGAGCCCGGATCAGTTGGACGAAATCCAGCGTGCGTCTGAACGCGCGCTCGCGATCTCTAATCTCGACCGCGACGCTAAGCAACTTCGTAGCGCGCGTGCGGCTCTGCGCCGCATACGCGAAGGCACTTTCGGAGTCTGCGAGCAGTGCGAAGAAGCAATCCACCCGAAACGGCTCGCTGCACTTCCTTGGGCTCCGCTTTGCATTCAATGCCAGGAAGAGGCGGATGGCCGCGCCACCTTCAGCAATGCCGCTTGATCGTCTTCAGAAAGTGAATTCCGCATGCCTTGCCCAAACGCTCGTTCGGGCCAATCCAGCCAAGCCTTGCGAATGCGCTGTTTGCATCCGTAACGCATACTGACGCGCCTGTATTGCAACGAGATGTTTCCAATTGGCGGATTACCCCTCAAGAGCCCATATTCGCGGTTCGCGGCCACCAAATATCGTGTGGTGCTAGACCATCCCATGTTCGCGAGGATTTCCCTCGTTTCTGGCAAACTATTTGGGGTGGCTAGGAGCGAGAGCCGTTAGCCAGCTCTCTTCCGGTTCTGCCGTGTCTTTGGATGTGCGATCGAGCACTCGGAAGGAATCGACAAGGATTTCGGTGACCGGCCATTGCACTTGAACGCACCGGTCTCGTCCTCAATGGTCCGCTCGAATTCGCGGAAGGTTAACTCACCTTCTATTAAGATGTGGGCGAGGTGCGTTCACCGGGGCGGGCCACAACGCACCGAAACTTTCGAAGAGGCAGAGAACGGAACTGTCTTTCTAGACGAGATTGGAGAGATGGTGGCGGTTCAGCCGAAGCTCCTCGGTGTGCTGCAAGAAAAAACATTTCAGCGGGTGGGCAGTTCGCGCCCGATGCGGGCGAACGTGCGAGTGATTGCAGTAACCAATCGGAGTCTTGCCGATGAAGTGGAGCAAGGACGATTCAGAGCCGATCTTTACTATCTACTGAACTCTTACCATGTGCAGTTTTACAGATGCTTCGAGGGCGGCGGACGGACATCCTGCTATTGAGCGAATACTTTCTGGAGCGATTTGCCAGGCGAACTCGGACGGCGATTCCAGCGCTCCGACTGACGACACTCGTAACGGAGATCGACGCTGACCGGCAGCAGGCGGAGCCGTACTTCCGCATGCGCGATGTGTTTTCGGTGCTAGCAGAGAGCAAGGTCATTTGGGACACGCTGGATCGCCGTCGAGTCGATCGTTTTGTGGAGCGATCCGCAGCCAGCGAAGCCATAACGCGCGAGCCGGTCGGGTTCCAGCTGAACACCTGCCACATTCTCAACTGGGAGCAGAAGGTGCCACATCTTGCCAATAAAAATGGCG
>C688J18823_10001335_pt1 | contig 15155 bp, 12 predicted proteins | sample HopSoiMetagenom1_FD_18823 | JGI IMG/M metagenome (IMG submission 18823)
CGATCCTCCAACTCGCTCAGATCGAGCCCCTCAACATAGCTCCAGATCACTCGCGCTGGATGATCCTGTCCGATCAAGCTATCGATATCGACGGCCCGCAGTTCGGACTGATCGCGCATCGGTTCACGCAGCCGCGGCGCTCCGCGCGGCATAGCCTCGGCTCGCGGCGACGATTGCTCCGGCAAGTCGTCAAACAGTTTGTCGTCAGGCATCATCCTCTCCGGCAATCAATCTGCCCAGAGAATCACATCCGCCTGACACCCAAAATAAAAAGATTCACAGCCTCGTAGGGTGGGCAAAGCGAAGCGTGCCCACCATCTCTCAGCGTGCTCGGTGATCGATGGTGGGCACGTCGCTGCGCTCCTTTGCCCACCCTACCGGACCGTCGGCCTACGCAACATTAACCCTACCCCGAACAATCGCAGCGGCCCCTTGCCGTCTTCACCCTGCTTGTCCGCGTTTTCGCGATACCTATTCACCATGGACATGAACCGCCGCCATCTCATTGGAGGATCCGCCGCCGGTGTGGCAGGCGCGCTCGCCATGCCGCCCGACGCCGCACGCGCGGCGCCCCTCACCTTCACGCTCGGGCGCGACGTCACGCAATACGGCGTGCGTCCCGGCAGCCCGGATGATCAAACTAAAAATCTGCAGCGCGCGATCGACGAAGCCGCGCGCGCGCAAGCGCCGCTGGCGCTGCCGCCTGGGGTCTATCGCACCGGCATGCTGCGCCTGCAAAGCGGCACGCAACTGGTCGGCGTGCGCGGCGCGACGAAACTCATCTTCAGCGGCGGCGCCTCGATGCTGCAGGCTGAAGGCGCCAACAGCGTCGGCCTGACCGGCATCACCTTCGATGGTGGCGGCATTGCGCTGCCGGAGCGGCGCGGCCTGGTGCATTGCCTCGGCGGGCGGGATGTCCGCATTGCCGATTGCGAAATATCAGGCAGCGGCGGCAACGGCATCTGGCTGGAGCAGGTATCCGGCGACATCTCCGGCAATATCTTCAGGAAGATCGCGACCACCGCCGTCGTATCGTTCGACGCGCTAGGCCTGATCGTCTCGCGCAACACCATCACCGACACCAACGACAACGGCATCGAGATCCTGCGCACGGCGATCGGCGACGACGGCACGCTCGTTCTCGACAACCGCATCGAGGACGTCAAGGCCGGCCCCGGCGGCTCCGGGCAGTATGGCAACGCCATCAACGCCTTCCGCGCCGGCAACGTGATCGTGCGCGGCAACCGCATCAAAAATTGCGACTACTCCGCGGTGCGCGGCAATTCGGCCTCCAACATCCACATCACGGACAACAGCGTCAGCAACGTCCGCGAGGTCGCGCTCTATTCCGAATTCGCGTTCGAAGCCGCCGTGATCGCCAACAATACCGTCGACGGCGCCGCCGTCGGCGTCTCCGTCTGCAATTTCAACGAAGGCGGACGCATCGCCGTGGTGCAGGGCAACATCATCCGCAATCTCAAGCCGAAGCGGCCGATCGGCACCGCGCCCGACGATGACGCCGGGATCGGCATCTATGTCGAGGCGGATTCATCCGTGACCGGCAACGTGGTCGAGAATGCCCCCTCGTTCGGAATCATTGCCGGCTGGGGCAAATATCTCCGCGACGTCGCGATCACGGGCAACGTCATCCGCAATGCCTTCGTCGGTGTCGGTGTGTCGGCCATGCCCGGCGCCGGCACGGCGCTGGTCAGCAACAACATGATCTCGGAAACCCCGCGCGGCGCCGTGGTCGGGCTCGATCACGCCCGCACCATCACGACCGACCTGTCAGCCGAAGGCGCCCAGCGGTACGCGCAGGTGGTGGTCGCAGGCAACGCGGTGCGGCGGTAGTTCGCGCCGCGATTGTTGTTTTGACGCGTTTTCTTGACGCGAACCGGTGTCCACTTCGCTCTAAAGCGCGTTGCGCAGCAGCGGATAACGCTCCTTCATCGCATCGAGATCGAGGGCCGGGAACTGCATTTCGTCGAGCGCCAGCACGTCGGGTACGGACGGTGCCTCATTCGCATCGACGAGATGGCTTTCCAACGCCACCAGAACGTCAGCGGGGACCTCGCGTGACGGCGCGGTGGCAATCGGCGGCGTAACCACAATCGGCACCGGCTGCGGCTTCAGGTGCACAACCGGCTGACGGTACCCCGTATCGCGCGGCAGCGGTGTCGTGCGACGGCGGCCGAGCCAGGCCAGGTCGATCGCTGTGTTTTCGAGCGAGGCTTCGCGGCTCAACAGATCACGCCAGGTTTCCACGGCGGCCTTGGCCTCCTGGATATTTTCGAGAAATTCGAGTTCGGTGTGATAGCGACGCCAGCGCCCGCTCTCAAACAGTTCGGTGAGGTGTTCCAGCCGTCGCTCGGCAAGGTTGCACCAGCGCGCCACGAGGTTGCGGCCGCGCGCCACGTCTGCAGGATGTGCCATAAATTAGCCCGTAAGAGAGAAACGGACGCAGACGCAACCAGAGACGAATCAGTTTGGCGATGACAGGGATATTCTGTGGAAAACTTTTTCGTTGTCCAGTGCGTGAAGCTACGGAAGCACGCAACGATCGCAGATACCCGCACAAATACGGAGTCGTCCTGCGCTATCCACCGTCAAGCCGCCCAGCAGCATGACCGCGTTGCGAAGCACGCGTCGGTGACTTCGCTCGATAGCACACACGGTAAAATTGCGTATCACGCAAGCAAACGAAAAACGTGTGTCCAGCGGTTTGCGTGGCACCGCAAACGGCGCAGTCTCTCCCAAAAACCTGGTGCCGAAAATGAAAGACCCGTCCGGGGGGACAACCGGACGGGTCAAGCTATATGGGCGCTTGGGGTGGATGGGCGCTCGCGCCGAATACAGCCGATGGGGAGGGATTACCGCTCCCACATTGATAAGTCGCAGCACCCTCGCCGAACGTTCAAAACGCCGGGCGATTTTTTTAACCTTTGTGTTCGGGGCGATTGCCGCAAAAATCCCGGCGCAGCACGCTATTTTGCGGCGTTTGTGGTCGATTTCTCCGATGCCATCGACGGCAGGGAGTCATTCAGCGCCCGGCTCACGGAAGCGTTATCGGCAGACGGGTCGAGCGCCGGCGTTTTTTCCCCCGCAGGCTTGCCTGAAACAGAGGCAAGCGGAACCGCCGGCGCCGCGGTCACTGCGGTAACCGCGGCAAAGGCGTCGGCCTCGCCCGCGCCGAACTGATCGTCGCGGCCGGGGGCGCCGAGATCGCGGGCGGTCTTCGTCAGGATCGCGCGAATATCTCCAGGCTTCAACGCAGGATTGCGCTCCAGCAGCAGCGCCGCAACGCCGCTGACATAGGCGGCGGAGAACGAGGTGCCCGACGTGATCTGATATTTTTCATCCGGCGCCGGCAGGAAGATATCCGCGCCCGGAGCTGCTATCGCGATGTGGTTGCCCCGGTTCGACGCCGCGAACAGCTTTTCCTGCGCGTCGGTTCCGCTCACCGCAATGACGTTCGGATTGGCGGCCGGATAGAGCGGCGGCGATTTCACCCCGGCATTGCCGGCTGCAGCCACCATCAGGATGCCGCGGCTCGCGGTCGCCGCGATGCCGCGCTCGATCAGCGGATCCTTCGGGCCGGCAAAGCTCATGTTGATGATCTGCGCGCCATGCTCGGCCGCGTAGTCCAATCCCCTCAGGATCACATAGGACGTACTCTCCGCGCCCTTCGATCCCCCGCCGAACGCGCGGATCGCAAGCAACCTCGCCTCCGGTGCGCTACCCATCAGTTTGGCATGCGCGACGATTGCGCCGGCAATCCCGGTACCGTGGACATGCGGGCCTTCGCTGCTGCCGAGTGCATCGAAACTGTCGGCGACCGAATTGGCGAGTTCGGGATGTTTGACGTCGACACCCGAATCGATCACCGCGATGGTGACGTTCATGCCGCGGGCGAGCGTGTGTGCCTGCGGCAGCCGGAGCTGGGCGATGGCGTATTGCGCGGCGTCGCCCTCGATCGCGGGCTTCTTCGCATCCTGCAGGAAGTGACGGAAATTGAACTGCACCGAACGCACGCTGCCGTCGGCGGCGAGTTCGCGGCGCACCGTGTCCACCGGGCGCCGGTCGACGATGCGGAACAGGCCTATGGTGCCGCCGAGCAGCGGGAAACTCTGCGAGGCAACGCGCTCAAGGCCATGACGCCGCGCCAGTTCATCGGCCTCGGCGGTGGACAAAGCGCCGTCAATTTCCGCGACGAACTCGTTCGGGACTGTACGCAGATTGAGCGCGGCCTGCGAATTACCCTTGTCTGATCCGCCCTTCCCCTTCTTGGTCACGTTCTTGGCGGAGCCACCGTTGCTGCCACCGGTCGACGTCACCAGGCATTCGCCGTCCGCATCGCGACCGGCGTTTTGGCAAGCCGAACTGGAATTGGTCGGGAACCGCGCGACTGACAGCGTCGACCGCGCTCCGAGGTCCGAGCGCGTTCGCGAGACGGTCTCAACGCCTACGTTCGGCCGCGCCGCGATGTTTGGCGTGGTTCTCGGCGCCACCGTGTTGATGGAGGGTACCCGCGAGCCGACATTGAGGTTGGGCGTACGCATGACGCTTTGCGCATGAACCGCGGAAGCTGCGAAAGCCAGCAATGGCAACAGCGCCGCCGACAGGATCAAGGCGCGGCGCCGCTTCTTCATCCGCCAATTGAAGCCATCATGAACCATGGGACCTCGGCTTGCCGGGCGCGCGACGAGCGGCTTACGGCGTTGCCACCGCGAGGCTGACGATCTTCTCGCGCTGCAGCCTGGTGAGCAGGTTTGCGGCTTCGTCCTTGCTCATGCCCTTGTTGCCGAACTGCAGCCGGAACATGCCGCCCTTAGCGCCGTCGACGATCGAGGCCTGGTAATTGTCGAGCAACGCGGTGATGTCGGCAATGCGGGCTTCCGGCGCAAACCGCACCAGTGCGCGGGTCGGCGCGGCGCTGCTCGCGAGATCGCGGGTAATGGGTGCCGACGACGGTTCGTTCAGGCTGAGCGAGGCGGTCTGGAATGAGGCGGTCTGGTTCTTCATCAGCACGGCACCAATCACGCCGGCCTGCAACAGCAGCGCCACAGCGCCGAGGCTCGCCGACCAGGCCAGCGTACGCGGCGACAGCCTTGCGAAAAATTCCGATACCCGGGCGGACAGGCTGACTGAAAGCGATGGCTTGCGCACGGGCTCTCCGTCGATCGCAGCAAACAGCTTCTGCATGGCGCGCACGGACGGCGCACCGAGGCTCTCGTTGAGGCTGATCGTCTCGGCATATTCCTCGCGGATGACGGCGTATTGCCGGGCAAGCTCGGGATCGCCGGCGAGCGCCTCCTCGACGCGGCGTGCGTCGCGCGTGCTCAAGGTGCCGGCCGCGTGGAACGGCAGCAGCATCTCGATTTCGCTGGGCTCTTGATCCAGCATTTTTTTGCTCACCGCCATCATGGCCAACCTCGCTCTATGCCGGCTGCCTTCAGCAACTCGGCCAATTTCTTGCGCGCATAAAACAGGCGCGTCTTGACGGTGTTCTGCGGAATTCCGACGATTTCGGCCACCTCTTCCACGGATTTCTCGTGGTAGTAGACGAGATCGACGATCTCCCGATGCTCTGGCGAAAGTGCTGTCAGGCACTTGCGCAGCGCTTCACCCGTATCCTTCTTCTGCACCACCACTTCAGGATCGTCGGACGTATCCTCGATCGCGTTCGCAGTCTCGTCGTCCAGTCCAACGTCCTTGCGGCGCCGAAGTGCCGAAAGTGCCTTGAACCGCGTAATCGCCAGGAGCCAGGTGGTAACGGCGGATCGGCCTTCGAACTTGCCAGCCTGACGCCACACATCGAGAAAAACCTCGCTGATGAGGTCTTCCGCAATCTGTTCATCCCTTACGAGCCGAAGCCCGAAACGGAACACCCTGACATGGTGCCTTCCGTAAAGCACCTGCATGGCGAGCCGGTCGCCTTGAGCGATCCGAGCGATCAGAATTTCGTCTGAAGCCGCCTGCGGCGCGTTCAATGGCCGTCTCGCAAAGTGTGTCTGACGGGAGAGGCCGGCGGTTCGATGTGAAGGGTGAGATTCTTCACATTACGGCAATGTCCGGATTGCATGTGTGACCTACCCCACAGACAGACACTACTACGCCGTTTTCCCGGCAAGGACGAGCTCAACCCCAGAATCGGTATCATAATACGGAAACACTTTCTTAAAGACGCGCCACCCCACAACCTTAGCAAGGCTTCGCCGGCAGCACAGTACCTGCCTCTCGCCGAGAGCTCCCGCGCAAGCGGGTTCCACAATATCGGAATCCGGCAGATTTCCGTTGCGAAACAGTGCAATGGCAGGGTTTTAACGGACCCGATTCGACGTCAAAAGATACCAAACCTAAAGGCTTTGTTCCCTAAAGTTTCGTCCGGCATCCTCCAATTGCGACGGGACATGAGCAGCGCAGCTTCATTGCTTCAGGGGCAAGGCACCCACGGTACGACCGTGCCGGTCCGACTGCCGCTGGAAGTATTGAAGCGCCGGGTCGGCCAGCGCCGCCATATGCTGGCCGTGCAAGGCGTCAGCTACGTGCTCATCAGTTCGGTGCTGCTGGTCTATTGCTACGCCGGCACTGTCCCGATCATCATTCCGTCGGCCTATTTCCTTTCCGGCATCGGACTGGTCTCGATCTTTGTCGTGTTGTCGGAAGCCCACTTCAACGACCGGTTCGAAGACCACTATCTGACTATCTTCCAGGTTGCCGGCCACGTCGCGCTCCAGCTCTGTTTTCTGCTGGCGGCGCCCGAAATCGGATTTGCCTTCCTGAGCGTGGTATTTCTCATATTCGGGTTCGGCGCGCTGCGAATGACCTCGCAGCAGGCGATCATCTCCTGGACGCTCACCATGATCGGCCTGGCGCCGATCTTCCTCTTTAGCAGCACCCCGATCGGCCTGCCGATTACCACCCAGACCGAACGCGTCGCGGCCATGCTTTCCTTTGTCCTCACAATCGGACAGTGCGCCTTCGTGGGGCTGTATGGCAGCACCATGCGCAAGATGCTGTACGACCGCAGCTTCGAACTGAAGGCGGCGTACAAGCGGATCGAGGAGCTTGCCGAACTCGACGAACTGACGGGGGCGTCCAACCGGCGCTGCATCATGCGAATGCTGGAGGAGGAGATCGCCCGCGCGACCCGCAGCGGATCGCCCTGCTCCATCGCACTGATCGACCTCGACTGGTTCAAGCGCATCAACGACGCCTACGGCCATCCGACCGGCGACGAGGTGCTGCGGACATTCTCGATCACCATGTTCGCCAACGTCCGCAGCATCGACCGGTTCGGCCGCTATGGCGGCGAGGAATTCCTGCTGGTGCTGCCCGAGATGGACGCCGCCCAGGCCATGCGGGCGCTCGACCGCTTGCGCACCATTATTGCCGATCTCGACTGGAGCGCGTTCTCGCCCGGCATGAAGGTGACGATGTCGGCAGGCGTTGCAACGCTCAATCGAAACGAAACTTCAGACCTATTTCTCGCGCGCGCCGACAGCGCGCTTTATGCAGCCAAGGCGCAGGGACGCAACCGCATCACCAGCGCCTGATCCGACATATTTCAGCTCCGGCGGCGGAGAAGCCACCGCCGGCTTTTGCTCCAGGACAGAGTCATGATTTCGAAAGCCAACACGTCTCCCTCTCCCGCAAGTCTGCTCGATGAGCTGCAGTCCACGCTTGCGCACGGGTCCGTCGCACGTCGGGTCGAGACCCTGCGCCGGGTAACCGATCTCTTCATCAACGGCGCGGTGGACTATTCGGACGAGCAGATCGGGCTGTTCGACGACGTCTTCCAGTTCCTGATCGACCACATCGAAACCTCGGCCAAGATGCTGCTGGCCAACCGTCTCGCCCCGATCGACACCGCCCCGCCGCTCACCATCCGCGCGCTGGCTTTCGACGATATCATCGAGGTGGCAGGTCCGGTGCTGTCGCAATCGATGCGGCTCGACGACAAGACCCTGATCGAGAATGCGCGCTGCAAGAGCCAGGCGCATTTGATGGCGATTTCGACCCGCCGGACCCTGAGCGGCGCGGTCACCGACGTGCTGGTCCAGCGCGGCAACAATGAGGTGATCGAGTCGACCGTGAACAATCCGGGCGCGGAGTTCACCGAGCGGGGCTTTACCCGCCTCGTCAGCCGTGCCGAAGGCCACGATAATCTCACGACCTGCATCGGGCTGCGTCCGTCCGTGCCGCGGCACCTTTATCTGAAACTGCTGGCCAAGGCCTCCGACACGGTGCGGCAGCGGCTGGAGGCCGCCAACCCGCAGCAGGCGGCCGAGGTGCCGACCGCGGTCAAGGAGGCAACGCGGCGCGCGCGCTCGGCGACCTCGACGATCACCCAGAACACCGAGATTGCGCACGCGCTGGTCAAGTCGCTGTTCGATGACGGCCGGCTCGACGAATCCGAGGTGGCGGCGTTTGCCGCAGCCGGGAAATTCGACGAGGCCAACGCCTCGATCGCAGCGATGGCCAACGTGCCGGTGGCGATCGCCGAGAACATGATGATCGAAAGCCGGGCCGAAGGCGTGATGATTTTGGCGAAGGTCGCAGGGTTGTCGTGGCCGACGGTGAAGACCATCATCAAGATGCGCGACGAACTGTCCGGCACGGAGCCCTCTAATCTCCTGATCTGCAAGGACACCTACGAGCGGCTGCGGCCGTCGACGGCGCAACAGGTGCTGCGCTTCCACCGCATGCAGCAGAATAGCCCCGCGACGCCCGTGCCTAGTACCTGAGCAGCTTCGCTCCGGCGAGCGCACCGATCGCGGTCACCAGCGCGGTCGCGATCGTGTACCAGGCCGCCACGAACAGCGGTGAATCGTCCGTGCAATGCGAGGCGTAGAGCGTCGCCGCCAATCCGGCCGACAACAGTCCCGCGATGGCGCCGGCGACCGCCGGCCGCGCCGGCGCACCGTGGCGCAACCCGATCAACGCGCCGGCCAGGAGCGGCAGCGACATCAGCGGGATCGCCATCAGGCACGTCCACCAGTTCTTGCCAACCAGCCGCGTCATCATCGGAAGCCGCTGCGGCATCATCATCTCGCCGCCGATCGCCGCGGTCAAAATCCCGACCGGGGCCAGCAGCAGCCAGCCAAATCCGCGCAGCGAGGCCTCGGGCCGCGACAGATGCAGGCTGACGGCAATCGCCGCAATCGCCAGCGCCAGCGTCACCGCGAATTTCAGGTCGAAGAACGGGTTGCGCATCGCAACCATCACGTCGGGCCTGATGCCGAGTTCGGTAAAGAACATCAGAAGCGAAACCGGCGCCGCAGCCAGAAGCGCCAGCATCAGCGCAAAGCCGACGGGCCGCGCCCGGTGCGGATTATCGGCCGTCAGTGTTCGAATGAGCTGATCGGTATCCATCCTCACTGTTCCCGTAGCTTCGCCGTCAGGCTGGCCAGCCCACGATGCAGCGCCACCCGCACTGCCCCCTCACTCATCGAAAATTTCGCGGCCGTATCCTTGATCGAGGCGCTGTCGACCGCGATCGACTGCAGCACGTCGCGCTGGCGCGACGGCAGCGTCTGAAGCTGGGCGGCAACCTCGCTCGCCGAGGCGGTCTCGGCCGGCGTTTCGCCCGGTAGCGTCTCGGCGAAATCGTCGATGTCGACGAAGATGCGCCGGCCGCGGCGGCGCAACGCGTCGATCAGCTTGTTGCGGGCGATCGCAAACAGCCATGGGGCAAACGGGGCGCTGACGTCCCAGGTGTGCCGCTTCAGATGGACCGCCAGCAAAATGTCCTGCACGATGTCCTCGGATTGATCGACCGGTTGCCCTGCCCGCGCCAAACCACGGCGCGCCGCAGCCCGGAGCACCGGCGTGACGGCCCTGAGCAGGCGATGATACGCCGCACTGTCGCCTGCAATGGCCGACCGCATCAGGCCGGTCCATTCGTCATCCCGTTCGCGCAAAAGCGCTCCTACCCTGCAATTCGGTCGATCCATCAAATTGTTACCTCAGAACCCCGAGATCACAAGGTCGTGATCGACTGGCTCTGACCGAAGCATCTCCCGCGCCACCGGCTGGGCTGCCGGCTGGCTCATAACATCGATTCCGCGGGCTCGCACCCGCTTGCCGCAGGACGCCCGGCGCAGTGCCGCTGGAGAAGCCGTTGCACGCAAAATGCTCGCCGCAACATCATTGCCCAGCTTTTGCCCAGCGCGACCCGAAGATTCCCCGTTTCTGCCGCGCTGTGGACACGCGTCGGGGTCTTTTTTCGCGGGTGGGCAGCGGCCAAAGGGAGACTTTACATGACGATCAAAGCCAGCGCGGGATCGGTCTTGATTTTAGCGGCCGGGCTTTGGGCAAGTCTCGCAGGACCGCCGCCGGCGATCGCCGCCGGCGCCGATGCGGATAGCGCGGCGGTCTCAAAGTCTGAGAGCACGGTGTCCGATAAGTCCGCCAGGAAGCGCTACGCCCATCGAAAATCCACGCGCACGGTATCGAAGACGACCGAGAGCGGGAAAGCGGACGAAAAGCAGGTTGCCGATGCGAGCGGCGGCACTGCGCCCGCGATGCCCGCATGGGTCGCCAACGCCAATGCGCAGATGACGGCGGCCGATACACCGCCTGACAGCGCCAAGGGCATGTCGGCGGCCATGTCCGAAAAGGCCAATACCGTCCTGCAGACCGCCGCTGACAAGCCGGCCGATGCAGAGGCGCCGGCTGAGCCTGGCGCGGTTGCCTCCGACCAGAACAACACCATCGACCGGTCGTTGCCCCCTTCCGAACAGCCAGCTGCCACGGTCACGCAGGGCGCTGTCACGCAAGGCGTTGTTATAGCCTCGACCTCCAGACCGTCGTCGGATGCGTCCGCTAACGACAGTTCCACGCTGGACAAGACGTCGCTGATTGGAAAGGTCTTTATCGCCTTCGGCGCCCTGCTGACGCTGGCGTCGGCCGCGCGCATGTTCATGGCGTAGCGGTCGGGTATCCGGACGCGGCGCGGCTCGCGTCCGGCGCCACTTGAAGCCCACCCCGGCAGCGGGCACATTGCCTGCCAAATTGTAGCACGGGGTAGATCATGGCGACGTTCGAACACATCATTGTCGAGAGCAAGGGCGCAGTCGGCGTCATCACGCTGAACCGGCCGAAAATGCTCAACGCGCTGTCGTTCGGCGTGTTTGCCGAGATCGCGGCGGCCGTCGACGATCTCGAGGCCGACGACAAGATCGGCTGCATCCTGCTCACCGGCAGCGAAAAGGCATTCGCCGCCGGCGCCGACATCAAGGAGATGCAGCCGAAAAGCTTCATCGACATGTTCTCCAGCGATTTCGCCGCGATTGGCGGCGGCCGCGTCGCCGCTTGCCGCAAACCCACCATCGCGGCCGTCAGCGGCTATGCGCTCGGCGGCGGCTGCGAACTCGCCATGATGTGCGACATCATCATTGCCTCCGACACCGCGAAATTCGGCCAGCCCGAAATCACGCTCGGCACCATCCCGGGCATCGGCGGCACCCAGCGGCTGACGCGTGCGATCGGCAAATCCAAGGCGATGGATCTGTGCCTCACCGGACGCATGATGGATGCGGCGGAAGCCGAGCGCTCCGGCCTCGTCAGCCGCGTCGTACCGGCGGACAAATTGATGGAAGAAGCGCTGTCGGCGGCCGAAAAGATCGCCTCGATGTCGAGGCCCGCAGCCGCGATGGCCAAAGAGGCCATCAACCGCGCGTTCGAGACGCCGTTGTCGGAGGGCATGAATGTCGAGCGCAATTTGTTCCACTCGACCTTTGCGCTCGAAGACCGCGCCGAGGGCATGGCGGCGTTCATCGAGAAGCGCAAGCCGGTGAACAAGAACAGGTAAGGCTTGCTCTAGTTTCGTAGGGTGGGCAAAGGAGCGAAGCGACGTGCCCACCATCTTTCGTCGACCGCGAGCGCAATAGCGGGCACGCTTCGCTTTGCCCACCCTACAGCACCTCGCTATTTCACCCGCGCCAGCGCGGCGTTGACCAGCGCGCGGTAGCCGCGCTCGGCAAACGTTGTCGGGCGATCGAGACCCAACCGCGCCAGACATTCTCGGTTCGAGGCGTCCGGCGGCTGCTTCATCCCCTGCCACAGCAACCCGGGCAATAGCAGCGGCGTCCGCTGCGCTTCCCGCAGCAACTGCAGCGCCGGGATCAGCCGTTGCTCGACCTTGTCAAAATCGCTGCCGAACGGAAAGGACGGCAGCAGCCCCGCATCGCACGCAGGTTTTAAGGCTTGCGCGATCCGCTCCGGAAAATTCTCGCGGTGGCTGCGCGGAATTTCAAAATCCTTCGGCAGCTTGCCGGCATCCTTGGCGATCTTCGCAAGCTCATCCTGGAAGCGGGAATCCGTGACCGCCAGCATCGCCGCGATGGTCTCGGCGTCCGATTTGCCCCGGACGTCGGCCACGCCGTATTCGGTGACAAACACGTCGCGCAGATGTCGCGGGATGGTCTGGTGGCCGTAATTCCAGCGAATGTTGGAAAGCGTTTTGCGGCCCGCCTGCCGTGTCGATTCCAGCGCGAGGACCGACCGCGCGCCTTCAAGCGCGAATGCCTGCGCGACGAAATTGTACTGGCCGCCGACGCCGCTCACGACCTGGCCGTCTTCGAGGCCGTCCGAGATTGCGGCTCCCATCAGCGTCGCCATCATCGCGGTGTTGACAAAGCGGGCGCCGACGCGCGCGCGGCGCTTGGCATCCTCGTCGCCATAGAGCTGGTTGGTGAAGGATACCGGCATCATCTGGATGCGCGCGAGTTGCTCGGCGGGCATCTCGCGTAATGCGCGATAGAACGATTTGGGTCCCAAGAAAAACGCGCCGTGCAGCGTTACGCCATCGACCTCGCGCCTGAGAATGCCGGCGTCGATCAGGCCGAGAAACGCCTCGATCAGCATTTCGCTGACCCCATAAAGCCCTTTCGCGAAGGGTGCGGTCTCCGCGGGTGCCGCGCCCGGCGCAAGCCGCTTCATGATGGCGTGGAACTGCGCGTTGTCATGATGGCGAACGATCAGACCCTGCGCCAGCGCATCGCCGACCTGGCCGATACCGATCTGCAAGGTGCCGCCGTCAGGCACGAGGCCTGCTGCATGAAGCCCGATCGCGTATTTGGTATCGCTGACCGGCTCGGCCGGCGGCGCGAACAGCGGGAAGTCGGTCGTGGGGCTGTCGAGAACAGCGGAAAATTCGTCCCCCGGCAGATCACCGGCACCCGGCATGAACGGCAGCTCGGAATTGACCTGGCCGATCAGCCTGAACGACGCCCGGCCTTGCCCGCGGGCACGCAGGATGTCGAGCGTGGTGTCGGTGTTGCAGCTCAGGCTGTAACGCGTCTCGCCGTCGACCACACGTTTCGCGACCAATTGGGTGACGACGTTCAGCCCGCGCGACAGCAGGTAGGACGCGGCATGGGTATAGTTCGCTGAGATGTAATGCTGCTGCGCGTAGGGCACGTGCAGCCATTTGCCGGCCAGGAAGAAGAACTCGATCACCTGGATGTTGGGCGGCAGTTCGCCAGCATGCAGCGCGCTGGCATAGGTCAGATCGGGATAGCCGCCAAACAGGCGATCGATCACCGGGCCGATGAAGCGCCGTTCGAGCAGGTTCGAGGGCCGCGGTTTTTCCAGCGTCAGCGCCGAAAAGAACGTCAGGTTGATCGAACGGTCGGCGGCGGCACGTGCGTACAACGCGTTGACGACATGATTCGCTTTACCAAGCCCGAGTGGCAGGCCGACCACGAGGTTGGTTCCGACATCGCGGATGATATCCTCCGCGATCGCTTCGGGGTCGGAAAACAGCTTCGGCATCAGTTGCGGACCCGGGGCATAGCTGGAGAGCCAACCGCCCTGAATCGGACGGCAGCCAGTGAAGCTATAGCGTATTTACCGCCGAACTTCGTCTGTGACGAACCGGCAACAGCCAAGCGCCTATTTCACGGAATTCATGTACTGATGTCGCGCGGCAGTTTGCCTGTGGCGGCGACGCCCCCTAAACAGGTAAACGCGCCGAGACTGTCGGCGGGGGCGGACAAAACAATGCATGATCCGGAATGACGGGTGACCGCCATTCTCTGAAGATCATGTCCAAACGAGCGGATAGAGCGGGATGGCTCGAAGCAGGGTTATCACGTTCTTGTGTGGGCTACGGGATCAAATGACTGGGCGTGGCGCGAGGGTTGGCTACGTTGAAAGGCGGTTGCTTCGATCGGGCATTTGCCTTGCGGTCGCTTGCTTTGCATTTGCGGCGCCAGCCGCGCATGGCGAAAACCTCCCCGAGGCGCTGGCCAAGGCCTACCAGACCAACCCCGCGCTCAATGCCGAACGCTCCCGTCAGCGCGCCACCGACGAGAACGTGCCGCAGGCACTTTCGGGTTATCGGCCGCAGATCGTCGCTACCCTCTCCGCCGGCTTTCAGGCGGTACGCAACCTGCTGCCCGACAATACCATCCAGTCGGCGAACCTGAAGCCCTGGACCATCGGCGTGACCGTCAACCAGACGCTGTTCAACGGTTTCAAGACCGCCAACAGCGTCCGCGTGGCGGAGCTGCAGGTGCAGTCCGGCCGCGAGGCGCTCCGCAATGTCGGCCAGGGCGTGCTGCTCGACGCCGTCACCGTCTATACCAACGTGCTCGCCAACCAATCGCTGGTCGAAGCGCAGCGCGCCAACGTGGCATTCCTGCAGGAAACGCTCGGCATCACCCAGAAGCGTCTCAATGCCGGCGACGTCACGCCGACCGATACCGCGCAGGCCGAGGCACGCCTCGCCCGCGGCCGCGCCGATCTGAACGCTGCCGAGGTCAACCTCGCCGTCAGCCAGGCGACCTATAGCCAGGTGATCGGCAATGCGCCCACCCTGCTCCGCCCCGCGGAGACAGTCGACCGCCTGCTGCCACGCAGCCGCGATGACGCCACCGGGCTTTCCTTCCGCGAACACCCGGCGGTGATGGCGGCCAGCTTCGACTTCGACGTCGCCACCACCACCATCCGCGTCGCCGAAAGCAGCCTGATGCCGACGATTACGCTGCAAGGCAGCGCCAGCCGCAGCAAGCAGTCGGACCCCACCCTCGGCACCTTCGGGACCGACCAGGCCTCGGTAACCACCCAGCTCACCCAGCCGATCTATGACGGCGGCATGGCGGCCTCACAGACCCGGCAGGCCAAGGAAGTCGCCAGCCAGAGCCGGC
>C688J18823_10001336_pt1 | contig 15153 bp, 10 predicted proteins | sample HopSoiMetagenom1_FD_18823 | JGI IMG/M metagenome (IMG submission 18823)
CCGTCAGCGTGACCGGCGCCGCCCGGTCGGCGGTTCCGCGGATGATGAGCGCCCGGTCCGCGCGCGCGGGGTCGCCCGCCTGGAGCTCCTGCAGGTGGCGGACGAGCATCACCTCGTTGCGCGCGGCGATGCCGAGCACCGTCATGAGCCCGAACGCCGCGCCGAGCGACACGTCGCCGCCGCCGACGAGGATCACGAGCAGGCCGCCGACAAGCGCGATCGGAAGCGTCAGGAACACGAGCGCCGCCAGGCGCCAGCTCGAGAAGGCGGCCTGCAGCAGCAGGTAGATGCCGACGGCGGCGGCCGCCGCGTAGACGAGGAATGCCGACAGCGGCGACTGCTCGTCGGCGGACGGCGTGACGACCTCGGCGTGGTAGTTCAGCGGGAAGTGCATCGCCCGCAGCCGGTCGCGGACGTCCGCCCGCACGGCTCCGACGTCGCGGCCGGCAATCGCCGCGTGGATGTCGACGTAGCGCGACACCGCGTCGTGCCGGATGTCCACCGGGTTCGGTTTGATCGCAACCGTTGCCACGTCGCCCAGGCGGACCTGCGAGCCGCCCGGCGCGTCGATGCGCAGATCGCGCACGCTGTCGAGGCTCTCCCGGACGTCGGGCACGCCGCGGACGACGACCTGGAAGACCTTCTGCTGCTCGAAGAATGCGCCGACGTCGAGGCCCTGCACGAGGATCGCGGCGGCCCGTCGGACGTCGCCGGGCTTCACTCCTGCCCGCCGGGCCTTGTCGAGGTCGACCTCGATCTGGAGCGTCGGTTGGACCGGCGTTGGAACGACGCGCGCGTTGTGCACGCCGTCGACGCGCGCCACGGTCCGTCGCAGGCTCTGCGCGTGACGGCCGAGGACGCTCAGGTCCTGCCCGTACATGCGGACGGTCAGGTCCTTGGCGGCCGGCTGAAGCACGCCCTGCGTGCGGTCGCCCTCGTAGGTGAGGACGCTGCTGCGGACACCCGGGTAGCCGCCGACGACGCCGCGCACGGCGGCGAGCGTGTGCCCGTAGTCCGCCGAGGACTTCATCGTCACCCACATCTCGCCGGAGCCGCTGCCGGCGACCTGGTCGGACGTGATCGCGCGCCCGACGTGGCCGCCGACCTCCTGGACGCCGGGCAGCGCCCGCAGCTCGGCCGCGGCGCGGCTCGTGAGCCTGTGCATCTCGGGCAGCGACGTGCTCGGCGTCGCGTCCCAGCGCACGAGCAGCTCGCGGTCCTTGAACGACGGGCGCAGCGCCTGCGTCAGGAACGGCAGCGTCGCGAGCCCGATGGCGAGGAACCCGACGAGGGTGATCAGCGCCGGCCGCGGCGACTGCATGAGCCGGCCGAGCCCCGCGGTGGTGGCCGCCGCGACGCGGCGCGCGGCGCCGTGATCGCCGTTCGGGACCGGGGCCCCCCTGTAGAGCAGGAGCCCGAGCGCGGGCGTGACGCTGAGCGCCACGACGGCCGACGCGATCACCGCGAGGACGTAGGAGACCGCGAGCGGGTGCAGGAAGGCGCCGGTCAGCCCGCCGGTGAAGAACACCGGCAGCATCAGCAGGAGCACGATCAGCGTCGCGTAGCCCATCGCGCTGCGTGTGCGGGTCGCGGACGCGAGCACGATCCGCGCCGTCGAGCGCTCGCCGTCGGACTCGCGCTCGTCGCGCAACGCTCGCGTCAGCGCGTGCACGTCGCCGACCGCGTCGTCGACGAGGACCCCGATGGCCACGACGAGCCCGGCGACGATGAGCGCGTTCATCGTCGCGCCGGTGAGGTCGAGCACGACCAGGGCCGTCACGAGCGACAGCGGGATCACGACGAGGCAGATGACGACGGCGCGCCACTGGAGGAAGAACGCGGCCAGCGCGAGCGCGACCAGTGCGGCCGCGATCAGCAGGGCCAGCCGCAGGTGGTCGAGCGCGCTCTCGATGAAGCCCGCCGGCCGGAACGCGCTCGTGTCGATCCGCACGCCGGCGAGACCCGGCCCCATCTCGCGCAGCGCGTCGTCGAGGCGGCGGGTCAGCGCGAGCGTGTTCGTGCCCGGGAGCTTCTCGACGACGAGTTGCAGCGTGTCGTCGGGCGCGCCGCCCGCGGCGACGGCGTCGCCGATGAGCGGCGGGTGGTCCTCGACCACGGTCGCCACGTCGCCGAGCCGCATCGAGGAGCCCTCGACCGGGACCTGGGCGAGGTCGTCCGGCCCGGCGAACGGGAGGATGTGCCGGACGCCGAGCCGCTGGTTGGGGCCGTCGAGGAAGCCGCCCGTGCCCGGCGTCGACGCGTTGAGGAACGTCAGCGGCGAGACGAGCTGGGCGTTGCCCGCGGTGCGGACGACGCGCAGCAGCGACACGTGGGCCGCGCCCAGCCGCGCGGGGTCGACGAGCACCTGCAGCTGGCGGTCGCGGTGGCCCCAGATCGCGACGTTCGCGACGCCGCGGATGCCCATGAGCTTCGGCCGCACGGTCCAGCGCGCGAGCACCGACAGCTCGATCGGGCTGAGCCTCTGCGACGAGAGCGAGATCATCATCACGCGGCTCGTCGACGAGACGGGCTGGATCATCTGCGGCGCGCTGCCCACGGTCGGGAACGCGTGCGGCTGTGCGAGCCGCTCGGACACGAGCTGCCGCGCGCGGAGGACATCCGTGCCGCGCTCGAAGAACATGGTGATCGAGGACAGCCCCGGGACCGAGTCCGAGCGGATTGTCTCGACGCCCTTCACCCCGTTGAGGAGGTCCTGCTCGAGCGGCACGGTCATCAACTGCTCGACCTCGGCGGCCGAGAGGCCCAGCGCCTCGGTCTGGACCTGGACGTAGGGTTGGGTGTACTCGGGCAGGACGTCGACGGGCGCGCGCCGGAGCTGCGCGACGCCGACCACGAGCAGGCCGGCGGCGAAGGCGAGGACGAGCGCGCGGAAGCGCAGCATGGTCGCGACGAGGCCGGTCATCGTTCCGGCCCCTGGCCGGTCGCGAGCAGCGCACGACGATCGCAGCACGACGGCATACCGGTCCCCCCTCGGTCCGGCTGCTTACAGAAATGTCAAACGCGGGCGCGCGGCGGGCGACGGCAGCACTCGCCGCGCATGTGCCTGCGAATAAATTGAAGTCAGACAGTTGGAATTGTCTGACTTCGCGGCCCCCCATGGCCTCACGGCGTTTAGAGCTTTCTTAGACTACACCTCTCACCAGTCGAAAATCAACTAGGATCGCCAGGGACGAGATGTTCCGGGTTTTCTACGGATCGATCTGTGGCCCAAGCCGATATCCGCCTCCGCCTGCTCCTCGTCGAGGACGACACGAAGCTCGTCCGGGCGCTGACGGTCGGGCTCGAGCGGGAGGGCTACGCGGTCGACGCGGCGGAGAGCGGGGACGCTGCGCTCGCGCTCGCCGCGGACGTTGACTACGAGGCGATCGTGCTCGACCTGATGCTGCCGGGGATCGACGGCTTCACCGTGTGCCGGCAGCTGCGCAACGAAGGGCGCTGGATGCCGGTGCTGATGCTGACCGCGCGGACGCACGTGACCGACCGCATCCGCGGTCTGGACGCCGGGGCCGACGACTACCTCGTCAAGCCGTTCGACTTCGGCGAGCTCCTGGCCCGGCTCCGCGCGCTGCTGCGCCGCGGGCCGGCCGAGCCGCGCGGCATCCTCGCGATCGGCGACCTCCGCATCGACGCCGCCGCGCACCTCGTCACGCGCGCCGGAGAGGAGATCGAGCTGACGGCGCGCGAGTTCGACGTGCTCGCATTCCTCGCTCGCCGGCCGGGTCAGGTCGTCTCGCGCGCGGAGCTGCTCGACGAGATCTGGTCGGACTACGAGGGCTCGCCGAACATCATCGACGTCTACGTCGGCTACCTGCGCAAGAAGCTCGGACGCGCCATGATCCGGACCGTCCGCGGCCTGGGATTCGTGCTGGAGGCCGGGTGAGACTTCCGATCCGGGTCCAGCTGACGGTCTGGTACCTCGCGGTGCTCACCGCCATCATCGCCATGCTCGGCGCGTTCATCGTCGTGCGGTTCCGCGCGGACATGCGCGCAGGAATCGACCGGGACGCCCGCCACACGTGGCGCCCGCTGGCCCGCCAGTACGCCGCCGGCGGCCTGCAGGACTTCGCATCCTACAGCGGCACCGTCCTCCCCCGCGACGGCGCCGACCAGGTGTTCGACTCGGGCGGGCGCCTGCTCGCCTCGTGGGGTGAGGCGGCGACGCACAGCGTCATCGTGACGCCCGAGGTCCGCGCGGAGGCGATCGCCGGACGCATGCGGGTGGTGACCGTCGCGCTGGGCGCCGAGCGGGAGCAGTATCGAGCGTTCGTCGGGCCGATCGACCGCCTCGGCGAGCGCCAGGTGCTCGCCGTCGCGGAGCCCTTCCAGCCGGTGGAGGACTCGGTGGAGCGGGTCCTCACGCTGCTCCTCTTCACCGTGCCCGTCGCCCTGACGGCGGCCGCGGCCGGCGGGTGGTGGCTCGCGCGCAAGGCGCTCCGGCCGGTCGAGCGGATGAGGTCCAAGGCCGAGCACATCGGCATCGACCGCCTCGGCGAGCGGATCGCGGTGCCCCGCGGCTCCGACGAGCTGTCGCACCTGGCGACGACGCTCAACGCGATGCTGAATCGCCTCGAGCAGGGCGTGACCGAGAAGCAGCGCCTCGTCGCGGACGCCTCGCACGAGCTGCGCACGCCCCTCGCGGTGATGCGTGCCGAGCTGGACGTCAGCCTGCTCGGCGACATGGCGCCCACGGCGCGCACGGTGCTCGAGAGCGTGCGCGAGGAGGTCGATCGGATGAGCCGGACCGTCAACAACCTGCTCACGCTCGCCCAGGCCGACGAGGGCCAGCTCCAGCTGCTGACCGCGCCGCTCGTGCTGCGCGACCGCGTTCGGGCCGCGATCCGCGCCCTGGCGCCCGCGGCGGCCGCGAAGGGGCTCGAGGTCGAGGAGTTCGCCGTGCTGCCCGCCGGCGAGCCGGGCGTCGTCGAGGCGGACGCCCAGCGCGTCGACCAGCTGCTGGCGAACCTGGTCGGGAACGCGGTCGCCTACACGCCGCCGGGGGGCACGGTGAGCGTGGTCACGTGGCAGCGAGGGGAGGAAGCCGGCCTCACGGTCTGCGACACGGGCCCGGGCATCCCTCCCGACGCGCTCGACCGCGTGTTCGACCGCTTCTTCCGCGTCGACGGCGCACGCCGCCGCGCGAGCGGCGGCAGCGGGCTGGGCCTTGCGATCTGCCGCGAGATCGCGGTGGCGCACGGCGGGCGTGTCTGGGTCGAGAGCGATCCCGGCGGCGGCAGCGCGTTCTCGGTGGCGCTCCCGGTGGCCGCGCCGACGGTGCGAGCCGGGCTGTTGAAAGCGCACGACGATGAAGTTACTCTAAGAGAAATATAAACATCCGTTTTCGGCGGTTCCGGGTCGATAGTGTCGATTAACGGTTACGTTGCTCCGGGGGGAGTCACATGCGCGGTCGTCGCCTTTGCCACGCGGCAGCGGTCTTTGCTGTCGTGATGCCTTCCGCCGCCGGCCTCGCCGGCTGCGGCGGCAAGGACAGCGGGGGATCGTCCTCCGGGACCGCCACGGGCGCGGCTCCAGCTCGGGCGCCGGCGCCGCCCACCCCCGCCGTGGACGCCGACTTCGACCCTCGCAACTTCAGCCACCCGACGACGATCGACAACCGGTGGACCCCGCTGCGGCCGGGCATGGAGTACGTGTTCGAAGGGACCGCCAACCGCGGGCACGGCCGTAGGCCGCACCGGGTCGTCACGACGGTCACCGACCTCACGAAGGTCATCGACGGCGTGCGCGCGGTCGTCATCTGGGAGCGCGACATCAACGCGGGACGTCTCCTCGAAGGCGAGCTCGCCTTCCAGGCCCAGGACGACGACGGCAACGTGTGGAACCTGGGCGAGTACCCCGAGGAGTACGCCGGCGGACGGGTCGAAGGCGCGCCGGACACCTGGATCGCGGGCGTCGCCGGGGCGCGGAGCGGCATCATGATGCGGGCGGCGCCGCGTCCCGGTGACCCGAGCTACCGCCAGGGATTCGCGCCAACGATCGAGTTCGCCGACCGCGCCAAGGTGCTGCAGACGGGCGTGCGCCAGTGCGTGCCGGTCCGCTGCTTCACGAACGTGCTCGTCACCGACGAGACGAACCCCAGCGAGCCCGCCGACGGCCATCAGCGTAAGTTCTACGCGCCCGGTATCGGTCCGATCCGGGCCGCGCCCGTCGGCGGCCACGAGCACGAGGTGCTCGCACTGACGCGGGTCAGCCGGCTCGACCGGGCCGCGCTGGAGAGCGTCCGGCGCCGCGCGCTGCGCGTCGACCGGCGCGGTTACACCGTGAGCCGTCGCGTCTACGCCCGGACGCCGCTTGCGCAGCCCGGCCCGGTCGCGCCGTAGGCCGGGCCGCGCCGCGACGCGGGCTTAGCGCACCGGCCGGATCTGGCCGATCAGGCCGCGGTTGCGCTCGCGGAACCGGGCCTCATACTCCGGTCGCACGACGGACTCGACCGGCGTGATCTCCTTCTGCTCGCAGCTGTTGTCGCGCCGCGCGATCGCCACCTCCTCGCGCTGCAGCCTCGTCAGCGCGACGTGGTCGAACGGGCGCGGCTTCTCGCCGGCGGCCGGGCCGGTGGCGAACTGCCCCGGCAGCGGCCCGACGATCTTCTCGGTGCGGCGGAACAGGTCCGCGTCGATCTCGTCGGGATCGTCGTAGCGATACCCCGCCGAGGCCATGCACTCCGACCATTTCGCGACGGCCTTGACCATGCGCCGGTCTTCCGCGATGCGGTCGTCGAGGTCGTCGAGCTTGCCCTGCAGCTGCGTGAGGACCTGCGCGCCGCCGAAGACCTGCTCGGTCGCCTTCAGCGTGCAGCCCCCGAGGCGGTCGAAGCGGCCGCTGTCGACGGCCTCGCTGAACGTCGCGCCCTTGTTGTCGCCCCACAGCGCCCGGTCGTAGGCCCGGCGGTCGGCGGGTCCGAGCGTGGCGCGGAGGCGCTGGTTTGGGTCGGCCTGCGGGTTGCCGTGACCCCAGAGCGTGCTGATCCCGTAGCCGAACTGCTTGAGAAAGTCCTGGTCGCTCAGCCGGCTGGAGCCAACCAGCGCGGCGCGCTGCGCGAGGGGGTCGATCGGGATGTAGTCGAAGCCCTCATTCTTCATGCACTGGGCGATGGCGGCCTCGACGCGGCTCTGCCGCGCCAGGATGCCGGCCTGGTCGAAGCCGAGCTGGTCCTCGACGCTCGCGCCGCTCTGCGCGCCCGCGGCGGAGGACGTCCCGGCGGGCGTCGCCGCGCTGGCGCCGCCGCTGTCGGAGTCGCCCCCGCACGCGGCGATGAGGAGCCCGACGCCGAGGAGCGCAAACGCACGAGCCAGGTACGCCGCGGCCCAGCGGCACCGGTCGCGGGGGAGGGTGGGGTCGGACATCGGTGCCTCCATGGTGTGAAACTCAGGTGCCCGCGCGCAGCGCGTCGACGGGCTCGAGCGCCGCCGCGCGGAGGGCGGGATAAGTGCCGGAGAGCAGCCCGATGAGCGCGCCGAGGAGCGGCGCGCCGAGCGGCACCCACGGGTCGAGGACGGGCGTCCAGGTGTTGGCCGCCGAGACGGCCACAATGACCAGCGTGCCGGCGCTCGCGCCGATCACGCCGCCGGCGAGGCCCATCGCGGTGCTCTCGAGCAGGAACTGGCCCGCGACGTGCTGACGGCCGGCGCCGAGCGCGCGGCGCAGCCCGATCTCGCCGACGCGCTCGAGGACCGAGACGAGCGTCACGTTCGCGATCCCGATCGCGCCGACGAGGAGCGACACGCCGCCGAGGAGCAGGAACAGCGCATTGAGGTCGTTCTTCACCTCGCCGCGCAGCTCCCGCGGGTCGGGGGGCGCCGCGACCTTCAGCAGCTTCGGGTCGGCCGGGCTGAGCGCGACCGGCGCCTGGCGGGCGATGAGGTCGACCGCGCCGATCCTCGTCTCCACCTGCGCGAGCGCCGGCGCGGCGAGCCCGAACTCGCGGCGGGCCGTGCCCTCGGGCATGATCACTGCCCCGAGCAGCGTCGGCTGCCGCCGGACCGCGGCGAGCAACCCGATCACGACGTACAGGCGGTCGCCGATGAAGATCGCCGGCTGGTCGTCGACCCGCGAGATGCCAACGCGCCGCGCGGCGTTCGCGCCGAGGACGACGACGCGGTCGCCGCGCCGCGAGTGGCCCGCGTCGAAGAACCGCCCGGCGGATAGCTGCGCGTGGACGGCCCGGAAGATCCCGGGGGAAGCGGCCTTCATCGGCAACTGCGTCGCGCCCGCCGCGAGCGGGTCGTTGATCGGCACCGACCGGACGAGGTCGCCGCGCACGTCGACGTCGGCGAGGGTCCCGGCAGCGACGACGCCGTTGAGACGCTGCAGCCGGGCCTCGGCGTCCCACGGGAGNACCGTGCCGCGGGCGCCGCCGGCGCGGACGGACGGGCTGATGACGATGTCGGTCGCCGAGAGCGCGTCGAAGTGGCCGACGATCTGGCTGCCGGCCGTCTTCGAGAGGCCGAGGGTCGCAACGAGCGCGCCGACGCCGATCACGGTCCCGAGCACGGTCAGCGCCACGCGCGCCGGACGGGCCAGCAGTCCGGCGAACGCCTCGGACACGAGGTCGCGCGCGCCCATCCGCGGTCCGGCGGGCCGCCGGCTGCGTGCCCCGGGGCGGCGCGATCTCGCGGTCATGCCTCCTCCTCCGTGAGGACGCCATCGACCATCCGGACGCGCCGGCCGGCGTGCCGGGCGACCTGGTCCTCGTGCGTGACCATGACGAGCGTGAGCCCGCTCGCGCTCAGCTCGTCGAAGAGCGCGAGCACCGAGGCGGTGTTCGCCGAATCGAGGTTCCCCGTCGGCTCGTCGCACAGGAGCAGGCTGTGGTCGGCCATGAGCGCCCGCGCGATCGCGACCCGCTGCTGCTCGCCGCCCGACAGCCGCGTCGGCAGGAACCGGGCGCGCCCCTCGATCCCGACGCGCTCGAGCGCTGCCATCGCGCGCTCCGCCCGACCCTGGCGCGAAGCGCCGCGGTAGACCTCGGCGAGCATGACGTTGTCGAGCACCGAGCGGTGCGCGAGCAGGTTGAACGTCTGAAAGACGAAGCCGATGACCTCCGCCCGCAGGACGGCGCGTCGTGGCTCGTCGAGGTGCGAGACGTCGATGCCGTCGAGCAGGTAGGTCCCGGTCGTGGGCCGGTCCAGGCAGCCGAGGACGTTCAGCAGCGTCGACTTGCCGGACCCCGAGGCGCCGACGATGGCCAGCGACGAGCCGCGCTCGAGCGTGAGATCGACGTCGCGCAGCGCGCGCACCCTCGGCTCACTGCCGAACTCGCGCGTGATGTGCCGCAGCTCCACGATGGGCATGGGGTCGCTCGCGCGCACCGATGCGCGCTCCTCGCGCCGTTCGGGCAGAGTCGGTGCGGGCTCGGCGGTCATGGCCCGCCGGGCGGCGCGGCCGGGTCTCGCGAGCCCACGACGACCAGGTCGCCGGGCCGCAGGCCGCCGCGGGTCGGGCGCACCTCGGCGAGCCCCTCGGCCGCGAGGCCCGGGTCGACCGGCACGAGGTCGATGCGCGGCCCGTGGCGGACCTGGACGCGGGAACGGCCGTCGCCGCCGACCGACAGGGCGCTCACCGGCACGGCGAGCACGGCGCCGTTCGTGCTCTTGACGGCGATCGTGAGCTTCACCGAGGCTCCGACGAGCGATGGGAGGCGCGTGACGGGGACGACCGCGAGGTAGAACCGGCTCGGGTCGACCCCGTTCGTGCCGGGTGTGCGGGAGACGCGCGTTACGCGGCCGCGGGCGTTGACGCCCAGGTCCTGGTCCTCGATCGTGACGGCGTCGCCGACCCGCACCAGCCGGACGTCGGACACCGACAACGACGAGTCGATCGCGAGCCGCGAGTTCGTGACGTTCATGACGCGACCGGCGACGGTGTTGCCCCGCTTGGCCTTCACCGCGTCGACGCGGACGGGCAGGTTGGGGAAGAAGAGCATCTCGTTCGCCGGGACCGACACGCCGACGCGATGGGCGAGCCGCGCGACCTCGCCCGCCGTGCGGCGCTCCTCGAGCGCCGATGAAGCCACGATCGAGCGCAGGGTGGTCGTGTCGACTCGCCGGGTGAGAAGCCGCGCCTTGCGCTGGCCGAGCCGGACCTGCCGCCGTGCCGCGGCGAGCGACTCCGTGGCGTTGCGCAGCTCGCTGTCGGCGACCGTGACGTCCCGGACGAGCTTGGCGCCGTCGTTGTGCGCCCGCGTGACGTCCGCGCCGGTGCTGACGCGCACGGCATTGGCGGCCGCGGTCGATGCCGCGAGGTCGGCCTGCGCCTGCGCGACGCCCTGCTGTGCGAGCTTGGCGGCGGAGTCGGCGGCAATCCGGTCGTTGATCGTGGCCTCGGCCGGGAGCGTGAAGACGTTGGCCTGAGCCTGACGCGCCTCCTCCTGCGCGGCGGCGAGCGCGGTCTGCTTGGCGACCACGTCGGCGTCGGCCTGGGCGATGTCGCGCTGACCGTTGGCGCCGGCGACGGACTCACCGGCGGACGCGTTCGCCGCGGCCGCCTGCGCCGCTGCGAGCTTCGCCTGCGCGGTCGTCACCCGCAACGCGGCGGCGCTCACGGCCTGGCGCGCGGTGTTGGTGTCGATCCGGGCCTGCGCCACGTCGGCGGGGCGAGCGGTGCGCTGCGCCTGCTCGACGTTGTTGACGGCCTGCAGCCGGGCGTCGCGCGCCTGCGCGGCGGAGGCCTCGGCGGTCCGGAGCTGGTCGAGCTGCGTGTCGGTCGGGCCGAAGGGGTCCCAGCCGCGGCGCAGGTAGAAGCTCGCGACCGCCGACTCGGTCGCCGCGTCGTAGCGGCCGTCCACCGCGCCGGGCGACAGGCCAACGTCGCGCAGCGCGCGCTCGAGCTGCAGCACGTCCGGTCCGCGGTCGCCCGGACGGAGGTCGCGATGCATCGGGATCGTGCCGGGAAGGACGAACACCGGGCGGCCGTCGACGGTCATGGCGACCGCTCCGGGCCCGAGCTCGGCACGGGCGCGCGGCGCCCGCGTGACGATGTCGCTGGCCGAGCCGCCCAGCTTGAGCTGCGATGTCCCCACGACGACGGCCTGCGGCGCGCCGAAGCGCACGGTGCCGCGAACGATGACCTTGGCCGCGAGCGTGCGGCGGACGACCGGGATCGTGATCGGCGACGGCCGGGGCGGCGCCGTGTCGGCGGCGACCTGGGCGGGGGAGCGGATCTGCCGCGCGCCGATCCACCCCACGAGCGTGATCGCGACCAGCAGGCCGAGGGCCAGGACGGTTATGCGCGTGGACCGAGTGGCCATCGCGCCTCAGCTCCCCGGCCTCCGTCGCGGTTGCAGAGGCAGAGGCGCTCCGCTGACCTCCGCTCGGCGTACCCGAACCGTGGCCGCCGGCCTCCGCCGGCGGGCTCCTGGGTCGACCCCCCACATGCGGTTCTAGTAACAGGAAGACGTATGCGGGCGCAAGCGAATCAGCTCCGATTGACCCGGTTGCGGTAGACCTGAGGCACTGAATTAAGACTCGTCTCATCTGGGCCTCAGATTCAGGTGAGAATCCGGACTCATGCGAGTGCTGCTCGTCGAGGATGAACTGCGCATGGCGGCCGCCATATCTCGGGCGCTTCGCGCCGAAGGGGTCGTCGCGGACGTCGCGACGACCGGCACCCGCGCCATCGCCATGGCGCGCGGCGACCGGTACGACGTGCTCATCCTCGACGTGATGCTCCCGGACTTCGACGGCGTCGAGGTGTGCCGGCGGCTGCGCCGCGACAACGTCTGGATCCCGATCATCATGCTGACCGCCCGCGACGCCATTGAGGATCGCGTCCGCGGCCTGGACCAGGGCGCGGACGACTACGTCACGAAGCCGTTCTCGCTCGCCGAGCTCCTCGCGCGCCTGCGAGCGCTGGCGCGCCGCGGCCCCGTCCCGCGGCCGGTGGTCCTCGAGGTCGGGTCGCTGCGGCTGGCCCCCGCGACGCGGCAGGTGTGGCGCGGCGGCGTCGAAATCCTGCTGTCGGCCCGGGAGTTCTCGCTGCTCGAGACGTTCATGCGCCGCCCGGGGCAGGTGCTCAGCCACCTGCAGCTCCTCGACGCCGCATGGGACCTCGGCTACGAGCAGCGTTCCAACGTCGTGGAGGTCTACATCCGCTACCTGCGCGAGAAGATCGACCGCCCATTCGCGGTCAAGTCGATCGAGACCGTCCGCGGCTTCGGATACCGGCTGCGCCGGGACGGCGGCGCGTGAACCGCCTGCCGATCCGCCTGCGCCTCACGCTGGCGTTCGCGCTGGCCGTCGTCGTCGTGCTCACCTGCGCGTGCGCGTTCGTCTTCGTTCAGATGCGCTCCGACATGGACGACTCGATCAACGGGGCGCTCGAGACACGCATGACCGCCGCCATGTCGCTGCTCGACCACGGCGCGGTGCTCGGGTTCGCCGATGCCGGCCTGCTCGGCGAGCGCGACGAGAGCCTCGCCCAGCTCCTGCGGCCCGACGGGCGGATGATGTTCTCGCTCGGGGCGGTCCACGTGGCCGCGCTGAGCGGCGCCGACCTGGGGCGGGCGACCCGCGAACGGGTACTGGTCGAGCGGCGGCTGCCGCGTTTCGACGAAGCGGCGCGCGTCTACGCACGGCCGGCTCCCGGGCGCAACGGCCGGCTCGTCATGGTCGTCGGCGAATCGCTCGCGGACCGCAACGAGGCGCTGCGCGCGCTCGTCCGGGCCTTCGTGATCGCGGGCTCGCTCGCCGTCGTGCTGGCATCGGTCCTCGGCTACGCGCTGGCCTCCGCCAGCCTCGCGCCAGTCGAGACGATGCGCCGGCGCGCGGCCGCCATCTCGCTCAGCGGCGAGCCCGAGCAACTGCCTCTCGGGCCGGCGCGGGACGAGATCCGGCGCCTCGGCGAGACGCTCAACGAGATGCTCGACCGGCTACGGCGGTCGTTCGAGCGCGAGCGGCGGTTCGTCGCCGACGCCAGCCACGAGCTGCGCTCGCCGATCGCGGTCATCAAGACGGAGCTCGAAGGCGCCCTGCGCAGCGGCGCGATCCGCGGCGAGCAGCGCGTTGCGCTCGTCGCGGCCGTCGCGGAGTGCGACCGGCTCGCTGAGCTTGCCGAGGACCTGCTCGTGTTGGCCCGCGCCGCCGACGGCCGCCTCCCGATACGCCAGGAGCCGCTGCGCGTTCGCGCGCTGCTCGACGGTGCGCGTCACCGGTTCGTCGACCGTGCGGCCGAGGAGGACAGGCGGATCCGCGTTGACGCCGCAGACGATCTCCTCGTCATGGCCGACGAGCTGCGGATGCGCCAGGCGCTGGGAAACCTCGTCGACAACGCCGTCCGCCACGGCGGGGGAGAGATCGACCTGGAAGCGAGACCGACGGAAGAGGGCGTGGAGATCGACGTGACGGACCACGGCGCCGGGTTCGGTCCCGGCCTCGCCGATCGGGCGTTCGAGCGCTTCACCCGCGCAAGCGAGTCGCGCTCCGGCGGCGGCGCCGGCCTGGGGCTCTCGATCGTTCGCGCCATCGCGGCCGCCCATGATGGCCGCGCGAGCATCGTGGAGGGACCGGCCGGGACGACGGTTCGCCTGGTGCTCCCGGCGGCCCCACCGCGCAGCGACGCCCCCCAAGGGCCGGCGGCGGCGGACCCGTTCGCGACGGCCCGTTCTCAGGCGCGTCTCATGTGACCGCCGTAGCGTCGCCCGCCACCGTGTGGCAAGCAAAGAGGCGCAGATGACGACGATCCGACGGCGTGGGGCGCGCCCCTCCGCCGCACATGTGCGAGCGACGGCGATGACCATCGCGGTGCTCGTGGCGCTCGGTGCAACCACCGGCGGATGCGGACGGGACAGCAGCGCCGCGCGCACGACGCCGCCCGGCGTCCTGCCGCAGGGCGCGGAGACGGTCCGCCTCGACCCGGGGAACTTCACGACGAAGATCGACAACCCGTACATGCCGCTCGTGCCGGGCAGCGTCTGGGTCTACGCCGATACGGAGCCGGATGGGTCCCGGCAGCGCGACGTCATTACCGTCACGAACCGCACGAAGGTCGTGTCGGGCGTCACCGTGCGAGTCGTCCACGACCGCGCGACCCGCGGCGCCGAGGTGATCGAGGACACCCTCGACTGGTTCGCCCAGGACCGAGAGGGCAACGTCTGGTACCTCGGCGAGGCGACGCAGAGCTACGACAACGGCAAGCCGTCGTCTACGAACGGGTCGTGGGAGGCGGGGACGCACGGCGCGCAGGCGGGCGTCGTGATGCCTGCGAGCCCGGCTCCGGGCCTCGAGTACCGCCAGGAGTACCGCGAGGGCAAGGCCGAGGACCGCGCGCGCGTTCTCAGCATCGACGACCAGGTCCAGTCGCCCGTCGGGCATTACCGGAACGCCGTGTTGACCAAGGAGTTCTCGCCGCTCGAGCCCAACGACCTCGAGTACAAGCTGTACGCGAAGGGCGTCGGGCTCGTGACGGCGATCGGCGCGTCGGGTGACCTCGCGCGCGAGACCCTCGTCAGCTACCGGAAAGGCGGTGGCTGAGCTCCGAACCTGACGGTCAGTCGCTCGTTGCCGAGCGGCGCGTAGTCACACAAAGCAACTGTCGTGAGGGGGGATCTCCCATGCGTGGACGTCTACGTCCGTCGCCGGCGATGGTGGTGGCCTTCATCGCCCTGTTCGTTGCGATCGGAGGCAGCTCGTACGCTGTCACACGGCTCCCGTCGAACAGCGTCGGCTCAAAGCAGCTGAAGAAGAACGCCGTGACCGGGGCGAAGGTGAAGAACCGGTCGCTCACCGCCGCTGACATCAAAGTGAGCTCGCTGGCCGGCGTGGCCTCGGCAGCGAGCGCCACGAACGCCACGAACGCCGGGCACGCAGGCGCCGCGGCCGGCCTGGACCGCGTGCAATACGTCAACCAGCCCGGGTCGGTCGGCCCGGGTACGCGAGACCCGGCGGACCCCACCGGCGCTACAGTCATAGCCACCGTTGGCGCCGCCTCGGCCGGATGCCCGCCGGGGACGCTCGTCTCCGGCGGAGGTGTCGGCGTCGACGACCGGACGAACACCTCTGTCGTCGACAGCTTCCCGGATCAGGGGGGCCACGCGTGGACAGCGCGCGTCGACAACGCCGACCCGGGCGCCTCACACAGCTTCACGGTGGTTGCCGTGTGCGTAGCCGCCGCCGCCGCCGGCTG
>C688J18823_10001337_pt1 | contig 15152 bp, 8 predicted proteins | sample HopSoiMetagenom1_FD_18823 | JGI IMG/M metagenome (IMG submission 18823)
TGCAATGCCGTGTTAAAACAGGAGTGAGCAAATCCTTTGATAGATTCATCTGTATTGTACATCGTCAATGCAACACCATCACCTTTAAAGTTAAACACTTCAAATGATTGTGGAGCACTTCCGTCTTCAGGAGTAAATGAAACAGTTAATTTACCTTTTCCTTTTGTAAGGAAATCGGTTGCACGGTATTGATCACCAAATGCGTGACGGCCGATGCAAATAGGAGCGGTCCAGTTTGGAACCAGACGTGGCACGTTTTTACAAACGATAGGTTCACGGAACACGGTACCATCTAAAATATTACGGATGGTTCCATTTGGTGATTTCCACATTTGTTTTAATTTGAATTCTTTTACGCGTTCTTCATCAGGTGTGATGGTTGCGCATTTAATACCAACACTATATTTTTTTATGGCTTCAGCAGCATCAACAGTTACTTGGTCACCGGTTGCATCACGATGTTCAACTCCTAAATCATAATACTTGATATCCAGATCAAGGTAAGGAAGAATCAATTTATCTTTAATGAATTTCCAAATGATGCGAGTCATTTCATCGCCATCTAATTCAACTACTGGATTAGCTACTTTTATTTTGCTCATAATGTGTATAGTGTTTGTGATTAATTTCGGGATACAAATATAAGATTTTGATTTAAAGAATGGTATTAATTTTCGTAGTACCAAAATAGGGGGCAAATGTCTTATTTTATGGGTTTTGCCTTCCTTTTCAGTGCTTCCTTATGCATAATTTCTGCAAAGGAAACATTATCGATTTTACTGTCCAGCCATTGGGTGATATCGAAATAATTCAACCATCCCCTGAAATCCGAATAAGATAAAAGCGGTGTTAGGTCCAGACGAATTTGTTTCAGGGCCTTCTCAATTTTTTTCTTATCAGTAGCATTGAATAAAATTTTAAGTCCGGACACCAGGGTGGAAAGGATTCGGGGATTAAAATGAAGTTTACTAATGGTACGATAAGAAGAACGAAGCAGGTAAGGATAAAAGGATTCATTTTGCAATTCATAATGAATGATGAGTCGAAAAATGGTAACACTTAATATAAAATCAGTACGGATACGATCAAAGGTTTCGTTGATGATATGATTTAACCATTTTAAAGCCGATTTATAATCCTTATCTAAAAAATAAGTCAGTGCCACATTGAAGCACCAAACCGAAAAAAGCTGCTCATTCATCAAGGGTTTGAAATTTTCAATTCCTGCTTCAATTTCCGGAAGGATCAATTTTGCTTTTTTTACATCGGCAATTGTTACATACACAGCAAGCTCATAGCTGGGACCTGTATTGAAAATCGCGTTTTGCAATAACCTGGATGATTTTGTTTGCTTCAATTGTGTTTGAAGATTTCTTACTTTTTTGCAGTGTGCCAGAATTTCATCATAGTGTCCTAATTGCAATTGCATCAGCATATAGGTCATACTAGCTGCCAGGTAGTTAAATGGTGACAATTCGATTTGAAGTGGATTGTCATCCAATAATTGAAGCATTTTTTTGGAGGAGGCAGAGGCTTTATCAAAATCTTTTATAAAGTGATAGTAATAACTTTCACCTGCTCTTTTGTAATATTTTTCCTGAAAACCCAGCTGTGTTTCATCAACAGAAGCGGTTAAAAAGCTTGCATTTTTTTTGAAATCATCTTCTTTGATATATTTAAAAGAAGTATCATCTTTTAAATAGGAGTAATAGGAATAGAAATGGGCATAACTATACTGGTGAATACTTTCCATTTTTTTTAATAACTCTTCTTCTTCTTTTTTGATTTGGGTTCGTAAATCAAAATAGTTTTTAAAGTCTTCCATCTGACTAAGTAGCGAACGTTCCCAAATAAGCACCTCAAAAAGAAGATGATATTTTTCCAGCTTATAGATTTGCTTTTTTACTTTCGTAATGATCTTGAAACATTGCTTGTATAAGCCTTTATAATACAGTATTTCAATGGTATCGATACTGGATGCGAAGGATGTTTTAAAGCTTGTATTGTAACTATTCAATGCTTTTAAAATCATGGTGTACAAATAATTTTTTGATACAGCCAATTGATTGCACATGGGATCATTTTTTAATGCTGCGATCAACTTTTCTTCGTTATACGTTTTTTGTTTTTCCAACAAATAGTATAATTTTAGGTACTTTTTGTTTCCTGCCTGGAAAGAGCAAAACAAGATAAAATATCGTTTTTCATGCCCAGTAAGCGATTTGATGAGGTCGAAGAGTTCAGATGAAGTTTTCAATTTTAATCAGGGTTCTTGATTTTATGCTCTAAATAAGCCTTATTTAAGATAAATATACTAAAAATATTCATTCAGCATTCTAAATTGAAAACTAAATAGGATTTGATTCCTGCAGAACGCTCTGTATTTTTGAAATTATAAGATTTGCTACAAAGACCACTACACCAGGCTTTATCAAGTCTACATCAAGTATCTATTAATTTAAGTATGAAATCAAAAAATCACATGAAAAAATTAGTTACAACACTACTCATCTGCGGTCAGTTTATGATAACCACGCAGATGTTTGGGCAAACCACGCCAATTGAAGAAAGACACGCCGTATGTGGGACTGTTTCTCCCGGTGTAAAATGGGAAGAGCAATTTCAAAAACAAATTGAAAGTTTTAAAGAAGAGAGAGCTGCTCATGGTGCCAGCTCTGCTGTAATTACGATCCCGGTGATTGTTCACATTTTATATAAAACCGGACAAGCAGTTGGAAATACTCCAAACATATCTGCAGCACAAGTAAAATCTCAGATTGATTTTTTAAATGAAATGATGGCGGGAACTGATCCTAATAAATCAAGTTTGCCTTCTGCATTTAAATCGCTTGATGGTGGTAATACCAACATTCAATTTTGCCTTGCACTTAGAGATGCAAAAGGTAACACACTAACAGAACCAGGAATTGAGCGAATTGATTTGACAAAGAAAGGGTGGTCAGATCCTAGTACATTCACAACATTTGATCAAATCACTGGTTTGTTTGACGATAAAGTAAAACCTGCCACCATTTGGGATCCGGAAAAGTATTTAAACTTTTGGACAGGAGATTTTACTACAAAATCATACTATCTGGGTTATGCAGCTTTCCCTATGGGTACCGACTTAATTGGACTTGATCCGGCGGATGTAGGAACAACGACTGCGCAAACCGATGGCGTGGTAATGGGAAGTAATGTATTCGGTTGTAAAGCACTTTATGCAAATGGATATTATTATACAGAGCCATATATCTACGGTGTAACTTCAGCACACGAAGTTGGACACTGGTTGGGTTTGCGCCATATAAGTGGGGACGAGGTTTGTGGAGACGATTATTGCGGGGATACTCCAGTTCAATCCGGTGGAAATAAAAATTGTGCAAATGGATTAAATTGGGGATGTCCATCTTACCCTTTTCAGGCAAACAAATGTGGTTCAGGAAAAAGTCCAAATGGCGAGATGTTCCAGAATTATATGGACTACTCGGATGACAAATGCCGCTCTTTGTTTACAAAAGATCAGGTAACAAGAATCCAAACGACAATGGCAAAAGGAGAGCGCAGAAAAACATTGGGTACGCACGGTTTATGCGATAATAACATTGCTCCAACTGCAACATTTTCTGCCGATAAAACAAGTGGATGTGGTTCGTTAACTGTTCAGTTTAAAGATGAATCTCAAGGTACACCTACTTCTTGGAGTTGGGATTTTGGTGATGGTTCAGCTGCGTCAACACAGCAAAACCCATCTCATACTTATGCAGCAGCAGGTAACTATGATGTAAAATTAACAGCAACGAATCAATATGGTTCAACACCTGTAACAAAAAGTAAATTCATTACCGTGGGAGCAGGAAGTATTTATACACCTGTTAAAGGCGGACCAGCAACCAATACAGAGGTAGGTGCAGGAGCAGCCGGTACGGTTGTGCGCGGATTGTTATTCGATGTCGTTAACCCTTGCATCCTGCAGTCTGTTAAAGTATATGCAACAGGAGCTGGAGATAGAACAATTGAAGTGCTTACAGGTGTTGGTGGAACATCAGTAGCAAAAAAGACAGTAACACTACCTGATGGAGAAAGTCGTGCTGCACTTGGTTTTGATTTGCCAAAAGGAAGTTATTTTATTACCGTGTCAACCGGAACTATAAATTTATATAGAAATACAGCTGGAGCTAAATTTCCTTATGCCATTGCTGATTTGATCAACATCACACAAACAGATTACAAGGATACGGATCCAAATTATTACTATTATTTCTATGATTGGGAAGTAAGAAAATCAGGATGCGATGTATCCAATGGAATTGATAATGAAAAATATGAAGATGCTGCGGTACAGGTATACCCAAATCCTTCAAAAGGTGATTTAACAATTACATTGCCATCGGTAGCAAGCAGTACAGATGTTTGTATCTACACTATTATCGGTGAAAATATTTATAAAATGGATGCAGTAAATAACAACAACAAAACGTTGACTGTTGATTTATCCGCTCAACCAAATGGAATTTATTTTGTTAGCGTAAAATCGGGTAATGTTATTACGACAAGAAAATTTGCGATTGCAAAATAACAAGAGGCATCGTTAAGACCTTTGAATTAATGATCGGAAGGATTGCTGTAGTTAAGACCTGCAGTAATTCTTCCTTTCTTTTTTAGAAAACAGTATAAATTTTATAAGCTCAACCTCCTTTCATAACCAAAATGAACCGCTTATAAAAACAGGGACTTCCAATGACTGACTCCCAACCATACCCAAATCCAAGCATTTAAGGCATTCTTTTATTGAATGAATGCGCATTCGCCTTAATAATTAACAAATTAGGTTTTAAATTATTCTTAAAAAAGAGTACTTTTAAAATCCTTACAGAAAATCGGGTAGGCAGTAATGCTGCTGATCTTTCTTTTTGAAAAGGAAATTAATCATCTACGTTCATAAAATAAATGAAGATTCCTAAAAATACCAAACAGGTATACTGTTTTTTTATAGCGTTGCTTATACTTTCTTATACCGGTATGGCCCAGCCAAAGGCGATTCTGCAACAATTAAAAGATACGACCAATAAAGTTTATGGATCCAGTGATTTGTTAAATCTGGGAGAACTATATGTAGCCGAACATGTATTTGCAAACGGACATCCTTATTTTATTACAAATGATTATACCCTCGCTTCTGTTACTATTCACAACAACACCTTCGAAAAAATAAAAGCACGCTATAACATTGAAAGGGATCAATTGATCATTCGGGTAAACGTTGATTCAGGAGTATATGTGCCCATGGTTACAAAGGAAGATTGGATCCATTCCTTTAAAATTAATGAGCATTATTTTGTTAGCATCAATGAATTGCAACCCAGTACCGAAGTAAAAGGATATTGTGAAGAAGTGTACAAAGGAAAAAAAATGTTTTTTATAAAATATAAAAAGAAATTTATTGATAACTACACTGACCTTTCACCGGAAGGTTTTTTCTCCGTGGTCAAAATAAGCAAATATGTGTATGACAATAAAACATTTATTCCAGTCAACAGCCGACGGGAATTCCTGGAATTATTTAGCATTCATAAAAAAGAGATTAAAAAATTTATGCGGAAAAACAAGATAAGATATGTACACGCATCTACAGCTCAGTTATCAGCATTAATGCACTATTGTGATGGTTTATAAAATGAAAATAAAATATAGCTGGTTGCTGATCCTCTTGAATAGTTTCCTATTCAGTAATGTTAGCGCACAACAAACTCCTTATTTAATTGATAAAAGTTATAATGGACTCGATTTGCCCGCTTTTATAAATAAGGCCGAACAAAATTTGAATGTGCACTTTTTTTATCAAAAAGATAGCTTACCTGCCGGACTTCAAATGGTCATCGAAAATGATTCTACACCGCTAGAACAATCCCTCATGTTGAATTTAAAACCGTATCAGCTTTTTGCTACAGTTGACCAAGCAGGAAATGTTTTTATAACAAAAGGTGTAAAAATTAAAACCGCCTTACCACCTGCTTTTTTTAATACACAGCAAACTCAGGATTTTGATTCCGATTCCTTGGAAGATGCAAAGAAATACCTATCCACTAAAAAAGAAATTGGAATAAAAACAATTTATGTAGGCAGCAAAAAAAACGGAGCCTACACAGAGTCGGCAAAAATGTCGGGTTATATGACGGGTGGAAGCAAAGGGCTGAAAGTAATTGGAGCAACGATGTATTTTGATGAACTGAAATCGGGAGTTGTTACAGATGAAAACGGTTTTTACTCCATTCAATTAAAAAAAGGGCGATACACGTTAACCATTCGAAGCCTGGAGTATGATGAAAAAAAATACAGATTGGAAGTGTATTCGGATGCTCAGGTTAGTTTTTCACTAGAGGACAAAGTAAGTGCGTTAAAAGAAGTTGTGATTACGGCTGATGGAGCAAACAAATTGAAAAATACAAATATGGGCTTTGAAAAAATAAGCGCCAAGAGTGTCAAGCTGATTCCAAAAATGATGGGCGAAAATGATATTGTAAAAACAGCATTGTTATTACCTGGAGTACAATCAGTAGGAGAAGGGACAGCGGGTTATAATGTACGTGGCAGTCCTGCTGACCAGAATGCTTTTTATTTAAATCAAATTCCAGTATACAACACCTCCCACTTACTTGGTTTTTTCACTGCCTTCACACCCAATGCCATTGATGAGCTTACGCTATACAAAGGAAATTTCCCTGCTCAATATGGTGGACATCTCTCTTCTATTTTTGATATTACAGCACGGGAAGGGAATAGCAAAAAATTTTCGGCTGAAGGTGGAATAAGTCCTGTATCGGGTAATTTATTGGTAGAAGGACCCATCAACAAAGGAAAAGGAAGTTATATGGTTGGAGTAAGATCAACTTATTCGACCTGGGCGCTCAAGCTTGTAAATGTGGATGCGATTAGAAACAGCCGCGCTAAATTTAATGATGGTGTACTGAACCTTACCTATAAGTTGACTGACAACAATAGATTAAACGCAACTGGATATTACAGCTCGGATCGTATCGTGTTAGCAAGCTTAACAGATTATGATTATTACAATAAAGGTAGCTCTCTGAAATGGACGCATTTTTTTAAACAAAAACACAATTTTGAATTCAGTGGAATATACAGCAGTTATGGTTATAACGAACGAAACAGTGCATCCGATATTCGTGCATATAAAGTGAATTATAATTTAAATCACCTGGAAGCAAAAGCTGGATTGTCATTGAACCCGAGTTCGGAACATCACATTCATATAGGTGCGAATAGTGTTTTATACAAATTGGATCAGGGTAGCTACACACCATTAAATGCGGCATCATTGGTAATACCTGTAAAATTGAGTAAAGAACAGGGTGTTGAAAGTGGCGTGTATGTAAATGAAGAATGGAAACCATCTGCTATTTTTTCATTAAGCGCGGGTGTACGATATAATTTTTATAGCTATATGGGCCCTCATACTTCCTATGAGTATAAAGACAATAGTTCGTTAACGACAACTAATATTGTGGATACGGTTAAATATGTAAAAAATAAACCGCTGAAATCCTACTCGGCACCGGATTTTAGAATATCCGCCAAATATTCTGTCAATGAATTCATTTCATTAAAAGCAGCATTCAATCAGGTTCACCAATATATTTTTATGCTTAGCAATACCATTGCGATTGCACCAACGGATAAATGGAAGCTGGTAGATGATCATATAAAACCAATGAGTGGACAGCAATACTCACTGGGTTTTTTCTCGGAGTTTAAAAAGCACATGTATGAATTTTCAACAGAATTTTATTACAAGAAAACACAGAACCTGGTAGAGTATAAGGATGGTGCAAACCTATTGGTTAACCAAATTCCTGAAACAGATATTCTTCAAGGTGATTTGAATTCGTATGGGGCAGAATTCATGCTTAAAAAGTTAAGCGGAAAATTAAATGGCTGGATTAGCTATACCTACTCCAGAGCTATTGTTAAAGTGGATGGAAGCAGAGCGGATGAAAAAATAAATTTTGGAAAGGCATACCCCGCCAACTATGATAAACCACATGCACTAAATGTTGTTGCGAATTATAAATTGTCGCATCGCGTAAGTGTATCTTCTAACATTGTATACTCAACAGGACGACCAATCACCTACCCTGCGGCAGTATATTATCAGCAGGGTATTCCCATCATTCATTATTCCGGACGAAATGAATACAGGATACCTGATTATTTCCGTATAGATATTTCTGTAAATGTAGAAGGCAATTTAAAATCAAAAAAATTCAAACACAGCTCTTGGAATTTTTCTGTGTATAATTTATTGGGCAGAGATAATCCATACTCTGTTTATTTTAAACAAGAAAGTTGGTTGATTAATGGGTATCAGCTTTCCATATTTGGAAGCCCGATTTTCTCAGTGACCTATAATTTTAAATTAGGAAGCTATGAAAATTAAACGCATACTCTTTTTTTGCTTTTCGATTAGTTGCATGTATAGCTCTTGTGTGAAATCGTTTGCGCCCGAAATTGATCGATATGATGAATTACTTGTTGTAGATGGATGGCTTACAGATACGCCGGGTCCTTATGTTATTCAGCTTTCCATTTCATCTCAGTTAAAACAATTGGTACGCTATATTCCTTACGGGGGATGTGAGCTTACGATAACGGATGATGCCGGTAATACATTCCCATTAGTAGAAAGCAAAACAGGTGTGTATCTAACCGATTCGGCCACTTGCAGAGGGATAGCAGGACGAAGCTATACATTAAAAATTAAGACACAAAATGGAGATGAGGTGGAGTCGATGCAAGAGCAATTGTTAGCGCCCATTGAAATTGACAGAGTGTATGCAGAAGTGGAACATAAATCCGATCCGGCGTTATTTCATGGAAGAGACGGGTACCAATTTTATATTGATATAAATTCATTACCGAGCAGCAATAGTTTTTTCCTTTGGAGCATGCAGAGTACCTATAAGTTTAGAGCTGACTATGAAATTTATGCCTACTATAGCGACGGAACCCGTCATAAAGTGATAAACGGGGACACGTTAAGAGTTTGCTATCGCAACGTTGATATCCTGGATATATTTACATTGAATGCAAATGATTTAAAGCAAATGGATGTAAGACATTTTCCATTAAATTTTGAAGATAATTATACCAAAGCGCTTTCGTTGCGTTATAGTTTAAATGTAAAACAATTTAATATCAATGAGTCTTGCTATAATTATTGGAACACGATTAAAAAGTTAAGAGATGTGCAAGGTGATTTATTTACGCAACAACCTTTCCAGGCAAAAAATAATTTAATCAATGTAACACATCCGGAAACACCGGTACTGGGTTATTTTACAGTTGCGGGCCTTTCTGAAAAAAGAATTTTTGTAAATCATCCTGCAATTGAAAATCGCTTTGATGTTTGTGCAATTACGGGAGATCCTCCAAAACATTTTGACGATTTTTTATTGCATCATCCCGACCTGTGGCCTTATTTTCTTCCTGACATTTCCTTCGGTGATCACTTCCTTGATCAGGAATGTATTGATTGTCGGAGAAAAGGTGTCTTGGAGAAACCAAGTTTTTGGGTCGACTAACAAAGAAGTATTTAAAAAAGAATGAAAAGAAGTTGTGCAGTTTTTTTATTGGCAATTGCAAGTTGGTTAACAAGCTGCGTAAAATCATTTGTTCCAATGGTTGATAAATATGAGAACCTATTGGTGGTAGATGGTGGAATAACAGATGGGCCAGGGCCATATACCATTAAGCTATCCAAATCCGGGAATGTAAGAGCGCTTTCTTTATGGATTCCTTTTACAGATTGTAAGGTGCAGGTAAAAGATAATGTTGGTAATGTATATGATTTTTATGAAAAACAAAAAGGTGTTTATCAAACCGATTCGGCAACATTTAAAGGAGTTCCCGGGAGAAGTTATCAGTTGTTTGTATCTACACCGGAAGGAGAAGAGATTGAATCCACATCCGATCAATTGCAAACAGGGTTGAAAATTCAATCTGTTGATGCACAGTTGGAGCATAAGAATGATCCAAAATTATTTTATGGAAGAGACGGCTATCAATTTTATGTGGATACAGAAACACCTGATACGAGAGATAATTATTTACTATGGCGTTTACAGAGTACTTATAAATTCAAGACGGATTATTCAATCCTTAGTTATATTGATAAAGCAGGTAATTATCTTCCAATGGATTCTGGAGATAGCTTGAGAACGTGTTACCGGACAGTGGATATTTTAAATTTATTTCTTTTGAATACAAATGATTTGAATACATTGGAAATTAAGCATTATCCTTTGTTTTTTGAAGATAATTATACGAAAGCATTATCTATCCGGTATAGTTTAAAGGTAGCTCAATACAAAATAAATGAAGCAGCTTTTCACTATTGGAGTGAACTAAAAAAAATAACCGATAATGGAGGTGATCTGTATTCAACACAGCCCTATCAGGTAGGAAATAATTTGAAAAATACCATGCAACCGGAAATTCCTGTTTTAGGCTATTTCACGGTAGCAGGTGTTTCTGAAAAAAGAATTTTCGTGAATAAACCACCCATTGTATTTCGTTACGATGTTTGTGCTCCGGGTATGCCGCAAATGTATATTATAGAAAAAATGAAAAACAGACCCGATCTATGGCCGGTGTATTTTGCACAAACGGAAGTAGGACTATACTTACTTGACCAGGAGTGTGTCAATTGCCTTATAAAGGGAACACAAGAGAAACCAAGCTTTTGGGAAGAATGAAAACGATAAAAAAAATGGGTTCAAAAAATAAAATGCTGACTGCATTCTTTGTTCTTGTTCTTGCTTTAACAAGTGCAGCACAAACAATGCAGCAACACAATTTGCTTCCTGAAAAAGTAGTGCTGACAACCGATAGAACACTTTATTTTGCAGGTGAACAAGTCTTGTTAAAAGTAAATTGCATAATACCGGTAAACAATGACTCCTTAAGTAAAGTGGCCTATATTGAATTACTGGATAAAAAATCAAAACCGGTCCTGCAAAAAAAACTAGTTATTGCAAATGGAATAGCTACAACGGTGATTTCAATTCCGGAGGATGTGATTACGGGGAATTATTATTTACGAGCCTATACGCAATACATGCGCAATTTTGATAGGACAGCATTTTACACCAGTGAGTTAATGATTGTTAACCCGGATCTGCCGGCTAAAGAAGCTATTCAAACGGTAATCGATTCCACAAGTACGTTTAGCAAAGGAAAAGAAATGGTGGAGATCAGTACGCCAGCTGCATCTTTTTTGCCCAATAGTTTGATATCGCTGGAGCTAAAAGGAAAAGAGAACCTGAATGTTTCGGTGAGTGTTGTTAAAAAAGGAAGCTATGAACCACTTGCCGTTGGAATACAAAAATACGTTCAAACAAGTGCCACTGCAAACGCTACTCAATTAAACTGGTACCCGGAAATCCGTTCTGTAAGCATATCAGGTAAAGTAATGGATAGACAAAGCAATCAGCCTCTGAAAAATGTTTTTGTATACGCTTCTACTATTGATAGTATAAAACAGTTTCATGTGGTAAGAACAAATGAGAAAGGTGAATTTATATTTTCCTTAACCAATTTGCATGAAAACCACCTGGTATATATTTGTGCAGAATATGAAGCAACCATTTTAATCAATTCTGATTTTGAAACAGGATTGCCGGCGCTGCATTACAGAACCATTAAAATGGATTCGGCTAAACAGATCTTAGTCAATGAAATGTATGAAAACGTGCAAGTTTCTGAATTATACAATGAGGAACTTAATCCTAAAAAAACATATTTTAGTACACTGGCAGACCCTTTTCAATCATCAGCAGAAACTATATTTTTAAGTGATTATGTACCCTTGGCATTGTTCGCTGATTATTTCAAAGAGATTATTCCATACACCAGGATCAAGAAGAGAAAAGAAGGTTCTCTGATACAATTGGTGGATAGAAGGGATAAAGCATTTTTTGATCATCCCTTGGTATTGATCGATAATATTCCGTTTCACAATCATGATGCATTGCTGGGGTTGGCACCATCTAAAATAAATTCGGTAGGTGTTATTGCCTCTAAATATGTTTTTGGAAAAGAAGTATTGGATGGAGTCGTGATTGTGAAAACGAAAGAAGGCAATTTAGGTGGATTGCCGTTGCCAGGTGATGTGGTATCGGTTGATTACATTGCGTATGATCCCATTGTAACCGTTCCAATTGAAAAAGAAAATAAATTTTCCATTTCCAAACTGGGTTTAAAAAACACGTTGTACTGGGATGCTTCCTTAAATTTGAAAGAGGGACATCAAACCCTGCAATTTTATTCCAGTAATTACCTTTCAGATTATGATGTGGTGGTAAGAGGTGTGGATGAGGAAGGGAATGAATTTACACAGGTGAAGACAATTACGGTGAAAAATAAGTGATTTTTTTCAAATTTAACCCCGCTAACCCCCTTTATCTACAATGGGTTTCATTTATTTACAGGTTTAAGAAAAATAAAACGAAACATACGCTTTATTTTCCAGTATAATTAGCCGAAAGCAGACCTTCGCTGAAGCTTCGGTCTGTGAAACAAATCTTCCCTTCTATTTTGACAAAAAATAGAGGAGAAAATGGGACAGATTCTGCGCGTTTGAAGAAGCATTTTGAATATAATTCCCGTAGAAAAAAAAATCAATTAGTTAAAAGGCAGAACTTGTTAAAAGTCAACCGTTGAAAACTATATGAGCCAGTAAAAAAATTAATTAATTCAATACGTTATTTTTATGAAAAGGGTAATTGTGGTGTTAGAAATGAAATCGAATGGTTGGGATTCAAAACTTCCGGAGGCATTTCGTTGTACACACTTAATTTTACATTATTATCCGAATTAGGAATTTGGATTTCAACAAACTGAATATGCTATCGCAGGGTGGTATTTAACATAAAATTTTTTTATTAGGAATTCAAGAAGCGATTTAATAAAAATCGTGTTTAGGAAGGAAGAACTTTAATTCGGAACAATTAATTGGTTCAATAATAGCGGTACAATATCGTTAATTGAGAATAGATTTCCGTTTTAAGGTTGAGTAAATAAAAATTGTGCTATGAAAAATACACTGTTGCTTATCTCTTTTTATCTTTTAACGTGTTTATCCTGTTCTGTGCTGGACAAAAAGCCAGACCATGTTGATACATCAGCACTTGCTGAAAAGAACAGAATTTACCGAAGCGTTCATAGAATAGCGGAAGCATTTCCGCTGACACAAGAGGAGGCGCTTAATTTCTTCAACGACCTGGATTCCATCCAATCCAAAAAATTCAAAAATAATTCCTCCCAGCAATTTCAATACAATGGTTATACTGTTTTTTATGCACAACCGGGCCATTCAAAAAGAGTAAAAGGATTGGGTATTGATATTGACAGCACGACCAATGTGAATATGGAACAATTGGCTTCACAACTGAACATAACCTGGCACAATACAGATTTGATTGAAATAAAAGCAGGTAAAATGCATTATTCCTCCATTTATACAGATTCTCAAAAAGATAAAAAGGAGATTCGTATCACTATTAATTTATCCAGTAACAATAATAAGGAAGTGACCTTTATCAGTATTAATAAATTGCAAGAAGACTTGGCGAAGAATTGAAGGAAAGCTTCCTTTTTAATTTGACATTCAAAAACCTCAGAAGAATTTCTTTTGAGGTTTTTTAGTTTTCAGTATATTTAATACAATTTATCATTAATTTCGTCAGTGTTTGGTAGTTTTAATGTGATGTATGTGATCTTGAATTTTAAATTAAGAAATTTCTATCACGTTTAGATGTCAATACATAGAATAATTTAAATAATTTGTGGCTGTAAATAAAATGGTTCTTATAAATCAATAATGAAGGGAAAGTTATATTTATTAGTAGTTGGTTTAATTTGTTTATTGTCATTTCGATGTTATTCGTCTTTATTTTATCCAATTTTAAATTCTGACAATGCGGTAACAATATTAATGATATACTATTTTAAATTACCGCATGACCTTTACTTCTGGGGGCAAGATAGAATGGGAAGTCTGATCCCTTTAATTGGTCAAATTTTCTTTAAAATATTCAATCTATCTGCCCTCCGTTCCGAAGCAATTGTTCATTATTTGATATTATTAGCGGGTTTTTTAGCTTTTGCCAGTTTTTTGAAATCCAATTTTCTAAAAATTATTTTTGCTATTATTTGGTTCTTTCCACCAATTCGCCTTATAGATACAATACAACTATACTCAGGGGTAGAATACAGCCTAATTGCAATATCTTGTTATTTGTTGAATCTCTATCAAAAAACAGCAATTCAAGAAAGCGTTCTCTTTCGTCATCTGATACTTTTCTCGATAGCACTTTTATTAATTGGATCCGTTTGGGTATCTGATATGGCTTTGGTTACAGTTTTTTTATTATTAGGTATACAATTATTTTTTTATCTGCAAACAAATAAATTTTCATATGCTTTATTCAAAAAAATGGAATTCTATTATTCAGTACTAAGTATTATAGGAGGTTATATTTTTATTCAATATGCAAAAAGTACTTCACCAACGAGACAAGATTATTCCACATTTAGTGATTTTGAAGTAATAAGGCAGACATGTATAATTTTTAAAGATACAATTATTGATTTACTTACATTTAAAGCAAACGAGCCATTTACAAGCGTTTATACTTATTTTGTAATAGTGCTATTTTCAATGCTTCTCTTCCAGATTAAAAATATCAAACTTACAAACACTGCAAAAAAATGGATATTGTTTTTTATTTTCGATGCTTTTTTTCTTTTCATTATTATTATAGTTTCCAATTGGACCTTTTTAAATGGTGTTCCCAGGAGATATTTTACTTGCACCTATATTTCCATTTCTTTTGCATTCTTATTATTACTTGATAATTTAAATATAAGTACATCTTCTAATGCCTTGCGAATCCTTTCATTCACAGCAGTATTTATCGGAGGGGTAGGTGCTATTTATAATATCAAATTTATTTGGCCGAAAACCATGACTCCAAGAGTTGAAGTTGTTAACGAATTTCAAAAATTAGGAAAAATAGGGATTATATCTGAATACTGGAATTCCTATATTACATCTTGTCCAAATCCGGAAA
>C688J18823_10001338_pt1 | contig 15150 bp, 17 predicted proteins | sample HopSoiMetagenom1_FD_18823 | JGI IMG/M metagenome (IMG submission 18823)
CCACGCCGCGACCGCGATGAGCGGCTGCGCGCGGGCTTCGACGCGGCGCCGGTCGGACTGGCGTTCGCCACCGTCGACGGCCACTGGCTCAACGTCAACGAGCGATTCCGCACCATCGTCGGCTACACCCGCGAAGAGCTCGCGCGCATTTCGCTCGACAGCCTCACGCACGCCGAGGATGCAAAAAAAGAAGCAGCGATGATGCGCAAGCTCGTCGCCGGCGACACCGATTCGTATCGCATCGAGAAGCGGGTCATGGACAAGCGCGGCAAGTATCGCGTGCTGATCGTGACCGTCACCTGCGTGCGCGCGGACAACGGCGAGCCGGAGTTCCTGGTGTACGTCGTCGAGGAGGCGACGCCGGGACAACGCGAGGCGCCGCGCGAATCGCACGATCGCGGCATGGCCTGGATCGTCGATCAATTGCCCGACATCTGCATCATCCGCACGGACGATCGCGGCCTCATCACCGGATGGAACAGCGGCGCGGAAAAACTCTTCGGCTACCGTAAGGATGAAGTGATCGGCAAGAACCGCCGCATCCTCTATCGCGATGCGGACGGTTGGGAAGGAAGGCCGACCAGTCAGTTGAACAGCGTCGCCGACACGGGCCGGCTGGAGTTCGAAGACTGGCGCGTGCAGCGCGACGGCGCGCACGTCTGGGTCAAGTGCGCGATCACGCCGTTCAAGCCCGAGGGGACGGTCAAGGGCTACGTCGAAGTGGTGACGATGCCGACCGGCATCACCGGCACGCTCGATCTGTCGCACGTCAAGGATGCCAAGCAGGCGGACGATAAAAAGTCCGCCGAGATGCGGCAGATCGTCGAAGCATTGCAGTCCGAGGTCGACCTCGGACGGAGAAAAGAAGAGTCGCTTCGCGATGCGCTGGAGCAGGTGCGCGTCATGGGCGAAGAGACGATGAACGAGCTCAAGATCATGACCACGGCGCTGCGCAAGGAGATCGAGCGCCGGCGGTCCGCGGAGGACGAGCTGCGCGTCGCGAACGAGCGGCTCGAAGCAGCATCGCAGCCGCCGATCGCAGTGCCCGAACCGCCGCCGCCGGTGGTCGAGGAAGAGATCGAGATCCCGGCGCTGCCGGCGGTGCGCCTCTGGAAGACACTCGACGGCACTCCGCCCGCGGAGCTGCTCGTGTCGCATGCGACGGAGCATCACAGCGGGACGCTGATCATGAAGAGCGGCGATCGCGAGAAGCAGATCTTTTTCGAAAAGGGAAAGGTGTTCTCGGTCGCCTCGAACAATCCGAGGAAGTTCCTCACCCAGCAGCTGATCGAGCTCGGCTACATCACCGAGGAGCAGCGCCAGCGCGCGCTCGAGATCCAGCAGGAGACGCATCTCGCCCTCGGCCGCATCCTTTTAATCCTCGGGGCGGTGAACGAGGAGCAGTTGATCGAGGTGATGCGGACGAAGATGGAGGACGAGATCGCCGACGTCTTCGACTGGAAGGACGCGCAGTACACGTTCGATGAAGGCGAGGTGCCGTCGTTGCAGCTGGTGCCGCTGCGGATCGAAGTCGCGTCGCTGGTGGTGAAGCGGTTGAATCGGACAGCGGATAGCAGACAGCAGACAGCGGACGAAGCCGCCGCTCCAGCACCCAGCACTCAGCACCTCCCCATCGTCGCCTCTCCGAAATCGAAGAAGTTCCACAAAGAGACCTGCAACTCGGTGAAGAAGATCGGGCCGGACGCGCGCGCGCTGTTTGCCTCCGCCGATGAAGCGCGCGACGCAGGCTTCGAGGCGTGCCGCCTCTGCTTCCGTTAAACTTTCTTTATGCAAGTACTTCGTCGTTCGTTTGCGGCGATCGCCGTATTCGCTGCTCTTCCGTTGTTTGCACAGCAGAGTCCGTTCACGTGGAGCGCGAAGCTCGAGCTGCGCGGCAACTATCGCGACAGCGAGCATGACCGGTTCGTCACCGGCTTCATCTTTCCGGCCCAACTGATTCCACCCGGCGGTGTGCACGCTGTCGAGGAGACGGTCGATCCGGGCCGGCACACGGAGCTGAGCGTCGCGCAGGTCAAGCTCGACGTCAGCTACAGCAAGTGGTTTCTCGCGCATGCGCAGATTCACGGACAGGACAAGTACCGGCGCAATCCGACCACTCATGACAAGCAGATCGATGCGGACGAGCTCTACATCCGCATCGGCGACAAACCGGAGTTCCTCGAGCGTCCCGACGGCACATCATTCTTTGCGCAGTTCGGGAAGGCTCCGAAGATGGAACGCCAGCCGCTGCGTCTGCTCGAGAGCTACGGCCTGGCGGCGACGGCGTTCAATCGCTTCGAAGACATCCAGGCGCTGGTCGGCGGCTCGATCGGCCGCAACTTCTACTGGCGCGTGCAGGCGGCGAACGGGAATCCGGTGTATCTGCGCGATCCGAATGCGCTCGCCGGCGACAACGGCGTCAGGGAGTTGAAAAACAGTCCGCCGAACCCGAAGCTGGCGGCGGGCTTTCCGATCATCTACAACGCGGAGACCGAGGGGTATTTCTTCGATACCGACCACGTGCAGTGGGGTGAGGGGCTCGGGTATCGGTGGGCGAATGCCGATCAGTCGACCGGCTTCGACTTCATCGCGTTCCACTATCGCCGCAACCTGGCGGACAAGGAGAAGCTGACCGGTTCGTTCTACGGCGGCGACATCGATCTGTTCAACGGACCGGAGGGATTGCCGCCGGGATTCGCCGTTTCGCTGCCGATCACCAATCGCAGGAAAGAAGAGACCGGCGCGCGACTCTACGCAGAGTGGAAAGGCTTGACAGCGATCGCGCAATACACCAAGCAGAACGTGGCCGGTTTGCATCGCTCCGGATACGAATTCGAGAGCGGCTACAAGATCCCGATCGGACGCGGCCCGGTGCAGTACTTCCAGCCGACGTTGCGCGTCAGCGGATTGCAGAACACCTTCCGCGCCGCCGCGGACAAGCGTTTTCCCGCGCCGAGTTTCTGGTGGCCCTGGACGAAGATCGATTACGGCTTCCGCGCCGGCCTCGGCCACGGTCTCGACATCACGGCCGAGCAGACGAAGCAGAACATCGGCTCCCCGGTGACGAAGCCGGTGGTGCGGGAGAAGGAAACGCTGGTCACGCTGCGATTGCGCCTCGGCTGAGCGGAACTAAAGTCTGAAACCTGAAACCTGAAACCTGAAGAAGAACCGGAGAAGAGCACGTCCTCCGTCTTTTTCAGGTTTCAGGTTTCAGGTTTCAGATCCGCGTGAAACCTGAAGAAGAACCCCGGAAGAGCACGTCCTCCGTCTTCTTCAGGTTTCAGGTTTCAGCTTTCAGATCCGCCCACGCTTGCGCGTCGGTGAGCGAGTCGAAGATCTGCTGCTCCCACGGCGAATCGGTGCTCTCCGCTTCGTAGTAGAGCGACAGCATTCGGATCAGCTCGTCGCGTGCGGCGACGGCCACGCGCACGGACGGGTTGGAGAGCGCGGCGATGTGATCGATCTCGGCGAGCCGGATCATGTGATCCGAGGTGACGTCGAAGCGCTCGACGCCCATCAGGTCGACCAGTTGGTAGTGGCGCGTGGCGAAACGCGGGTCGTTGCAGACCTCGCGGCTCGTACCGACCAGTTCCTCTCCCGACACGTTTCCCCAGAACGTCCAGATCACGCCCTGCTCGGTCCATGTCGTGGAGTGTGGCACCGGACGCAAGTTTAGCCCGATGAGTCACTCGGCAGTCCTTTTGCTCCTTCATCCGGGTGGAGGAAGCATCGATGCGCAATGAAATGATCGGCGCGGTCGTCCGCCGCGCGATGGAGCACCCGGAGTTTCGCCGCCGCCTCGTCGAGAACCCCACGGATGCGCTGACGACACACGGCTTCGCCCTCGAGAGCAACGAGCTCGCGGAGATCGAACGGATCAGCAAGACGCTGGGACAGTCGAATGACGATGTCGAGCAGAGGCTGGTCAAGATTGCAGAGGCGTATGGCATTCATCCGCGCTGAGCTGTCTGACCCGCAGACCGCGATGGTGTCCGCGATGCCATCGCAGTCTGCGATTCAGACTCCTTTCCGATGCCGCGTCGCATTCGGGTCTGCGCGGCAGAGCGCGATGGCATGAACGGACCCTTTCGGCTCTGACCGCCAGACCCGCGCGTAACCCCAACCGCCTCTGTTGCGTCACACCAGCAACGGAATTTGTGTCTGCTCGACCTGCGTTCGAATCGGGCGGCAAATCCAAAGCTGTCAAGCAGTAATCTCACAATCAGAGGCTTCTTTCAGGGATGAGAATCCGAACCTTTCTCGCAGCCGGCGCGATTCTGCTGGCCTCGTCGTCATTGCTTGCAGACACGCCCGGCGGCCGCGCGGAAACGCGCATGGTTTACGACCCCGCCAGCACCCACCTCATCCTCTACGGCGGAGCCACTCCGACCGACAGCGGGACGAAGACCTCGTACGACCTCAGCGACACGTGGGACTGGGTCGGCGATCACTGGGTTGAGCGCGCCACCGCGCACAACGCCGGCGCGCGCTCCGGTCACGCCATGGTCTACGACTCGAACCGCTCGCGCATCGTCGTCTTCGGCGGCCGGCGCATGGATCTCGAGAAAAACCTTCCGACCGTGCTCAACGACACCTGGATCTTTCAGAACGGCGACTGGTCGCAGCTGAACACGCCGAACGCGCCCTCCGCGCGCAGCGTGCCGGGTGCTGCATACGATCCGATCCGCGATCGCATCGTCCTGTTCGGCGGCAATGTCCTGTCGACCGACGGCAAGAACACCATCAGCGCGATCCACGACACGTGGGAGTTCGACGGCACGACGTGGACCAAGCGCGGCGCTGCCGATTCGCCCGCCGTCACCAAGCCGATCGTCACGTACGACGAAGCGAATCACCAGATCATCATGGTCGGACTCGATGAATCGTCGAGCGGGAAAACCGGCAGCGCGATGTACACGTACGATCCGGCGACCGGCAACTGGAATTCGATCAAGCCGGACGGCCTGCCGCCCTGCGTCAACGAATCACAGATGGCGTTCAGCGGCGAGAGGAATGCGGTGCTCCTCACCGGCGGCGTCTGCGGCGACTCCGACACGCTCGACTCCACCTTCACATGGGACGGCAGCAAGTGGTCGAAGATCGACCTCGGCACCACCGCGCCCGAGCGAACGTTCGGCGGCACCATGGCCTACGACCCGAATCACCAGATGATGATTCTCTTCGGCGGCACGATTGCCTTCGGCGGCACCAAGATCGGCACGCTCGCCCTCCACAACAGCGTGTGGGGCACCGTGCCCGACGCCTATTCGCCCACGCCGCGCTCGATGCCGCTCGTCTTCAGCTATCCGGGCAGCAACGTCATCTATGTCTACTCGGGCCGCGACGAGTCGAACACGTACGACGAGTTCTGGACGTACTCCAACGGACAGTGGGCACAGGTCGCGACCGACAACACCAACAGACCCTCCGCCTGCGACAGTCCCCTCGGTGCATACGACAGCGATAAGAAGGTCTACGAGATCGTCTGCCAGGCCGGCAACGTCTGGTCATTCAATGGCACGACCTGGACGAACAGCAAGGACTCGAAAGACAAGCCGACGGTCGCGCGCCTGCGCAGCCTCACGTACGACGCATCGCTGAAGAAGCTGGTGCTCTACGGCGGCTACGACGACACCGACTTCATCGATCAGACCTGGCTCTGGGACGGCACGAACTGGACGCGGGTCAAGAAGAATCCGCCGTACCTCCGCGCGCAGCCCGTGCTCTGGTACGACGCGACCCTGAAGAAGACCATCGTCTACGGCGGCATCGGCCGCAAGGACAGAGATTCGCGCGTCGAGCGCTTCGCCGACATGTGGTCGTTCGACGGCACCGGCTGGACCGACATGAAAGTCGATACGTCGACGACGCCCGGCATGCGCTACAGCACGACCTACTCGATCGATCCGCGCACCGGACACCTGCTGCTCTTCGGCGGTCTCCTGTACAGCAAAAACACGAGCGGCTCGACGACCGTCGAGACGCAGAAGTACGTGAACGATCTGTGGGACTGGAACGGCTCGAAGTGGACGAAGCTCACCGAAACGAACGCGCCCGACGACCGCGAGAACAGCGGCCTCACATACGACGCGTCGACCGATCGGATGATGCTCTTCGGCGGCTACGGCGGCCGCTACTTCGGCGACGTCTGGCTGCTCGATACCGCAAAGACGACGTGGCAGCCGCTGTTCCTCGTGAACTCGGGAAGCCGTCGCAGAACGGGACCGCTGCCGCAGGTGCCCGCGCCGAGCGGGCTGGTTCGTTTCGGACAGCAATAGGTAGGCGTGTGTCATGCCGAGCGAAGTCGAGGCATCCCCTTCCGACGGAGCGCTTCTAGTGCTTCGGCAGGGGGATTCCTCGACCGTCTTCGCGGCTCGGAATGACACGCGGCGTGCTAAGCTCCGGCGCCTGATTGCCCACCTTCCAAATCGCCATCGGCGCTGATCACGGCGGATTCGAGCTCAAAGAGCAGCTCAAGTCCTTCCTCCGCGACAAAGGCCACGCCATCCGCGACGTCGGCACGAGCTCCAAAGATCCGGTCGACTATCCGAAGTTCGCCAAAGCGGTCGCCGACCTCGTCGCATCGGGCGCCGTTCGCTACGGAATCATGATCGACGGCGCCGGAATCGGCTCCGCCATGACGGCCAACAAAGTGCCCGGCGTCCTCGCCGCAGCCGCGTACAATGAAGCACTTGCACGAAACAGCCGCGAGCATAATGATGCAAACGTTCTGACGCTCGGCGCAGGCCAGGTCGACGCCGAAACCGCAAAACGGATCGTCGAGGTCTTCCTCGAAACCGAATGCACGGCGGACCGCCATCGCAAACGCGTCGACATGATCCGAGGGCTGGACACAGGAGGGCGTGGAGTGAATCCCGGCAGGGACTTGTCATCGGAAGACATCGCGCGCATCACCAATCGTGTGAAGGAGATCCTTCAACAGGGTGGTGGCTCCGCACCCGCCGCGGCCAACCTTCTCCCGCCCGATAAAGTCGCCAAGCTCATCGATCACACCGTCCTCAAACCCGAAGCGACCGCAGAAGACATCGACAAACTGTGCGCCGAAGCCGCGAAGTACGGCTTTTACTCGGTCTGTGTGAATCCCGTCTGGGTAGCGAAAGCGAAGCAGCTCCTGCGCGGCACCTCGGTCAAAGTCTGCGCGGTCGTCGGATTCCCGCTCGGCGCGCAGGCCTCCGAGGTCAAGCTGCTCGAGGCCCGCCGTGCGCTGCGCGAGGGTGCGCAGGAAATCGACATGGTCATCAACATCGGCGCGCTCAAATCGAAAGATGACCGCCTCGTGGCGCGCGACATCCGCGGCGTCGTCGAAGTCTGCGACGAAGCGCGTGCGGTGTCGAAAGTGATCATCGAGACCGCGCTGCTGAATGACGAAGAAAAAGTGCGCGCCTGCCAGCTCTCGATGAAAGCGGGCGCCGATTACGTGAAGACCTCCACCGGTTTCTCGAAAGGCGGCGCGACCGTCGAGGACGTCGCGCTCATGGCGCGCGTCGTCGCACCGCGCAAGCTCGGCGTGAAGGCCTCGGGCGGCGTGCGCACGTACGACGACCTGATGAAGATGGTCAACGCCGGCGCCACGCGCGTCGGCAGCTCCAACAGCGTCAAGATTCTTGAAGAGGCGGCACAAGCCGTCTCGGGGAAGAGGTGAGAAGTGGGTGAGCTCCGCTGCTACGTGTTCATCGACAGCCTCCAGCCGCAGTTCGCCTCGTTTCTCGGCACCGTGGCTCAGGGCTTCCTTCCGGTTCCGGGACAGGCTTCGTTGTTCGTCGAAGTCGCGCCCGGAATGGACATCATGCGCGTCACCGACGTCGCGCTGAAGGCGACCGACGTGCGTCCCGGCATGATGATCATCGAGCGCCTTTACGGAATGCTCGAGCTGCACTCCGACTCACAGGCGGATGTGCGTCAGGCCGGACAGGCCATTCTCGACGCGCTCGACCTGAAAGAGCATGACCGCATCAAACCGGAAATCACGTCGAGTCAGGTCATTCGCAACATCTCCGACTACCACACGCAACTGCTCAATCGCACCCGTCACGGCGACATGATCGTGCCGGGACAGTCGCTCTACGTGCTCGAATGCGCCCCCGCCGGCTACGCGGCGATCGCCGCGAACGAGGCGGAGAAAGCGGCGGAGATCAACGTCCTCGAGGTCCGCGCCTTCGGCAGCTTCGGCCGCGTCTACCTCGGCGGCGAAGAGCGCGATATCGACGTCGGATATCGCGCCGCGGAGCAGGCGATTAATTCGATTTCGGGCCGCGCAGGCCGGGCCTGAAGTCAGAAGTCAGAAGGCAGAAGTCAGAAGGCTGAAGTGAGAACGACGATTTAAAGAACAGGGCAGCGGTCGAGGCGCTCGGCAGATGTCACGTCTGCCCTCTGCCTTTTGCCTTCTGCCTTCGTAATGGAGGAATCAATGCCCGATGCACTTGGAATGATTGAGACTCGGTCGTTTGCCGCCGTCGTCGAGGCGGCCGATGCCGCGGTGAAGGCCGCGCGCGTGGATCTCGTTTCGTATGAGAAGACCGGCGGCGGATACACGACCATCGTCGTTCGCGGCGATGTCGCGGCCGTTCGCGCGGCGTGTGACGCGGCGCAGACCGCCGCAGGTCGCGTCGGCGACGTGGTCGCCGTGCACGTCATCGCGCGTCCGCACGATCAGGTCGACGCCGTCATGCCGCTCGGCCGCGCCACCCCCGCTGCCGAAGGCAAGAAGAAGTAGGGACGCGCACCCATGCAACTCGCAAGAGTCGTGGGGTCGGTCGTCGCCACGCGCAAAGAGGAGAGCATCCAGGGGCTCAAGCTCCTGCTCGTGCGACCTCTCGATGACGAAGGACGCGAGAGCGGCAACGCGATCGTGTCGGCGGATGCCGTCGGCGCCGGTCCTGACGAAATCGTCCTGATCGCCGCAGGCAGCTCCGCCCGTCAGACCGCGGTCACCGACAAGCGTCCCGTCGACTCCGTGATCATGGCCATCGTCGACAGCTGGTACGTCGGCGATGACGTGAGATACAAAAAGTGAGCTAGCTCATGGCCCGACTCACGGATCAGGAAATCGACGAGATCGCACAGCGCATCGCCGCCGGCATGCGCGGTGTGGCGCCGCCGCAGTGGGGCGCCGCCGACCCGGCGGCGAAGTCACCCGCCGGCGAGTCGCCGGCGCCACACGGTGACATCCCGCAAGGGCTCGGCGTCTTCGCCACCGTCGACGAAGCGGTCCGCGCCGCCGCCGCCGCTCAACCGCAGTTCGTCAGGCTGAAGCTCGAACAGCGCGCGAAGATCATCGCCGCCATTCGCAGAACGATGCTCGAAAACTGCGAGGCGCTGGCGAAGGCCGCGCACGACGAGACCGGCTACGGCCGCTACGAAGACAAGGTGATGAAGAATCGCCTGGTCACCGAAAAGACGCCCGGCCTCGAAGACCTCGCGCCGATCGCCACCTCGGGCGATCACGGTCTGACCATCGTCGAGCCCGCGCCGTTCGGCGTCATCGGCGCGATCACGCCGGTCACCAACCCGACCTCCACCATCATCTGCAACTCCATCGGCATGCTCGCCGCGGGCAACACGGTCGTCTTCAACGTGCACCCGTACGCGAAAAGCTGCTGCATGCAGACCATCGCGCTGATCAACAAAGCGATCGTGTCCGAGGGCGGACCGGCGAATGTCGTGACGGGGGTGAGCAATCCGACCATCGAGTCGGCGAATGAGCTCATGCGCCATCCGAGCGTGCGGCTCGTCGTCGTCACCGGCGGTCCCGACGTCGTCAAGGCGGCGATGGGCAGCGGCAAGCGCGCGATCTGCGCCGGTCCCGGCAATCCGCCGGTGGTCGTCGACGAGAGCGCCGACATCGACAAGGCCGCGCGCGACATCATCATGGGCGCGTCGACCGACAACAACATCATCTGCACCGACGAAAAAGAGACGATCGCCGTCGCCTCGATCGCCGATTCACTGATGGCTGCGTTTGCGAAAAACGGCGCGGTCGTCATCGGCAAGGACAAGCTTCCGGCGCTGGAAAAAGTCGTCTTCAAAGAGATGAAAGGGCCGCGGCAGAAGGCGTGGATCGACAAGAATCTCGTCGGCCAGAACGCCTCGGTGCTCCTGGCGAAGATGGGGATGCAGGTGCCCGACTCGGTGCGCATCATCGTCGCGGAAGTCGACGAGAACCATCCGCTGCTCTGGACCGAGCAGATGATGCCGGTGATGCCGGTGGTGCGCATGCCGAATGCCGATCGGGCGATCGATTTTGCGGTCGAAGTCGAAGGCAACAATCGCCACACGGCGGTCATGCATTCGAAGAATCTCGACAACCTCTCGCGCATGGCGAAGGCGTGCAACTGCTCGATCTTCGTCAAGAACGGACGCTCCCAGGCGGGACTCGGGCTCGACGGCGAAGGCTACTGCTCGTTCACCATCGCCAGCCCGACCGGTGAAGGCCTCACCGGACCGCGCTCGTTCTCGCGCTGGCGCCGCTGCGTGGTCGTCGATCACTTCCGGATCACGTAATGAAAAAGACCTCCGCGCTCGCCGTCCTCGAGTTCGCAGACATTCCTGCGGGCGTCTGGGCGGTCGATGGCATTCTGAAAAAAGCGCCGATCGCATTCGTCCGCGCCGGCACCATCACGCGCGGCCGCTACCTCGTGCTCTTCGGCGGCTCGACGGCATCGACCGACGAGTCTCTCCGCGAAGCGCTTGCCAACTGCGGCGACGCGATCATCGATCACACGTTCCTGCCCGACATTCATCCCGCTCTGTTCGACGCCGTGTTCGGCATGAAACGCCGTACCGCCGGCGGCTCGCTGCTGATCATTGAGACCGAGACCGCGGCGTCGATCGTGCGCTCCGTCGAAGCGGCGATGAAGGGCACGCCGGTCGAGCTCATCGAAGTGCGTCTCTCCGATCTCGGCCTGGCCGGCAAGGGGATGGCGCTGATGGCCGGCACGCTGCACGACATCAATGACGCCGCGGAGCTCGCGTCGGCAGGCGTTCGCACCGGCGCTCCTCCGCGCGGTTTCTCGCATCGCGTCATCGCGGCGCCGCATGATGTGGTCGAGCGCGACATCACCGCCACGACGCGTTTCGAAGACGCGCCGCTGCTCGAGCTCGACGGGGAGATCGCGTAATGCTCCTCGGACGCGTGATCGGCCAGGTCGTGCCGTGCATCGTCACGCCGGGACTGGAAGGCGTGCCGATGCTGATCGTGCAGCCGCTCGACAAGTCACTCGCGCCGAAAGGCAAAGCGATCGTCTGCGCCGACTCCACGCGCATGGCCGGTATCGGCGAGCTCGTGTCGTTCGAAGGGGGACGCGAAGCCGCGATGGCGCTCGAGCCGTCGTTCGTCCCGGTCGATCACGCCATCATCGCCATCATCGATGGAGTGAACATCACCGCATGATCCTCGGACGCGTCATCGGCGAGATCCACGGAACGATCAAGCATCGTTTCTATGACTCGCATCGCCTGCTGGTGATCGAGAAGATCGATCACCACTGCAAGCCGACCGGCGATTACCTGATCGCGGCGGATGCGGTCGGCGCTGGCGCCGACGAGCGCGTGCTCGTGCTCGATGAAGGGAACGGCGCGCGTCAGGTGCTGGACTCGAAAGACGGTCCGGTGCGCTCGGTCGTCGTCGGCATCGTCGACGACGTGATGTGCGTGTAGGACAAACACTCCTGTTTGTCCCGAAGGAACGTGTTCTCGATTCGCACGCGCGCGATCGTCAGCGGTAGCACCGCAAACAACCAGATCGCGAACGCCGCGATGCTTCCGAACAGCACGCATGCGCCGAGGGTCAGCGTCAGCAGGCCGGCCTCGGACGGGTGATCGAGAAAGCGATAGACGCCGCGTCTGATCAACGGCGCGTCGGCGCGCAACTCGGACACGAAGCGATCGCCGAGCGTGTAGATCGCGATGCAGCGGAGCGCGATGCCGGCAAGCATCACCAGTGCGCCGAACGTCGAGCCGCCGCGGCTCTGCAATGCGACGACGAACAGCGCGACGATCGCGAAGCCGGTGAGCGATGCGAGTACGGCGAGATTGCGCGAGCCGCGCGGCACTTCATCGGCGAGCGTTCCTTCGATGACCACCCAAAGCGTGACGAGCAGCAGGAACGTCACGTCGAGCGAGCCGCGCACGAGCATCAGCACAAACGCATTCAACGAAGCCGCAAAGCAGCTAAGAAGAAATCTGCGCAACGGTCATCCTCGGCGCGGTGGCGATGATGCCGGCGAGATGCGCGTCGGTGATCTGCGCGGCCTTCGCCAGCGCGCGAATCTGCTTCTCTTCCGCCGCGCTCATCGTGCCGTCGGCCTGCGCGATCGTCACGCACGCGCGGATCAGCGCTTCGCGCCGGTTGTAATCGAGCGCATCGATGATCGCTTCGATGTCGCCCGTCGCATTCATCGGACGCCTGAGCGCCGACTCGATCGATGCATCGAGCTCGCTCGCATCACCGGCGGCAACCGTGCGCATCGCATCGTGCGCGGCCTGACGCGCGGCAGGGGAGGGATTCCCATCCGCAATCAACACGCTGAGCAGCGCGCGGCGAATGCTCGTGTCGACCTGCGTGCTCGCCCGTGCCGGCTCCGCGGCGGGCCGCGCTTCGGACTGCAGCACCTCGGGGCGGAACGTGCCGTGGCAGTAATTGCACTCGATGTACTCGCCGATCACGTCGAGCGGAATGAGCGGGATGAAGTAGAGCGTGAAGAAACGGCGCATCTTGCGCAGCGTGTACTGCCTCGCGCCGGCGCACTGCGGACAGTAGAACGTCCCAGTGCCGCCCTTCATACGGATGCCGCGTGTGCCGAAGATGATCATGGGATGCGCGAATTATATGACGCGTTCGCGATACTTTCTGGCGCAGCGGCGAAAGCGCGGTGATGTCCGGCGATGTATCTTGCGCGCATGCTCGGCACGACAGACATCATGGCGTTCGTTCCCACCAACGACTTCGACAAAGCGCGCGCGTTTTACGAAGGCGCGCTCGGCCTCCGCTACGTGAAGAATGACGGCTTCGCCATGGTCCTCGAGGCGAACGGCATCTTCATCCGCATCGCGAAAGCGCCCGATTTCAAGCCCTTCCCGTTCACGCTCCTCGGCTGGCGCGTGACGGACATGGACAGCACCGTCAGCGGACTGCAGCAGCGCGGCGTGCAGTTCGAGCGCTACGGATTTCCGGGACAGGACGACCGCGGCGTCTGGACCGCTCCGTCCGGCGATCGCGTGGCGTGGTTCAAGGATCCGGATGGCAACACGCTTTCCGTATCGCAACACGTCGACGACTGACGGCGGCTTACAATCGACGCTCGATGTCCGCAATCGTGCTGTTCTGCGGGAACGCTGCGCGGGATGAACGGCAGAAGAATCTTCCGCGCGGATTCCTGAGCCGCTTGCACGGCGCGCTGCTGCGCCGCCTGCGTACGCTCGACGCCGAGGTGTACGTCGCGCGGCACGATGACCAGTCGTTCCTCGTCGGCGATGCGGTGTTCACGATCGGCACGCTCGGCTCGCAGATCGAGACGGCGTTGCGTCATTGCTTCGATCGGGGACACGAGCGCGTGCTCATCGTCGCCGGCGATGCGCCGATCGACGAGCGGATCGTGCAGCGCGCGCTCGATGCCACGTCGCCCGTGATTGCAGCCAGTCGCGACGGCGGATTCGCGCTCGCCGGATTCAGCGAGCTGCCATCAATTGATTGGGACGATGTCGTCGCCGATCGCGCCCATGCCGCGCAGGCATTGCGCGCGTGCCTGCCGTTCAACGAGCTGCCGCGCGTCGACGACATCGATACGCTCGACGATGCGCGCCGCTTGTTGCGCGATGTTCCGCGCGGCGACTTCGCGCCATTCATCGATCCCACGTTTCCCCGTCCCCTCGTGTCCGCACGCGCTGCCCCACGCGCTCCTCCGGGTGTAGGACAAGCTCTCCAGCTTGTCCGTGTAGGACAAGCTCTCCAGCTTGTCTGTGTAGGACAAGCTCTCCAGCTTGTCCGGACAAGCTGAGAGCTTGTCCTACACAAACCGCGCACAACGACAGGAGGACTCCGACATGGGAGATCACTACTACAGCGCCGACCATCTGAAGGCTTTCGGGAACATCGCCGAAGGCTCGCCGGAGCTGGCGAAGAAATTCTTTGATTACTACGGGGCGGTGTTTGCGCCGGGAGCGTTGACCGAGCGTGAGAAGGCGCTGATCGCGCTTGCCGTCGCGCACACCGTGCAGTGTCCGTACTGCATCGATGCATACACGTCCGAATGTCTGCAGAAAGGCTCCGACCTCGAGCAGATGACGGAAGCGATTCACGTCGCGTGCGCCATTCGCGGCGGAGCGTCGCTCGTGCATGGAATGCAGATGAAGGAGCACGTGGAAAAGGTCGGGATGTGAGCGCCAAGCCGCGGATTACCTCACTCTCCGCACGACACTCGCCGCTCTCGCATCCGACCGAACAGCTCGCGCTGCTCGACCGGTTCGCACCGTTCGCCACGGAGCTGACGCCGAACCGGCTGGAGATCTTCCAGATCAACACCGGCAAGTTGTGCAACATGACTTGCCGGCACTGTCACGTCGATGCCGGACCCGATCGCACCGACGCGATGATGAGCCGGACGACGATCGATGCCTGTCTGCGCGCCCTCGATCAGACCGCCGCGCACACCGTCGACATCACCGGCGGCGCTCCGGAGCTGCATCCCGACTTTCGCTATCTCGTCGAGTCGGCGCGCGCGCGAGGCAAGCACATCATCGATCGCTGCAATCTCTCGGTGCTGCTGATGCAACGCAATGAAGGACTGGCGCAGTGGCTCGCCAATCACGACGTCGAGATCGTCGCGTCGCTGCCGCACTATCGCCAGCGCAGCACCGACGCGCAACGCGGAGACGGTGCATTCGACAAATCGATCGAAGCGCTGCGGTTGCTGAACTCCGTCGGTTACGGCAAGGGCGATCCGGCGAAGGTGCTCTCGCTGATGATGAATCCGGCCGGTGCGTTTCTCGCGCCGCGGCAGGCGGAGGTCGAGCCGGAGTGGAAGGTGGCGCTGGCGCGCGACTTCGGCATCGAATTCGATCGCCTGCTCGCGCTCAACAACATGCCGATCTCGCGCTTCCTGGAATGGCTCGTCGATTCGAACAATCTCGACG
>C688J18823_10001339_pt1 | contig 15148 bp, 14 predicted proteins | sample HopSoiMetagenom1_FD_18823 | JGI IMG/M metagenome (IMG submission 18823)
GCGACCGACCCGCTGTACGTGCTGTACACCTCCGGCACCACCGGCAAGCCGAAGGGCATCGTCCGCGACAACGGCGGTCATGCCGTGGCGCTGCTGTGGAGCATGCGCAACATCTACGACACGCAGCCCGGCGACGTCTATTGGGCGGCAAGCGATGTCGGCTGGGTCGTCGGTCACTCTTACATCGTGTACGGACCGCTGCTGCTCGGTGCGACGACCGTGCTGTACGAGGGCAAGCCCGTGGGCACCCCGGATGCGGGCGCGTTCTGGCGCGTCGCGTCCGAGCACGGCGTGAAGGCGTTGTTCACCGCGCCGACGGCGATCCGCGCGATCAAGAAGGAAGACCCCGAGGGCCTGCACCTCGGCAAGTACGACCTGTCGGCGCTGAAATACCTGTTCCAGGCGGGCGAACGCCTGGACCCCGGCACATACGGCTGGGCGTCAGACATACTCGGCATCCCGGTCGTCGACCATTGGTGGCAGACCGAAACGGGATGGTCCATCGCCGCCAATCCGATGGGCGTCGAACCGCTGCCGATCAAGCCCGGCTCCGCGACGGTGCCGATGCCCGGTTACGACGTGCGGGTCCTGCGGCCGGACGGGTCGGAGTGCGACGCGAACGAAGAAGGCGCGATCTGCGTGCGGCTGCCGCTGCCGCCGGGCACCCTCCCGACACTGTGGGGCGACGACGACCGCTACATCTCGTCCTATCTGTCGGCGTTCCCCGGCTACTACCTGACCGGCGACGGCGGATACTTCGACGAGGACGGCTACCTGTTCGTGATGGGTCGCACCGACGACGTCATCAACATTGCGGGACACCGGATGTCGACGGGATCGATCGAAGCGGTGCTGGCAGGGCATCCGGCCGTCGCGGAGTGTGCGGTGATCGGCGTCGCCGACGAGATCAAGGGACAGGTGCCGCGAGGTTTCGTCGTGCTGAAGGCCGGTGCGACGGCCGAGCGGCTGACCGACGAACTGATCGAGGCGGTACGCGAAAACATCGGCGCAGTGGCCTCTTTCAGGCTTGTCGATGTCGTGCCTGCGCTGCCGAAGACCCGGTCGGGAAAGATACTGCGCAAGACCATGCGCGGGATTGCCGACGGCCGCGACGAACCAGTGCCGTCGACGATCGAGGACGCGGCGGTGCTCGACACCTTGCGGCCGATCCTGCGAAGCTGAGGTTTACAAGGGATATGTGTCTCTGAACGTCGTCAACACATGATGACACCGCCAGAACGCATGGTGCCCCTGGCAGCGGATGCGTTGGTGCGCAGAGCCAACGTGTTCAGCCGTTGCTTGAACACCTCGTCGAAGCGACGGTAGGCGCTGCGCAGATCCTGTCCCGGCCACTCGTTGCCGATGAACTCGGCGGGTAAGAGCGGGTCGAGCTGAAGATGCCGGACCACGGCGACCGACAGTGCGAACCAATAGGCGAAGTCGTCGGCGCCGACCGCTTCGGTGGTGACCTCGTCGCGCAGAGCGAGGGTGAGCCTGTGCGCGTCGACCGCCCAATCATCAAGGTGAAACAGCGATCTCACTGTCTCGGCAGGGATGTCGGTCGCGGCATTGTGGAAGTGAACACATTGCCTGTCCAGCACTGCGCGCAGCGTCGGCAAGCGGTCCGGATNGAGATTATCCGGGCGGATCCAGACGCCTTCTCGTAGTTCGGCGAGGTGCAGCGCCGTTGCGGCCTTGCGCAGCGCGAGACGATCGGCCGCCGACCGGCGCTCCAGCGAGACGACCGCCAACTCCCACGTGCGATCCCACGGCCGGCGTGCAGCATCGTCGATCCGCGATGCCTCGTCGACACGTTGACGCCGTTCGAGCAAGCCGCCCGCCAGCGCGTAGGTCCCGTCGTCGCTGATGAGTTCCCCGTTGGACACCATGCGCCACAGGCAGGTCCTGGCGGCGCCGTCGCTGATGCCGAACAGCGAGGCCATCGCGACCAGCTCTCCGACTGTGAGGTGGGGCTGGTCGGCACCCAAGAGCGCCGTCGCAAGGACGGATCGAGCGCTGAGCGACTGGTCGCCGATCAAATCGGCTACTCGGCCACGGCGTTCATCGACTGCCGGCACGCGGTCCATCATCTCACAAAGTTGTTGACGTGTGATAGTCATAGTGTGATACTCGCACAGTATGAGCACTCCCACAAAGGCGTCGGTCGCCGACGATGTGGAGATCGTTCGCCGCATCCTCGCGCACATCGACGCCGGCACGACCGATGAAGGCGACGCATGGCGGGAGCCGGTCCAGAATTATTTGGACCCAAGCCGATTCACCAACGAAATGGAAACGCTGCGCTCGTTTCCGAGCGTCTACCTACCGTCGGCCGCGATACCCAACGCCGGCGACCACGCCGAACGCGTCACCTTCGGTGTGCCCTTGTTCGCCGTGCGCGACCGCGACGGCCGGGCCCGGGTCTTCCGCAACTCGTGCCGCCACCGCGGCATGGCCCTGGTCGAAGGCCCCGGCTGTACGCACGCGTTTGTGTGCCGCTACCACGGCTGGACGTATCGCCTCGACGGCTCGCTGTCGCACGTCCCCCACGCCGAGGCGTTCCCCGATCTCGACATGCCCACCCGGGGACTGGTCGAGGTCGACAGCCGCGAAGTCGACGGCCTCATCGTCATCGGCCCACTGTCACCCACGGCCGATCCGCAACGCGCCGACGCTGCGATGGCCGCCCTGACCGACGGCAGCCCGTGGCGCAATAAGCTGCTGCCCGCAGAGCGGCTTTTCGCCGTGAGACCCGCCGTGCGCCCAATGAACTGGAAAGTTCTCGTCGAGCAGTTCCTCGAGGGCTACCACATCCGCACGACGCACAAGGACACCTTCTATCCAATCCAGTACGACGACCTCAACGTCGTGGAGGCATTCGGACCTAACACCCGAATCACGTTCCCCTATCAAAACATTGAACACCTGCGCGACCGCCCCGAATCGACGTGGACGGTCGGTCACCGGGTGACTTACGTGTATCATCTGTTCCCCAACGTGATGTTTGCGACGTTCCCCAATCAGGCGCTGGTGATCACGATCGACCCGATCGATGTCGACCACACCACCGTCACGATCTACGCGATGGTCACGCCCGAAGTAGCCAAGCGTGCGTCGGCCAACCCTGACGCTGCTGCAGGCGCGCGCAACCTGCTGAACGAGGGCGGAGTGGAGGACAACGAAATGTCCGAAGGTGTCCAGCGCGGCCTGCACGCCGGCGCGAACGAGTTCGTGGAGTTCGGCCGCCACGAGAGCGCGATCGGGCGCTTCCACGCCAACCTCGACGAGCGGCTGGCATGCACCCGATGACCGACTACGAGCATCTGATCTACGAGCAGCGGGGGCCGGTCACGATCATCACGATCAACCGGCCCGAGCGCATGAATGCCATTGGGCCGCAGACACATCGCGAGCTGATCGACGCCTGGAACCGCTTCCGTGCCGACGACACCGCCCTCGTCGGCGTCCTCACCGGCGCGGGCGACAATGCGTTCTGCGCCGGCGGTGATCTGAAGGCGGCATTCGCCGGGGAGCTTGATATCGACGCCAGCCCGGCCGACGGTGTGCTCGGCCCGTCGCGGTGGACCGACATCTACAAGCCAACCATCGCCGCCGTCAACGGCGTCGCGTACGCAGGCGGGCTGGTGTGGGCATGTTGGACCGACATGGCGATCGCCGACGAGCACGCCACGTTCGGGGTGACCTGCCGGCGCTGGAATATCGGGCTGGCCGACGGTGGCACGCAACGGCTCACCCGCATCCTGGGATACCGGCGCGCGATCGAGCTGATCGTCACCGGGCGCGTGATCGACGCCCGCGAAGCCGAACGCATCGGCCTCGTCAACGAAGTCGTGCCCAGCGGCACGTGCCTCCAGCGGGCCCTTGAGCTCGCCGAGACCATCGCCGCGCTCCCCCAGCCCGCGCTGCGCTCCGACCTCCAGGCCGCCCGCACCGGGCAGGGCCGACCGCTCGACGACGGGCTGCGCATCGAAGCAGAATGCTTCAACCGGTCGATCGTCGCGTCGGAAACCGCCGAAGGCCTACGCCAATTCAACGAACGCGACCACCCGGACCGTCGCTCAGACACCACGCCGGTTACCCCGGGTTTGGCCCGCTCGTCGGCGGGGTGAACTGGCTCAGCGTTAGCTCAGCACCCTGCGGGTCACGAATCAGCGCGGTCTTGGTCCAGTCGGTATCCTGCGACGAAATCACCACGGCACCAAGCTTTTCAGCCGTCGCCGCCGCTTCGTCGCGTGACGCGACCGTGAAGGTGACGTGCCAGTGATCGCGGCCACTTGCCAGTGGCACCAGCCAGCCGATGGCGTCGGCGAAGCCGGGCGGCGCAGAGATACCGCCCTGCCGTTCGAAGATTCCGGGGTCGACGGTAGCGGCGAGATGGTCACCGTATCCGGGCCGGCGGATCATCGTTGCGAAGCCGATATCATCGAGCCCCCAACCGAATAGCGGCGCGTAGAACCCCTTGGCGTCGGCCGCATCGGTGGTGTGCAGATCGCTGAAGTTCCAGCTGCCGGGTGCATTGGTGAGCTGGGCGCCCAGCCGCCGTCGCGGTTGCCACAGGCGGAACCGTGCACCGCGCGGGTCGACACAGGCAGCTAGCCGGCCGCCGGGCCCTGCGTCGACCGGTTCGAGCGTGACGCTGCCGCCTGCCGCACGTACAGTGGCCGCGGCGAGATCGGCGTCCTCGACAGCGATGTAGGTGTTCCACTCGACCGGCGCGTCCCCGTGTGCCGGCCCTACCGCCGCCACGTCCTTGCCCTCGAGCGAGGCGATCAAGTACGTCCCTGGCGCGTCAGGAGGTACAGCGTCGGTGAACGACCACCCGAACAGGGATGCATAGAAATGGCGGGCGGCGTCTACGTCCGGCTGTTCGGTGTCAACCCAGCACGGCACCCCCGCGGGATAGCTGCGTTCGTCGGTCATCGGCGTCGACTTTCCTTTGTTCCAAAGTGATGCGAACTATTGTCATGTCGTCATATGTTGATAAGCGTCCGTGGTAACGAACTCTGCTCCCACCCTCTCAGGTGGTCAGAGCTACAGAGGAGTTGATCGACGATGCCAGCATCAGAGGCCAGGGCGGGCTCGGGTTGTAATTGTCATTGCAACGCATGCGAAGGCGGCCACCATTGCGGTAACCCGCCGAACTGCAACATCAAAAGGTAGCTACCCGCACACCTCGGGTTAACCCAGCGTCGGCCGGGGTATTTCTCCTGCGTAAATAAGTGCAGGAGGCGAGGCGATGACGACGACGGCCCCCAAGTACATGGCGGTGCAGGGCGCCGCCCTGCTCGTTGGCGGCGGGTTTATCGTGATCGGCGTCCTCGGCTTCATCCCGGGTGCGACGACCGACTACGGCCTCCTCGAATGGTCCGGACACCATTCCGGTGCGAGGCTCTTCGGAGTGTTCGCGGTTTCGGGCCTGCACAACGTCGTGCACCTGGCATCCGGCGTCGTCGGAATCGCGCTGGCCCGCACNTACGCNGCGTCGCGCGCGTACTTCCTCGGCGGAGGTCTGGTCTACCTGGCACTGTGGCTGCACGGAATGTTCATGAACCAGGCCAGCAGCGTCAACCTTCTGGCCCTCAACAGCGCAGACAACTGGCTGCATTTCGGCCTCGGCATCGGCATGGTGCTGCTCGGTGTCACCCTCGCCGGTCAGCGGGACCCGAGCAAGCGTCTGCGCTAAGAAGGGCGCGGCGTCCCGGGCCGGTATTGAAATTGTCCGCGTACCGAGCGACAGCCTGCGTGTGGCGGGAGTTTGTCGCTCCGTACGCGGGCAATTTTGCTAACTGTCCTCAGGCGCTACGCGATCGACAGCGCAATTCCGTCCAGGATGTCGTGCTCGCTGACCACCAGCGAGTCGATGGCCGCCCGACTGCCCAGCGCACGCGCCAGTTCCTCCACGATGATGGCGCCGCCGCCGATGACGTCGACGCGGCCCTCGTGCATCGGGCCAAGCGCGGCGCGTTGCTGACGCGTCATCGCGATCAATTCGTCGCACACCTCCAGCAGGTCACCGAACCCCACCCTGGACAGATGGATCGCCTCCGAGTCGTAGGTTGTCATCTTCTGCGCCAGCGCCGACAGCGTGGTCATGGTGCCGGCCACCCCGACCCAGGTACGGGCCCTCTCCACGGGTACAGCCCGCAGTGCGTCGCCCAGCGCCTCGCGGACCACCTCCCGCGCGGCGGCGACCTCCACCGCCGTCGGCGGATCGGAGTGCAGGCAGCGCTCGGTCAGCCGCACACAGCCGATGTCGGATGAAAAGCTCGCCTCGACATCGCGCGAGCCCAGCACCACCTCGGTCGAACCGCCNCCNAGGTCNACGACCACGAAAGGCGCTGANGCCGNGTCTAATTCGTCCACCGCNCCGTGGAACGACAACGCCGCCTCNTCGGTNCCGGTGATCACCTCGGCCANNGCACCCGGAACCACCGNACCGAGCACTTCGGCNGTCATGGCGAAGAACTCGTCACGGTTGGCGGCGTCGCGGGCGGCCGACGTCGCGACCATCCGCACCTTGCGCACGTCAAAATTGCGCAGCAGCTCGGCGTAATCGACCAGCGCCGCCTTCGTGCGCGCAAGCGCATGCGGCGCGAATTGTCCTGTAGCGTCGACGCCTTGGCCCAACCGCACGATCCGCATCTCGCGATGCAGGTCGGCCAACCGGCCGTCAACCATGTCGGCGATCAAGAGTCGGATCGAGTTGGTGCCGCAGTCAATTGCCGCTAACCGGTTCAAGTCCACTTGCCCTTCTCCAGGAGGTCCGCCATCGCCGGCTCGTCGGCCAACACCGCCAGCGCCTCGTCGCCAAAGGGATTGACGCCGGGGCCCACCGCCAGCGAGTGCGCGATCAGCACATGCAGACACTTGACCCGCTCGGGCATGCCGCCACCGGAAAACGTGGTCCCCAGCGGCTCGATCGCATCACGCTCGGCCAAGTAGGACTCGTGCGCCCGCCGATACGCGGCGGCCAGCTGCGAATCCTGTTGCAGCCGTTCGGTCATCTCGCGCATCATGCCCGACGATTCAAGCCGGCTGGCCGCCGCCGTCAACACCGGGTGCGTCAGGTAGTACAGCGTCGGAAACGGCGTTCCATCAGGCAGTCTCGGAGCCGTCTTGACAACACCGGGCTCACCGTTTGGGCAGCGGTAGGCGATCTCCAGCACGCCGCGGGGCTCGCGGCCCAGTTGCCGCGCGACGGCGCCGAGATCCGCCTGGTCAACCACCGGGAGGAGGCGCACTCGGCGGAGCGGTCGGCGAAACACCATGCGGCGCATCGGCAATCGTATGCCACAGCGACGTGTACCAGGGTTCGCCCGGCTTTGCTCCCGTCGATGCCTCGGCGCCGGGTGCGCCGGGCACTGCAGCGTTCGCCGGCAACTGCACCTGGTACGGAATGTCTCCCGGCATCACGAACCCGAGCCGCTCGCGCGCCTGCGCCGCGATGAACACCGGGTCGGCGAGTTTGACCTTCTGTTCTTCGAGGCCGGAGATCTGCTCGCGCAAATGCGCCTCGGTGGCCTTCAGCTGCTTCATCTCGGTGCGCTGCGCGAAGTAGGTGCGCACGGGACCCGCGATGGTCAGCGTGAGCACGCAAACCACCGCCGCGAGAATCGCCGCGCGCCGGGCCGCCGACCCGAACCGCTGGTCGGACTGCTGCTCNGCCGACGCGACGATCGATTCGCGGATGGTGTCCTTCGGCTTCTCATCCGGCTCGACCTCCGGCGCCGACCGTGTCTCGGTCGCGCGCGACTGGCGTCGGGCAGGCGCCGTCCCCTTCGGACGGCCCGCAGGGGACCGTCGTTTCGGGTCGGGCCGTTTCGCCTCGGGCACGGGTTATTTGGCCTCCACCGAGTAGCGCGGGAAGGCCAGGTCCCCGGCGTAGCGGGCGGCGTCGCCGAGGGTCTCCTCGATGCGCAGCAGCTGGTTGTACTTGGCGACCCGCTCGCTGCGCGCCGGCGCACCGGTCTTGATCTGGCCGCTGCCGACCGCTACGGCGAGGTCGGCGATCGTGGTGTCCTCGGTCTCACCGCTGCGGTGGCTCATCATCGTGCGGTAGCCGCTGGCGTGCGCCAACGCCACCGCATCCAGCGTCTCGGTGAGCGTGCCGATCTGGTTGACCTTCACCAACAATGCGTTCGCCGCGCCCTTTTCGATGCCCTCCTCGAGGCGCTCAGGGTTGGTGACGAACAGATCGTCGCCGACGATCTGAATGCGGTCCCCGATCGCTGTCGTCAGCGCCACCCAGCCGTCCCAGTCGTCCTCCGACAGCGGATCCTCGATCGACACCAGCGGGTACGAGTCGATCAGCCCGGCGTAGAAATGGGACATCTGCTCGGCGGTGCGGGTCTCCTTCTCGAAGCTGTAACCCGTTCCGGCGGTGAAGAATTCGGTGGCGGCGACGTCGAGAGCCAGCGCCACGTCGGAACCGGGCGCAAAGCCCGTCGCCTCGATGGCGCTCAGGATCAGGTCCAACGCGGCCTTGGTGCCTGCCACATCGGGCGCAAAGCCGCCCTCGTCGCCGAGGCCGGTGGCCAGCCCCTGCTTCTTGAGCACCGACTTCAGCGAGTGGTACACCTCGGCGCCCCACCGCAGCGCCTCCTTGAAGTTGGGCGCACCGATCGGCGCGACCATGAACTCCTGGACGTCGACGCCGGTGTCCGCGTGCGCGCCACCGTTGAGGATGTTCATCATCGGCACCGGCAGGATGTGCGCGTTGGGCCCGCCGACGTAGCGGAACAGCGGCAGCCCCGCCGACTCCGCCGCGGCCTTGGCCACCGCGAGCGACACGCCGAGCATGGCGTTGGCGCCCAGCCGCGACTTGTCCGGCGTGCCGTCGAGGTCGACCAGCGCCTGGTCGACCAGCCGCTGGTCGTCGGCGCTGAGACCGATGACCGCGGGCGCTATCTCGTCGAGCACGGCCTGCACCGCCTTGTCGACGCCCTTGCCGCCGTAGCGGCTACCGCCGTCGCGCAGTTCCACCGCCTCGTGCTCGCCGGTCGAGGCGCCCGACGGCACCGCGGCACGGGCGAACGTGCCGTCCAGCAGGGCCACTTCGACCTCGACCGTCGGGTTGCCGCGGGAGTCGAGGATCTCGCGGGCTCCGACCTGCTCGATGATGGGCACTGGCTTCTCCTTGGTCATGGGGTGGACGGATTTGAGCCTAGAGCGTGCATCCGCCGACGGCGTGCTTAGAGGGGGTGTCCGTTGGCGTAGGCCGTCGCCCAGTCCCGCACCGTGCGGGCGTACTGGTCGGAGTGGTTATAGGCGTGCAGCGCGTCCATCCAGCCGCGAGGCTTGGCCAGGTCCTTGCCACGCCAGCACAGGTAGCCCGCCGCCGAGAGCGCCGCGTCGTCGAAATTGTCCGGGCTGATGATGCCGTCGTTGTTGGCGTCGACGCCGTAGAGCTTCCACGTGTCGGGGATGAACTGCATCGGGCCCATCGCCCGCGCGTACTCCGGGTCGCCGTCAGCGTCGCCGTCGTTGTCGATGATCTCCAGGTTGCCGTTGGTGCCGTCGAGGCGGACCCCGCGGATCGGCGGCGTGACGTCGCCGTTCGGCGCGATGACCGCACCGCGATAGGTGCCGTGGTGGCTCTCCACCTGGCCGATGCCTGCCAGCGTCGTCCACGCCAGATGGCAGTCGGGGTTCTCCACCTCCGCGACACGCGCGGCATAGGCGTAGGCCTCGAGGGCGCCGACCGGCATGCCCAGTTCGGGGGCGCGTTGTGCCGCCCATTCGTGCAGCTGATCGGCGGGCCTGCCCTTGGCGTGGGTGTCGATCTTGGGTACCGGATCGCCCGGGGATGGCGGAACGCCGTCGGGTATCGGCGTGCCCAGTTGCCACGAGCAGCTGGAAGCCATCAGCAGCGCTGTCGCGCCTACCACCGCGACAGCCCGCAGCCAACGCACTGGCGACACCGGACTCCCTCAAACCCACTCTGGTCGTTGCCATCGTCCCACGCGCTCGGACCAGATCGGCAACCGTCATCGGACGTGTACCCTCCCGAGTCGCCCCCTGCTAAGGTGAGGCACACCTTGCTTTGGGCAGCCAAAGCAAAGTGCGAATACGGCCTAGCGAGGACAAGTCATGACTGCTGGTACGGACTTCACTGTCAGTATTCAGGCCGCCGCACCCAACATCACTTCTCAGCTNTTCGGCAGCGGTTTGATCGGCCTGCGCGAGGGCCTCGAGGCGGCGATCGTCGTCACGATCCTGGTGGCGTTCCTGGTCAAGTCGAAGCGCCGCGACGCCCTCAAGTGGGTGTGGTTGGGGGTGGCCGCAGCAATCGTCATGACGGTCGCGGTCTTCCTGGTGATCCAATTCGGCGAGAACACGATCTCAGGTCTGGCGGCCGAGGCCATCGCCGGCATTGCATCGCTGGTGGCGGTCGCCATCGTCACGACGATGGTGCTCTGGATGAAGAGGGCCGCCGCATCGATGTCGGGCGGGCTGCGCAGCGACATGGCGCGCGCCCTCGAAACCGGTTCACTGGCCGTGCTGGCGCTGGCGTTCCTGGCCGTCGGCCGCGAAGGCGTCGAGACCGCCCTGTTCATGGTCGGCTACGCCGAGGCCCAGACGGCGTGGCCGCTCATCGGACTTGTCATCGGGGTGGTGGCTGCCGCCGCGATCGCCTACGGCATGTACGCCGGCGCGGTCCGCATCAACCTCGCCAAGTTCTTCTCCTACACCGGCATCTTCTTGATCGTCGTCGCCGCGGGCATCTTGTCCTACGGCGTGGGCGCGCTGCAGACGGTCGGCTGGCTTCCTGGCCTGAGCGCCAAGGCATTCGACATCAGTTCCTGGTTCAACTGGTCGTCCTGGTACGGCGAAATCATCCAGGGCGTCTTCAACATCACGCCAACCCCGACCGTGCTGCAGCTCGCGGCGTGGCTGGCCTACCTCGTCATCGTGCTGACGATCTTCCTGCGGCCGACGAAAGCCCCAGCGAAACCCGATCCTTCACCGCAACCCCTCACAGAACCCGAAAGGTCGACTACGTGAAGTTCCATACCGCGCTCGCCGCATTGGCGGCGGTGCTGGCCGGCGTCTCGCTGACCAGCTGCCAGGCCAAGGAGACCAAGTCCGCCGACGAGGGTAAGGGTGGCCCTGCGGAGATCACCGTCAACGCGGCCGACTCGGCGTGCGAGCTGTCGGGCACTGAAGCATCAACGGGGCCAGCCACTTTCGTCATCACCAACAACGGCACCAAGGTGACGGAGTTCTACGTCTACGCCGAGGGTGAGCGGGTGATGGGTGAGGTGGAGAACATCTCCCCCGGACTGCAGCGCAAGCTGATCGTGCAGCTGGGCGAGCCCGGCACATACCAGACGGCGTGCAAGCCGGGCATGGTCGGCGACGGCATCCGGTCGGAATTCAAGGTGACCGGTCAGAGCGTCCAGGTGGACACCGAAGGCAAGTTCAAAGAGGCGTCCGACAGCTATAAGCGCTACGTGAACAGCCAGACCGACGCGCTCGTCGCCGCGACGGAGGGGTTCGTCGCCGCGATCAAGGCCAAGGACATCGCCGGTGCCAAGGCCCAATTCCCCACCACACGTACGTATTACGAGCGCATCGAGCCGGTCGCCGAGTCCTTCCCGAACGACCTGGACCCGCGCATCGACCTGCGCGAGGCCGACCTGGAGCCCGGACAGAAGTGGACCGGCTTTCACCGGCTGGAAAAGGACCTGTGGGTGAGCGGCCTGCAGCCGGACACCAACGCGATCGCCGACCAGCTGGTCGCCGATGTCAAGGAACTCAACGATGGTGTGAAGGCCCCCGACTACAAGATCGACTCGACGCAGATCGCCGGTGGCGCACAGGGTCTGCTCGACGAGATCGCGTCGAGCAAGATCACCGGTGAAGAGGACATCTTCAGCCACACCGACCTGTGGGACTTCAAGGCCAACGTCGAAGGCTCGCAGACGGCGGTCGCATCGGTTCGGCCGATCCTCGACGAGCGCAACGCCGAACTCGGCAAGAAGGTAGACCAGAGGTTCGCCGAGGTTGAGGCGCTGCTCGAGAAGTATCGTCAGGGCGACGGTTTCGTGCCCTACAACAAGGTGACAGAGCCGCAGCGCCAGGAGTTGTCCCGGGCCATCGACGCGTTGTCGAAAGAGGTAAGCCAGGTGCAGGGTGTCATCGCTCCCCAGTGATCCTGTGGCGGAACCGGATCCGCCGCGCACAGGCCTGTCACGACGCAAGCTGTTCGGCGCCGCAGGAGTAACGGCTGCGGTCGTCGGCGCGGCGGGGGCGGGAGCGCTGGCGGGCCGGGCATCCGCGGCCAGCGCCGAGTTCGGCGGGCTGCACCAACCCATTCCGTTCCGCGGCGAGCGGCAAGCGGGCATCATCACGCCACAGCAGGATAGGATGCATTTCTGCGCGTTCGACGTCACGGCGGACAACCGCGACGACGTGATCTCCCTGTTGCGGCAGTGGACCGAGATGGCCGAGCGGATGACTCGGGGCGACGATGCCGTGCCCGGTGGCGCGATCGACGGCAATCCCTTTGCGCCACCTGAGGATACGGGCGAGGCCTTGGGGCTACCCGCGTCCCAGCTGACGTTGACGATCGGGTTTGGACCGTCGTTCTTTGAGAAGGACGGCCAGGATCGGTTCGGCATCGCGTCTCAGCGCCCGGCGGGCTTGGCCGACCTGCCGAAGTTTCCGAACGAGACGATGGATCCGGCGCGCTGCCGTGGCGACATCTGCGTGCAGGCGTGCGCCAATGACCCGCAAGTCGCCGTGCACGCCATCCGCAACCTGGCCCGCGTCGGATTCGGCACGGTCGCGGTGCGTTACTCCCAGCTGGGCTTCGGCCGGACGTCGTCGACGACGAGGGAGCAGGCAACGCCGCGAAACCTGATGGGCTTCAAGGACGGAACCAACAATCTCAAGGCGGAGGACTCGGGCGACCTGGACCACAACGTGTGGGTGGCCAAGGGCGACGGTCCCGACTGGCTGGCAGGCGGCACGTATCTGGTGACGCGTCGGATCCGGATGCGCATCGAAGCGTGGGACCGTACAACGCTTCTCGAGCAGGAGCGGGTGATCGGCCGGCAGAAGGGATCAGGGGCGCCCAACGGCTACCAGGATGAGTTCGAGACGCTGGATTTCGACAGCAAGGATGCCAAGGGCAACCCGCTGATCGACGTCGACGCGCACGTGCGGCTGGTGAAACCCGAACATGTCGGCGGGGTCAAGATGCTGCGCCGCGGCTACAACTTCACCGACGGGTCCGATGGTTTCGGGCATCTCGACGCCGGGCTGTTCTTCATCGCGTTCGTCCGCAATCCGAGCACGAATTTCATTCCGGTGCAGGCGCAGATGTCGAGCAAGGACGCGCTCAACGAGTACATCACCCACACCGGCACGGCGGTGTTCGCGTGCCCGCCCGGCCTGCGCGAGGGCGACGAGTCGGCCTACTGGGGTTCGACACTGTTCGGCTGAGCGCCGGGTCCTATATGGGTTCGGTGTCCACCTCGCGGCGACAATGTCGGCACGGGCGACTTTGTCGCCCAGAGTCGGGCAAAGAGTGGGTGTGTGTTCTGACGCCTAGGCGGTGAACTTTTCGGCCGACACGGCGGCCTCTTCGGTGGAGAAATCCTCGGGCGACGGCTCGGGGGACTCCGGCACCTCGACCGGACTGGGTTCGGGTACTTCCTCCGGCCCTCGTTCGGGAACGTCGGCCGGCGTCGGCTCCGGGATTCGGTCGGGCGCCGGTTCGGTGTCCTCGGCCTGCGCTTCGTCAGGTGTGTCCTCGAGGGCCACCGGCGGCCAGTATGCCCGCCATTCCTCCTCGGAGATGTCGCCAAGCGTTGCCACGTCGAGTTCCTCCGGCACGTCCTCACCCCGGCGCCCCGCCGCGATTGTGTGCTCAACGCGACGCACCGTGTCCATGAATTCCAGAACCGCTGAGCGCAAAACATTCTCGGCGTCCGAATCCGCAGACACGGTCACCGACGTAATGGTGTCCGGGATCAGGTCGGCAGGGAGCCCCGCAGCGGTAACGCGCTCAATAACCTTCTGCGCCAACGCCAATGCGGGCTGCCCGGTCGGCACGTCATCCATGCTTGAAAGCCGCGACTTCGCCCGTTTCTCCAAAGCCTTGCGCTCCTCCCACTGCGCAAGCTGCTCGTCCAGCGAGATCGACTCACCGGCGAGCACGGCGGGCACCCGGTTGCCGAGCTTGCGCACCAGCGAGTCCGCGACGTCGTCGATGGTGAACGGGTGCTGCGGTGCATCCTCTGCGATGCGTGCGTGAAACAGCACCTGGAGCAATACGTCTCCGAGCTCCTCGCGCAGCTCGTCGGCGTCGCCTCCGCGCACCGCGTCGAACACCTCGTAAGTCTCCTCGAGCAGATAGCGCCGCAGCGAGTCGTGTGTTTGCTCGCCTTCCCACGGCCCCGAGGTCCGCAGCTTGTCCATCATCGCCACCGCATCGACCAACCGCTCCCCCGGCGCGGCGTCGGGCGCGGCGATCAACTTGTCGCCCGCCTCCAGGCGTGCCTTCACCGCGGGATGGTCGCGATCGGACGACAGCAACACCGGAGCGTCGTCGCCCTCGTATGCCGGCCGCGCTGCGGGCAGCGACCACGGCACCTTTACCGGCATCTCCTCGGTGTACTGGACGTCTCCGGTCAGCAGGTCGATCGCCTCGACGGGAACCAGCGAAGGGCGGCGGGGGTCGACCAGGACGACTGTCATGTCGCCTGTCGCTTCTCACTCATTACCGCACCTCCGAACTTGGTTATATCAATTGCTTCCTGGGGTTTTCCATCGAGGGCCAACACCAGTCCGGCCACCATGGCAACGAGTTCAAGATCACGAATCCGCGGCGCCCCAACGCCAGAATCCGCACGCGGGATCGGCACCTGCACCGTCGACGTCGTCGCACGGTAGTGCGCGCTCGGATACAACCGCTTCAGCCGCAGTTGCTGAGAGTCCACCAACTGCAACGGCGACAGCCGCAGCGTCGACTCGGATACCGCACTGATCTCGGTGACCCCGTGGTCACGGCAGAGCAACCGCAACCGAGCCACCGCGACCAGTCGCTGTGCGGTTTCCGGCAGCGGTCCGTACCGGTCGACAAGTTCTTCAACGACAGCGTCCACCGCGGCGTCATCGG
>C688J18823_10001342_pt1 | contig 15124 bp, 15 predicted proteins | sample HopSoiMetagenom1_FD_18823 | JGI IMG/M metagenome (IMG submission 18823)
GCTTGTCCTCGCCGACGTCCTTGATCTCGACATCGGTCGCGAGGTTGCCGATCAGCATCACCACGTTCATTCGTCCTCCTCGTTGTCGCTCGAGACAACGTAGGTCAGGAGGTCGCGCACGTGTGTGTCGTAACCGTGACGGAAGAGCAACGGGGGAACCGGGTGGTTCCCCCGTTCACATCGGGGTGCCCAGATTCGAACTGGGGACCTCTCCGACCCGAACGGAGCGCGCTACCAGGCTGCGCCACACCCCGAGCGGCTACAGACTAGCGCCTTCGAACGGGCCGGCCTTGGCGGGGCTCAGGTCGCGGCCGCCTCCGTCAGTCGCGCGCGCCTGCGGCCGATCGTCTGCGTCACGAGCGAGATCCCAATCGCCGCGACGACGACCACAGCGCCCGTCCACGCGCCGCTGATGTTGTCGTCCCACCCGATCGCGCGGTCGACCGAGAAGCGGCCCGGCCCGGTGAACGCGAGCGCGATTGCGACGATTCCGAGCGTCAGCGGGAACTCGATTCCGCCGTCGCCGTTGAAGAACCCGTTCTTGAGATGGACCGTGCCGATCGCGTTCAGCATCACGACCGCGATCGCGAGGCACGCGAGCGGCGTCACCAGTCCGATCGCGAGCAGCGAGCCGGTTGCCTCGCTCAACCCGGCGACGACCGCCAGCACGAACGGCGCGCGGTAGCCGAGCTTCTCGAAGAACCCGCCCGTGCCGCGCGGGCCGTGGCCGCCGAACCACCCGAACAGCTTTTGCGCGCCGTGCGCGAACATCGTGCTGCCGACGACGACGCGGAGGAGCAGGAGCCCATAGGACATGCGTGACCTCCCTTGTCGACTGCGCTTTCCTGCGAGGTCAGGCGTTCCTGCGCAACCGCGCTCGTAAACGCGCAAGCAGGCCGGAGTGCGGAGCCCGCCGCAGCGCTTGCTCGCGCGCCGCCGAGCGCTTCGCCCACGCGCGCTCTCGCATCGCGCGTGTCGGGGACTGCGGTTTCCAGTAGACGGGCACGCGGGCGAAAGCGTACGCCCGGACCCAGAGGATCGGAAGGACGCCTGGGTATCCTCTGCGCCGTGCCCGAGCGGATTCGACTTGCCTGTGTGCAGATGACGAGTCGTGCGGACAAGAGCGCGAATCTCGAAACCGCCGAGCGCCTCGTCGCGCGGGCCGCGTCAACCGGCGCGGACATCGTCGTACTGCCGGAGAAGTGGAACGCGATCGGGACGCCGGACGAGCTGCATGCGGCGGCGGAGCCGCTCGAGGGCGGCGAATCCGTGGAGGCGATGTCGCGGTGGGCGCGGGACCACGGGATCGCGTTGGTCGGCGGCTCGATCACCGAGATCCGTGATGGTCGCGAGAAGCTGTCGAACACGTCGCTCGTGTTCGACTCCGAAGGCAGAGTCGTCGCGACGTACCGGAAGATCCATCTCTTCGACGTCGAAGTCGGCGGCGTCACGTACCGCGAGTCGGAGGCCGAGGAGCCGGGCGACGAGGCGGTCGTCGCGCGCGTCGAGGGCTGGTCGGTCGGCCTGTCGGTTTGCTACGACGTCCGCTTCCCCGAGCTGTACCGGATCCTCACGCTGGACGGTGCCGAGCTGCTGACGGTTCCGGCGCATTTCACGACGCCGACCGGCAAGGACCACTGGCACGTGCTGTTGCGCGCGCGCGCGATCGAGAACCAGGCCTACGTCGCCGCGGCTGCGCAGGTCGGCGAGACGTTGGCGGGCAAGCCGGCGTACGGCCGCTCGCTGATCGTCGATCCGTGGGGCACGGTTCTCGCGCAGGCACCGGACGAGGAGACGGTCGTCGCCGCAGAGCTCGATCGGGCAAGGCTCGCGGACATCCGCGCGAAGCTTCCGTCGCTTGCGAACCGTCAGCCGGCCGCATACCGGTGGCCGGCGCCGGCTGCGTGACGCTGCGCGCGGTCCTCTTCGACGTCGACTTCACGCTCTGTCGCCCAGGGCCGGAGCTGTCGCCGGAACGTTACGCTCGCGTTGCCGCACGGCACGGCGTCGAGCTCGACCTCTCCCGCCACGACGACGCGCGTGAGGCCGCGGTCCAGAACCTGAAGCGCCACCCGGAGCTTCTGCACGACGAGACGATCTGGCACGCGTTCACCGAGGAGATCTTCGTCGGCATGGGCGGCGCGCGCGAGCTGGCGTCCGAGTGCGCCACCGAGATCGAGCGGGGCTGGGAGGATCCGGAGAACTTCGAGCTCTACGAGGACGCCCTGCCGGTGCTCGACGATCTGCGGGCGCATGGGCTCAGGATCGGGCTCGTCTCGAACGGCATTCGCGACCTGACGGAATTCGTCGCGCATCATCGGCTCGACGTCGATGCGATCGTCGACTCGCGCTCGCACGGTTATGTGAAGCCGCACCCGACGATCTTCCGTGCCGCGCTCGAACGCCTCGGCGTCGACGCGGGCGCCGCGGCGATGGTCGGCGACTCGCCCGAGGAGGACATCGAAGGCGCCCGCGCGCTCGGGATGCGCGCGATCCTGATCGACCGCGCGGATCGCCATCACGACGTCGAGGAGCGGCTCATCGATTTGTACGGGCTGCCGGCCGCGCTCGGCCTTGCCCGCCCGCGTTGACCTACGATGAGAGCAGCATGCCGGGTTGGGTGATCTGGGCGATCGCCGCTGTCCTTCTCGCGATCGGCGAGCTCGTCACTCCGGGCCTCTTCTTTCTCGGGCCCGTCGCGCTTGCCGCGCTCGTGGCCGCCATCGTCGCAGCGGTGGGTGCAGGAGCAGCGGCGCAGCTGATCGTCTTCATCGCGGGCGCACTGGCATCGGTCGTGCTCCTGCGTCCGATTGCTCGCGCCCACCTGCACATGCCGGCGATGATCCGCACCGGCAGCGCCGCGCTCGTCGGGGCGAAGGCGACGGTCGTGCAGCGTGTCGATGCGAACGGCGGCCGCGTCCGGATCGGCGGCGAGGTGTGGACGGCGCGCGCGTACGTCGACGACGCCACGTTCGAGCCGGGCGTGCAGGTGGAGGTTGCGGAGATCAAGGGCGCGACGGCGCTCGTGTACGAGTAGTGGGAGGTCTGTCGTGGTCGCGTTGATCGTCTTGCTGGCAGTCGTCGCGTTCGTGCTTTTCGCGCTTGCGCGCACGATCCGCATCGTCCCTCAGGCACGTGCCGGTGTCGTCGAGCGGCTCGGTCGGTACAGCCGCACGCTGAATCCCGGGCTCACGATCGTCGTTCCGTTCGTCGACCGCGTGCGCGACATGGTCGACCTGCGCGAGCAGGTCGTGTCGTTCGATCCGCAGCCGGTGATCACCGAGGACAACCTCGTCGTGAACATCGATACCGTCCTCTATTTCCAGGTCACCGACCCGAAGAGCGCGACCTACGAGATCGCGAACTACATCTCCGGCATCGAGCAACTCACCGTGACGACGTTGCGCAACGTGATCGGGGGTCTCGATCTCGAAGACACGCTCACGTCACGCGACGAGATCAACAACCAGCTGCGCGGCGTGCTGGACGAAGCGACGGGCAAGTGGGGCATCCGCGTCAACCGGGTCGAGATCAAGGCGATCGACCCGCCCGCCTCGATCAAGGACACGATGGAGAAGCAGATGCGCGCCGATCGCGAGAAGCGGGCGTCGATTCTCACGGCGGAGGGCGTGAAGCAGTCGCAGATCCTGACCGCTGAGGGGGAGAAGCAGAGCGCGATCCTCCGCGCAGAAGGCCAGAGGCAAGCGGCGATCCTCAATGCCGAGGGTCAGGCGAAGGCGATCGGCACCGTCTTCGAGGCGATCCACGAGGGCGACGCCGACCCGAAGCTGCTCGCGTACCAGTATCTCCAGGTGCTGCCGCAGATCGCGCAGGGGGAGTCGAACAAGCTCTGGATCATCCCGAGCGAATTCCAGCAGGCGCTCGGCCAACTCGCGCAGGCACTTCCCCGGCCTCGCGGCGACGCACCCGCCCCCGACGGCACGACCTCGTCAGGTAACGAGACCTAATTCACGCCGCCACCCGTCGGTGTGCTCGCCGAGCCGAGGCGGGCGGTCAGGATTCGCCGGTGACGCGAAGTCCGGCGCGGCGGCGGCGAGCGTCGACACCGGTCCGACCATCGTGTCCTCACCGGCGAGCAGCGCGACCCACTCGTCCGCGGCACGTGTGCGGAACACCGCGTCGAGCTCGGCGTGCCCGTCGTGTTGGAGCGGAAGGAGGTCGGGGCGTTCGAGCAGCTCGCACAGGCGCGCCCAGAACTTCGGCTCGAGTGCCGCGACGGTGATATAGCGCGCGTCGGCGCACTCGTACATGCGGTAGCACGCGAGCTCGCCCGTCAGAGGCCGGGCATAGTGCGCCAGCTCGTGCGCCTCGTGCGTCATCGAGACGACGATCTGCTCGCCGCGGCCCGTGCGCTCGCGTGCCAGCAGCGCTGCGAGGACGCGCGCGACGGTCGTGAGCGCCCCGGCGGCGAGATCGGCGATCGGCAGCGGCGGCATCGCCGGCGCGGTTGGCGCGAGCGCGCCCGCCCAGCCGAGGTAGTTGAGGTCGTGGCCGGCCCGGCGATCGTCTGCCCCGAAGCCAGTGAGCGAGCAATAGACGACCGCGTCGGGCATGTCGTCCGGTCCGACCCCGAGGCGCGCAGCGACCCCGGGCCGGAACCCCTCGAGCACCACGTCGGCGCGGCGGCATAGCGCCGGGCCGAGCTCGGGGTCCGCCCGTGCGTCCCACAGCACCGACTCCTTGCCGGCGTTCAGCCGCGCGTCCCNCTCCGGCGCGATGTCGCGGACCGGATCGCCCGGCGGCGCCTCCAGCCGCACGACACGCGCGCCGAGCCGCAGCAGCTCGCGGCTCGCGAACGGCCCGGGCAGGTAGCGCGTCAGGTCGACCACGACGATGTCCTGCAGCGCCTCCACTATGCTCCGAAGGTTGACGGAGCGGTCAAACGGCGGGGAGGACAAGCGTCGGCTGATTCTGGAGGCCGCGGTGCGCGTCTTCGCGCAGAAGGGCTTCCACAAGTGCCGCGTCGGCGACATCGCCGAGGAGGCCGGCGTCGCGCACGGCCTGCTGTACCACTACTTCCGCTCGAAGGACGAGGTGCTCGAGTGCATATTCACCGAGACGTGGGCGGACATCCTCGCGGCGGTGAAGATGGTCGAGGAGACGGATGAGCCGGCGCGTGACCGGCTGGCGGGAGTCGCGAAGATCCTGCTCCGCGCCTGGCGGCGCGATCCGGCGCTCGTAAAGGTCGTCGTGCGCGAGATCGTCCGCAGCCCCGATCTCCAGAATCGCATCACGGTGATCCAGGAATCGTTCGCGGCGATCGAGCGGATCATCGTCCGCGGCCAGGAGGAAGGGGAATTCCGCGCGGACGTCAGCGCACAGCTCGCGAGCTTCGTGTTCTACGGCGCGCTCGAGGAAGTGCTGACCGGGTGGGTCCTGGGAACGCTCGAGGACGGTGACGAGCAGGTCGCGGCCGCCGAGCGGACGGTCGTCGAGATCGTCTGCGGCGGCCTCGCACCCGATCGGGCGGCGGCAACCGTCTGATGGCCCAGTTGACGGCGGGACAGACGGCGCGCGCGCCGTCCGTCCGGCGCACGATGTTCTGGACGCTCGGCCTCGGCGCGTTCGGGCTGGCCTTCTCGATCACCACGACCGCGGCGTACCTCCCGCCGTTGCTCGGCCGATTCACCGAGTCCGGCTCGCTGATCGGGCTCGTGCTCGGCGCCGAAGGCGTCTTCGCGCTCGCGCTCTCGCCGGTGATCGGGCCGTGGAGTGACACGTTCCACACGCCGCTCGGCCGCCGCCGCCCGTTCATGCTCGCCGCGCTCGGGCCGCTCGGGTTCTGCCTGTTGCTGATGCCGTTCATGCCGAACCTCTGGACGACGACGCTGATCGTCCTCGCGTTCTTCTTCGCGTACTACGTGTACGAGCCGCCGTACCGCGGGCTGTATCCCGATCTCCTGCCGGAGTCGGTGTTCGGCCGCGCCCAGGGCATCCAGCACGTCCTCCGCGGCGCAGCGCTCGGACTGGCGCTCGTCGGCGGCGGCTTCCTGCTCAAGCTCTGGCGCCCGGCGCCGTTCGTGCTCGCCGCACTGATCACCACGGCGGCGTGCGGCGCCGCGATCGCGTTCGTCCGCGAGGACGGCGGCCACGGGCGGGTCTTCGAAGGCGTTCGCGCGTATTTCAGGCGAAGCTGGCGCATCTTCCGCGACGAAGCCGAGGTGCGGCGGTTCTTGTTCGCGAACGCAGCGTGGGAGGGGACGTTTGCCGCCGCGCGGACGTTCGTCGTCCTCTACGTCATCGACGGTCTGCACGAGTCGAAGGAGATCTCGTCGGCATTGCTGGGCGCCGTCGCGACCGGCTATGTGATCGCGGCGCTCGTCGCCGGCCGCCTCGGCGACAAGTTCGGCCTTGCGCGCGTCATCTTCATCGCGTCGTTCATCTACGGCGGTGGTTTCATCGTCGCGGGAACGGCGGAGACTTGGCACAACTGGTACTTCGCGTTGATCGTGCCCGTCTCGGTCGCCGGCGGCATGGTGATGACACTGGCGTGGGGCCTGCTGTTCAAGCTGATGCCGGTCGAGCATCGCGGGGCGGTGTCGGGTCTTGCGACCACGACCAAGGGGCTCGGCCTTCTCCTCGGCGCACCGATCGCCGGCCTCGCGATCGACCTCGCGCGGCCGTACCTCCAGGCGACGGACGGCTACCAGATCCTCTGGCCGGTGTGCGGCGTCCCGATCCTGGCGGCGACACCGCTCGTCTACCGCCTGATGCGGAGCGAGCGCGAGCATGCCGACGCCGCGGCGCGGTTCGTCGGCTGACGGCGCGGGTGAGCTGATCGTGGCCGGCTCGTCGTATGACCGCGTGCGAGCGCTGCCGTTGCAGATCGACGGGTTCGACACGGAGCGCCGCGAGGCCGCAGTCGCGGCCGACTTCACACGCGTCACGACGATCGTCGTTTTGAGCGGCAGCGGCGTGACCGGTCGGGGCGAGGATGTCACGTACGTCGCGGAGCAGCACGACACGTTCCCCGCGCTGCGCGACCACGGATCGACGACGCTGGACGCGTATTCGCGCGCGCTCGACGACTACGGCCTCGGCGACTACCGGCGATGGGCGTTCGAGAGCGCCGCGCTCGACCTTGCGCTGCGCCAGAACGGCTTGACGCTCGGCGCGGTGCTCGGCCGCACGTATCGACCGGTGCGCTTCGTGATCTCACCGCGCGTCGACATCCGCCGCTGGCTCGCGCACGATCCGTCGCTCGAGTTCAAGCTCGATGCGGTGAGCGCGTGGACGCCGACGGTCATGCGCGAGATCTCCGCCACGGACCGTGTGCGCGTCGTCGATCTGAAAGGGCAGTACGGCGGCTCGTGGTCGCCCGACCTGCTCGATGCGCAGCTCTACGCCGCACTCGCCGAGGCGTTTCCCGAGGCCGTGCTCGAGGACCCGGTGTGGACGGACGTCACCCAGCCGCAGCTCGCCGGCGCGCGCGACCGCATCAGCTGGGACGCCCCGATTCATTCCGCAGACGACATCCGGGAGCGCGCGCCGCGGCACGTGAACATCAAGCCGTCCCGCTTCGGGAGCGTTCGCCGCCTGCTGGATGCGATCGATTACTGCGAGCAGCAAGGCATCGCGATGTACGGCGGCGGCCAGTTCGAGTTGGACGTCGGCCGCGCGCAGATCCAGGCGCTCGCCGCGTTGTTCTACCCGGACGCGGCGAACGACGTTGCGCCCGGTGTCTACAACGAGGGCGAGCCGCGGCCGGGCCTGCCGCGCAGCCCGCTGGACGTTCGCGCGCGAGCTGCGTTGTAGGGCCTGACGCCGCTCAGTGCTGGAACGGCAGCACGACGTGGCCGCTTCGGTCCGGCTCGATCACGAGCACGACACCGGTTCGCATCGGAAAGTCCGCACCGGTGTATTGACGCGAGATCCGGTCGATGATCTCCAACGCGGCGTCGCCCTCGATCCGATCGACGACGCGGCCGCGCACCCATGCGCTGCGATACGGATTGCTCTCGTCGACGATCGAGATCGCGACGTGCGGATCCCGCTCGAGGTTCCGCGCCTTCTGCGAGCCCGTCTGCGTGAAGAAGAGGAGGCGGCCGTCTTCGAATCGCATCCACACTGGGACGCTGTGCGGCGAGCCGTCCGGCACCACGGTCGCGAGGTGGGCGAAGTTGCGCTGCCCGAAGAGCTCGCGGACTTCCGGCTCGAGTTCGGCCATCAGGCGCCGGTCGGAATCGCGCCGCGCTGGACGGGCGCGAGCGCGGGGGCCCACGAGCAGATCGGCGAGACCTCTCCGCCGCGGCCGTTCAGGCTGCGGTATCCGAGCGCGTGCTCGGCCTGCATCATCTTGTGCACCTGCGTCGTCCCCTCGTAGATGATCGGCGCGCGCGCGTTGCGGAAGTAGCGCTCGATCCCGTACTCGGCGCTGTAGCCGTATGCGCCGTGCACCTGGATCGCGAGGTGTGCCGCGCGGAACGCGGATTCGGTCGCGTGCCACTTCGCCAGCGACGTCTCACGCGTGTTCCGCAGGCCCTGATCCTTCATCCACGCGGCCTGGAGGACGAGCAGCTTCGACGTCTCGTAGCCCAGCACCATCTCGGCGATCATGTCCTGGACGAACTGGTACTTGCCGATCGGCTGCCCGAACGTCTCGCGCTCGCGCGCGTATTCGGCCGAGCGCTCGAGGCACGCGCGGATCACGCCGCAGCCGCCGGCGGCGACGGTGAAGCGCCCCTGGTCGAGCCCGTACATCGCGATCTCGAACCCCTGACCCTCCTCGCCGATCAGGTTCTCCGCGGGGACCTCGACGTTCTCGAAGAACAGCTCGCCCGTCGACCCGGCCCAGATCCCGAGCTTGTTCTCCGTGTCAGCGGTCGTGAACCCCTCCATGCCGCGCTCGAGCACGAACGCCGAGATTCCCTTGTGCTTCGCGGACGGATCGGTCTTTGCGAACACGAGCGCGTGGTCGGCGACGTTCGCGTACGAGATCCAGTTCTTCGAGCCGTTGAGGACGTAGGCGTCTCCCTCCCGGCGCGCCGTCGTCTTCATCGCCGCGACGTCGGACCCCGCAGCCGGCTCGGTCAGGCCGAAGCAGGCGAGCTTCTCGCCGCGCGCCTGCGGGACGAGCCAGCGTTGCTTCTGCTCCTCGGACGCGTACTTGAGCAGCGACAGCGAGTTCAGGCCGACGTGGACGGAGATGAGCGTGCGGAATGCCGCCTCGCCGCGCTCGATCTCCTCGCAGGCGAGCGCCTCGCAGACGAAGTCGAGGCCCGCGCCGCCGTACTCCTCGGGGACGACGATCCCGAGAATGCCGAGCTCGGCCATCCCCTCGATCGCATCCATGTCGAGGTGGTGCCGGATGTCGTTCTCGACCGCGTTCGGGAGGACCCGGTCATCGACGAACCGACGGACCGTGTCCTGGAGCAGGCGTTGCTCGTCGCTCAGCTCGAAGTCCACGGGGTGAGCCTATCGGCCGCAGGTTCGCGGCTGTTCCAAAGTGCACGTGACACGCCGTAGTGTTCGCGCGTGCTCGGGGCCCTGCTCGCGGCGGCTGCGTTGATCGGGATCACGCCCCAGCAGAAGGCGGCGCTGGTTGTCGTGTCGGGGCTCCCCGCGGCACCCGGCGCCGGCGGTGTGCTCGTGCAGCGCGGGACGGCCGGCGAGCCGCGTCCGCCGGGCGCGCTCGTGTTCGCGGACCAGGAGGGCGGCGAGGTGCGCTCGCTGCGCGATCTGCCACCCGCGCGCTCAGCGCGCGAGGTTCGGAACGCCCGCGAGGCGTACGCGTCGGGCCGCGCGACCGGGCGCGCGCTCCGGCAGGCGGGCGTGGACGTGGATCTCGCGCCGGTGCTCGACCTGCCCGACGGGCCGCTCGGCTCACGGCAGTTCCGGTCGCCGCTCTACGGCGTCGCGTTCGCGCGCGGGCTCACAGACGGCGGCGCGGGCGCCTGCGTCAAGCACTTCCCCGGCCTCGGCCCGCTACCGGTGTCGACGGACGCGCGCCTCTACGACCGCGGCGTATTGCGTGACGCCGACGTTGCGCCGTATCGCGACGCTGTCGAAGCCGGCATCCGCTGCGTGATGGTCGGGCACGGCATCTATCGCGGTCTCGGCACGCGCCGCGCGGCGCTCGAGCCGGCGGCGTACGCATTGCTCCGCAGCCTCGGCTTCGAGGGCGTCGCGATCACCGATTCGCTCGGGATCCTCGGCAGCGACCTGGCGCCGCTCTGGGCCGTGCAGGCCGTGCGCGCCGGTGCCGACCTCGTTCTCTTCACGAACGGCAACGACGCGACGCGGGCGATACGGGCGCTCGTTCCGCTGGCGCGGAGCGGTGAGCTCGACGCCCACCTCCAGCGCGTCATTCGGTTTCGCGCTGCGCTGCGCCGCTAGCGCGAGCCGGCGTTGACGGCGACGAACGCTGCAACGTCGCGAATCTGGGTCGCCGTCAGTTGGCCCGCGAACGACGGCATCCCGCCGCCGCCGGTCGTCACCTTCGCGCGGACCTGTGCGTATCCGGGACGGAGCGAGTCGAGGTTCGGGCCGACGATCCCGGACGCGTCTGCAGCCGCGAGGGTGTGGCATTGGCCGCAGCCGGCGCTCGCGAACACGCGCCGGCCCGCAGTTGGACGTGCGTCGGCGGGGACCGCGCGGCTGCCGGTGGGCGCCGCGGCGGCGTTGCGCGTGTAGAGCCAGACCGCACTCGAGTACCACACGCCGATCAGGACGGCGAAGAGCACGCCGCCGGCGATCGGCAGTACCGGCGTCGGGAACCGGCGGAGCCGCACGATCGTGATCTTGGCGGCGAAGGCGCCGTACACCGCGCATCCCAGCAGCGAATGAACGAGGACGCGGGTGGTCGGCGTGCGGAGGCCGAGCTTGAAGATGCAGTGGTACGCGACGGGGAGCGTGCACGCGAACGCGAGACGGCCGGACCATCGGTGCGCGGGGTTCACCCACGCCGGCTTCGACCAGGGGAGCTTCCGGAAGATCCACGCCGCCGTGATGACCTGGAAGCAGGCGAGCAGGGCAGCCGCCGTCGCGAACGCGGCTTTGAGGTGGATCGGGTCGCTGAAGAAGAGCCGGAAGTACCCCTTCGAGCGCGTGTCGTGGTGTGCGAGGAGCCCTGCCGTCAGAGCGACGAGCGCGAAGGCGGCGAGCGGAACGACGACCCAGCGGTAGGAGCGGCGGGCGGGAGCGGCAGGCGCGGGTGCGGGGACGTCGATCCACAGATCCAACCTCATCGACGCTCCGCGGCAAAGTTGACTGACTAGTCAATCGAAGTACGCTTCGGGTGATGGCGACGGTCGAGCAGGGCGTTGGGGGCGGCGTCTCGTTCGCGCTCACCGAGGAGCAAAAGGCACTGCGCGACCTCGCGCGCGACTTTGCCGCGCGAGAAATCAGGCCGAAGGAGCGCGAGTACGACGAGCACTCGACTCACCCGGCCGATGTGCTCGCCCGCGCGCACGAGGTCGGCCTGATGAACGTCCACATCCCCGAGGAGTACGGCGGNGCCGGATTGAGCTCGTTCGAAGGGATGTTGATCGGTGAGGAGCTCTGCTGGGGCTGCTCGGGGATCGGCACCGCGATCGCCGCGAACGGCCTCGGTCACGGGCCGGTCGCTCTCGCCGGGACGGAGGAGCAGAAGCGGGAGTGGCTATCTCCGCTCGTGGAGCGGCCGCTGCTGACGTCGTTCGCGCTCACCGAGCCAAACGCGGGCTCCGACGTCTCCGGCATCCAGACGACGGCGGTACGCGACGGCGACGACTACGTGATCAACGGGTCGAAGATGTTCATCACGAACGCCGGCCACGCGGCGTGGTTCACGCTGTTTGCGTCGACCGACAGGTCGAAGGGCCACCGTGGCCTGACGGCATTCGTCGTACCGGCGGACGCGGACGGCGTCGTCGTCGAGCGCCATCTCGACAAGATGGGACAGCGCTCGACCGACACGTCCGCTGTCGCGTTCCACGAGGTGCGCGTTCCCGGTGCGAACCGGCTCGGGGAGGAAGGCGAGGGCTTCAAGATCGCGATGCGGACACTCGACTTCACGCGACCGGGCACCGCGATCGGCGCGGTCGGCGTCGCGCGGGCGGCGTTCGAGCACGCGGCGCAGTACTCGAAGGAACGGGTCCAGTTCGGCATGCCGATCGCGATGAATCAGGGGGTCAACTTCATGATCGCGGACATGGCGACGAAGATCGAAGCGGCGCGGCTGTTGTGCTGGCAGGCGGCGTGGATGATCGACAACGGGATGCGGGCGACGTTGCAGTCGTCGTACGCGAAGCGGTTCGCGGCCGACACGTGCATGGAGGTCACGACCGACGCGGTGCAGATCTTCGGTGGGTACGGGTACATGAAGGAGTACCCGGTCGAGAAGTTGATGCGCGACGCGAAGCTCTTCCAGATCTACGAAGGGACGTCGCAAATTCAGCGGCTCGTGATCGCGCGCGAGTTGCTCCTGCCGCGCGACTAGCGCGTGGCCGTCGAGATCGATCTCACGGGGCGGGTCGCACTCGTGACGGGCGGCTCGCGCGGGCTCGGGCGCGCGGACGCGCTCGTCCTCGCGCGCGCCGGAGCCGACGTCGCGATCGCGGACATCCAGCTCGAGTCGGACGACGCCGCGGACGCCGAGCGGTACGGCCCTCTCGCGCAGGCCGCGCGCGCACAGGGCTTCGTCTACACAGAGGCGACGGTCGGTGAGATCCGGTCGCTCGGCCGGCGTGCGCTCGCGGTCAAGTGCGACGTGACCGACCGCGCGCAGGTCGAGGCCGCCGTCGCGCGCGTCGTGGACGAGCTCGGCTCCGTCGACGTCCTCGTCAACAACGCCGGAACGCTCGACCATGTCGCGCAGCTGTCGGATCAGGCGCCCGAGCTCTGGGAACGCGACCTCCGCGTCAACCTCACGGGCGCGTTCAACTGTGCGCGGGCGGTGTGGGACGGGATGCGGGATCGCGAGTGGGGGCGCATCGTGAACATGGCGTCCGTCGCAGGAACGCTCGGCGGGTTCGGCCAGGCGAGCTACTCGACCACGAAGGCCGGGCTGATCGGCCTGACGAGGACGCTTGCGCTCGAGGGCGCCCGCCACGGCATCACCTGCAACGCGATCGTTCCCGGGATCATCGGCACGGAGGCGTTCAACTTCGGGAATCCCGCGATGAACGAGCGGATGATCAAGCGGACGGCGCTCCGCCGCGCCGGGGAGCCCGAGGACGTCGCGAACGCGATCGTCTTCCTCTGCTCCGATCTCGCGTCCTACATCACCGGCGTGGCCCTGAACGTCAGCGGCGGGATCGAGCTCTTCACGTTCTAGGCGGAGCGGGGGCGGCGGGAGGCCCGAAGCTAGACTGGCGCCGTGCCTGCCCGACGCTCCTCCGGAGCCCGCCGGAGGCGCCCTCGGATGTCGGGGTCAGACCGGCGGGTCGTCCTGCGCCGCGCGGCGATCGTCAGCCTGCTCGTCGCGCTCACGGGAGCGGTGCTCGGCCTCGCGTTCGCCGGCTCGACCACGCATCTCGCTGCCGGCATCCGGATCGCCGGCGTCGACGTCGGCGGCATGACGCCCCGGGCCGCGACCGCGCGTCTCGAGGCGCGGTGGGAGGAACTCGACCACGTGCCCATTCGCTTTACGATCGGGGACCAGTCGTGGCGGCTGAGCGCAAGTCAGCTCGGCGTGCGCCCCAACTGGCGCGCGGCCGTCGACTCGGTCCGGCGGCAGGGCGGTGGCTTCGCGCCGCTGCGCGGCTTTCGGCGGCTCGACCTCCGCTTCTTCGGGACGGACGTCGCGCCGCCCACGCAGGTCTACGACACGGCGCTCACCTACGTCCTCGACAAGGTGTCGCGCGAAGTCGACAGCAAGCATCGTGAGGCGTCGCTCGCCCTCCGGGGACTCCAGCCCGTGGTCGTGCCGGGCCGCGCCGGACGAGTCGTCGACCGCAGCGCGGCCGCTGCGACGCTCGTCCGAGCGCTCGCCAGCCTCGAGCGGCAGCCGGTCGAGCTTCCCGTCCGGATCGACACCCCGCGCGTGAAGGCGAACGACCTCACCGTCGTCGCTGCGGAGGTGAAGACCGCGTTGTCGGCGCCGGTCCGCCTGACGCTCGCGGGCACGAAGTTCACGATCCGGCCGCGGCGAATCGCGACGCTGCTCGAGCTGCCGGACAACGGGCGGCGCGACCTTCGGATCGGGGGTCGCGGTGCGGACGCGTGGTTCGGCAAGCTCGCGCAGCACGTCGACCATCCGCCCGTGGACGCGACTTGGGCGATCACGTCGCACGGCATCCACGTCGTGCCGGACCGGCCCGGCTACTCGCTCGACGTCCCGAAGAGCGCGAACGTCCTCCTCCATGCGGTTCTCGTCACCGACCCCTCGCTCCGGCAAGGTGCCCTCGTTGCCCAGACGACGCACGCCGAGCGGACGACGCGCGAGGCGCAGGCGCTGCAGATCCGCGGCCTCGTCTCGAGCTACGAGACGTTTTACGGCGGCGACCCGAACCGCGTTCACAACGTCCAGCTCGTCGCGCACCTCGTCGACGGACACGTGATCGCGCCGGGTACGACGTTCTCCTTCAACGACGCGACCGGTGCGCGGACCGCCGACAAGGGCTTCCGTGTCGCGCCGGTGATCATCAACGGCGAGCTCAAGACGGGGCTCGGCGGGGGCGTCTGTCAGGTCTCGACGACCGTCTTCAACGCGGCGTACGAGGCGGGCCTGCCGATCACGTCGCGAACGAATCACGCGCTGTACATCAGCCACTATCCGCAGGGCCGCGACGCGACCGTGAACTACCCCGACACCGACCTCAAGTTCGTCAACGACACGGGACACTGGCTCTTGCTCCGCACGTGGGTCGGCTCGTCGTCGCTGACGGTCGCGTTGTACGGGACGCCGCTGCATCGCCGCGTTGTGAGCGACACGCGTCCGCTCGTCGAGACGGCGGCCGCCCCGGTGACGCAGACGGTGGACCCGTCCCTTGCGGCGGGAGCGCGCGTCGTCGACGACAGCGGTGAGCCCGCACGCTCGACCAGCGTGCGCCGTCGCGTGTTCGACGCGCGCGGGAAGTTGCTCTACGACACGGTCTTTTACTCCTCGTATCGCGCTGAGCCCGAGGTCGTCCGCGTCGGGCCGAAACCGCCGCCGGTGAAGCCGAAGCCGAAGCCGAAGCCG
>C688J18823_10001343_pt1 | contig 15119 bp, 18 predicted proteins | sample HopSoiMetagenom1_FD_18823 | JGI IMG/M metagenome (IMG submission 18823)
GGCGTAGGCGGACTCACGCGGGCGGGGATGGCGAAGCCACCACCGCCCGCGGACCAGGACGGCCGCCAATCACAAACCCAAGAGAAGCGCGCGGGCTGTGCCCGCGCGCGTTCCGCGCGAAGCGCCGTACCTCACCCGCCTCCGAAAGCGCAGCTTTCGGAGGCTACGCCAGTCCGGGCAACTCCTGGACGAGCTGCTGCTCGCGACGGCGTGAGCGCCACCAGTTCAGCTCGGCGCCGAAGACGATCACGTTCGCCATCACGTAAAGCCAGACGAGCAGGATCGCCGGGGCGCCGAAGGCGCGCAGGCCCGGGTTGAGGTCGGCGTAGCGCTGGTAGAAGGGCAGCACCTGGAACGTCCCTTCGAGGAAGACGGTCGCGAGCAGCGCGCCCGGCAGAACCTCTCGCACGCTCAGCGCGTCGTTCGTCAGCACGTAGTAACAGGAGACGAGGAACACGAACACGCCGGCCATCGACACCGCGATCGAGACGAAGTACGCGGTCACGTAGTTCCCGACGAATCCGGGCGCGTACTCCTTCAGCGCCGACACGCCCAGGGAGCCCACGAGCAGCGACACGAACAATGTGACGAGCGAGCCGACCATCAGGACGGTCGCCAGCGACTTGCCGTGCACGAACGATCGGTTGGGGCGGCCATAGACGATGTTGAACGCCGACTCGAGCACGCTGAAGAGCGAGAGCGACGTCCACAGCAGCGCCGCGCCGCCGACGATCCCGAGCGCCGCCGCGTTGTCCTGGACGGTGTGCACGAGGTCGATGATGCGGTCGATCGGCGTGCCCGGGAGCGTGTGCTTGATCTCCTTGACGAGGAACGAGGATTCGTCGGCGCGGCCCGTCAGGCCGAGCAGCGAGAGTGCGAGAAACGTCAGCGGCACGAACGACAGGAGCGCGAAATACGCGATCATCGCCGCGAGGTGCGTGCCTCGATCGGCGAAGAACTTGCGCCACAGGTCCCGTCTTCGCACCCGCACGGGCCGGACCCTAGACTGAAGCCCGATGGATGCACAGCAGGCGCTCGCCGATCTGACCGAGGTCTCGTCCCAGGTCGAAGCTGCGGTCGTGTTCGACGACAAGGGCAAGGTCGTCGGCTCGACCGGCCCCGACGGCGACGCGTTCGCGCAAGCCGCGGGCGAGCTGCTCGCCGCGGCCGAGGCGGTCAAGACCGGCGATTCGATGCTGACGCAGCTCGAGATCGCGACCGGCGAGGGAAGTGTCTTCGTCGCGCGCGAGGGCAAGTTGACGATCGCCGCGACGACTGCGCCGGCGCCGACCGTCGGGCTCGTCTTCTACGACCTCAAGTCCGCGCTCCGCAGCGTCAAGCCGCCGCCGAAGCCGAAGCCGAAAGCGAAGCCCGCTGCCGAGGCGAAGCCGGCGCCGAAGCCGAGACCGAAGCCGGCCGCGAAGAAGCCGGCGGCGCCGCGAAAGAAGAAGCCGGATGCGTCGTAGCGCGTCCGCCGTCCTGGGCGTCGCGCTGGGCATGCTGATCGGCGCCGCATTCATCCGCCGGCGGACCGCCCACGCCGAGCGCGCCGATCTCTACTTCGAGGACGGGTCGATGCTCTCCCTCTCGGACGGCTCCCCCGGGGCCGACCGCCTGCTTCCGCTCGCGCGCACGATCATCGGTCGAGCCCGCGGTTCTTGACCGACGACGAGCTGAAGACCGCGGTCCGCGAGGCCGCGTATCTCGAGGGCGACTTCGTGCTGCGGTCCGGCAGGCGCTCGCGCTACTACCTGGACAAGTACCGCTTCGAGACGCAGCCGGACATTCTGGCTGCGCTCGGCGAGCGCATCGCCGCCGCGGTCGCCGAGCTCGAGCCCGACGCCGTGCGGCTCGCCGGCCCCGAGCTGGGCGCGGTCGCGCTCGCGGCCGCGGGCTCGCTCGCGGCGCGGCTCCCGTTCGTGATCGTGCGGAAGGCGGCGAAGGAGTACGGCACGTCGAATCGCCTCGAGGGCGTGTACGACGAGGGCGACCGGGTGTGCCTCGTCGAGGACGTCGTCACCTCCGGCGGTGCGCTGCTCGAGGCCGTGGAGGCACTCCGGAACGCCGGCCTCGTCGTGGAAAGCGCGATCTGCGTCGTCGACCGCGAGGAGGGCGGAGCCGACGCGCTCGCCGCCCGGGGCGTCCGTCTGCGGCCGATTTTCCGTGCGAGCGAGGTTCTGGACGCCGCCAAAACCCCCGCAAAACCGCATGGTTGAGCGGATCCGACCCGGCTGTTAGGGTTTTCCCCCGTCGTCCAAAACGTCGACCGGAGGAGCGGGACTTGACCAAACAGGAGTTCGTCAACGAGGTCGCCAACAAGTCGGGCCTCTCGAGCCGTGACGCGGCGAGGGCAGTCGACGCCTTCCTCGACGCGATTACCGAGACGCTGCGCGGCGGCGGAGAAGTGGCGTTTACGGGATTCGGGAAGTTCACGACGCAGCGGCGCGCCGAGCGGCAGGGCGTGAATCCGCGCAATCCGACGGAGAAGGTGACGATCCCGGCAGCCACCGTGCCCAAGTTCTCGGCAGGAAGCCAGCTGAAGCAGGCCGTCAAGACCGGCTAGCGACAGCGTCGACGTCTTGGAGCGAAGGCCGCGACTCAGCGGCCTTCGCTGTGTTCGGGAGCGTTGAGTGCTGCCGAGGTCGGGTGAAGACGGAGCCGCGAGCAAAGCCCGCGGCTCCTCTATGGCGGCGCCGGCAAGCGGCGCCGCGTACGCGGCCTTCGCTGTGTTCGGGAAGCGCTACTCCCCGACGCAGGCTCGCCGTCTTTCGACCCGAGTACTCTGCGCAGCGTGGCGACTGTCGCGACGACGCACTTCGCCGACCGCCTCGCCGAGGCGGTCGAGCACAAGCGGTCGCAACTCGTCGTCGGGCTCGATCCGAGGCCGGACCAGCTGCCGGTCGAGTTGCGCGGCGAGGCGCACGTGGGTCGGCCGGAGGCGGCCGACGCGTGCGCCCGCTTCTGCCGCGGGATCGTCGATGCCGTGGCGCCCTACGTCGTCGCCGTCAAGCCTCAGGTCGCGTTTTTCGAGGCGCTCGGGTCGGACGGGATCCGTGCGCTCGAGAACGTCTGCGAGTACGCGCACGCCGCCGGGCTGCCCGTCATCGCCGACGCCAAGCGCGGCGACATCGGCTCAACGGCGCGCGCCTACGCCGAGGCGTACCTCGAGCGCCGCGACGGTCGAGAGCCGCTCGCCGACGCCGTCACCGTCAACCCGTACCTCGGCCGCGACTCGCTCGATCCGTTCCTCGCGGCCTGCCGGCGGGACGGAGCCGGCCTGTTCTGCGTCGTGAAGACGTCGAACACCGGCGGTGCAGAGGTCCAGGACCTCGTGCTCTCGGACGGACGTCAGGTGTGGCAGCAGGTTGCCGAGCTCGTCGCCGAGTGGGGAGCGGATCTCGTCGGCGAGCACGGCCTGTCTGCTGTCGGCGCCGTCATCGGCGCAACGCACCCGCGCGCGGTCGGCGAGGCACGCAAGCTGCTGCCGCGGTCGATCCTGCTCCTGCCGGGGGTCGGCGCACAGGGCGCCACTCCTGCCGATGTTGCACGTGCCTTCACCAGCGGCCCGGCGAGTGCGCTCGTCAACGTCGCGCGGAACGTGATCTACGCGTTCCGGGTTTCCGGGATGGACTGGCGCAGCGCCGCCGCCGCCGAGGCGTCGAAGTACGCGCGCGACGTGTGGTCCGTCTCCGGCTGGTAATCACTCGCGCATGGATCCGGGCAGGCGCCGGGAGCTGACGCGCTACGGCGCGCCGGCGGCGTTCCTCCTCGCCGTCACGATCGCAGTCCTGCTCGTCAAATCCGGTCTGGACAACGGCTCGCAGGAGTCGACGGTCGCGATACCGACGACGACTGCGCGCACGACGACGGTCGCGCCGACGACGACGATCAGCCTGACCGGCTCCGCCGCGACGACGACTACGACCACTGCGGCGAACGGGCGGTACTACGTGATCCAGAGCGGCGATACGCTCGGCTCGATCGCCGCCGACTACAGCACGACGGTCGACGAGCTGCTCACGCTCAATCCGAGCGTCGATCCCAGTGCTCTCCAGCCCGGCGAGCGCATACGCGTCGGCTAGCCTTGCCGCTCGTGAGGCTTCGCCTGTTCGCCGTGGCGGCTGCGGCGCTCGTCTTCGTAACTCCTGCCCATGCCGGCGCCCCGGCCGTTTCCGCGCGTGCGTACTTCATCGTCAACCCGGCCACGGGAGAGGTGATCGCCCAGCGTCACGCCTGGTCGCGCGTTCCGATCGCAAGCATCACGAAGCTGATGACCGTCGTCGTGACGTTGGAGCATGCGAAGTGGAACGACGTGGTGCGCGTGCGAGGCGACGCGGCCAAGGTCGGCGAGTCGACGATCAACCTGCGCGCCGGCGAGCGCATGACCGTCGGCGACCTCGTCAAGGGCGCTCTGATCCAGAGCGCGAACGATGCTGCCGACGCGCTCGCCGACTACGTCGGCCACGGCAGCGAGGCGTCGTTCGTGCAAATGATGAACGCGAAGGCCGTGGAGCTCGGCCTCGCGCGAACGCACTTCGCGCGCCCGGACGGCCTCGATGCGCGCAGCCATTACTCGACAGCGCTCGACGTGACGCGTCTCGCGGAGATAGCAATGCGCGACCCGCGCATCCGCGCCGTCGTGCGCGAGCGCACGGCCTCGATCTCGGGTGGTCGCAGGCTGCACACCTGGAACGACCTGCTTGGAGCCTTCCACGGGATCTACGGCGTGAAGACTGGCCACACCTCCGCCGCCGGCTGGTGTCAGGTCGCGGCGGTCCGCCGTGGCGGCGTCACGCTCTACGCCACCGTCCTCGGGAGCCCCACACGCTCGCAGCGCAACGCCGACCTCGCCTCGCTCCTGCGCTGGGCGGTGTCTCGGTACCGCCAGGCGTGGCTCGTGCAGCCGCAGCACGTGTACGTCAAGGCCGCCGTCGGTTACGGCAAGGCGGCGGTCCCGCTCGTCGCGGCGCGCGGCGTCGCAGGGGCGGTGCGCGTCGACCGCCCCCTCGTCGAGCGCGTCGTGGCCCCGGCGTCGCTGCACCTGCCGGTCGCGCGCGGACAGCGCGTCGGCGAGGTCCGCGTGTACTCGGGCAAGCGACTGGTCGCGCGGCGCGCGCTCGTGACCGAGCGTGCCGTCGCCCGCCCCGGGCTCGGCGGGCGCGTCGGCTTCTACGCTTCGCGCACCCTCCACAACATCGGGAGCTGGTTCTCGTGATCGTCACAGTCACGCTCAACGCCGCGATCGACCGAACGTTGACCGTGCCGAACTTCCAGCTCGGCCAGCGGCATCGCGCGAGTCAGGGGCTCACGCTCGCCGGCGGCAAGGGCATCAACGTGGCTCGCGCGCTGAAGCGGCTCGACGTCCCCGTCGTCGCAACCGGCCTCGCCGGAGGACGAACGGGCACCCGCATCGTCGAGGAGCTCACGTCGGAGGCGATTCTCAACGACTTCGTCCGCATCGCCGACGAGTCGCGGACGTCGACCGCGGTGGTCGATCCGACGACGGCCACGTACACCGAGATCAACGAGTGGGGCCCGCACGTCGACGAGGACGAGCTGGCCATGCTGCTGGAGAAGATCAGCTACCTCGCGCGCGGCGCGGACATGGTCGTGTTCTCCGGGACGCTGCCGCGCGGGGTCGCCGACTCTTTCTACGCAGAGGCGATTCGCGACCTGAACCGCAGGCACGTGCGGGCGGTGCTCGACTCGGAGGGGACGCCGCTCCGGCTGGGCGTCGAAGCCGAGCCGTATCTGGTCACGCCCAATCAACGCGAAGCCGAGGGGCTTGTCGGGCAGGAGTTCCGCGACGACGAGGATTACCTGATGGCTGTCGAGCGCATCGCCGACCTCGGCGCCCGCAACGTCCTGATCACGTCGGAGACGCGCAGCTTCGCGCTCTTCCGCGAGGAACGAAAACGACTGCGGCTGCGAGCGATCGCGCCGCAGGTCGAGCCGGTGTCCGGCGTCGGCGCCGGCGACGTCCTGCTTGGCGCGTTCCTCGCCGCGCGGATGGCCGAGCGGCCCCTGGAGGACTCGCTGCGAGCCGCGGTCGCGGCCGGCGCGGCATCGACGCTCGAGGTCGGGGCCGGGCGTTTCGAGCCGCGCGAGGCCGGCCGGCTGCAGCACCTCGTCGATCTGCGCGAGCTCGAGCCGGTCTCGACCTAGGGCCGCGACCGGGACGTCGGGCGCCTTCGTTACCATCGACGGATGGAAGGTCTGAACCTCGACCAGGCGCAGCTGGAACGCCTTGTCGAGCTCGACCGGAAGTTCTCACGCGAGGGGCTGACGTTCGACGACGTCCTGCTCGTCCCCGCTGAGTCCCGCGTCCTTCCGAACGATGTCTCGACCGCGACCCGACTGACGCGAGACCTCANGATCGAGATCCCGATCGTCTCCGCGGCGATGGACACGGTGACCGAGGCCCGCCTCGCAATCGCGCTCGCGCGCGAAGGCGGGATCGGGATCATCCACCGCAACCTCCCGATCGACGCACAGGTCGACGAGGTCGACAAGGTCAAGCGGTCGGAGTCGGGCATGATCGTCGAGCCGGTGACGCTGCCGCCCGAGGCGCTCGTCTCCGACGCACTCGATCTGATGGCGCGGTACCACATCTCCGGCGTCCCGATCACGGACGGAGCGGGAAAGCTCGTCGGGATCCTGACGAACCGCGACCTCCGGTTCGCGCCTGACCTGGCGGAGCCCGTCTCGGCGCTGATGACGTCGCGCGAGCTCGTCACCGCGCCGGTGGGCACCACGCTGCGCGAGGCGGAGGCGATGCTGCACCGCCACAAGATCGAGAAGCTTCCGGTCGTCGACGGCGATGGCGTGCTGCGCGGGCTGATCACGGTCAAGGACATCCAGAAGCGGATCGAGTTCCCGAAGGCGACGAAGGACGACTCGGGGCGGCTGCGCGTCGGCGCCGCGATCGGCGTCGGCCCCGATGCCTGGGAGCGGGCCGGGGCGCTCGTCGAGGCCGGTGTCGACGTGCTCGTCGTCGACACGGCGCACGGGCACTCGGCTTCGGTGCCCGAAATGGTCGAGCGCGTGAAGTCCGAGTGGGACATCCAGGTGATCGCCGGCAACGTGGCCACCGCCGAGGCGACCGAAGCGCTTGCGGCGGCAGGCGCCGACGCCGTCAAGACCGGAGTCGGGCCCGGCTCGATCTGTACGACACGCGTGGTCGCGGGCGTGGGCGTGCCGCAGATCACGGCGATCTACGAATGCGCGCGTGTGGCGAGCGTTCCGGTGATCGCAGACGGCGGCATGACCTCTTCGGGCGATGTCGCGAAGGCGATCGCTGCCGGCGCGGATTGCGTCATGGCCGGTTCGCTGCTCGCCGGAACCGACGAGAGCCCCGGCGAGGTCGTCCTCCAGCAGGGCGAACGCTTCAAGGAGTACCGCGGCATGGGCTCGCTCGGTGCGATGCGCGCTCGTGGCTCTTCGCGCGACCGGTACTTCCAGGGCGACGTCGAGGACGTCGAGAAGCTCGTGCCGGAGGGGATCGAAGGCCGCGTGCCGTACAAGGGCCCGCTGGCCGCGATCCTGCACCAGCTCGTCGGCGGCCTGCGCCAGGCGATGGGCTACTGCGGCGCGGCGACGATCGAGGAGATGAAGCACGCGCAGTTCGTGCGCATCACCGCCGCCGGCCTGCGCGAGAGCCACCCACACGACGTGACGATCACGAAAGAGGCTCCGAATTACCGCAGATAGCGCCGAGGTCCTGCCGCTTCCCGAGCGCGCGCCCGAGGAACGCCCCGTGCTCGTCCTGGATCTCGGTGGCCAGTACGCGCAGCTGATCGCGCGCCGCGTGCGCGAGTGCCGCGTCTACTCGGAGCTCGTCGGCCACCGCGTCAGCGCCGATCAAGTGCGTGCGCGGAACCCACATGCGCTCATCCTCAGCGGCGGGCCGGCGTCCGTGTACGCCGACGGTGCGCCGCGCATCGATCCCGCGCTGTTCGAGCTCGGCATCCCGACGCTGGGAATCTGTTACGGCGCGCAGTTGATGGCACTCGACCTCGGCGGCCGCGTCGAGCGGACGGGAGTCTCGGAGTTCGGCAAGACCGCGATGACGGCCGTGGAGTCGCAGCTGTTCGCCGGGCTGCCAGACGAGCAGACCGTTTGGATGTCGCACCGTGACACGGTCACCGCGCCGCCCGACGGCGCCACGGTCGTCGCGGAGTCGACGTCGACGCCCGTCGCCGCATTCGAGCAGCGCGAGCGCGGCCTCTACGGCGTGCAGTTCCACCCGGAGGTCGTGCACACGCCGCACGGACAGGAGCTGCTCAAGAACTTCCTCTACAACGTCGCCGGAGCACCGTCCGCGTGGACGCCGGCAGCGGTGATCGAGGAGCAGGTTCAGCGCATCCGCGCGCAGGTCGGGCGGGAGCGTGTGCTCTGCGCGCTCAGCGGCGGTGTCGACTCCGCGGTCGCAGCGCTGCTCGTCCACAAGGCGGTCGGCGACCAGCTGACGTGCGTGTTCGTCGACCACGGGCTGCTGCGCGAGAACGAGGCCGAGCAGGTCGTCGAGACCTTCGGCGGGCATTTCCACGTTCCACTCGTGCACGTCCAGGCGCAGGAGCGCTTCTTGACGCGCCTCGCGAGGGTCGACGATCCGGAACAGAAGCGGAAGATCGTCGGCGAGGAGTTCATCCGGGTGTTCGAGGAGGAGGCGTCGAAGCTCGGCGACCTCCGTTTTCTCGTCCAGGGAACGCTCTACTCCGACGTGATCGAGTCGGGCGGCGACGACGAGGTGGCCGCGAAGATCAAGTCCCACCACAACGTGGGCGGGCTTCCCGCCGACATGCGCATGGAGCTCGTCGAGCCGCTGCGGCTGCTGTTCAAGGACGAGGTGCGCCGCGTCGGCGAGGAGCTCGGGATGCCGGAGCGGATGGTCTGGCGGCAGCCGTTCCCCGGCCCGGGCCTCGCGATCCGCATCATCGGCGACGTCACCGAGGAGCGGCTCGAGATCCTGCGCAGCGCCGACGCGATCCTGCAGGACGAGATCCGGCGCGCCGGCCTCTACCGCGACCTCTGGCAGTCGTTCGCCGTGCTGCCCGCGATCCGCTCCGTCGGCGTCCAGGGCGACGAGCGCACGTACGCCTACCCGATCGTCATCCGCGCGGTCACCTCGGAGGACGCGATGACGGCCGACTGGGCGCGCCTTCCGTACGACCTGCTCGAGACGATCTCCAGTCGGATCATCAACGAGATCCCCGGCGTCAACCGAGTCGCTCTCGACCTGAGCTCCAAGCCTCCCGCCACGATCGAATGGGAGTAGCTGCTGGGGTCTGACCCTTGCGGGTCAGACCCCAGGTTCAGGTACGCCGCTTCGCGGATCTGACGCGCGCGGGCACAGCCCGCGTGCTCCTTCGCTGGTCGGCGGCTGTTCTGTTCCGTGCGGCGCGAACCTGCCGCGCGTGTTCGCGCCGCATTGGTTCGCCTGCGCGTAAGACGGCTCCGCCTGTCTTACGCTCCGGCTTTCGTGGAGCGCTCGCTTCGCGCGTTGAAATTCTGGGGTCAGACCCATGGGTCTGACCCCGGCCTTTCGTTGACGTTTTCTATTCTCGGCTCGTGGAGTTCGCTGAGATCCTCGCGCGGCGGCGGATGGTGCGGGCGTACGCGCCTGGCCCTGTGCCGCGGGACGCGCTCGAGCGGATCGTCTCGACGGTCAGGCGTGCGCCGAGTGCGGGGTTCAGCCAGGGGCAGCGCCTGCTCGTCGTCACCGAGCAGGCGACGCGTGACGCGATCGGCGACGTCCTGGGCGACCGGCAGTGGGTGAGCGAGGCGCCGGTGCTCGTCGTCGTCGGGGTGCGCGAGGCCGACTACCACGACCGCTACACGAAGCCGGACAAGCTGGTCGACGGACAGGAGATCGAATGGCCCGTGCCGTACTGGCACTTCGACGCGGGGGCGGCGGCGATGCTGATCCTGCTCGCGGCGATCGGCGAGGGCTACGCGGCTGGGCTGTTCGGCGTGTTCGCGGAGGCGATGACAGCGTTCAAGCACCTGCTGAACATCCCGGACGACATCGCGGTCACTTGCTGCATCACGATCGGCAAGGCGGCCGACGATTCGAGCTGGGACGCGCTCACCAGCCGCCTGACGCAGGCGCGCAAGCCGGTGGACGACCTCGTCCACTGGGAGCGCTGGGCGTAACCGCTACGGCGTCCGGAGCTTCGCGACCAGCTGTTGCTGGTGGTACCCGGGATTCTCGCCCGCGGCGTTGTACGTCTCGACCGACGTCGTGTACGTGAAGCCGCCGAGCGAGTCGACCCCGAAGTAGTCGCCGAGGAACGTCCCGTTGTTGCAGATGCATTCCGGGTGCGGTGACGAGAGCTGCGGATCCCAGGTGTGCGGTGAGAGCCGGATGTTGTGCCCGAGCGGCTTGAGCGACGCCGTGTAGAACTGGATCGCCGTGTTGATGCAGTAGTTCGTGCGCCCGAACGGCGAGCGTGGATCGAAGATCAGCCCGGCGATCGTCGCGTCCGGCGTGTCGCGGCCGGGGCACGCCAGCCGCCGGTCGTAGAACGCAACGGCGACGCGGCCGTTCGGGGCAACGGCGATGTTCGGCTGCAGCGCCTCGCCGTCGCCGCGGTTGTCGTTCACCTGCAGCGGCGGTCGCCAGTGCTTTCCGCCGTCGAACGACGCGCGGATGAAGAGGCTGGTCGGGCCCGTGTTCGTCGAGTTCTCGTACACGGCGTAGAGGGGATAGAAGCGCCCGACCTTTCGCCTCCCCACCTCGAACGCCTCGCCGAACGCCGAGCGGAAGGTCGTGTTCTTGTAGCCGTCGACGTTGTGGCGGACGATCACGCGCCGCTTCGCCCACGTTCTCCCGCCGTTGCTCGACGACGTGAACGACATCGTGAACGGCGCACCGAAGCTGACCGTGCTCGACGTCGCCAGCCAGACGCGCCCGTCAGGCGTGACGCGCGGCAGCGAGCCGTTGTCACCGACCCCGCGCGTCTGCTGCATCACGCGCTTCGGCACGGACCAGTTCGTGTGCGTGCCGTTGCGGCGTGCATCCGCGTACGAGACGTAGATGCGCAGTCCGGCGTCGCTCGTTCCGATCGCCCACGACACGTAGACGCGGCCGAAGTGCTTGCTGTGCGGATTGCGATCGATCGCGATCCACTGCTTGTCGAAGACCTGCGCGCCGTTGAACGGCGTGCGCCGGATGAGATCGACCGCCCCGTTGTGCCTGACCGTCCACGACGCCGGCGTCGTCGCGCCGCGCGGGCGTACGGCAACCGCCATCCCCGAGCGCGGCAGCGCGGGATTCACGTCGGGCGAAAGGAAGAAGTGCTCGCCGGTGCGGAGATAGGTGAACATGTACGGGAGCAGGACGGCGTAGAAGTTCCCCCACGGATCGAAGGCGCCGACGGGATCCGAGTTGTCGGTCCACCCCTCGTAGCCTGGGATGTGGCCCTGCTGCGGCCACGTCGCGCCGCCGTCGTACGACTCGTAGAACCCGGTCAGGTGGTTGTAGCCCTCGGCGTTCACGAACCACTTGCTGACCGCGATCAGGTGCTGTGCGTTCGTCGGGTCGACGTGAAGGTCCGACTCCGAGAAGTCCTTGGCGCGCAGCGGCGGGTTGGACACGTTCTGCGTGGGAAACGGCCCCAGCAGCTCTCCCGTGGTGGCGGCCCCGGCGCAGGGCGTGGCACCGCCGTCGGCATAGCCCTGCGAGGGCGAGAGGCTGCCCTGATACAGCACCTCCGGCGTGTAGCAGCTGACGCGCTGCGTCGTCGCGGCGACGCTCGTCACCGCGTGGGCCGTGTAGCTCGCAGCGAAGTCGGCGTCCGCCTGAAACCCTTGTGGCGGAGCGGCGTGCGCGCTGCCGGCGCAGGTCGCCGCGCAGACGGCGGCGAGCGCCGCGATGCGTCTGTTCACGCGCATGAGCATAGTGACGCCATGCGCCCCGAAAGGTTCGTGCGACGGCTGGCGGCCGCCGAGATCGGAGCGACCTTCAACTTCTACCGCGACGGGCCCGATGCCGCGCTGCGGCGGCGGCGCCTGCGCGGCTACCTCGAGCGGCATGCAGAAGCCCGACTCCTGCTCGTCGGCGAAGCCGCGGGCTACCGCGGGGCGCGTGTCTCGGGAATCCCGTTCACGTCCGAGCGGCAGCTCACCGGCTCGGGCCCCGCCGAGGCGACGGCGACGATCGTCCAGCGAACGCTGGCCGAGCTAAAGCTCGAGGCGCTCTGCTGGAACCTCGTGCCCACTCATCCCGGGACTCCGACGTCGAACCGGCGGCCGACGCGGCGCGAGGTGGCCGCAGCCCGGCCGTTCCTCGAGGAAATCGCGGCCGGGCGCCGGATTCTCGCCGTCGGCCGCCTGGCGGCAGAGGCGACCGGGGCTCCGTACGTCCGGCATCCGAGCCATGGCGGCGCGGCCGAATTTCGGGCGGGGCTGCTACGATTCGCCGCCGGCGGACGCCTTCCAGCGCCGCCTTTTTAACGCCATGCCGACCAAGACCTACAGCGCAAAGCCGGGCGAGATCGCCCGCGACTGGTACGTCGTCGACGCCGAGGGGCAGACCCTCGGGCGCCTGGCGACCCGGATTGCCGACACGCTGCGCGGCAAGGGCAAGCCTGCCTACACGCCGCACGTGGACACCGGCGACTTCGTCGTCGTCGTGAATGCGGAGAAGATCCAGGTCACCGGCAACAAGCTCGACCAGAAGCGCTACTACCGCCACTCGGGCTACCCGGGCGGGCTGCGCAGCCGCACGCTGCGCGAGCAGCTCGGCCGCCGGCCGGAAGAGGTGCTCCGCCGCGCCGTCAAGGGCATGCTCCCGAAGAACCGGCTGGCGCGGCAGCAGATCACCAAGCTGAAGATCTACGCCGGCCCCGAGCACCCCCACGGGCCGCAGGCACCGAAGCCACTGAGCTGGGAGGACGCATGAGCACGATCGCGCAGTACCGCGGGACCGGCAAGCGCAAGACGTCCGTCGCGCGCGTGATCCTGCGCCCCGGTGACGGGACGACATGGTTCAACGGGCGGACGATCGAGGACTATTTCCCCCGCGCGGCACATCGCACGATTGCGCTCGCGCCGCTGCAGACGGCAGGGGTCGAAGGCATCTACGACATCCGGGTGCGCGTGCACGGCGGCGGTCCGAGCGGCCAGGCCGGCGCGGTTCGGCACGGCATCGCGCGAGCGCTCGTCGAGGCCGATCCCGAGCTACGCGTACCGCTCAAGCGTGCAGGCTTTCTCACGCGCGACGCGCGGATCGTGGAGCGCAAGAAGGCCGGCCTGCACAAGGCGCGCAAGGCGCCGCAGTTCAGCAAGCGGTAGCAGCTTGCGGCAGTACTTCGGCACGGACGGTGTCCGTGGCGTCGTCGGCGAGGATCTGACAGCCGAGCTCGTCGAACGCCTCGGCCGCGCCGCGACGCTCTGGTCGGGCCGCGGGCGCATCTTCATCGGTCGCGACACGCGCGCGTCGGGCGTCGAGCTCGAAGCGGCGCTCGCACGCGGGATTGCAGCGGCCGGCGGGAACGCCGTGGTCGCGGGCGTTCTGCCGACGCCCGCAGTCGCGTTGCTCACTCTCGACCTCGGGTGCGTGATCACTGCGTCGCACAACCCTCCCGAGTACAACGGCGTCAAGTTCTTCGACCGCGACGGTCAGAAGCTGACCGACGGGCAAGAGGAGGAGATCGAGGCGCTGCTCGACCAGCCGGGGCCCGGCGGGGGCGAGATCGACGAGGTCGGCGTCGCGACGGACAGCTACCTCGAGCACGTGCTCGAGCGCTTCGGTTCGGATCTCTCGGGGCTGCGTGTCGGCGTCGACTGCGCGAACGGCGCCTACTCCGAGCTCGCGCCGAAAGCGTTCGCGCAGCTCGGCGCGACCGTCGAGACGATCGGCGACCATCCCGACGGCAACAACATCAACGTCGAGTGCGGCGCGACCGACCTGCGGGCACTGCAAGAGCTCGTCAAGGCGAAGGGGCTCGACCTCGGCGTCGCATTCGACGGCGACGGCGACCGGATGCTCGCCGTCGATGCGAACGGAGACGTGGTCGACGGCGACAAGATCATCGCCGTCCTCGCGCTGCATCTCGACGTCAACGCCGTGGTCGTGACGCCGATGACGAATGGCGGCTTTCACCGGCTCATGGCCGAGCACGGGATCGAGACGCACGTGACCGGCGAGGTCGGCGACCGCTACGTCCTCGAGGAGCTGCGCGCAACCGGCGCGAAGCTCGGCGGCGAGCAGTCGGGCCACATCATCTACCTCGAAGGGCACGTGACCGGCGACGGGCTCGTCGCCGCTCTGCTGTTGTGCGCCGCGGTGCACGGACGCACGCTCGCGGAAGCCGCCGGTGTCATGCCGGTCGACCCACAGGTGGTGGAAAACGTGCGAGTCCGCCACAAGAGCCTGTCGAACGAGCTCCGGGAAGCCGTCGCCCGCAAGAACGGCGAGCTGCACGGCCACGGCCGCGTGCTCGTGCGGGCGTCCGGCACGGAGCCGGTCGTGCGTGTCCTCGCGGAGGCGCGAGACGAGGCCGTAGCGGCCAGGGAGTGTGCTAGCATCGCCGAACTCGTGCGACGAGAGCTCGGCTGACCGTCCCGACGAGGGGACGGGCCCATCAGCCGGGCTTTGCTGTTTTCGGGGAAGGAGCGTCGAGTGTGCGGGATCATCGGATACGTCGGTAACAGGCCCGCCAAGGACCTGCTGCTGCGCGGGCTCGAGCGGCTCGAATACCGCGGCTACGACTCCGCGGGCATCGCGCTGCGCGAGAGCGGCGGCTCGACTACGTCCGCGCCGTCGGCAACCTCGGCAACCTGAAAGCCGCGGCCGGCCCGAACGGGTCCGTCTCGAACCACGGCCTGGGGCACACGCGTTGGGCCACGCACGGCGCGGTCACCGAGCAGAACGCGCACCCGCTGACCGGCTGCGACGACGGCCGCATCGCCGTCGTGCTCAACGGCATCGTCGAGAACTACCGCGAGCTCAAAGACTCTCTCGAGTCGGAGGGCCATACGTTCAGCTCGGAGACCGACGCCGAGGTCGTCACGCATCTCGTCGAGCGTCACTACTCCGGCGACCTGATCGCCGCCGTGCGCGCCGCCTACGGCGAGCTCGAAGGCCACTTCGCGTTCGTCGTCATCCACAACGA
>C688J18823_10001344_pt1 | contig 15117 bp, 13 predicted proteins | sample HopSoiMetagenom1_FD_18823 | JGI IMG/M metagenome (IMG submission 18823)
GCCGATGCCGCGCTTCGAGGTGTTGCTGCCGCCGCTGGTGCGCGCGGCCCCCGTCGGCGCCGTGTTCGAATGGCGGCCGGACAACGAGATGATGAAGATCGCCGCGCGGGTGCGCCACCAGGACGGCGCGGCGCTGATCATCGATTACGGCCATCTGCGCAGCGACGCCGGCGACACCTTCCAGGCGATCGCCCGCCACAGCTTTGCCGATCCGCTGAAGAACCCCGGCCAGGCCGACGTCACCGCCCATGTCGATTTCCAGGCGCTGGCGCGCGCAGCCGAAGACGTCGGCGCGCGCGTTCATGGCCCGGTGACGCAGGGCGATTTCCTCAAGCGGCTCGGCATCGAGACGCGGGCCCTCACGCTGATGGGAAAAGCCACGCCGGAAGTTTCCGCCGATATTTCCGCCGCGCTGAAGCGCCTGACCGACAGCGGCCGTGGCGGCATGGGATCGATGTTCAAGGTGCTTGCGGTCACCGAACCCAATCTGACCATGGTCGCGGGTCTCAGCGACGAACCGCCCGCGCGGGGAGGCGAAACAGCATGACGTTCGGATCGTCGCTGCTATCAGCCGTTCCGGGGCTGCGCCACGCGTTCTTCACCCGCGAGGGCGGGATATCCAGTGGAATCTACCAAAGCCTCAATGGCGGGCTCGGCTCCAACGACGATCCGGCCCATGTCGCGGAAAATCGCCGCCGGATGGCCGAGCAGATGGGCGTCGCGCCCGAGCACCTGCTCAGCGCGCACCAGATTCATTCACCCGACGTCGTGGTGGCGACCGGACCCTGGCAAGGCGACAAGCCGCGCGCCGACGCGCTCGTCACGCGCGCGGAAGGCATCGCGATCGGCGTCACCGCCGCGGATTGCGGACCCGTTCTGTTTGCCGACGCCAGCGCACGCGTGATCGGGGCCGCGCATGCCGGCTGGAAGGGCGCGCTGAGCGGCGTGCTGGAATCGACTATCGACGCGATGGAGAAACTCGGCGCCGACCGCTCTGGCATCGTCGCCGCCATCGGCCCGCTGATCCGCCAGCATTCCTATGAAGTCGGCAGCGAATTCGTCGAACGTTTCCTGGATGCCGACGCGGAGAACGGCGTGTTCTTCATCCCCTCTCATCGCGCAGGCCATTCGATGTTCGACCTCGCCGGCTTCATCCGGATGCGGCTGGAGAATGCCGGCGTGCTGATGATCGACGACATCGGCGTCGACACCTATTCCGACGAGCGCTTCTACAGCTACCGCCGCTCGGTGCACCGGAAGGAGCCGGACTACGGCCGCCACGTCCACGCGATCGCGCTGGAGCGGGAATAGTTACTTCACGCGCAACACCACCTTGCCCCGCGCGCGCCCTGCTTCGAGATAGGTCAGCGCCGCCGGCAACTGCTCGAAGACGAATTCGCGATCGACCACCGGCCTGATCGCGCCGCCATCGACCAGCGCGGCGATGTCGTGCAACTGGTCGCCGTTGGATTCCGTAAACGACCATTCGTATCGCGCCTCGGCGGCCGCGCTGGCGGCGTAAACCTTCCGTCCCATCAGCCAGACGGCAATGCCAACCAGCAGGCCAGCGCCTTCGCGCCGGGCGAAATCCCGATCCGGTGGCCCGCTGAGCGAGATCACCACGCCGCCGCGCTTCACCACCTTGAAAGCATCGACGGTGAATGCACCACCGAGCGTGTCGTAGACGATATCGTATTTGCCATCCTGCTGAAGATAGTTCTCGCGGTCGTAGGCAATGACGCGGTCTGCGCCGAGGGAAGCGACGAAATCCGCGTTTTTCGAACTTGTCGTCGACGTCACGTGAAGCCCGAGATGCTTCGCGTATTGAACCGCGAACGTGCCGACGCCGCCGGAGCCGGCATGGATCAGGATCCGCTGCCCGGACTTCGCACCGGCACGCCCGAACATCTGCACCGTGGTCAGCCCAACGAGCGGCAGCGACGCCGCTTCCGCGTGTGAAATTGTGGTCGGCTTGAGCGCGACGAGATTTTCGCCGAGGGCGATTTGCTCGGCAAACGTACCGATCGTGTCGCGCGACGCGCGGACAAAGACGGCATCGCCCGGTTTGAATTTCGATGCCCGGGCACCCACCGAGGTCACGACACCGCTGGCATCGAACCCGAACGGGCGCGGCAGTTGATATTTCGAGACGCGCTTCAGGTCGCCATGCGCGATCTTGAAGTCGATCGGATTGAGGCTGGCGGCATGGATTTCGATTCTGACGTCGCCGGGACCCGGGACCGGATCGGCGATTTCCGCCAGGCGGACATGGTCGGCGATCGCGCCATAGCCATCGAGAACAAAGGCTCGCATGGATCATCCTGCGGGGTTGAAGAATTCTGGCAACAAAAAGGAGAACGGGGGCGAACGCGACGCGATCTTTTTGGCGGGCCGGTGCACCGGCTGCCCTAGACCTTAACACATTTTAACGATATCGCAGGGAGCAATGAGCGACACCGTTCCAGCTTCGTGCCTGCAAGCGCCGCGCGCCATGATCGCGGCGGTGCTGCTTGTCGTTGCCTCGGCGCTCGGCGGCTGCGCCGGCGGCGGTGCAACGGGCAGCGGCTCGTATGCGATGGCTTCGACGGGCAGCGGTCCGACCGTGGCGTTCGAATCGATCGACGGCCCGCCGCCGCAGGTATTCGACCGGATGGTTAACGTGCTCGACAGCGAATCGAAGCTGCGCAACCTGTCGATCGTCTCCCGCGAGGGCGGAGCTTCCTACCGCGTGCGCAGCTATCTCTCGGCGCAGGTGGTGCGCGGCAAGACCACGATCGCCTGGGTCTGGGACGTCTACGACAACAACCAGCAGCGCGCACTGCGGCTTTCCGGCGAAGAAGCGGCCGGCAAGGCCGGACGCGACGCCTGGGCAGCAGCCGACGACCTCGTCTTGCGGAAGATTGCGCAGGCCGGCCTCGCCGGCCTCACCGGCATGATCAATGGAACGCCGGATGCGGCGCCCGCTCCGGCCCCGGTCCGCAGCGGCCCCGCGGTGGCGAGTGCGGATGGGATCGTTCCCGCTCAGGATGCTCCCGCCGTCGCTGCGCTTGGCTTCAGCGCCCACTAAAGCGGTCGATAAGGTCCCGTAACGGCCCATTTTTGGTCGGGAAAACGGCGGCAATGGGTTGCCAGCCGCGCCCCTCGCCTGATATCTCCTCGCCCATCGAAAAGCGCCGGTTTCCCGAGGATTTCTCGATATGCTGAACGTCGTATCCAGCAAGGCGCGAGGAGAAGCGTCGATGTCGGCCAAGAACGGCTCCATCAAGCTGATTGCCGGTAATTCCAACCCTGCGCTGGCGCAGGCGATCGCCGACGGGATCGGCGTCCCCCTGACCAAGGGCGTGGTGCGACGCTTCGCCGACATGGAAATCTTCGTCGAGATCCAGGAGAACGTCCGCGGTTCGGACGCCTTCATCCTGCAGTCGACATCGTTCCCGACCAACGACCATCTGATGGAATTGCTGATCATCACCGATGCGCTGCGCCGCTCCTCGGCGCGCCGTATCACGGCGGTGATCCCCTATTTCGGCTACGCCCGGCAGGACCGCCGCTCCGGCTCGCGCACGCCGATCTCGGCCAAGCTGGTCGCGAACCTGATCACGCAGGCCGGCGTCGACCGCGTCATGACGCTCGACCTGCACGCCGCACAGATCCAGGGCTTCTTCGACATCCCGACCGATAATCTCTTTGCCTCGCCTCTGATGGTGCGCGACATCAAGGAACGCCTCGACCTCTCCAAGGTCATGGTGGTCTCACCTGACGTCGGCGGCGTGGCGCGCGCCCGCGGCCTTGCCAAACGCATCAACACCCCGCTCGCCATCGTCGACAAGCGCCGCGAACGCGCCGGCGAATCCGAGGTAATGAACGTGATCGGCGAGGTCGCCGGCCACACCTGCATCCTGATCGACGATATCGTCGACTCCGGCGGCACGCTGGTGAACGCCGCTGACGCGCTGCTCGCCCATGGCGCCAAGGACGTCTACGCCTACATCACCCATGGCGTGCTGTCCGGCGGCGCCGCCCAGCGCATCGGCTCGTCGAAGCTGAAAGAGCTGGTCATCACCGACTCGATCCAGCCGACCGACGCGGTGAACAAGACGCCGAACATCCGCTCGCTGTCGATCGCCGGCCTGATTTCGGAAGCGATCCTGCGCACCGCGTCGGAAGAATCGGTGTCGAGCCTGTTCGACTGAAGCGGACTTGTAGGGTGGGCAAAGCGTCAGCGTGCCCACCATCTATCCACGAGTCATTTCCTGAGTGGTGGGCACGCTACGCTTTGCCCACCCTACGGCCGCTTCACTCAAATCCCGGCCGCGGCACCAAATTCATCAGCATATTGGCATAGCCGCCATCGACCATGATCTCGTCACCGTTGACATAGGACGCGCGGTCGCTCGCGAGAAACAAGATCGCATCGGCCATATCCTGCGGCATGCCGACCCGCCGCATCGGCACCACGGCGGAGCGTCGCTCGGTCACCCCCGGCGTATCGTAAAACGCCTGGCTCATCGGCGTGATTACCATGCCGGGGTTGACGACGTTGCTGCGGATGCCGTGCGGCCCCCATTCGTTGGCGAGTTGCCGCGACAGCATGATCACGCCGGCCTTGCTGACGCTGTAGGCGCCGCTCTGCCCTTGGGCATGGCTGCCGGCGATCGACGACACATGAACCAGGCTGCCGCGGCCAAGATTCCGCATCTGCCGGCCGAAGGCCTGGGCACAAAGGAAGTAGCCGGTCAGATTGACAGCGAGAACGCTATTCCATTCGGCGAGGGATAAAGTATCGAGCGCGCCGGGACGCAGGATGGCCGCGGTGTTGACCAGCACGTTGCAGGGCCCGCGCGATTTCTCGATCGCCTCAGATGCGGCGGTGACACTCTCGGCGCTGGTGGTGTCGCAGCTGACAACGAGATGGCCATCGCCCAGTTTGCGCAGTTCCGCTTGCGTCGCTTCAAGCCCGCGTTCGTCACGATCGATCGCCGCCACGCGGGCGCCGGCCTTGGCAAAACTGACGGCCGTGGCGCGGCCGATGCCGCCTCCTCCACCCGTCACCACGCAAACGCGGCCCGACAGGCCGAGCCAATCCGACGAATCCGTCCCGGTCATGTGTGATCACTCTTATCTGGCGAACTGACGCCGAACAGCTTAGCCGAAAGCACAGGCGGACCAAGCGGAATTCGGACATGGCTGCTTGGCTCGCTCAGGCGGCGCATGGCACGCACAAATCAGTTGCCGAGCTTGATGCCGGCGTCCTTGATCACCTTGGCCCATTCGGGCGTTTCTTTCCTGATGACCGCCGCAAACTCGGCTGGCGTGTTGCCGACCGGTTCTAACCCGAGCTCGTCGAACTTCTTGCGCACCTCCGGCATCGCGAGCGTCTTGACGGTCTCGCCGTGCAGTTTGTCCAGAACATCCTTCGGCGTGCCGGATGGCGCGAGCAGGCCGAACCACGGCACGGCCTCGAAGCCGGGGAAGCCGGATTCCGCCATGGTTGGCAGGTCGGGCGCCAGCGCCGAGCGCTTGACCGAGGTGATGGCCAGCGCGCGCAATTTCCCTTCGCGCGCCAGCGGCACCACGTTCACGATATTGGCGAACGACATCGTGATGCGGTTGGCGAGAAGGTCCGGCATCAACGCCGTGGTGCCGCGATAGGGCACCGGCGCAATATCGATGTGCGCCATGTATTTGAACAATTCGGCGCCGAGATGCTGCGACGTGCCNACGCCGGCATGGCCATAGGAAAGCTTGCCGGGCTGCGCCTTGGCGAGCGCCACCAGCTCCGCCACGGTCTTGACCGGCTGCTCGGGTGGAACGGCGAGCACGTTCGCCGCGATGAACACCTGCGAGATCGGCGCGAAATCCTTGATCGGGTCGAACGGCAGTTGCTCATAAAGGCTCGGACTGATGACGAGCGACGGATTGCCGCCCATCAGCAGCATGTAACCATCGGCGGCCGCCTTGGCGACGCGCTCGGTGGCGATGTTGCTGCCGGCGCCGGGAACGTTCTCGACCACGAACGGCGTGCCCCAGACATCGGAAAACCGATCGGCAAGAATGCGCGCCGCGAGGTCCGGCGCCGTGCCGGGTGTGAAGCCGACCAGGATTTTCACCGGCCGGTTCGGGTAGTTGGATTGCGCCGATCCCGCCTGTGGGGTCAGCAGCACAAGCAACGCAGCGACCAGGTTCGCAACGAGCCTCATCGTTCCCTCCCTTGTCCAGCATGCCCGTTTAGCCGGGCTTTGCTGCAGCATCTGGAGGGAAGTCTGGCACGTCAGTCGCGCAAGGTACAGTTCACGATCGCGACCGCCGTAGCCCGGATGAGCGCAGCGATATCCGGGGCTTCTCTGTCAACTGCAATCCCCGCATGTCGCTTCGCTCATGCGGGCTACGCTGGCTTGCGCAAACGCTTCGCGTTTGTCGCAGGCAACGACGGTTGCTAGACCGCGCCAGTCAGCTTGCCCAGCCAGCCCTTGGGCGCCGCTTCCGCAGGAGCCGCTGCATCCCCGCCAACAACTTTTCCGAACGACGCAAAAAACTCGCCCGCAAGTTTCTTCGCGGTGGAATCGATCAGGCGCGCGCCGAGCTGGGCCAGTTTGCCGCCGATCTGCGCGTCGACGTCGTAATGCAGCACCGTGACGTCAGGCCCTTCCGCTTCGAGCCGCACCGTCGCGCCACCCTTGGCAAAGCCGGCCACCCCACCGGAGCCTTCGCCCGAAATCCGGTAGCTGTTGGGTGGATCGAGATNGGACAAGGTCACCTTGCCGCCAAACGTCGCCTTCACGGGTCCGACCTTGAACACGACGGTCGCGGTCATTTCAGTCGGCGATGACATGTCGAGGGACTGACAGCCGGGGATGCATTGCTTCAGAATCTCGGGATCGTTGAGCGCCGCCCAGACCGCCTCCTTCGAGGCCGGGATACGCTGGCTGTCGTTCATCTGCATGGTCAGTCCTTATTCCCTGTGGGCTTGGTCGCGCGCTGGCCACGCCGGCGCTCGACGGTGATTTCGGCGAGGATCGACATCGCGATCTCCTCCGGCGTGATCGCGCCGAGATCGAGCCCGGCCGGCGCCTTGATACGATCGATCGCGGCCACCTCCGATCCGCCGGCCACGAGCTTATCGCGCAACGCCGCCATCTTGCGGCGGCTGCCGACGAAGGCGTGATACTCGGCCTTGATGGCAAGCGCCGCGCGCAAGGCGGCCTCATCGCCCTTGCCTTGGGTCGAGACCACGACAAAACGCCGGGCTTCGTTGAGGTAGCGGGGCGCGAACCCGTCGACGATGACATGGGCATCGGGCTCGGCGGCGATATCGGCGGCCGGTGCAGCCAGCGTGACGTGATAGCCGAGCTGGCGGGCTTGGGCAGCCAGCGACATCGCGACTGGGCTTGCGCCGAAGATCACCAGCGAGGGGTGCGGCAGCACCGGCTCCACGAAGATATCGATGGTCCCCTTGCTCGGGCACATGTTGCTGGCGAACCGGATGCCTTCGCGATGATCGCCCGGCTTGACGCCGAGCTCAGCGAGGAGATTTTCGGGCTGCACCGACACCATGCGCGGCTCGCCGTCCAACAGCGCCTCGCGCGCGGCTTTCAGCACCGCGCCCCGCGCGCAGCCGCCGCCAATCCAGCCTGCGACGATGCTGCCGTCCGGGCGAATGATTGCCTTGGCGCCGGCTTTCGCCGCCGTCACCGACACCGTACGCACCACCGTCGCCAGCACGAACGGCTGCTCGGCGGATTTCATCTGCGCGACCAGATCCATCACTTCGACATGCGCGCTCATCGGGTGGCCCATCTATAGTTTCGCCAAATAGGGTTCGAGCGCCGTCAGGCTGCTCAGCGTATTGGCCGGCGCGTAGAGATCGACATGCGGCAGCGCCGCCTTGATGCCCGCGGCTTCAGGTGCGTAGCCCTGCCACGCCATCATCGGATTGAGCCAGACGATGCGGCGGCAGCGGCGGCCGAGCGCCGCCATCTCGCGGCCCAACAACGGGGCGTCGCCGGTCTCATAGCCGTCGGACACGATCATCACGACGGTGCGCGAATGGATCACACGCGCCGCATGCCAGCGATTGAAAGTCTGCAGGCTCTCGCCGATCATGGTGCCGCCGCCTGCGCCCTGCGCCAGGATCGAAAGACGATCGAGCGCGCGCGCGGCGTCCTTTTCCTTCATCGCGTCGGAGACGTGCGCCAGCCGGGTGTGGAACAGGAACGCCTCGGCCTCGCGAAACTGGTCGAGGACGCCATGGATGAAGCGCAGGAACACGCCCGTATACATGCTCATCGAACCTGAAGCGTCGAGCAGCATGACGAGCCGCAGCGGCTTCGTCTTGCGCTGGCGCTTGACCAGAGAGATCGGCACGCCGCCATGGCTGATATTGCCGTGAATGGTGCGGCGCAGATCAAGCCGGTATCCGCGCCGCCGCGCCAGGTCGCGCCGCGTCAGCCGCGTGCGCATGGCCCGCGCCAGCCGGGCCGCGGCGGCATGGGCTTCCTCGATCTGCGCGGGATCGGTCAATTTACGGAAATCCACCTCGGCCAGATTGTCGGCACGTGAGGCCCCTTCCATGCGGCCTTCGCCGACACAATCGGCGCCGGCATCGTCGGTGGATGGAACCTGATCCATCGCCGTCTCGCCACCGGACCGCTGGCCATCAGCCAGAGTCTTGAGCGACGGGTTGTTCGCAGCCTTCGACGAGCCCGTGATCATCGACCGCGACCGCACGCGTTTGCCGAGCCAGAACGCGTCAAAAATGCCGTCGAATTTTTCCCAGTCGGATTTGCGCGCCGAGAACAGGTGCTTGAAGGCCGAACGCAACAGACGGGGTTTGGCCGCGTAGCCTGCCGTCATCAGTTCCGCCGCGTCCTGGCCTTCGGCAAGGCCTACGGCGAATCCGCTGTCGCGCAGGGTTTTGAGAAACGCGGCGAGCCTTGACGCGACAAGGCGCGAGACCTCGTCGAGTTCTTCGTAACCGGGACTGGTGCCGCAGCAGCTCATGCGACCTTCCCCAACAGGCGTTCGCTGACTTCGCGCGTGACCCGTGACTTGTCCTCGTGGGTCTTGAGCAGGCACATCAGGGTTTCGTGGACCGTCTCGGGCGCGTCGTGGAGATCGCGCACATCGAGCCCGACCAGGGCTGCCGCCCAGTCCAGCGTCTCGGCGACGCCCGGCACCTTGCGCAGCTCCTCTTTGCGGATGCCTTCGACCATGCGCGCAATCTGCAGCGACAGCGACGCGCTGGCGCCATCGATCCGCGCCATGATGATGCGCGCCTCGCGGTCCACATCAGGATAGTCGACATAATGATAGAGGCAGCGGCGGCGCAGCGCGTCGGAGAGTTCGCGCGTCCCGTTCGAGGTCAGTACCACATGCGGGATCGTGGTGGCTTTTATCGTGCCAAGCTCGGGGATCGAGACCTGGAAGTCCGACAACAGTTCGAGCAGGAACGCCTCGAACTCGTCATCGGCGCGGTCGATCTCGTCGATCAGCAGCACCGGCGGTTTTGGGCGCTTGATCGCGGCAAGTAGCGGCCGCTCCAGCAGATATTTTTCCGAAAAGATCTGGTGTTCGACATCATCAGGGTTATCGCCGCGATGCGCCTGGATCGACAGCAATTGCCGCTGGTAGTTCCACTCGTACAGCGCGGACGATTGATCGAGCCCCTCGTAGCATTGCAAGCGTATCAATTCGGTCGCGTGCACGGTGGCAAGCGCCTTCGCGACTTCAGTCTTGCCGACGCCCGCCTCGCCTTCCAGCAACAGCGGACGTCGCAGCAATTGCATTAGCGAGATCGCGGTCGCGAGCTCGCCGTCGGCGATATAACCCGAGGCGGCCAACGCTTGCGCGATCTCGTCACGATTCTTCATTGCTTCTCCCGTGGCCTTCATGGTTCGAGACGCGCGAAGACGCGCTCCTCACCATGAGGGTCCAAGACCTCATCCTGAGCCCGGAGACCTCATCCTGAGGAGCGGCGCCTTCGCCGCGTCTCGAAGGATGAAAGCCCCCGGTCTGGCAACGACGTTACGCCACCGCTCCCAGATCCTTGGCCGCCTTCCAGTTCCGCCAGTAATCATGCGGCATCTGGATGTGCGTACTCCCCAGGAACGAGAAAGCGTCGTTGACGGCGTTGGAGAACGCCGGCACGCCGCCGACATTCGGACTCTCACCGACACCCTTGGCGCCGATCGGATGATGCGGCGACGGCGTGACGGTGAAGTCGGTTTCCCAATGCGGCGTTTCGACCGCGGTCGGCATGAAGAAATCCATGAACGAGCCGGTGACGACATTGCCGTCGGGATCGTAGCGGATTTCCTGGCCCATCGCGATTGCGAAGGCTTCGGTCAATCCGCCATGCACCTGCCCTTCGATGATCATCGGGTTGATGCGGGTGCCGCAATCGTCGAGCGCGTAGAAGCGCCTGACCTTGTAGACACCGGTATCGACGTCGATGTTCATCACGCAGATATAGGCGCCGAACGGATAGGTCATGTTGGGCGGATCGTAATAGCTCACCGCCTCCAGGCCCGGCTCCATGCCCGGCGGCACCGAATTATAGGCCGCCCAGCAAATATCCTTCATCGACATCGCTTTCTCAGGCAAACCTTTCACGCGAAAACCGTCGATATCCCATTCGAGGTCGTCTTCGTGGACTTCGAGCTTGTAGGCCGCGATCATCTGCGCCTTGGCCTTGATTTTTCGCGCGGCCATGGCGATCGCGGCGCCCGCCACCGGCGTCGAGCGCGAGCCGTAGGTGCCAAGCCCGTAGGGCGCGGTGTCGGTATTGCCCTCCTCGACCATGATATCGTCGGCGGGAATGCCGATCTCGGTGGCGATGATCTGTGCCCAGGTGGTCTCGTGGCCCTGGCCCTGGCTCTTGGAGCCGACCCGCGCGATGCCTGCTCCCGTTGGGTGCAGGCGGATTTCGCAGGAATCGAACATCGCAATCCCAAGGATGTCGCAGTTCTTCGACGGCCCGGCACCGACGATTTCGGTGAAGAACGACACGCCGAGGCCCATGATCTCGCGGGTCTCGCCGCGCTTGAACGCTGCGCGCTGTTCCGCCTGCTCCTTGCGCAGGCCGGCATAGTCGACCGTCTCCATCATCTTGCGCATGGCGGTGTGGTAGTCGCCGGAATCATATTCCCAGCCGAGCGCCGAGTGATACGGGAACTGCTCCGCCTTGATGAAATTCTTCAGCCGCAGTTCGGCCGGATCCATGTTGAGTTTCTGCGCCAGAATATCCATCGCCCGCTCGATGCAATACGCCGCTTCGGTGACGCGGAACGAGCAACGATAGGCGACGCCGCCCGGCGCCTTGTTGGTATAGATGCCGTCGACCGCGAGATGCGCGGTCGGGAAATCATACGACCCCGTGACGATGTTGAAGAAGCCAGCCGGCCATTTTGACGGATCGGCGCAGGCGTCGAACGCGCCGTGATCGGCCAGCACGTGCACGCGCAGACCCGTGACCTTACCCTCCTTCGTCGAAGCGATCTCGGTCGTCATGTGATAATCGCGCGCGAACGACGTCGCCGTCAGGTTCTCGATGCGATCCTCGACCCATTTCACCGGCTTGCCGGTGACGATGGAAGCCACCGCAGCGCAGATATAGCCGGGATAGGCGCCGACCTTGTTGCCGAAGCCGCCGCCGATATCCGGCGAGATCACGTGGATCTTGTGCTCGGGAATTTTCGCAATCAGCGCCACCACGGTGCGGATCACATGCGGCGCCTGGAAGGTGCCCCAGATCGACAACTCGCCCTTGATCTTGTCGAACGAGCAGACGCACTGGCAGGTTTCCAGCGGCGATGGATGGGTGCGATGGTAGGAGAGCATCTCCTTGATCGTCACCTCAGCCTTCCGAAAAGCGGCGTCGGTGAGGTCCTTGTCGCCGACGGTCCACTCGAAAACGTGGTTGTGATGCTTGCGCGGACCGTGCGCACCTGACGTTTTGCCGGCGAGATCCTCGCGCAGCACCGGCGCGTCCGCGTCCATCGCCTTGAACGGATCGATCACCACCGGCAGCGGCTCGTATTCGACCACCACCTTGTTGATGCCGTCGTCGGCCGCATAGCGGTCGGTGGCGACGACGAAGGCGACTTCCTGATTCTGGAACAGCACCTTGCCGTCGGCCAGCACCATCTGCACGTCGCCGGCGAGCGTTGGCATCCAGGCGAGGTTGACGGTCTTCAGTGTCTCGGCGGTGATGACGGCGAGCACACCAGGCACTTTCAGCGCCTCGGTGTCGTCGATCTTCTTGACGCGCGCGTGCGCATGCGGCGATCGGACGAAATCGCCGTGCAGCATGCCCGGCAGTTTCAGGTCGTCGACATAATTGCCCTTGCCTTGCGTGAAGCGGATGTCCTCGACCCGCTTGCGCTTGCAGCCCATGCCTTCGAGCTTGGCTTCGCGTTGTTCCCGCGTGGGAGTCATGTCGTTCATTCCGCAGCCTCCTTGAATTCGACGCCATTGATCTTGTCGGCAGCGTATTGAATGGCCTTGACGATGTTCTGGTAGCCGGTGCAGCGGCAGATATTGCCTGAAATGCCCATCCGGATTTCCGCCTCGGTCGGTGACGGGTTCTCCTGGAGCAGGCGGTGCGCGCGCAAAATCATGCCGGGCGTGCAGAAGCCGCATTGCAGGCCGTGCATCATGCGAAAGCCTTCCTGCAACGCCGACAGCGAGCCGTCAGCATTGGCGACGCCCTCAATGGTCATAATGTCGGAACCCTGCGCCTGCACCGCGAACATGGTGCAGGACTTCACCGACATGCCGTCGATATCGACGGTGCAGGCGCCGCAATGGGTGGTCTCGCAACCGATATGGGTGCCGGTCATCGCCAGATTTTCGCGGATGAAATGCACCAGCAGCGTGCGCGGTTCGACGAGGCCTTCGACCTCGGCGCCGTTCACCTTCATGGTGACGTGAGTCTTTGCCATTGTTGTCTCTCCCCTAGGNGCATGATCCCCGAAAAGTGGAAGCCGGNTTTCGGACAAGATCATGCTCAGTTAATAATGGGCTGAGGTCTGATCACTTGATCAGATCTCAGCGTGCNCGGCCGGCGGCGCGCTGCAGCGCGCGCATCACCATGATGCCGCCGACATGTTTGCGGTATTCGACNGGNCCGCGGGCNTCCGCGGCCGGCGACATGATCGCTTCCGCCGCNGTGGCAGCCTTTTTCAGCGAGGCCGGATCGAGGCTGGTGCCAATCACCGCTTTGGCGGCGTCCTCGGCCAGCAGCGGCGTTTCCGAGAGATTGGTCAGGCCGATCTTGCAGGTGGCGACCTTGCCGCCCGCCATCGTCAGCACGACCGCAGCGGCCGCCGTGGCGTAATCGCCTATCTTGCGCTTGAGTTTCTCGTAGGCGTAGCCGTGACCGGCGGCGGGTACGGGGATGGAGATCGAGGTCAGGAGTTCGCCGGGTTCCAGCGCGGTGAAATAGGCGCCCTGGTAGAACTCGCTGGCTGCGACCTCGCGCGCGCCGGACGCGCCTTCGAGCCGATAGCTCGCGCCCAGGGTCATCATCAGCGCCGGCATGTCGTTGCCGGGATCGCCATTGGCAACATTGCCGCCGATGGTGCCGCGATAGCGCACCTGGGGATCGGCGATCAGAAGCGCGGTTTCGTCCAGAATCGGCAAAGACAAGCCGATCTCGTCGGACGCCAGCAATTCGTGCTGGGTGGTCATCGCGCCGATCACGATGGTGTTGCCGTCGCGGCGGATGCCCTTCAGGCCGGCGATGCCGTGAAGATCGACCAGATGCTCAGGGCTCGCGAGCCTGAGCTTCATCATCGGCACCAGGCTGTGGCCGCCGGCCAGCGGGCGGGCCTCGTCACCCAGGGTCGAGAGCAGTTTGACCGCGTCGGCNACCGTCGCCGGCCGGTGATANCTGAATGGGCCAGGGATCATGGGTCTCCTCCATTCGTCCTTNGGGCGCTTCTCTTTTGGCGCGTGGACGTTGGTGGGAGGCTGGTTGGAGAGGTTCTAAAACGCAATCGTGCGGGCACAAGGACGGAAAAAGCGCACGAAATGCGGATAACCGCGCACGAAATGCGTCAGCGTTGCCTACCTATTGGCGATCTAATGGCACAATGCGGTCAAGCGTGGCGCCGCGCGAGACCAAGCCGTGCCTTGACCTCGGCGATCTTGGCGCGGCTCACGGGTACCCGGTGCGGCGACGGGCCGTCGAGTTCCACGATCGCGCCGTCGCCTTCCTTGCGGACGAGCGTGACGTGCGCCATCGCCACGATGTGGCTGCGGTGCACCCGGACGAACAGTCCGGGGTCGAGTTGGGCTTCGGCTTCCGATATCGACCACGGGCACATCCGCTCCCGGGTTCCGTCATGCACCTTTGTATAGTGAGCGTCGGCCCGGACGCTCCGGACGTCGGCGCTGTCAATGAAATGCGTGCCGTCGGCGCCTTCGACCGGCAATCGTGGCGCCGGTGCGGCGCGGGGTGGCTGGCCGATGCCGCCGAGCGGCGTCGGCCGGAGCCGTGGGCTGGTCGTCGCAGCGCCGGAGTCCGCCGGCGGGATATCCGCGACCAAGGCGACTGCCAAGGGGATGGCGGCGACCGCATCCGTCGTCGCTGCGGCCTTCTTGCGCGGATCCGGCACCAGCGACAGCAGGAAGCCCGCCGCTATCACGAAGCAGAGCAGTGCCACGACCAGCGACAGGATTTGCGACGACGCAGCCAGCCCGTCGACGTGCTGATGCGATCCTTGGGTCGGCGGAACCAGATGCATACCGGCCATCGCGGTGTAGTGCATGCCTGCCACCGCGAAACCGTAGGCGACCGCACTCAGCGCGAGTTGCACGCCGCCCTGTCGCGCCAGGAATGCGCGCAGGCCGCCATAAGCCGTGGCGATCGCAATCAGGACCGAGAGGAGGACCATCGTGATGTCATGCGTCATGGCGAAATTGCCCGACAATCCATGCATCCCGACATAGTGCATGCTGGCGATACCTACTCCGAGCAGCGCCGCCGAGGACATGACGCGCAGCATGGACGGCTCGCCGACGCTGACGAAGAACAGGGAAATACCCACGACGAGCGCGCAGATCAGGAACGACACGATGGTCGGCAGCACCAGATAGACGGCGCCCGCCGGCAGC
>C688J18823_10001345_pt1 | contig 15115 bp, 15 predicted proteins | sample HopSoiMetagenom1_FD_18823 | JGI IMG/M metagenome (IMG submission 18823)
GAGCGTGCCGTCGACGTAGTCGGTGAGGAGCGGTCCGGGATGGCTCATGAGCGTCTTTCCTTCGACGCCGCCGGAGCGTCGGCCGGTTCCACCGCGGGCTCGATGCCCAAGGCCTTCGCCAGAGCGATCCGGCCACGATGGACGCGGGACTTCACCGTGCCGACAGGCAGGTCGAGCACCTTCGCGATCTCGTCGTACGGAAGATCCTGCACGTCGGCGAGGACGATCGCGACGCGGAAGTCCTCGGGCACCCGGGCCAGCGCTGCCGCGACGTCGTGCGCGCCGGCGACCGCGTCGGCATGGTCGTCGAGGGCGGGCTCGGGCGCCGTGGCGTCATCGGCGCGGTGCAGCAGCGGCCGACGCTGCGCCCGGCGCAGGTGGTCATAACAGACGTTCATCGCGACGCGGTAGATCCACGTGGTGAACGCGGCCTCGCCCCGGAAGCCGTCGAGCTTGCGGATCATCGCGAGCAGTGCGTCCTGCGCCGCGTCGGCCGCGTCGTCGGGATCGCCGAGGACGCGGAGGCAGACGGCGTAGACGCGCCGCTCGTGCCGGGAGATCAGGTCGCTTGCCGCGCCCGTGTCACCGGCGAGGAAACGTCGGACGAGTTCGCCGTCGGGCGCGCCAGGGGGTGCATCGGCCACGCCCGAACGCTACAACGGTGCGGTGGCTTCCTCTTTGACGTCGACCTTCGTGAAGTCGCGCGTGAAGGACAGCCGTCCGAGGACCAAGCTCGACGCCGTCGTCTTCAACGTGATCGTCGCCTCGCCCGAGGTCTCATCGATCTTGCACCACGTGTCGTTGTTCGGCGGCGACACGTTGTCCGTGAGCACTTGGACGCCGGCTTCCTGGCATGCCTGGTCCACGTCGTGGGCGTTGTGGTACGACGTCGCGGCGGCCGACGCGGCGCCCTGCGCGGTGCTCGACAATCGAAACGTCGTGAGGACGATCGAGATCGTGTCGAGCACGAGCAGCCCGACGACCAGCAGGATGACGATCCAGACGATGGCGACCTTGCCGATCAGGCCGGCCTGGTCGTGCAACGAGCGGGATGGGTGTCGGATCATCGGCGGAAGCGAGCCGCTAGGGCTCGCCAGACCTCATCGGCTTCCTCGAGCTGGAAGATAAGGGTGCCGAGGACGAACGCAAGCACGCCCGCGCCGACCGCGGCGACCACCTGGACGAGGTTGAACACCGGACGGCCGACGTCGAGGACGGCCGCGACACCCGCGGCGGTCATCCACGCGGCGAGCGCGGTCAGCATGGCCGCCGCCGTCGTTCGCCCGAGCGAGCTCGCGATCCGGCGTCCATCGGCGCCGTCGAGTCGCCGTCGCAGCAGGGCGAACAAGATCGCCGCGCCGGCAAGGTACGAGATCGAGAACCCGAGCGCGAGGCCCGCCACGCCGAGGCCGAACCCGAACGCGAGCACCAGATCCGCGATCAGGTTCACGATCGCCGTTGCGATGTTCGTGAGGGCCGGCGTCCGGGCGTCGTGGATCGCGTAGAAGGTCCGCGTGAGCAGCTGGAACGCCGAGAAGAACGGCAGCCCGACCGCGAACGCCGCGAGTGTCTTGGCGAGCAGGTCGACGGATGCCGGGTTCATCTGGCCGTAGCTCGCGAGCAGCGCGACGATCGGCCCCGCGAGGACCGCGTAGCCGGCGGCCGCCGGCAGCATCGCCACCTCGGTGTCGCGGAGCCCTTGCGAGAACAGCGCCCGCACGCCCGGCAGATCGCGATCGGTCCACGCGCCGGCGAGGCTCGGTAGCAGCGCGGTGAAGATCGACACCGCGACGATCGCGTGGGGAAGCGAGAAGAAGATGAACGCCTGCGAGTAGACGACGTATCCGCCCCCGTCGACGCGCCCGTTGAACACGATGATGAAGAAATAGGCGATCTGGTTCACCACGACGTACAGCGCGACCCATCGCGCCAGATGCAGGAGCCGGCGGACCGTCTCGTGGCGCCAGTCGAAGCGCAGGCGCCACCGGAACCCGATGGCCCGCAGTGACGGCCACAGCGCGATCGTCATGGCAACGACACCGAGCGTCGTGCCCGCCGCGAGCACCAAGCGCTCCGTGGGAGACACCGCTTCGAGCGTCATCGGCTCTCTGCCGTGCATCGCGAAGAACACCAGCATCGTGGCGATCACCGCGATGTTGTTCAGCACGGGCGCGAACATCTGCGCGGAGAACCGCCGATCGGCGGTCAAGATCCCCGCGGCGACGGCGCCGACGCCGTAGAACACGATCTGCGGCAGGAACCACCGCAGGAAGAAGGTGCCGAGCTCGAGCTGGGCGGCATGCTCGGCCGGATCCTTCACGCCGATGAGGTACAGCCGCATGATCCACGGTGCGGCGACCATCGCCACCAGGGTCACCACCGAGAGCACCACCAGCACGAACGTCAGGAAGCGGGCGCCGGCGATCCGGCCCTCGTCGGGTCCATGCCGCTTGGCCCAGTCCACGAGCAGCGGGACGAAGACGCTCGTCAAGATCCCGCCGAGGATCAGCTCGTACACGATGTTCGGCGTCGTGTTCGCGATGACGTAGGCGTTCGCAACGACGTTGGTCGATCCGAGCGCCCACAGCGTGACGCTCACGCGAACCACGCCGGTGGCGCGGGACAACAATGTGCCGACCGACATCACGGCCGCATTCCGAACGTCGGCTGGGTGCTGCTCCAGCTCGGCCGGCGTCAGCTCGGGCTCGTCCGTCGCCGCCGGAACCACCTCCTCGCGTACAACGCCACGAGGCCGAGCGCGGCAAGCACCGTGACGAGCAGCGCGATGCTGTTCACGGCGGTCGAGCGCACCGCGATCACGATCGGGTCGGTCGTTCCGTTGTTGACCGGAACGATCCGGCCGTTGGGGTCGTGTACCGACAGGTAGAGCGGGTTCTGCCCGGACGCATTCGCGGTCACGCGGAACGACACGAGCTCGCCCGGCTGATCCACGACGACGTCCTGCTGGTCGCCCGCCGGGAACGTGAAGTCCTGTGAGTGGAGCTCCACGCTGACGTGGTACGCCTGGTCACCCGGATCCCCCATCTGCATGGGGATCGATCCTTCTCGGGAGGTGAACGTGAACGCTTGGCTGACGCTCGGCGTGACCGCCGCGAACGCTTGGGTGGTCGCCGCGCCGACGGAGTCCAGCCACGGCTGGCCGGCGGATGGGTCGGCGACGTAGAGGGGCTCCGTCGCCGTGAACAGGCGGCGACGCAGGTCCTTCGGCACATCGCTGCCTGTGCCGAGCATCGAGTTCACGATCGACACGTCGCTACTGAGGCCCGCGATGCCGGCGGCGTAGGTGTCCGCGAACCGCGCTTCCGACGGCGCTTTGAGCGGAGCGGCTTCGTTCGCGTTATCGGGGTTCACCTTGTCGGCGAGCTGGGACAGCGTCACCGGCTGGAGGAATGGCGCCCCCGCGAGTCGGTCAAGGAGCGGGGCCCACATCGCCGGAGGCAGCGATGCGGGAGGCGCGATCGAGACGCCACGCCTCGTCGGCGCCACCGGGACCGGCTCCTGCTTCCAGATGACGGCCAGCTCGCCGAGCACGATCTGTGCGGCCCGCACGGGGTCCGCGAGCAGGTCCGCTCGGTCGAACAGCGCCTGGGCGGTCGGATCGGGCAGCACAAGCGTCGGACCGGACGCGGTCGGGACGGTTGGAGCCGGAGCGGTGAACTGCTGCCACGGGGAACGATCGACGGTGTCGGAGGCGGCCAGCACGACGTCGATCGACGAGTTGGCCAACCAGTTCAGCGTGTCGTCGTTCAGCTGCGCGCCGGCGGGTTCGATCACCCGCGGCGTCGCCGTCGCGTGCAACGCCGAAACGACGTCGATCCCGCTTGCTCGCTGTGCCGAAAGCTGCGTCTCGAGGGTCGGCGTCAAACCGGTTGGGAAGCCGCTGTAGCTCGCGAGCATCGCCGGCATGGTGGGGTTCCCGAACGGCTCGGCAACCGTTTCGACGTTGTGCGTCGCGCCCAGGACGCTCGTCAGCGCCTGGAGGAACCGCGCCGCCCCGGCCGCCTCGGGAGAGCCGCTCGCGACCTCCGCGCCATCGCTCGTGCGGTATCCATCGGCCACCTGGCGTGCTTGCGTGATGGCCATGGGGTCGGTGATCAGGTCGACGGCTCCTCGAGGATGCCGATCGCTCGCGCTGCCGGCGATCGCGTCGACCGGCGCGCGCAAGGCGCCGCCGTTCGCGAGCGATCCCGGAAAGGCCGTGTCGACGAGCGCGTCGTCGGCTCCGAAGGCGATCGGCGCCGAAAGCGGTACTGCGACGCTGGAGAGCATCGGCTCCTCCGGTGTGCGGATCAGGTAGATCACCGGCGTCACCAGCGTCGCGACGATCGTCTTGTTGGACAACAGTGCGACCTCTACCGGATAGACCTGAGAATCGAGCTGATCGATCGCATCGATCGACTTCAGGTCGACCGTGACCTCGATCGTGCGTTCGGACCCCGCCGCGATCGTCCCGTGGATCGTCTTCGAGACGGGCGCGACCGCGTTCACGCCGGTGGTGAGCATGGCGTCGAAGTCGGCTTGCGTCTGGATGCGCGACCCGAACGATACGAACAGGCCGAGATCGGCGAGCGACGACTGCCCTGCGTTCGATGCAGCGAGCTCGAGCTTCAGCTTGCCGGGACGGTCGGCGCTGCCCCACGTCCACGGTGACTGCGAGACAAGGCGGAGGGTGACGTTGGCGTTCTGCGCGGTGGCGGCGGGTGGAACCGCGACCACGCAGACCGCCACGAGCGCGGTGCCCAGCGCGCCGACGAAGCGTCTCACGGGCGGCATGGTAGCCGTCGCACCTCGAGGTCCGGGGACTGCGACTCAGCGCGCAAGCTGGACGAGTTGCGCTGCGGCGTACAGCACTGCGATCGCGAACATCCCGCCTCCGACCGTCGTGCGGAGCGTGCGCTCGCGCGCACCCAGGGCGAGGGTCGCGCCGAGCCGTGCGCCGGGAACGGCCCCGATCGTCAAGAACAGCGCCGCCCACCAGTCGATGTTCCCGAGCCACGCGTGGACGATCGTGCCGGGGATCACGAGTGCCCAGATCGTGAGGAGCGACGTGCCGAGCGCGCGCTTGAGCGGCATCCCGCACCAGCCCGACAGCAGCGGCACCATCACCAGGCCGCCACCGATCCCGAGCAGCCCCGAGATCACGCCCGCCCCGAACCCGATCACGCCGAACGTCGACCGCGCGACCACCTGGTCTGTCGCGTCTATCCCGGAGTCCTCCGGCGCGCGGCCCCGGATGATGCCGATCGACTGCCATCCGAGCAGCGCTGCCGTCACGAACAGGAGCAGCGTCGCATCGATCCGCTGGGTCGCGAGGGCGCCGAGCACCGAACCGACCAGTCCCGTCGGGGCCATCCACCACGCGGCCCGCCTATCCACCTGTCCGGCCCTGGCGTACGTGTATGCACCGGTGATCGACGTCGGGAAGATCACGGGGAGCGGCGTCGCGATCGCCTGGATCGGCGTGACCGGAAGCAAGGCGTCGATCGCGGGCGTCATCACGATGCCGCCGCCGACCCCGAAGATGCCCGACAGCACGCCCGCGCCGGCGCCGATCGCGATCGCGATGATCGCGCCGGCTAGCGTCACCGCAAGAGCTCCGAGGCTTTCACGAGCATGTCGCGCTCACCCCGGTAGGCGGCCCGCTTGATCGCCCGGTCCAACGGGAACCACCGGATCTCCTCCATCTCGTCGTCGCGGTCGTCGACGTTGCCGCCGGTGTGCCGCATCAAGAAGAAGTGCACGGTCTTGCGGATCCGGATGTCGTCCCAGACGTACATGTACTTCGTGTCACCGAGGTCGGCCTCGATCTCAGCCGTCATCCCGGTCTCCTCGCGGACCTCGCGGAGCGCGGCCACTTCCTTCGTCTCGCCTCGCTCGATGCCGCCTTTCGCCAGACCCCAGGCGAGTTGTCCGCGACGCGTACGCCTCGATGCGAGGACGACCTCGATGCCATCGTCAGAGGGGCGATAGACGACGCCGCCGGCCGAGACCTCGCGCGTCGTCGGGATCTTGGGCCGGCGCGTATCCCGCTTGCTCGCGGCGGTCTTCTCACCGCTCGGAACACGGCTCTTCCCCTTCGCGCTGCCGCGCTTCTTGCCGCCGCGTTTGCGACCCTTCCGCTTCGGCGCCTTGGGTGTGGTCGTCCCGGCTGCGTCGGTCACGGCCTTCGACCCGCTCCGCTTGGCGCCGCCGCTCTTCGCCTGTCCGGCCTGGCCCGCCTTCGTTGACGAGTCAGGCTTGCGCCGGGGGCGCCGACGGCGCCGCCGCCGTTTCTTCTGAGCGCCAGCGTCGGCCCCATCGCCTTGCGATGCAGAGCCTCCAGTGGGCTGATCGGCGGCCATAACGTGCGGATACTAGCCGTGCTCAGGCCCGGGGCTCTCATTGCCGACAACCAACCGGGGATGAACATCGACGAACTCCTTCGGCACACCGTGGAACGCGGTGCGAGCGACCTGCACCTGAAGGTCGGCAATGTCCCCTTCCTGCGGATCGATGGAGACCTGCAGCCGACTTCGCACGACGTGCTGACGCCGCCGGACACCGTGGCCTTCGGCACGACCGTGATGAGCGAGCACAAACGGCGGGAGTTCGAGCAGCACAACGAGGCAGACATCGGCTACACGCTGCAGGGAGTCGGCCGGTTCCGGATCAACGTTTTCCGGCAGCGCGGCCTCGTCGGTCTGGCGGTGCGGCGCGTTCGCTCCGAGATCCCCACGTTCGAGGAGCTCCGCCTGCCCGAGGTGATGCGGACGCTCGCCGACAGTCCACGCGGTCTGGTGTTGATCACAGGACCGACCGGCACGGGCAAGACGACGACGATCGCGTCGATGATCGGCTACATCAATCGCTCGCGGCGCGCGCACATCGTGACGATCGAGGACCCGATCGAGGTCGTGCACGACGACGAGATGTCGATCATCCAGCAGCGAGAGATCGGGCTCGACACCGATTCGTACGAAGCGGCCTTGCGCCACGTCGTTCGGCAGGACCCGGACGTGATCTTCGTCGGTGAGATCCGCGACGCCGAGTCGGCGCTTTCGGCCATCCAAGCCGCTGAGACCGGCCACCTCGTGATCTCGACGCTGCACACGATCGACTGCATGGAAACCATCAACCGCGTGCTCGACCTCTTCCCGCCGCAGCAGGCGAAGGAGGTGCGGACGTCGTTCGCCGGTGCGCTGCGGGGGATCGTGTCGCAACGCCTCGTACAGAAGGCCGACGGCAAGGGGCGCGTGCCGGCCGTGGAGGTCCTCGTCAACACCGGACGCGTCTTCGACCGCGTGGTCGACCCGGAGCAGACCGACTCGATCGTCGACGTGATCGCCGACGGCGCGTACTACGGCATGCAGTCGTTCGACCAGGCGCTCGTGCTTCTGGTGAAGGACGGGCTCGTGACCGTCGATGAGGCGCGGCGTACCGCATCAAGTCCACACGACTTCGATCTGCAGCTGTCGGGCGTGCTTGATCGTGGCTCGGCATTCAGCGACGACCAGCGCGCCGGCCTCCCCTTCTAGGCCGCGTTCCTCGCGGTCCGCGCCGAGCGCGCGACTATCCTCGGCGCCATGTCGGATGAATCGTCGATGATCGATGTGCCGCCGATCGCGAAGGAGCTCGGGGCGCGCTTCGCGGAGGCAGCTCACGAGCTGTACCTCGTAGGCGGAAGCGTCCGCGACATCCTCCAGGACAGGCCGTTTCCGGATCTTGATTTCGCAACGTCCGCGCATCCGACCGAGACGACGCGCCTGCTGCGTGGGTGGGCCGACCGCAAGTACCTCGTTGGGGTGCGGTTCGGCACCGTCGGGGCCCTGAAGGACGGCGTGCGGGTCGAGATCACGACCTTCCGCAAGGAGATCTACGCCGAGGAGCATCGCAAGCCCGCGGTCACGTTCGGCGAAGACATCCTGGTCGACCTGTCGCGGCGCGACTTCACGATCAACGCGATGGCCGTGCGGCTGCCCGACGGCGAGTTCGTCGACCCGTACGGCGGCGTGAAGGCGCTGTCCGCCGGCGTGCTCGACACGCCGCTCGACCCGGAGCTGTCGTTCTCGGACGACCCCCTCCGGATGATCCGCGCCGGACGGTTCGTCGCGCAGCTCGGCGTGCAGCCGGCCGACCGCGTCGTCGTCGCGATGCGCGCGATGGGTGACCGCCTCGAGATCGTCTCCGCCGAGCGGATCCGTGATGAGCTCGACAAGCTGTTGGTCGCCGACCACGCGCCGGCCGGCCTTGCGCTGCTCGTCGACACCGGGCTGGCGGATCGGTTCCTCCCCGAACTCCCCGCGCTGAGCCTGGAGCAGGATCCGGTGCATCGACACAAGGACGTGCTTCGGCACACGTACGCGGTCGTCGATCGGTGCGAGCCCGACGCGGTGTTGCGCCTCGCGGCGCTGCTGCACGACGTAGGCAAACCCGCGACGCGGAAGATCACGCCCGAAGGCGTGACGTTCCATCATCACGAGATCGAGGGGGCCCGGATCGCGCGGGCGCGGTTGACCGAGCTCCGTTATCCGAAGTCGGTGATCGACGACGTCTGCACGCTGATCGAGCTGCACCTTCGGTTCCATGGATACGGCGACGGCACGTGGTCCGATGCCGCGGTGCGGCGGTTCGTGCGCGACGCGGGCCCGCTCCTCGATCGGCTCAACCAGCTCACCCGTGCCGATGTAACGACGCGTAACGAGAAGCGCGCGGAAGCGTTCGGCAAGCTCCAGGACGAGCTCGAAGAGCGGATCGCGGCGCTCGCCGAGCAGGAGAATCTCGAGGCGATGCGGCCCCCGCTCGACGGGAAGCGGGTGATGGAGATCCTCGGATTGCAGCCCGGGCCTGAGATCGGCGCCGCGTTGTCGTATCTGATGGAGGTGCGGCTAGAGCGAGGGCCGATCGCCGAGGCGGAGGCTGTCGAACTGCTTCGCGCCTGGGCCGCAGCGCGCTGATCTAGATGCGCAGTGCGAGCTGTATGTCGGTCCCTTCGGTCGTCATGAAGTACAGGAACGTTCCGCCGGTGTGCGAGCGGTTCGACAGGAACAGGACATGTCCGTCGGACGTCCACCCTTGGACGGTGTCGGAGTCGCGCGAGTCCGGCGTGAGGTCAGCGACGCCGCGGCCGTCCCGATGCGCCACGAAGACGTCGGCATCGCCCCACGGGGACGATCCGCTGTAGGCGAGCTGTGTCCCGTCGGGTGACCACATCGGGAGATCCTGTGTTCCCTCCGCATCGATCACGTCGCGAGGGTGGTGACCGTTCGCGTCCGCGACCCAGATGTCCCAGTCCATCGGAGCGGTGCGTTTCCGGCCGGTGAACGCGACCGCCGACCCGTCGGGGCTGTAGGCCGCGCTCATCGCCCCCTTCAAGAAGGGCGTCAGCCTGCCGGTCGCGAGGTCGAGCCGATCGATCGACGGCAGCCGTCCGGGCTCCGAAACCTCGACCAGGAGCGAGCCGTCCGGCGCGAACGAGCTCGCCGAGAGGTCCCTGCCGTCGCCCGGCAAGACGACCTCGTCGTTCCCCGGCCGACCGTCGGCCTGCAGCTGCAACCGGTGGAGATCCATCGAGCCGTCCGGCGCGACCCGTGTGTAGATGAGCGAGCCCCCGTCGGGAGCGAGGAGCGGCCATCGCTCGTTCACGTCGTTCGTGGCGGTGAGCGCGACCAGTCCCGCGGCGTCGCCGTGCGGCAACCAGTACAGATCCCAGTTGCCGTCGGGCGCCGCGTACAACACGTAGGCGGCCGCGCCGGGTACAGGGTGACTGCGAGGTTGCGCGATGCCCGGGATGACCGTGACCGCGATGAACGGGATCGCTGCCGCGAGCAGGACGGCGGCGATCACGGTTCGACGTCGGCGGTTCGAGCGCCTGACCTGGGCCGCGACGATCCCGATCACGCCTGCGATGACCACGATGGAGGCGAGGCCCTCGTCTGCGTGGCGCTTCGGCCACGGCCAAAGGGTCTTGTACGCCAAGACCGCGGCCACCGCGGCGATGAGCAGGCAGAGGCCGCCGACCGCGATCGGCCGAAGCCCGAAGGTCATCTGCGGTCGAGGGCGGCCGGGCGGTGGAGGCGGGAGAGCAGGTTGGGTCGCGTCCATCGCGACGGTAGATGCGTCGTCCATCGAGCCTTCTCTCCCTCGACGCCGGCACGCTGGCACGGCGGCGCCGAGGAGTAGCGGGCTAGAGCCTGCCCCAGTTGTCCTTCGGCCACACGATGACCCACGCCTTGCCGATGATGTTGTCGCGCGGGACGAAGCCGATGCCCGGCATCGTCTTCGGCTCGGCGATCACGCCGAGGCCGAAGCGCGAGTCCAACGACTCCTGTCGGTTGTCGCCGAGCACGAAGTACATGCCCCGGGGAACGTGGACCTTGTCGAAGTCTGTCGTCGTGCCCCTCACGTACGGCTCGTCGATCGGGACGCCGTTCACGTAGACCTGGTTGTCCTTCGCCCAGACGGTGTCGCCCGGCGTGCCGATCACACGCTTGATGAAGTCCGGGTTATCGGGCTTCTGCACGCCGATACCTTCGAACACCCAATGTGCGATCCCACCGATGAAGCTCCGTTGCGGCTGCTTGGCGGGGTCGGGCTCGGAGAACACGATCACGTCGCCGCGCTTGGGGTCGTGGAAGTAGTACGGAACCTTCGACACGAGCACGCGATCGTTCACGTGCAGCGTGTCCAGCATCGATTCGCTCGGGATGTAGAAGGCCTGGATCAAGAAGGTCTTGATCAAGATCGCCAGGATCAGCGACATGATGATCAGGCCGGGCATCTCGCCGAGGAACCGCAGGATCGGATTGCGTCGCTTGCCTAACCCTTCGTCCGGCTCGGGGGAAGCGACGGCCGAACGATCGGTCTCGGTCTTCACGGCCTACAGGGTATCGGGTTCGTCGCCGGGCACCATGAGTCGGATCTCGACGGCCTTGCACGACGCCCATACGTCGCGACCAGGCACGATGCCGAGGCGGTCGGCCGATCCGGTGGTGACCTCCGCGACGATCGGCGGAGACGTGCGCAGGCGGATCCGGGCTCGGCCGCCGACGCTCGCGATCTCCTCAACGGCACCGCGGAACACGTTGCGCGCCGAGCCGTGGGGTTCCTCTGTATGCAGCGCGATCTCGGCGGGCGATAGCGTCGCGCGTACATCGGCGACGGGTGCGGCGCGAAGGCCCTCGGGCCACACGACGGTGAGCTCGCCGCCGCCGGTTCGCAGGACGCCCACGCCCGCTTCGTCCGGCACCAGCTCGCCCTGGAACAGGTTGGTCCCGACGAACTCGGCGGCATACCTGGTTGCCGGCCGATGCCGGACCTCGTCGGGGGTGCCGGTCTGCGTGACACGGCCGTTCTCGAGCAGCACCAGCCGGTCGGAGAGCGTCATCGCCTCGACGGGGTCGTGCGTGACGAGGATGCGTGGTCCGTCGAACGCGGTGAGCGTGCGGCGGAGCAGCGAGCGAAGCTCGGGCTTGGCCTCGGCGTCGACCGCCGCGAACGGCTCGTCGAGGAGCAGGACCTTCGGTTCGGCGGCGAGCGCCCGCGCGAGCGCGACCCGTTGGCGCTCCCCCCCGCTCAGGGTTCCCGGGCGTGCGTTCGGGTCCACCGTCGGCGCGAGCTCGCCGAGCACGTCGCGCGCGCGAACGCGCGATCGGTCGCGGCGGGTCCCGGCGGCACGCAGTGGGAACGCGACGTTCTCGAGCACGCTCAGCTTCGGGAACAGCATGCCGTCCTGGAACGCGACGCCGATGCCGCGGCGTTCGGGCGCCTGAGCCATGAGCGACCGGCCGTCGAGGACGACGCGCCCGGTCGCGTCGGCGATCCCCGCGATCGCCTCGAGGGCCGTGGTCTTGCCGGCGCCGTTCCGGCCGACCAGCGCCACCGTCTCCCCATCGCCGACGGCGAACGCGACGGCGATCGTCCGGTCGCCGCGCCGGACCTCGACGTCGACGTCGAGCGGCATCACCCGGTCCCGGTGATCCGGTCGCGAAGCGCTACGAGCACGCAGATGGACAAGACCACCAGTACGAGCGACAGCGCGATCGCGCCCTCCTGGTCCGTCTGGAGCGTTTGAAAGACTGCCAGCGGAACCGTCTGCGTGCGGCCTTCGAGGTTGCCGGCGAAGGTGATCGTCGCGCCGAACTCGCCGAGCGCCCGGGCCCAAGCCAGCACGGCGCCGGCGACGAGCTGCGGCGCGACCATCGGCAAGATGACGCGCCGCAGGGTATAGCCGGGCTTCGCACCGAGCACCGCCGCCGCGCGCTCGAACCGGGGGTCGACGCTGCGGAACCCTGCTTCGGCGGACAGGACGACCAACGGGATCGACACGAAGGTCGCAGCGACGACGGCCCCTGCGGTCGTGAACGTCAGTTGGATGCCGGCGATCCGTTCGAGCCAGCCGCCTACGATGCCGCGGCGGCCGAGCGCTTGCAGCAACCCGACACCGGCGACAACCGGCGGCAGCACGAGCGGCAGTATCACCAGCGCGCGAAGCACGGCACGCCCTCGGAACGTGCCCCGAGCGAGCATCCATGCGAGCGGCACGCCGAACACCACTGAGCAGAGCGTGGCCAACAGCGAGACCTCGAGCGACAGCCTGAGCGCCGCGCGTGCACCGGGCCCGGTCAAGATCTCGGCGATCCGTCCCCACGGCGCGCGGGATACGAGGCCCAGGACCGGAAGGGCGACGAACGCTGCGCCGATCGATCCGAGAACGACGAACGACAGGGGAAGACGGCGCCGCATCGTCTAGCCCGTCTCCGGCGGTCCGAACCCGTACTGCTTGAGCGTCGCTTCGCCTTGCGAGCCGGTCACGTAGTCGACAAAGCCCGACGCCAGGTGTGCGTTGGCCGAAGCAGCGACGGCGGCGATCGGGTACGTGGCCATGACGTTCTGCTTCGAAGGGATCGGCACGCCGCGGACGTCCGTGTTGCTCGCGATGTCCGACGTGTAGACGATGCCGGCATCCGCCTCACCAGACTTCACCTTCGCGACCACCGAGGCGTCGTCCGGCTCGTTCGACACCACGTTCAGCATGACCTGCGTGGTCAGGCCATCTTGGTCGAGCATCAGGCGTGCGTAGTCGCCCACCGGCACGCCGTCGGCGCCGAGGACGATCTGCACGCCGGGTTCCGCGAGGTCTTCGAGCGAGGAGATCGCCGCCGGATCGTCGCTCGGCGTGATGATGACGAGCTGGTTCGTCGCGAAATCGGTCCGGTCCTCGACTCCCGGGTCCTTGGCGACCGCGTCCATCGCAGTCCCGCTCGCCGAAGCGAACACGTCCGCCGTTCCCTCGCTGCCGATCTGTGTCGCGAGGTCCGTCGACGATCCGTAGTTGAACGTCACCGTCGTTCCGGGGTTCGCCGCCTCGAAGTCACTGCCGATCTGGTTGAACGCGGAGGTCAACGACGATGCCGCGAACACGATGAGCTCGGCCGACGATCCGGACCCACTCGCGCTCGCGCTCGTCGACGACGAGGACGCGCACCCGCCGACCAGGAGCGTTGCCACGACGACGGGGACGAACGCCGGTCGCTTCATCCGTCGACCTCCACCATGACGCTCGTCGCCTTGACGGTGGCGGTCGCCTCCATCCCGGGCTCGAGTCCGAGTTCGTCGGCCGCCTCGCGCGTGATGAGCGACACGACGCGATGGGGTCCGGCCTGGATCTCCACGAGCGCCGAAACCGTGTCGCGCGTGACGTTCGTGATGACGCCCGGGAAGGCGTTGCGCCGGCTCGTGTGTACCGGCGTTGGTCCGCTCGCGCGACGCTCAGCGAGGATCCGTGCGACCTCGGGCTGCGGAACGACCCGTTGGCCGCCTTGGGTGCGCTCGGTCGTCAGCTTTCCCGCCCGCTCCCAGGTGCGGAGGGTCTCGACCCGCACGCCGAGGAGCTTGGCCGCCTCGCCGATCCGGTAGCTATCCATAGGCGGAGAACCATACATGTTTTCCTTGTAGAGAGCGTGAAGAAGCTTGAAAGCTAGACGGCGAAGCGGACGTTCAGGATGTCGCCTTCCTGCACGACGTAGTCCTTGCCCTCGACGCGGAGCTTGCCGGTGGCCTTCGCGGCGTCCATCGATCCGGCGGCGACCAGGTCCTCGTACGAGATCACATCCGCGCGGATGAACCCGCGTTGCAGATCGGTGTGGATCACCCCGGCAGCTTCAGGCGCCGCGGCGCCCGACCGGACCTCCCAGGCCCGCGTTTCGTCCTCGCCCGTCGTGAGGAACGTGATCAGGTCAAGCGCTCGGTAGCACGCGGCGATCACCGACTCGAGTCCCGGCTCGGTGACGCCGAACTCCTCAAGCAACGCCCACGCCTCGGCGGGGTCCATCTCCGCAACCTCCGCCTCGATCGCGGCATAGACCCCGACCGCATCGCGGAGCTCGGACGGCACCGTCGTGCCTTCCTCGAGGTTCGCCACGACGACCTCCGGCTTCAGCGTCAGCGGCGCGATCCCGCGGAGTTCCGCCACGTGCTCGGTGGCGAGCCCGGCCTCCCGGAGCGGCGTCTCGGCCTCGAGTGCCTTCTGCGCCGCCTCAAGCGCATCCACCTCAGGCCCGGGCTTTCCCCGCGCCTTCTTCACCGCCTTCTCGAGTGCCGACGCGATAACTCCGAGGTCTGCGAGCAGCAGCTCCGCCCGAACGCCGTTGAGCTCCGACGAAGGCGACGCGTCCGGGCCGAAGCACCGGACGACGACGGCCAGCGCGTCGACCTCGCGGAGCTTCGCCACAGACTGGGCGCTCGCCAACCCGCCGGGGACGTCGACGAACCGAACCTGCGCGGCGACCGTCTTCTGCGATCGCTCGAGCTCCGTCAACACCTGTAGCCGCGGATCCGGCACGGGCACGACGGCGACCGTCGCCTGGCCGACGTGCGAGCCGGCGTGCGTCAGCGCAGTGAACAGCGTCGACTTGCCCGCATACGTCGCGCCGACAAGTCCGATGTCTTTCACGGTTCGCTCACCGTAGCAGTGGGGTAACAACGGGCTGGGGGTACCGACCGGTCCCAGCGAGGTCAGCCGGATGGCCCACACGTACCGACTTCTGACCACTGGCGTGACGGGCTTGGTTTAACCGATGCTCGTCGCGAGACCGGATCCGGCCGGGGCGCCGCCAGA
>C688J18823_10001346_pt1 | contig 15096 bp, 15 predicted proteins | sample HopSoiMetagenom1_FD_18823 | JGI IMG/M metagenome (IMG submission 18823)
TATCTACAAATTCTAGTTTTGGCCTTAAAAATATGGCCTTTATAGGAGAATACGGTACAATGGGTTCACTTATACATCCATATGATATAATCACCGGACCATCTCCGCAGTTTAACCTAAGCAAAAATGGGCCAAAAGTGATAATGGTTAATACAGACACAGGAAATTATACGAATTTCATATCACCTAAAACTCTTAGCTTCGATTTTAGGCCAGTGGGCATAAAATTCAATTTGAATGGTGACGCCCTTTACGTTGTAAGTATTGGCAAGACAGAGATTAGAACATCAATTCCTCCAACTGGTCATGATGGACCATTTTCAACAACTCCTGCTGTACCTTGGACATATGCAAATAGTGGTGTAATATGGAAGGTTACTAAGATAAATAATAATAACAGCAACTCTGGCACTAGCCCTACAAAAGACTTTATTCTTAAACAGGTTCCTTCGTCTACGTCGCCGCCCGGCAGTGTTGTTATTAAACAACCTAATACTGTAAATCAAGTGACCATATCGGCTTTTAATTACAATAATAATACCACAATGAGTAATAGCACCAATATTTCCAAATCTAACGCAACTAAGGCTTTAGATGCTAGCAACCTGACTAAAATTAACACATCCCAAATAAAATGACCTAAGATTCACCAGGCCAATTTAACCCCCAGTTTTATATTATTATTAAAATGAAAGATAAAAAATTACAATATAACTTAAATCCATGTTTAATTAAAAACAACACCACTAAAGTTCAGCAAATGTAGGTAGACCGATAACCCAGACAATGGAAAGTACATCCGCGCATAGTATGTTTACCAAAATCTTGAACTACTAATGAGTACTTTTGAGAATCGAGGCATATGCTTTGTAGTAGTCATTATATTTCTTATGACCAATTCGCACTTAAGTTTGGACTTGCTTATTATGCGATGACCTATTTGTCATTAAGCAGTATTAGGATAAACGTTATATTGGACATTGGGAATAAAAAATTGTTGTGCATCCAGGAATAAAGAATTTTGTCATTGGGGCTTACCTAACTGTGTAAAAGAGCCCAGTGTAGCAGCGAGTCTTGTATAACCCAACCTGCACATTATTCTGTTTATACACTCAAGCTCAGACTCCAGGTACTGCTAGGTAATGCCATATAATTTGCTATGATTGTTCTGGACATTCAACCTTAAATTCATAAATAATTTATATAATTATTCTATGTAGGAAGTGAACACGTAAATTTTTACACAAATTATAGTTGGTATACTTGCACTAATAGTAATAATAGCAATCATCGTATTTCTTGTAAAGATAGTTGCGCCAATACTCTTAGGAATCGTAGTTATTGCACTAATCATCGGAGTAGGTTTTTGGTTTTATGGCAGAATGAATCTCGTTAGATACCCCATTTTTTTGAAATATTTACCCTTCTTGGACTTGTAATTTAACTTGCAATTTAAACACATAGTATCGGGATTATGGAATAAAGAATCGTGAATATGTTTCGCAACTAACGTACCACGGACTTCTTGATGTCCTACAGTTGACAAATGGATTGATAGTAAAAAAGTAATAGGGGATTTCGACCTAATATCAAACTGAGCATGTATAATTTCGTTTCCAGTCTATTTTTATTGAGCTTATGTTAATTTAGGTAGTATCAATATTTGGCCGACCATGTTTGGAGTATGTATGTGACAGGTATAGTTCATAATCCCTGGGCTTTTAGCTATGAAAGATATCGTGTGAATTTGTCCTCTCATGAGCGGAAAAGTTCCAATCGAATCCACGGTAATGACATGATGTACGCCTTGAACTCCTACAAAATGGAGGGTAACTTTGTCTCCTTGATTCACAACTATTTGGTCTGGTACGAAAGTAAATGATCTGAAATCCCATGCTCCTGCCTTATTTGGTTCTGTTATCCTGAATCCTCCTCCAGCGGGTACAGATGAATTTGCAGGCGGCTGTTCTGCAGGATGTAATGGAATGTTTTGAGGACACGTGTCACATTTCATCGCAGCATGTATATTTGTCATTCCGTCGAGGTGTACTGTGTTTATCCAGAACTCTTTATCTGTTGATCTGCTAGGGCTAACTACTTTTGTTGAGGTAGCTTTAGATACAGGAGATGGTTGTGTATTCTTTGATATGGGCTGGTTAGCAATTGCCATCGCATTATGTTGATTCTGGCTTATAAATCCGCTCATCAGTATTGACACTATTACGGCTACGATTACAATAGCAATTGAGTTTGTTCGTCTTAATTTATTTTGTTTCAGATTCATTTTAGGTACCTTCTTCTTTATTCTATTTTCATATAAAGAGGGAGACGAATTTCATCTCTGAATTTCAGATTAGGAAATCGTCCTTATGCATAAAGTGGCATCAGTCAAAAATCACTTATGTTGGTAAAGTACTATTTCTGCCAAATAACAATCGCCCCAACTAATAAATTCTTCTTTATTCTCTCTTCACAAAACATTTTATGTAGACCATCCCATTAATGAAAAATAGAGTTCACTTAATTAAATAAAGCAGGTATTACGAATCAATCCTTGGGGATATTTCGAAAGGTAACTTGTCATGTACTGTGAATTCCATAACTAATCCTCTTCATGTGCACTTCAGATATCGCTCAAAATGGACAGAATACTGAAATTGGACTTTTTCCAGCAGCATTCGAATCATACTAAATAATTTGATTATTCTACAACTCAATCTATATTATCAATATCAAATGTGAAGCTAGCGATATATTATCCAGAACAAGTCAAAATGGGTCAATTTTGTAAAAAGTTGCTGGAATTACTTGATTGACTATTATGGTATGATCTAAATATTGTCACTTTCTGGACTTTCAATCATTTTCTTTCCGCTTACCTCAACATAATAGAATCTAAACCATACCATTATTGTAAAAAATATCGCAGCAATGACATGTATTTGAGATCCAATATCCTCGGGCAAAACTGAAAACGCTGAGATTCTGTTAGTATTGTTCTCTATTATTTGTCCTATAATGTAAAGCACAATAAATATTGATATTTGGAATTGAAAGCCCTTAAAACTTTTAGATCTTATCGACAGCCATACAAAAATGATTAATGGTACTAAAGTCAGGATTGATGTTATATCTCCTATGAAATGTAAAAGAGCAGAATTATTGTTAAATTCACTTACAAATGCGTCAGTTATCATGTTCTGAGTTCAGTCATTTTCCTTTTTGTTGATGCATATAGAAGATATATTCCTGCAAATGAAAGCAATGCTATGATTGACAGCGGTTCCAAAATACCTTTTGCTAAGAGCCCAAAACCTACTACTCCAGCAACATGATATATTCCTTGAATTAGGATAAAACTTAGAAGCAATATTATTATGTGAGTGAGATGTTTTGTGCTACTGTGGTTGGTGTTTCTTAATTTTAATATAAAATATATTGGAATTGTGGCAGCGATAAAATAAACTAATGCATCGATAAGATTATAATATTGGGGCTGTAGCATAATTACGTCAATTCACCACTATTCAAAAGACTATTTTATAGCGGCTATCCATATTAAAAAATGATTCTACGAATTTCATTTATGAAATTCAATATCAATTTAATTTATGACAACTTGCTGATAATGCTGCCTCATATTCCCTCATCTCCAATTCAAGTGCAACTGCAATACTGTTTTTCCGGATGTTGCGATGGATGTAAAAATCTAGCCATTTGGATTAGAAATTAGAACAAGATCTGATTCCGAATAAGTGCTAAGCGTTATTGACGTAGATTCTTAATTATACAGACAAGTGGAAATCCTCATTAATTTCGATGGCGAAAAATTCAATCGACAAGTTAAAATGAACATACTTGAATAAATAGAATATTGATTCTTCTAACTACTACCATTTTGATAATAGTACTGATAACGCTAATTGGTCTCATAGGCTACACAAGTATATCGACACCAGCCCAGTCGATTTTCGAATCAACTACTAATGCTGCTGAGAACAGGGTCACCATCGGAGACAATTTGGTCCCTTTTTCTGCACTGTCTAACCTATCACCTAACAGTCCAAATCCAATAAAATCAGAGTGTTTTAATTATGGCTACATAGCAAATAACAGACCATTAGGCAACCTACTCATTATCAAATATAAAAATGATGGAAGCTGTAATCCCACGATAGAGCTATTTTCGAATATCGGAACAGTCCTTGGTATTATCCCATCACAAGGCGATCCATTGCGTCTGGGCTATAATGCTCTTATTTTTATAAAATTTATAGAACGTCCAAAATAAATACCTATACCGACATTAATAGATACTAGATAGTGAATATTCAAGAACTATTGCCGTTGGGATAATAAAATAAAAGAAAGCGATCTTCACTCATATAACGAATGATTGATCAGGGAGATCTGATCATCCGTTGTCGATTTGACAGTTAGTTTTTGTTCACATAAATTGTGGAATGTACTACGGGCGAGGATCTATATCTTATCTTGTATTTCAAGACTACTCTCTTTTTACAAGTACATAGTGTGGTATATTTGCAGTAGTCGCTGGATACGAAGAGTAAAATTCCCAGCCTGACGCAAAGAGGGTTCTTGCTTCATCAACATTTGTTATAGTAGCAATATCTGTCACTCTCCTTCGTCTAAAAATTGGTTTGTTGTTGTTACTAATTTGGACCTGTGCCTGTTGCGGTAAGGAGGTCTGCACGAATTTGTGTGTGTGTTCAATGCCATTTTCATCAATTAGCTTCCATCTTGTTTTTCCAGTCTCAGGATCGTCACCTACCTTATCGAAGCCAATTAGTTGGTTCGGATATCCAGCTGCCTTGCATCTGTTACATTCTTGCATCTTTTTTGGCGGTTTTGATGCTTCCGCAGGTATTGTTGTTGACATTGGCCTTAATCTGCAAGATTTGCTAATAATTCATGTGACACCAATAAGAGAGGGAGAGACCATACTTGCAGAGTATATATTGATTAGAATATTTTTGGCAGTTCTTCTCTAAGATTAAAAATTACTCAAGGGCTTTTCTCATGCGAAAGAAAATTTTATCTACATTCACGTGAGATTATCATACTTCGACGGTTGTTATCTATCTAACAGCAAGCGTAATGCATTAAGGCCACCAAGAGTGGGCTTGCATTAAGGTTGGGGGCCTTTTTCTCGTGCGACGCCGAGAATGGGTATTATCAATTTTGGATATTTAGCTTCATTTAAAAAAATTTTTTAGCGTGAATGTTGCCTTTGGGGAGTATGTCTACACAGCTTTTCTACTCTTTCCTCCTGTAGTGGAACCTATCTAGATCAGGGATTTTATCGTTACAGGTGTAGTCGGCTGCATACTGACGTCATTTATACAACTCTTAATTCTTCATTCATTTAAAGAGTTGAAACGCCCATGTACGATCTTGCTCGCATAGACTATTATGGACTTGGCAGTCAGGCTATAACTATTAACGTGAAAATGGTCCAGAAAAGCCCGATATTTAGTAATTGAATCTTTATCTGATGTTACCACAACTTTTTCAATTCGAATGCATGATCCCGAAAAAATAATAATAAGCAGAGTTGCAAGTTTCAGAGGAGTCATGTTAGTTATGAAGATAATGTGACAATGTAAAATATGACTCAACATCGCGATTATCAGTCGGCCGCCTCCTGTCTTCACTAATTTCAAAAGGTTTAGCGAGGAAATCATCTGGCGTCACTCACTAAATTATTGCTTGGGATAAGAAATATACGAGGACGACCGATAAGAAAACACTAGAGGATCTAGTTCGAATGGGATTTGAAAATGAATATACTCTCAAAAACTTCCTGAAATCAAATGATGAGAGGTTATTTCATGAGAACTATGAGAAAGCAGTAAAAGATATCAAATCTCGTTTCGGTAAAAAATACTCAATGATCATTAATGGCAAGCATTATAATTCTTCAAAGACATTTACTGACACTTCGCCAATAGACAAAAGAATAAGACTAGGTTATTTCCCTTTGGCTACTAAAAAACATGTGAGAACGGCAGTCAAAGCAGCCAAGACCGCATTTGAGAAATGGGGGAAAGTCAATTATAAATCTCGTATTGTCATTTGCTATGCTGCAGCAGATATAATATCTGAGCGTAAATTTGAATTAGCCGCATGGATTTCTTATGAAAATGGTAAAAATAGGTACGAGGCCATTGCTGACGTAGATGAAGCAATTGATTTCATCAGATACTATTCTAAAGAGATGGAAAGAAATAAGGGCTTCGTAGTCCAAACTAAGAATGCAAATTCAAATGAAGTAAGCAAGAGTTTGATGAAGCCATACGGTGTTTGGGCTGTAATCAGCCCATTCAATTTTCCTTTTGCCATCTTAGCGGGAATGAGTATCGCGGTAATTGTTACTGGCAACGCAGTAGTTCTAAAACCTGCAAGTGATACTCCTATTATCGGAAGTCTATTTGCAGAAATTTTGAAAGAAGCAGGCTTACCTGATGGAGTACTAAACCTTGTGACAGGGTCTGGATCAAAGATTGGAAAGGTAATTGTTGCAAGTCGTGATGTTGCGGGTATTGTGTTTACAGGTTCCAAAATGGTAGGACACAGAATTATGGAAGATTCCGGCAAAGTTATACCCAGGCCAGTTATCGCAGAACTTGGGGGCAAGAATCCGGTAATAGTTACCGAAAATGCAGATATTAATAAGGCTGCAGAGGGGATCATAAAAGCTGCATTTGGTTATTCTGGTCAAAAATGTAGCGCATGTTCCAGAGTTTATGTTCAGAAAAACGTAAAGGAATTATTGATGCAAAAATTAGTGGAAAAGACAAGGAATCTCTCTATTGGAAATCCTCTAGACCAAGATATATTTATGGGTCCATTAATTAATCTGAATGCATATACAAATTATCAAAAATTCGCAAAAATCGCCTCCAGAGATGGTAGGGTAATATTCGGCGGAGCTGTAAAACGACAAGGCAGTTTGAAGCATGGTTATTACGTAGAACCGACTATTGTTGAGGATCTGCCCAAAAGTCATATGTTATTTAAGGAAGAGCTATTTGTACCGATTCTGTGTGTAGCAGCATACAAAGATTTTGATGAAGCATTAAAACTATGCAATGAGTCAGAATACGGACTGACGTCGGGCATTTATAGCAAGAAAAATGAAGAAATCGACAGGTTTCTTGATAACTCAAAATCTGGAGTAGTATACGTTAATAGGACTGCTAGTGCTACAACCGGAGCCTTGGTAGGTTCTCAACCATTTGGTGGTTGGAAAGATTCTGGTACGACGGGCAAAGGATCAGGAGGACCGTACTATTTGACTCAATTTCTCAGAGAGCAGAGCCAGACTGTTGTTACCTAATCCAAGGCTCTTTTTAGAAAGACTAGTGCGATACTACTTTTGAATATATACTACAGTAATATAAAGTAACACCATCTTAATCTCAATTTAGTAAGATTATTTGCGTGCACCACTTTTCTAAGGCTTTAATAATGTAATTGTTAAAAAAGAAACTTTTGACAATACTTATAACAGTAGTTGCATCTGCCGTATTATGGCTGAAGAATAGACCTTGCTAGTAATAGGATGTTTCTCTTTCTCTCTCTAATCCGACGTATGGAGTATGGAAGCCATTGACTACCATACGGTATATATTCAGACGTCTTAAGCTTTCGTTTTACAAGTATTTCTTTTAACTCATTATGAATACCCATAAGTAGCTGAAATTCGAATTTCTTTCTATCGGTACCAAACTTTTCTGATAACGAGATCGCGTTATCAATCAGTTTGGGATCATGCGTTGCGATGGCAAAAATATTATTTCTGTTCTTGTCCTCAAATAACATTTTTGTCAATTTGGAAAAATTCGAATTGATTTCGCTCATTGATTGAAAGGCGTTCTCTTCACATTGTCTGTATGCACCTTTTACTATTCTAACATTTGCTCCTTCTTCTAACAAATGCAGCAAGTCACTTGCGCTCCTCCTAAGATAGGATTGTAGAGCCACCCCTATCAACGAATTCTCCTTAAAAAGATCGAGGTAGATAGAAATTGTATTTTGGACATATTCAAAGGATTCAATGTCGATCCACATAAATTTGCCTAGGCTTTTAGCTTTTTTAGAAATTTGCCAAAGATTATTTAAACATTCTTCATAACCTCTCTTTAATCCGACTTGAGTTGGTTTCACAGAAATACTGCCGTCTATTCCATCCTTACTCACAAAATCTAATAGTAAGCAATATTCTTTTACTGTCTGTTCAATACTCTTGTTATTGGTATTATCTTCGCCTAGAAAATTCAAAATTGCAGAGATTCCTCTCTTATTGGAATTTCTGGCTGCTGATAATGCCTCCTTAGAAGTCATGCCCGAGACCCACTTTCTGGCTGCTCGATACAACAGTCTTTCAAGTAAGGTACTGTTGTGTAATGCTGGTGGTGAGGCTAGATTTTGTGTTCTAGATATTTCAGAATACCAATTTTCAGTTACAATAATATACTTACGTTGATTACTCTATTAAATTTTCATATCGAATGGTTTTTTCAATGGACTTTCGCCTAAAGTAATTCCAAGTAACTACGAAAGCATTTAACCAGACAATAGATGGGCTGAATGATTTAACGAATTTAAGTCAATGGATATGGATCGACACAATCCACATACAGGGGGTATATTATTAATTATTGATCGGGTCGTAGTTCTTAACAGGAATAGTTGAAGGTATAAATGAGCGGAGAAATCATGCCTTGGTCAGGCATTAATATCCAGGATTCGATCTGTACGTTTGGGTCGTTTTTCAGCATCAATGAGACCTCTACTATTACAAGATCTCTGGTAATTTAGACTATGTTAAATCTACTTCTCTCTAAAAATCAAGAATCAATCCATTGAAGCAATATGTTTGTAGGTATTACTGGTTAAAATATTGTCAATTCCTGTCTCTACTTGATTATTGATTTTGTGGCAACTTCCGTAACAACGCCCAGTGCATTGCTAAGTTCAGGTATTATCCATGTAGACTTAATTTTAATTTCAGTCGATATGGTAAATTATGGGGCCGAATTTACTATGCATTATTATCTAGAGATCATCTTTGGTAAACGTACTTAACCGAAGATGATTTAATACAGCATTTACAATCTGCTTATACCAATAACTGTAGCAAGTATAGAAAAAACTCGCCTCTTTTTGGGTATCAAAAATGAGTAGTATGCACTTCATATATATCAATTTTCAATCAATGTGATCTCGATATACTTTATGGTGATCTTTTCCTTATAACAGATATCGAAAATTGGACTCATATTTCTTTCTCCTTCTCCTTCTTCTATGAGTGAACGTTCAAGAGATCCTTGTCCCCATGGTTTTGGATGACCAGAACGTCCCACCTAATTTTTTCCATTTCAAATAATCTTCTAGAATATTTTTATGATCAAATGCAAATTTTTCATCTGGTATATCCTCTAAATTTATCCAATATAGTTCCAAGGCATCATCAGCAGCTGCAGCTGCTTTAACTTTCCCATTTCTACTAGTAGGAATTTTTCCTATAAATACCGTAGACATATTGTGTCCCCTAGGATCTCTTTTAGGATCCGAATACACGCCGAGAATATCAATTAGTTCAATATCCAACGATGTTTCTTCTTTTACTTCGCGTTTTGCCGCATCTTCTACTGTTTCTCCTTCATTTACAAAACCCCCTGGGATTGCCAAATATTCTCTAAATGGTTCATTCTTTCTTTTAACTAATAAAATACGAGAATCCATTTGTATGATGACATCTACAGTAGGAATTGGGTTCTTATGTCCCTCTTTCTTCATAACTATCATAATAAATAGGACCGGTTAATAAGATAACTATATTCACTAATTGATAAATGATTTATTCAAAATTAATTTTTTGCATAGCCAATTACATCGATTTTGCCCCAATCTCTCAGATAGCAATTGGTATTTATGATTATAACATCTAGTAACGTCATGTGCGCCTCTAAGAATCGAAAATATATAATAAAGTAACATTAAGATTCCAAAATATTGTCTGTTATAGATTGTGCAGATTAGTCATAATCCGTCGAGCGAATATATTATTATGTTGATAAGCTACTAAATTCCTTATTCGCATTTTGTGGGATTTCTACGATCGATTCGATTCTTTTAAGGATTGATTCTAATCTTAAAATCGACAAAAGTGAAGACGCTGAAGCGGATTGATTAACAACTTGATAACAAATAGCAGATCTATGCACAGTAAGGAATTTCGAAATATGTCTACTCCAGTAAGATAGTATGATCTGTCTGGTAGTTTACTACTATCATAAACGCATGGGTAAACTATTCTATTTAAAGGAAGTTCGTTAATGATCCTACAGTAGTATTAGTGGTCACGAGTTTAGCTAACAGGGATTATCTCAATACCATCTAGCAACTATTTATGGGCAATATGAGCACACAGTTAGATTATTGAATGTAGCAGGTCAATCGGAAGCAGTTGTTTTATTTCTCTGCAGTGCCTACATATCTGTACCTAAAACTCCTGCGTTCCCCCAGTTTTCTTTTGAAACTTCGTGCCGTTTCCTTTGTCAATACTTTAATAAGTTCTCTTTTTTGCTCTACCGATCTGCCTTGGCTCATCGTTATTTGTATAGCAGGCATATTTCTTTACGGCTTTTCAGTATTATTTATTGGCTTGGAACAGATAACTTTTTTTAGGTAAAATCGAGTTGATTATGTCCGCCTCCCCATTGAAAGACACATTATGTTACAAATGTCAATCTCACTAAGCATCAAATGGGCGTCATTAAACACGTTGCGAAATGCGATTTCGTCTCAGATTAGTTTAATTTTAGCATTTATGGCATTAATAATTGTAGTTGAGTTCAGCTCTGCTATTGACTATCACGATGTAGATATTAACCCAAGGAAGTTTGAACTAAAGGTAAAACTACCAAAATCAATTAGAAAAAATAAAGAAGCATTATCCAAGGAAGATGTTACTGACATTTTAAATGCCTGCTCTGATATTCGATTAAAAACATATGTTATGCTATTGGCATCGATTGGAATGCGAGCACAGGAGGCTCTATCTCTTCGTATAAGGGATTTTGATCTGAATGAAAAATCGAAACCGGCTGGTATTCTGTAAGAGGTGAATATACCAAAACAGGGACAGATAGAACTGCTATTTTAACTAACGAAATGGCACAGCAACTAAAGTTGTGGATAGACTATAAGTATCGAACAAGAAGGGTATCTCATAATGATCAACTTAATACAACATCAAAAAATAAAATAGTAACAGAATATAGAACACCCATCAAAGACAATTCTGACCTAGTGTTTGCTGTTTATCAAAACAAGGCCACTACGAAGACTCTTTCACTGTATCAGGATTTAGTTAAATCTTTTGCTAAAACCTTGGATAGAATTGGTAAAGGTGCAAGCGAAGATGGTAACGAACGACGAAGATAGGTAACTCTACATTCATTCAGGAGATTTGTAAAAACTACTATCTCTGATCTTGGTTATGCAGACTATTCAGAGTATTTTATAGGACATTCCGGGTCTACATACTGGCGCAAAAAGGATTCAGAAAAAGCAGAATTATTCCGTAAAATTGAACCATATTTAAACTTCCTGAATATACATCAATTAGAAAGACAGGGCGCAGATATACAGACGAAGGTAGGAGAATTAGAAGAATTGAATCAATCACTAAGACAGCGCGATAAAGTAAAGGATGATGCCATAGCGCAACTATCAGATCAACTTGTGTCTTTATCGGCTAGGTTACAGGAAATCGAAAGAAGACAGGATATTGGCGCGCGCCCATGACTTAGACATTGAGAAGTGTCATATAATCAGTATCTATGTGCATTCAACCAGGCTGGCATATTCATATGATACCACTTCTTAGAAAATGTGTATAATGTGACACGCTGCACATCTGTAGTAGAAGGCACATTTCCGATATAATTATACTGGACGTGTCAAAATCCGATATTGTCCGATGTGTTAAGACTTACTGGTGATTGACTGAATTAAATATATTGATTTATATCCATTAACTGTTACTATCTATAGATCTCATCAATTTGTAGCGTCGACAATTATTTCTGAGTAAGCAAATCCACTTCTAAAGTGCTGATAGTTTTAGCATTTATTGAGCTCGGATTGGTCATGTCTTAAATATGTATAGCTGATTTGGCTGGCGACTGGAAATATGAGCAGGCGCGCCTCAACATCCTATTAGCTTTCCCATCGTACCGCTCGTATTTTACTCATAAATAGAACGAGTTATTTGGCGCGCGCCTAATCATGGACATGCAGCTTTTTCATCTTGAGCACATGCTTATACGACTGGCCATAATATAGTTAAGATATTACAGAATGTATCAATGCCATTCAATATTTCCATAAGCTCATCTTCATAGCCTTGTACTAACTCGCTTTAAAACGGATTCATCATATCGATTTTGTTTTACTAGCCTTGACATCTCAACCGCAGCACTTAAAGTCTTTATGATATCTTGTCGCATATGTTCATTACCTTTCATCTTATCAAAGTTGTTCTCTGTATCTTCAGCATACCAACCTCTTGTCCACCCTACAAATGGAAATTTGCCGAACACAAAACCAAGCTGGGACCAAAATGTCAGAAGCTCTCCTGCAACATGCTGTACATTGTCCTGACCTCCTGTAATTATAAATGCGGCAACTTTATCTCGAATAAGGTATCTCTCATTAGTAATACTCAGATTTTGTACACAATTCATCCTCTGAACCATCTGATAATAAAGTGAACTGGCATTACCCCATCGAATAGGAGTAGCGATGATTACGACATCAGCCCACAGGATAACTTTTTGATAAATCTCTATCATCTGATCATCTTTATCCATCTCTGAAATCGAACATGGAAATATGCATGCATTAGCATTTTTCGAGTAGTACCCCTCACAATGTTTGAAGTGCAAGTCCCTAAGCTTTATCACCTTAGTTTCGGCACCAAATTCATGTTTCGCGTAATTTAACGCATCTTCTGATGTACTTTTCCGCGGGGCAATCTTATCATTTGAGTTAGTAGTCGATATTCCTAGTATTCTTGGGTTCTTTTTGGTATCCCTAGAAAGTTGAAGCCTACTATCCTTATCCATATGGTTCAAATATTCTCTTACCGAATTTTGTAAGTCAGAATATTCTTTGTGTGGCTGTGTAACCCTTTTGCCAACATTAGTGGGAATGGAGTTTACATAGAGCTTATCTTCAATTACCTTAGTCTCAAAAGAGTCAACACTGTCTCCTCCCTCGTGCGGAGCCTTGCCATTAATGATAGAATATTTCCAACCATGCCAAGGACAGGTTACAACTTTCTTTTTCTCATCTAATATACCCTTACTTAGCGGCCCCCCTTGATGTTGGCATTTGTTTGATACACAGTAGTATTTGCCATCCACATTGAATACTGCGATTTGGATTTTTTTACCTCCTTTATCATTGCTTACTATAAATTGCCTTGATTTAACAGCTGATAGCTCCTCAATTGTACAGAGATAACGAAAAGTAGAGGATTTGTTATTATTATCATCATCTTTATAGTTGTCTATTCTCTTCACGCCCATTCTTACTTNTCTTCTCCTATTCCATAATAGTTTTTATCATAAAATCCGTCGGAATATAATAAGTATCGCAATGAATAACTTCAAAGATAAAAAAGAAACTCACTTCTAGTTGAGAATTTTTCTTTAAACCTTCCATACATTGCATTTATGGTAAATTCTGTATTCTTAGACTGTACTCAGTTTAGTATATATTTTATAACTTCACTATAGGAAATGCAGTAGATTATGCTCATAATAGAGAATGAAACAGGACAATTGTATATTATCATATCTCATCACAGTCAGTAGCAGAAATAGTAAATTTTTCGTAATTTCTCTTGCGTTCTAACTTCATTCCAAATGATCGTACTCGATTTGTAGTCTCAAGTGAAAAATCATGTACTTTGCCTCATAACAAAATAGTTTTTTGCATCTATAACACAATCTACTTCAAACTTTATTCTTAGTCTTAAATTGCTGGCTTAACCATCGCCACCCAACTTCGTATATCTTCACTCCAAATTAGAATTACAGCCCCTATTCATTAAATGACACTCGAATCTATATTATAATTATAAACCCGAAAACAATTAGCAATTATAAATAAATTTAATGAGATAGTAGTCTAATGCTATTAAACTTAGTACATTACTAGCAGTATCGATCTTTCTATACACAGAGACGCCTGCTGGCAAAGAGGCTATTATGAGCCAGCTTCGTGTTTGGCCGTTCCCCTTTGCCACAATAATGGTCTTCGGTGAACGAAGCTGAAACCCGGATCATCATTTTGCAGGCGTCTATAATAGAATAGTCTTTAAACCTAAAAATAGTATCATCCAATTTTTCTTACGCCAATATTCATGACCTTCTTCGCTGTTAAGACCCATTTTCTAATTATGTTCTAGTGTAATATTCTAGTTGTACATATTAACGGCAAGGTTTTTGAAATGAATACTGTCTTTATATAGCATATTCGATTAGTAATGTTGAACATGCACTTGTGCGCGTTCATGTCTTTAGGTGCAGTAGACGAGTATGTGCTACCATCCTAATGCCTTTGTAGATCGTAGGGCGGCATCTGCTAACGCTTGTTTTGGATCCTTGTTTTCAAATTGAACTTCATAGATTGCTTGCCGAATATTATATGCAATTTGAGGATATTCAGGAATTGATGGCCGTGTTCCTGCAGACGGGATCATGGAGACTAACTGTTTATAATATGGATATGACGAGGCAATTGAATATAATAAATCGCTTGTTCCCATAGATATTTGAGTCGGAAGATAGCCTCCTTGGAGAAGAAAAGGATTAAGTAGCTTTGGTGTTAGCATTAATTGAAGTCTTAGGAATGCTTAATGCCCAACCTCCCATTAACGTTGAAGTTTGATTATTTTTTATATGGAACTGGTAGCGCTGGGATAAAACCAATCTTGTCTTCAAATTCTTTTTCAGACTGCCTTTGAAGAAAGCTTACTGGTAGCCATGAGCCTTC
>C688J18823_10001347_pt1 | contig 15089 bp, 14 predicted proteins | sample HopSoiMetagenom1_FD_18823 | JGI IMG/M metagenome (IMG submission 18823)
TGCGGAGCCGAACCGACGCGCGATATTGAGCTTACTGGTTTCGTCACAACAGTCGGTGGGAGAGATCGAGCGTCAACTTCGTATGCCGCAGCCGACGGTGTCAAAGCACCTGCGCGTCCTGCGCGAGGCTGGTTTCGTGCAGTCCACCGTGGATGCACAGCGCCGGCTCTACCGGCTGAGACCTGAACCACTTCAGGAAATCGATGCCTGGCTGGGTCAGTTCCGTCGGTTCTGGTCAGCTCATATAGACGCTCTCGAGCGCCACCTCGACCGCATGAATGAAGGTGAATCAACGGTAACGAAAAAAAAGACACGGAGAAGAAGATGAGCGATCGCGAGCACTACACGCCTGGTCCGGCCAGGGGGGCACAGATACGAAAAGACCGGGTACAAACGGAGAAAGACAAGTGGACTCTCATTCTCGTCCGCGACCTGCGACATTCGCCGGAAAAAGTCTGGCAGGCGCTTACCGAACCGTCGCATCTGCGCGAGTGGGCGCCCTTTGATGTCGATGGGAATCTGGGTACGGCTGGAACAGTGAAGCTCACTTGGGTAGGAGCGCCGACGCCGGTGGAAACAAGAGTGACGCGAGCCGACGCTCCCAAGGTGCTTGAGTATGACGATACGCGTTGGGAACTCGAGGCGCTTGGCAGCGGCGGCACGCGCCTGACGCTGTGGCACAACATCGATCGCCGATTCATCTCAATGGGTGCTGCCGGGTGGCACATTGCTTTGGATGTTCTGGATCGTTTTCTCGGCGGAACTCCCATCGGCCGTATCGCTGGTGGCGAGGCGATGAAGTTTCCCGGCTGGCAGCGATTGAACGCCGAGTACGCAAAGCAGTTCGGCGCTGAAACTCCACAATGGCCATCTCAGGCGACTCAAAATTCATGAATTGCAATGCATCAATGACGCGCGAGGAAGCGATCATGAATACTGCACTTTCGACAACGCACTTAGAATCAATGCAACGCAAGGAGAGGATCATGAACCCAAGCATCCAACGCTCGATTTTTCGCTGGATTCACATCGTCCTTGCCATTCCGATCATCGGCTATATCTATAGTCCGTTTGATCAAATTCCCAACTACGCTCCAGCTACTCGGTATGTCTTCCTTCCTATAATGGTCTTTTCGGGACTTTGGATGTGGAAAGGCCATGTCCTTCGACGACTGATCTCGAAAAGACCGGAGTAGTCATATTGCGTGCGCTGTCGCGGCGGGAACTCCGACCACGCTGCTACCGAGCATGAAGGCGCAGCGCCGGGCGCAGCCTTTGGCTTCTTTCCGCTGTTTGGCCCAAAACTTAATCCTGTAGCGGGAAGATGTGCGGAACAATGTTCATAGAAGGGCCCGTGTCCCCGGTTGGTTACTTCGAGCGCACAGCGAGTGGCATTGAATCATGCCCGCACGAGCACCGGCAACGGGCGGCGGCTGCGGACCCTCCACAGCCAATAGAACATCGCGCCAAACAACAGCAGGATCGGAAGCGCGCGCATTGGCACTGTCGTGAATGGCGCGGGAAGGATTTTTGCCACGCGCGCGCGGATCGAGAAGAATGATCCCGCCGCGATGAACAGCGCGAAGCACATTCGCCACAAATGGCGCGCCAGGCGTGGCCCGCCGCGAGGCATGCCAGCCAGCATGATGCGCACATCGCCAATTGCCGCCAGGATCATGACCCCGGCAATGAAGAAGTGCATCGGGAATGGCACGCCGTTCAGCACACCGCGAGGGCTGTTGAAGGCCTTCACGCCTCCCAGAATATCGATGACTGCGAGGCCGACCGCGACCATCAGCATGGCAACGTTGATCCGCCGGGTCCATGGGGACACAGCGCGGACGGTCATCAGCGCCGTGAGGACAAAGTAAACCGTCATCAAGCCGCCAAACACATTCCCATCGGTAGGACTCTTGCGAAACCCCAGCAGCGCGGCGGTGGCGCCCAGGACGAGCATGGCGTAAACGAACAGCAGGCCGCTGCGGCGGTGGATGTTTCCGCCCTTTTTCGCCAACAAAGCTATGGCGCCGAGAACAATCGCGAGCCCGCCTGCGGCAATGTGGATGGCCAGGAGCATGCGTCTCGACTCTTATACGGGGCTTTCCCGTTTCAGGCCCCACCGGGCGCGCGCCGACAGGATGGCGGAAAAGGTCGAGGTCACGCCGAGCCCGATGAGCGTCCAGACCCAGAAAAAGATTCGGATTCCGCTGTAGTTGGCGATCCTGCCACCGACAAGTCCCGCTCCTCTCATATGCATAATAAGGACCCCCAACCCAAAGATCGACGCGAGGAGCATGATGATGTACCCCGATCGCCGTTCGGAGAGAGCCAGCGTCCCATAGAGCCAGACGACCAGAATGAGCACCCCAAAGAGGCCTGAAACTCCTCCCGTCTCAACCCGGCGGGCGACTTCGTCCGCCCAGTGCGACAAGAATAAGAGGATCGATAGCAGAGACGTGATGGTTAATGTGACCTTATGGTTCATTGGACGGTCTCCTTATTAACAAATGACCCAGCGGCTACTTCCATGGCAAGAACCGCTACCGCGGGCGCTACTTGGGAACCCGGGCCGCCGCTGGTACTGAGTTGCTTCATCGGCTTGCGCTCCGTTTGCCCGATGCTGTCAATGGCTCGCGTTCTGTTTGCTCCGGTTCAAAGCGGAGAATGTCGCCCGGCTGGCAGGAGAGCGCCTCGCAGATCGCATCGAGCGTCGAAAAGCGGATCGCGCGCGCTTTGCCGGTCTTGAGGATCGAGAGGTTGGCCAGGGTCATCCCGACCTGGTCCGCGAGCTCGGTCAGTGTCATCCGCCGATCGTGGAGCAGGTCGTCGAGCTTGACGGCAATCGCCATCTCACACCGTTCCTACGAGGTCTTCGCGCATGAGCGTGCCTTCCGCGAACACGCGGGCCAGCACGAACGTGAGCAGGACGGCGAGCCATCCGCTGATCGAAAAGCCGGCATCGAGATGGACGGGATGCGCCGGAGTCGAAATGGCCTTGCCGATCGCGCCGATGGTGACGCTGAGAATCTGCAGCCCGAGCAGCGCCCAGGCGATCTCATGCAAACGGGACGCGTTGGCGGCGACGAATGGGTCGCCCGCGCGAACCGTCTCGACGATCGCGAGCAGCCGCTTGAGGACAACATAGTTCAGCGGGATTGCGATGAGGCCAAGCACGGCGACCGCGCGCAAGCCCATGATCACCCGCTCTGCGTCGGGCGAAGGAGAAAGTTTGAAAGCACGGCATAGGCGATCGGCAGCAAACAGCCAGTTCAGGACGATGAGGATCCGCGCGGCGGATGACGAGGCCGGCGTGGACATGATTCACCACCTTCTTATATATCGACTATCAATAAACGAATTATCGAATATCGTCAAGTACGATATTGAAAGTCGATAAATAACCAGATCTCCCGATGGGCTGCCCTCCAGCAAGTGCAATGGCCTCTCCTTCAAGCGCGATGAAAGAGCTGCAATGAGCAGTCAGCTAAACGTGGCCAGCGGCAACCTCGGCGAGCAACTCGATGATTCGGTCGCGATTCTCGCTCAACGATTGCCACACTGATGCGCACCACCGGTGTATGGCTTCGTCTCGCTCCGGGCCCGGGGACGCATTCATGACGTTCAACACAGTGACCCTTCCTCGATCTTTAGGAAGACGGAATGTCGGCCACCGTCGCCGCCGTTTTGCCGTCTGCATGTGAGTTCGCTGCACCTGTGTTCCCGAATAGTGCTTCTCCACATGCAGATAGAGTCCAATCAGAGCAAAGGTGAGCGCGATGGGTTTGGTCTGTTCGTCGGCGTGCTGTGCCGTCCAGGCATCAACGACATGTTGATGGATGAACAAGCCTCCGCGATGAGACAGCGTGTAGGCGCACAGCTCGTTGTATTGCTCTTGTTCGGTCATGAAGAACGGAGACAGAAAAAAGGGAACTGCTCAATTGGGCAAATTGTTCAGGACAGCTTAACGGGAAATCGCGCCCTGCAAGAGAGTGTTCGAATTTCGTCGCCGCTGCCGCCCCCTAGAGGCGGCGCATGCTACGCTGAGCGAGCTAAGTTAAGTGCGAGAGTTGGAGCCATACATGAAAAAGTCGGTGCCAGTGGAATCCGCCTCTGCATTGATCGATGCAAAGATCAAGGAACTTGGGGGCTGGCGCGGCAAGACGTTCGCGAAAGCGCGCGCAATCATACACGACGCAGACCCTGAGATCGTAGAAGAGTGGAAGTGGGTGAAAGCAACGAATCCCGGAACACCCGTCTTTTCCCATGCCGGCATCGTGTGCACGGGCGAGACGTACAAGAATGTCGTCAAGATGACATTTGCCAAAGGAGCTGCGTTGAAGGACCCTTCGGGACTATTCAATTCCAGCCTCGACGGGAATGTCAGGCGTGCCATCGACATCCATGAAGGGGACAAGATCGATGAGATGGCGTTGAAGGATCTCATTCGCGCTGCAGTGGCGCTCAATCTCAAGGGCGAAAGCAATCCGAAGCCCCGGCGGAAGCCCCCGATAGCGAGCAGCAAGCGGGCCAAGTAGCTTCATCTCATCGCAGCTAGTAGAGGTGTTCCCCCGAACCAGACAAGTCCTGCGACATCTGCTCCGATCAGCTACAGTCCAGACTGTTTGTTGGCTTATTGGTTGCGTTCCGTTAGGGTAGAAGGTCTTATTCTCACCCATGTTGCTAGGAATAGATGTCGGAACTGGCGGAACGCGGGCACTCCTGATTGACGAAGCGGGCCGTGTCCTGGCATCGCGAACGGCAGACCATCAGCCCTTCACTTCTCCGCATACTGGTTGGGCCGAACAGGATCCGCCCGATTGGTGGCGCGCTTGCCGGGAATCTGTTCGGCAAGTTCTATCTCACGTGCCGGCTTCCAATTCCAACATTGCTGCCGTTGGATTCTCTGGACAGATGCATGGCGCGGTGTTGCTGGATGGCGACGGCAAGCCGCTGCGCCCAGCATTGATCTGGTGCGATCAGCGTACTGCCGAAGAGGCGCGCGAACTTACCGATCGCGTCGGGGAACAGCGACTTATCGCCTGGACTTGCAATCCTGCTCTCACCAACTTCACGCTCACCAAACTTCTTTGGGTGCGCAAACACGAACCTCATCTATTTCAGAGATTTCGCATGCTGCAACTCCCGAAGGATTACGTGCGCTTCCGGCTCACTGGCGAATACGCAATGGATATGGCGGATGCCTCGGGCACTTTGCTGCTCGATGTGGCCAATCGTCGCTGGTCAAGTGAGATGACGAACGCGGCCGACATTCCCGTTGGGGTACTTCCTAAACTGTTTGAATCTTGCGAGGTCTGCGGCAAAGTCTCGAAGGAGGGAGCCGAGGCTACTGGACTCAAAATCGGGACGCCGGTAGTCGTGGGAGCGGGAGATCAGGCGGCGGGAGCTGTGGGTCTAGGAGTAGTCACGCCGGGCGCAGTGCATGCAACGATTGGGACCTCGGGAGTAGTCTTTGCATCCACCGATCGTCCAGCGCTGGATCCGCGTGGGCGCTTGCACACCTTTTGCCATGCCGTTCCCAATCGCTGGCATGTGATGGGGGTGACGCAGGCCGCCGGTCTCTCGCTGCGCTGGTTCCGCGATCAATTCGGCGTCGTCAATCAAGGCGACGGCGATCCCTATGACTCGATAACCCAGGAGGCTGCATCGGCTCCGCCCGGATCCGACGGCGTGATGTGGGCGCCATATCTGATGGGAGAGCGCACTCCGCATCTTGATCCTGAAGCTCGCGGCGCACTTGTCGGGCTGGCAGCCAACCATCGACGCGCTCACGTCATTCGCGCAATATTGGAAGGAGTCGCGTTCAGCTTGCGCGATACTCTCTCGATATTTGAGGAGATGGACGTCCCGGTAAAGGCCATTCGGTTGGGCGGCGGGGGCGCGCGTTCATCTTTATGGCGACAGATTCAGGCGGATGTATACAAACATGCCGTTGAGATCGTGGAGGCGGAAGAGGGCGCTGCTTATGGAGCTGCCCTGCTCGCGGGCGTAGGCGCAGGCGTCTGGAAGAGCGTTGACGAGGCATGCCGTCAGACGGTGCGTGTCAGCAGCATCATTGAACCCAATCGGGAATCCTCCGGGGTTATGCAACGACAATACCGCATGTATCGCCGGCTCTATCCGGCGCTGCGCGCGATTCGCGAAAGCTCAGCAGTGTCTCAGGGCGAATAAAGAACGGGAGGCTCTATGTCGAGTAGTTCTTACGATCCTAAGCCGGAGCACAAATTTTCTTTTGGACTATGGACAGTAGGGAACCGCGGCCGCGATCCCTTCGGAGAAGCTGTTCGGCCTGCCATTCCGCCGAATGACATCGTCGCGCTTCTCGCCGAAGTGGGCGCCTGGGGCGTGAACCTGCACGACAACGATCTGGTTCCCATTGACGCCAGTCCAGCGGAACGCGACCGCATCGTTCGCGAATTCAAGTCAGCCTGCGAGAGACACCGGGTCGTTGTACCCATGGCGACCGTCAACCTCTTCTACGATCCGGCCTTTCGCGATGGCGCTTTTACCGCGAACGATCGCGAAGTGCGAGCGTATGCAGTGCAGAAGACGATGCGAGCCATGGACATCGGCGCAGAACTCGGGGCGAAGATCTTCGTGTTATGGGGAGGGAGGGAAGGCACTGAGACTGACGCCTGCCGCCGACCGGATCAGGCATTGAAGAACCTGCGAGAGTCCATTAATTACCTGTGCGAGTACAGTATCGACAAGAAGTACGGATACAAATTCGCGCTGGAAGCCAAACCCAACGAGCCGCGCGGCGACATTTACATGCCGACAACCGCAGCCTACCTGGGATTCATTCCGACGCTCGATCACCCAGAGCTCGTCGGAGTGAATCCTGAAGTGGCACACGAACATATGGCAGGCCTCAACTTCCTGCACGCGGTTGCACAAGCCTGGGAAGCCGGAAAGTTGTTCCACATCGATCTAAATGATCAGTACCCCGGGCGATACGACCAGGATCTGCGCTTCGCCTCGGCGACGCCAAAGGCCATGTTCTGGCTGGTGAAGTTTCTCGAGGAGGTTGGCTACGATGGCCCACGCCACTTTGATGCGCACGCCTACCGTACTGAAGACGTAAACGGCGTAAAGGACTTCGCTCGCGGATGCATGCGGAGCTATCTCATTCTGAAAGACAAAGCGAAACAGTGGAAGGCAAATGCTGAAATACAAGGCCTACTATCGGAAGCCAATGGCGACGCGGTTGGTCACGTCGGAAAGTATTCCAGCCAGGACGCGAAGCGGTTGCTGAGCAAGTCCTTCGACCGCGCGGCACTCTGTCGCAAGGGTCTGATGTATGAGCGGCTCGACCAGCTGACGATGGAGGTCTTACTGGGGGTACGCTGAAAGACAGTTGCCGGTCACGCTGGAAGACACCTTCCGCAACTGTCCTGCCTCTACGTGGCTGAAATCCAGGTTTAGCCCTTGGACTTCTTCGGCTTTTTCTTTTCGCGCTTCGGTGCGTTCTTGTTTCCCATGAGAAGAATGATTGCACAATCCGATTGTTAATGCGATAGGCTCGGACTCCAAACTGCCACTACGCGAATGAAGGCGGTCGGTTCGGCTGTTGTGTCGTGAACGCTCGAAGCTGCAAAGGAATCGAGAGTTGCTGCCCAGCGATGAGCACCTTGCGCGCATAGCCAGCAGACTGGATTTGGGCCATAATGGAGGGCCTTCCAACCGCACCACGATTATCAGGAGATCTACGGCAGTGGAATCGACGACCTCGCAGACTGTGCGGATTGCGCACGTACTCTCGCTGGGCGTCGCCGACCGACAGTCCGGGGCACCTGATGAACAGCAAAGGCTTATGCACCAGCTGTTCGAGGCGGTGCGAAGCGCGCCCAAGTTTAAGCGTTGTCAAAGTGGCAAAGATGTCGTCTTGCTCGCGTCCAAACGTGACCTCGCCGTGGTGTTTTTCGATTCTCCTGAGAGCGCCGCTTGCTGTGCGCTCGAGTTGGTCTCACCTTTAGCGCGAGTGCCGGCAGCAAAAATCCGCCTGGGCCTCCACACTGGTCCCGTTAATTGCGACTCAGCTGCCGATCCGCCCCACGTTTCCGGTAATAGCCTTGAAGTAGCGCGACGAGTGATGGAGTGTGGCTCCTCTGGACACATTCTGCTTTCGAATGCTGCTGCCGACCTTTTGAAGCAATTCGGCCGGTGGAACGAGATGCTGCAGCATGTTGGGGACTTGCAGTTCTCGAAGGAAATCCAGCTGCGGGTCTTCAACCTCTGTAAGGGCGGGCTCGGTAATCACGCTATTCCAGAGTGTTTTTTGTATGCAGAGCCCGAGATAACGGACCCGTTGTTAGGCCGCAACGTTAACCACTACTTGGTCGTGGAACAACTTGGTATTGGTGGCATGGGCGTGGTCTATAAGGCGAAAGATGTGCGCCTCGATCGCCACGTGGCCATTAAGTTTCTTCCCCGCGAGATGTCACGCAACAAATCGCACGTGGAGCGGTTCCAGCGTGAAGCTCGCTCCGCCTCTTCGCTCAACCACGCCAACATTTGCACTATCCACGATGTTGGCGAATGGAACGGATGGCATTTCATCGTCATGGAGCTTCTGGAGGGCTGGACCCTTAAGGAACTCATCAGCCGTGAGCCACTGCCGGTTGAGCAAGTATTGCAGTATGGCGCGGAGATCGCCCAGGCGCTGGAGGCGGCACACGTTCGCGGTATCGTTCATCGTGATGTGAAACCCGCGAATATTTTTGTGAATGCGCAGGGGCAGGTCAAAGTTCTTGACTTCGGACTCGCAAAGCTTGAGCGGCGCCACCGTGTTGCGGAGGCAGCGGGAGTTGGGATGGCCGGGTCGAGTGGAACGGCAACCGTGACCGCAGAGGAGAGTGCAACCAGTTCCGGTGAATTTGTCGGCACTGTTGCTTATATGTCTCCCGAGCAGGCGCGCGGTGAAGAGCTAGACGCCCGATCTGATCTCTTCTCCTTTGGTGTTGTTCTCTATCAAATGGCAACTGGATCGTCGCCGTTTCGTGGAGACACCTCAGCCGTGATCTTCGATGGGATTCTGAACCGGGCCCCCGTTCCAGCGACGAAAGTGAATCCGCAGGTGCCGCGCGAATTGGAGCGGATTATTGATCGAGCTTTGCAAAAAGAGCGCGAGCTTCGCTACGCCACCGCCGCTGACATCTGCACTGACCTGCAAAGACTCTCGGCGCAACTGAAGAACAGCTCAAGTCGGCCCGCCGTAACCACCACCGAAACCGTAGTGGGAGAGGTTGCGCTTCTCTATAAGCGAAACGCACAGCCTGATGAGCAACTCCTGCGACTTCTTGAAGACGAGTTGGTGCGCAATGGCTATCGCGTGTTTATCGATCGTCACCTGCTGGTGGGCATGGAGTGGGCACGCGAAATTGAGAGACGCATTTGCAAAGCCGACGCTGTGATTCCTCTGCTTTCCGAGTCCTCCATCACAAGCGAGATGCTCGCCTATGAAATACAGATTGCCCACGAGGCTGCCCAGAAGCAGAATGGAAAGCCACGCATCCTACCCATTCGCGTGAATTTTTCCGATCCGTTGCCCGATACGATGTCGGCGACGGTCGATCCTCTTCAATATGCAGAATGGAAAAGCGCGGCGGATAATCCTGCGCTGATTATGGCAGTGCTCGACTCTCTGCGAAATCCGCAACAGGATCGAACCAGCCTCAAATTGGAATCNGTGGGCGGCGCCGTACCGCTGGATTCAGCTTTTTACATCGTGCGTCCTACCGACGACGATTTTCTTTCAGCCATTGCCCGCGAGGANAGCGTAGTTCTCATCAAAGGCGCTCGCCAGATGGGCAAGACTTCGCTTCTGGCGCGCGGTTTGTCGGAAGCACGGAAGTCCCGCGCAAAGGTTGTGCTCACAGATTTTCAAAAGCTCAACGCTGCACACCTCGAGACGATTGAATCCTTCTTCTTGGCGCTGGCGGACAGTATTGCGGAGCAGCTTGGATTCGATGACATTGTTCCCGAGCAAGGTTGGAACCCGAGACGTGGGCCCAGCATGAACTTCGACCGCTTCGTGCGTCGCGAAATTCTCAAGCGCGTGGATACGCGCCTGGTTTGGGGCATGGATGAAGTTGACCGGCTCTTCTCGTCCCGTTTTGCCAGTGAGGTGTTTGGTCTATTTCGTTCGTGGCACAACGAACGGTCGTTGGATCCGACAGGGCCGTGGCAGAAGTTGACCATGGCGATCGCTTATGCCACTGAGGCTCATCTATTCATTACAGACATTAACCAGTCGCCTTTTAATGTCGGCACGCGGCTGTTCCTGGAGGACTTCACGCCCGCCCAGGTTAGCGAGCTTAACCGTCGTTATGGTCACCCACTTAAAAATTCCGCTGAACTCAGTGCTTTTTACGATCTGCTAGGCGGACATCCTTACCTCACGCGGCGTGGCTTGCACGAAATGGCGAGTCGTGCCACGTCGTTCGAAATGTTCGCTGAGCGAGCGGGGCGCGACGAAGGACCGTTTGGAGATCATCTGCGCAGACTGCTGGTGATGTTGGCTCAAGACCAGGCGATCTGCGAAGTAGTGAGAGCTTTGCTCGGCGGGCGCCACTCCGGTACACCAGAAGACTTTTATCGCCTGCGCAGCTCCGGCATCGTTCTGGGTGAGCCGGGGCATGACATGCGCGTGCGCTGCCGGCTTTACGAGATATATCTGAAACAGCACCTGTCATGAGTACCCGGGCAGCCATTTCGCAAAACAGCTTTTTTATCGCCGGAGGCACGCTCCGGCGCGACGCTGCCTGCTACGTCTCGCGCGAAGCAGACGAGCAGCTTTATTCCGCATTGCACCGCGGAGAAATCTGTTACGTGCTCACGTCCCGGCAGATGGGCAAGTCATCATTGATGGTTCGTACCGCAGCTCGCCTGCGCGAGGAAGGCTTCTCAGTTCCCGTGCTCGACTTGACCGGTCTGGGACAGAACCTGACCTCCGAGCAGTGGTACAACGGCTTGCTGGAACGTGTCGGGCAGCAGCTTGAGCTCGAAGATGAGCTGGAGGAATTCTGGCACCAGCATAGCCGCCTGGGAGCGATGCAGCGCTGGATGGCAGCCGTAAGGCAGGTCGTGCTCTCACGTTGTCCCGGCAAGGTTGTGATCTTTGTCGATGAAATCGATGCCGTACGCAGCCTGCCGTTCTGCGCCGATGAATTCTTCGCCGGCATTCGCGAACTCCACAATCGGCGCAGCCACGACTCCGAGCTGAATCGCCTAACGTTCTGCCTATTGGGAGTCGCAACACCATCTGACTTAATTCGGGATACACGCACCACGCCTTTCAACGTTGGACGTCGCGTTGAACTCACTGATTTCACCGAACACGATGCCATGCCGCTGTCTGAAGGACTTTCCGCACGCCCGGAGGTTGGCCGCCGGCTGCTGAAGCGAGTGCTGCATTGGAGTGGCGGACACCCGTATTTAACCCAGCGGCTTTGCCTTACCCTCACGGAGGAGCGTGCCAGTAACTCGGGGGCAGTCGATAGGGTATGTGAAGGATTATTTCTGACCCAGAACGCGCGCCAGCATGACGACAATTTGCAGTTCGTGCGCGAACGCATGTTGCGCAGCGAAGTGGACACTGCGAGCCTGCTGACCCTTTACGCGAAGATCTGGAGTGGCAAGCGCGTGCGCGACGACGAAACCGATCCCCTCATCGCGGTGTTGCGGCTCTCCGGAATCACTCGTTCCCATGCTGGGATACTCGAAGTGCGAAACCGTGTGTACCGGCACACCTTTGATCGTGAATGGGTCAATGCAAATTTGCCCGGCGCCGAACTCAGGCGGCAGCATGCGGCATACGCGCGCGGGTTGAAGCTGGCAAGCGCAGTTGCGCTTCCATTGATTATCGTGGTCGCAATCTACGCCTACATGACCGTGTACCGCCTCCGGACGACGATCGAGCCTTTTCAAGCCAAAGCCCCCGAGCCGCCAGTCTTCTGGGCGTCCTTTACGCCACCTAGCTCAGTGAATGCCGACACTGGTGCCTTGGTCATCAAGAGCGGTGAGGCGAATGCCGTTGTCTACATCAATGATCGCGAGTACGGGCGTACGAACCAGGCTGGAATGCTGCGCGTGCAGGTGCTGCAACCGGGCAATTACAACATCAGAGTGGAAAAACCGCAGTTCCAAAGCGTCGTCCAGCCGACGCAAGTACTGGCGAACAAGGAGACACAGCTCCTCTTCAGGCTGCAGAAGCAGATTGTCCTCAGTACCATTCTTGCCATCCGGCAGGGAGTTCCTGGTGCGAGAATCCTGATTGATGGTGCGGAGATTGGCATGGTACAGCCGGATGGCAGCTTCTCCGCTGATGTGCGACCCGGATCACATAGTTTGACATTGGCGAAGGATGGATATCTTTCTCGCCAAGTCGCTCAAGACTTCTCGATGGGGAAACAAGTGGTGCTGGATGGCCAACTGCGTCCCGACGTCGAGCTGCAGAACTGGCTCGCACTGGCGAACAACCATGAAGCCTCCGCGTACGACGCTTTTCTCCGGGCTTATCCCAATGGACGCTTTGCCGACCAAGCGCGCACGCGAGCGGAGGAACTGGAATGGAACAGTCTCCGCACTACAAGGGACTTGGTAGCCTTGGATCGCTTCTTAAACAAATATCCGCAAGGGCATTACGAATCCGCCGCTCGGGGTCTAGCGTCGAGACTGCAGCAGGAAGAAATCGATTGGAGAACAGCCCAAAGTGGGAGGGACATAGGCGCACTCCAAGGGTTTCTGCGTACTTACCCGCAAAGTCCATATGTGGACGAGGCGCGGGCTGAAGTTCGCAAACTGCAACAAAACCTGCAAACCTCCAAATCACCCTCCAATGAAGAAGAGGCGGTCCGTTCAACGCTGCTGCGCTTCGCGCACGCATTTGACACCAAAGATGTAGACGAACTTTCTGCAGTATGGCCAGGGTTGCGCAAGCAGGAGCTCAATAAAATTAAGACCTCCTTCCGCGACGCCGATTCCATTCGCATGGATCTGAAACCTGCTGGAGAGCCGCGAATTGACGGGCAGCACGCCTCTGTGACATGCTTGCGCTCCCTTCAGTACATCTTTAAAGGCGGCATTCGGAAGTCCGAAGAGAGTACCGTTACAATTCAATTAGGTAAACAGCCAGGATTGTGGATCATCGAGTCGGTGCAGTAAAGACAGCACGAGGGGCTTGCGTGAGAACCACGGTTCAGGTGGTGATCTGTCTCTTCGCGGCGTTCTGCACTCGTGCGGTTCTTAACGCGCAGGTATGCCCGTCAGGCTCGGCTTCTACCCGGCTGATATGTGCTATCCCGCAGTTGTATGGCGCAGCCGGCTTGACGCTGCCCAACCCGAACCATCAGGCTCACTTTCTTGCCAGCTTCCAACAGAGCTTTACGCCGCTGAACTCCGCCGTAAGTCAGCAGCTTTCAATTCTCCCGCTCGCCTCTCCTGCTTCGGCAATTACATTCACTTTCGACAAGAGCCTCGGAGTGTTCACACGTTCGACGGAAAGTTATGGACCAATTTTCGGAGAACGAGCTGAAACTATTGGACGTCACCGCATTTACTTCGGTGGAAACTACCAATTCTTTGCGTTCAATACTCTCGATGGAATCGACCTGAAACATCTGCCTGCTACCTTTAAACACGTAGAGTTCCAGATCAACGGCCAATTCCCGAGCTTCGAGCAGGACTACATCACAACCAGCAACCGAGTCGACCTGAAGTTGCACCAAGTGACGCTTTTCGGCACGTTCGGCATAACCAACAAAGTTGACGTTTCCGTCGCAGTTCCCATCTTAAATGTCCGCATGGGTGTGACTTCGACCGCCCATATTGTCCGAATTCCTGCCTGTGAACTCGCCGGCAACTGTAACGATCGCTCCTCGTTCGGTGGCGAATATCATTTCTTCGACGCCAATAGCCCTATTGCCAGCACGGATCAGACGTTCTTCAAAGGCCAGCACGCGGCAGGAATCGGGGACGTAGTCTTTCGCGTGAAGAGCACTTTGATCACGCGCGAACGCTTGGCAATCGCGGGCGGAGTAGACGTGCGGCTTCCCACCGGCGATGAGTTGAATTTTCTAGGTTCGGGAGCTGCAGGCGTGAAGCCATTTCTCGCTGCTTCCTACCGCGCCCGTATCTCCCCTCACGTCAACGTTGGCTACGAGTGGAACGGGAGCTCGATTGTTGCGGGAGACATTTCTACCGGGCAAGGCGCGCGTTTACCGAATCAGCTGTTCTATTCCGGCGGAATCGATGTGCGAGTAAAACCTCGATTGACATTGGCGGCAGACTTGTTAGGTCAGCGTGTGCTCGGAGGCGAACGCTTGCAGCAGATTCCTTTCACCGATGTGCTGGGCAGCGTGCACAATGACATTCCAGATATTCAGGCGTCCAAAGGCTCATTCCTGATGAATAACCTCTCGCTCGGCGCAAAATATGGGGTGTTCCGCAGTCTGCTTTTAACTGGCAACATTTTCTTGGGCCTTGACGATGGTGGCCTTCGTGCCAAAGTCGTTCCACTCGTTGGACTTTCCTACACGTTTTAGTTGTTTCAGTCCTTGCTCATCCTGAGCAGATCAGAACCTCTCATCTGAAATCTCTGAGTACCGAATATCGGCCTCGATCATCATCAGAGTGGCTCGCTCGAAGCGTAGATCCTGCTACCGTTACATCCGCAGCGTCCGCTGCCGCATCTGTTTGGCCATACCCAGTTTCAGGACGTTGGAGAGTGTCTCGTAACTAGCGAGGTGCTTTCCATAGAATTCATGGTCGACGAGATCCAGCAGACGCGTCATCCACAACGTTGTCTGCCATAATCCTGCTACCCCCATGAACGTAAATTTCCCCCCTCTTCCCCGCGGATCAATTGCAATTCGGATGGCCAGGCTCGCGTTTTCGCTTCTGGTGTACTCCTCTGTCGCAGCGTCAGCCCAGAGCACCACGCACCTAGACTTTTCCTATGCTGACAGGACGGCGCTGCTCAATGCCGCATGGAGCTACACGGCCACGACTGCCTCTGGAGGAGCACGCGACACCGAGCAGTCAGGCACACTCGCAGTGTCGTACGACCAAGC
>C688J18823_10001348_pt1 | contig 15087 bp, 10 predicted proteins | sample HopSoiMetagenom1_FD_18823 | JGI IMG/M metagenome (IMG submission 18823)
AGCCCGCCCGTCGCATCGAGCTTGGTGGCATGGCCGCGGATGATGGTGATGCGGTGCTCGTCGTAGAAGCCGGGCGGCCGAAGCGGGATCCACTCCTCGGGCGCGTTGCCGGCGAGATAGTCCTTGGAGAGATTGGGCCGGTCGTAGGGGGAGCCCTCGTCGTCATCGACAACGATGACCTCGCCCTCGAAGGCGCAGCGTCGCAGCATCTCGGCTGCCGCCGTTCCGGCGGCGCCCGCTCCGACGATTATGACTTTGCTCAACGAGGATCGTGAGGGCCGTTCGGGATAGGAGGGCGCCAGCGCGTCCCGCTCGACCTTCTCGCGCACGATAACGGTGCCGCCGCGACGCTCGACTCGCCAGCAGGCGACGGGGTTGAGCGCTGGAGCGCGCAGCGCTTCGCCGTTGCGGAGGCTGAAGCAGGCGTGGTGCCACGGACAGCGCACTGTGTCACCGACGAGCACACCCTCCGCGAGCGGCCCGCCATAGTGAGTGCAGCTCGCTCCGATAGCGAAGAATTCGTTGTCCACGCGGGCGAGTAGCACCTGCTCACCATTCGCGTGCCCGAGCAGCTTGTCTCCGTTCGCCAGCGAGCTCGCGTCGACGCCGACTGCCAGGTCGGGCCCGGCGAGCTGTCCTTTGTCCTCTCCAGTTGTCCCCGCCATTTCGTCGATCCCCCGAAGAATCGTCGGTCAGTTGGCGTGAATTACCAGTCGAACCATAGCTTGTCTCCACAATGGAACGACGCGCCAATTCGGTGACCCACCACAATGTCGCCCACTATGAATACCGAGGATCCCCTTCGCTATCCCACCGGACGCTTTCAGCGTCCGAAGCGTCCGCTCGAAACCGCGGAGCGCCGCCAGATGATCGACGCAATTGCACGAACGCCCAATGAACTGCAGACGGCGGTTCGCGGATTGTCGGAAACGCAGCTCGATACGCCATACCGGCCGGACGGCTGGACGGTGCGGCAGGTCGTGCATCATGTCCCCGACAGCCACATGAATGCCTACGTCCGCTTCAAGCTTGCGCTCACCGAGGAGATGCCGACGATCAAGCCCTACGATGAAGCGGAGTGGGCCAAGCTGAGCGACGTGCGCGATACGCCTGTCGAGACGTCGCTCACGCTGCTGTCAGCGATGCACGACCGCTGGGTGCGCCTGCTCCGCGCGATGGCGCCGAGCGACTTCGGGCGCACGCTCAATCATCCCGATTGGGAGGCGCCGCTCTCGCTCGACATGGTGCTGGCGCTATATGCCTGGCATGGCCCGCACCATACTGCACACATCACCAACCTGCGGCAACGGATGGGATGGTAGCGCGCCGGCCACTGCCGGCGCGGACTCGATGGGTTAGGGCTCGATCTCGTCGAGGCTCGCGACACTCGCGGGACGGTCGACGAGCAGGTCGAACTTGACGACGATGCGATTCTCGGTGCGAAGCACGCCGAAGAGCGCCGTCGGCGGCGAGATGCCGTAATCCGTCATCAGGATCGGGAGCGCGCCCTTGGCGCGGACGCTGCCGTCGGCCTGCTCCTCGAGCTCCACGGGCATGCGCACGACGCGCTCGCGACCAGCAATGCGAAGCGTGCCCTGCATAACGAGCGTCGGACGCGCGCCACTGGCGGCCGACACGACCTCGAAGCGGCCGACGATCTGTCGGCACTCCGGCGCGTCGTCGACGTGAAGCGCCTTGTACATGATGTGATCCATCTGACTGCGGCCGCAGGTGAGCGCGTGGGTGGGAACGCGGACCTGCACGCGGCGAATGCGGTCGGCAGTCGACGCGGCGGAGTGGGTCGCGTCGTCGATGTCGACGGAAGCGTCGAGCGACGTCGCTTCACACCGCCAGTCACGCACGTTGGAGCTGCCCTCCAGCCAGAGACGGCTGTCGGGGCGAACCGCGAGTCGCATCGGCATTACGACGTTGTGAACGCGAGTGATCGATTGCGCGGGCGCAACGGAGCCGATGCTGGTGAGAATTACGAGGCTCGTGAGGACGATACGCTTCATGCTACCTTCTCGGGCTCGGGCGTCATGATCCATCTCCCTGCGGGCGCCTTTGCCCTGCTCGTCTGAGTGTCGGTTCGCCGCGGTACTCTTTACAGCTTTTAAGAAAGGCAATGCGAGTGCCGCGACCGGCGACGCGCATCGTGACTCAAATGTTGGACGATTTGTCGGCGGTGAAGTATCCGCGCTGTCACCTGCTGGTGGTGATGTTCGTCACAAGATCAGCGCATCGAACACGCGGACGTTTACGCGCGCGGACAAAACGCGCTTTAACGTTCGATCTCATCAGGCGTCCTCCATGAGCGCGCCGATGACCGTCCCGCCCGACGCGCGACGATTCAGGAGGCGAGGACGGTGTTGTTCTCACTCAGGAGGATGCGTATGCGAAGAGTCTCGTCCGCGTTGATGGCCATCGGACTCGTTATGCTCGCGTCAACAGCGCGGGCGCAGGCCGCGACCCAGGCCGGCTTGCCTGCGGCGAAGCCACTCACCGAGCATCAACGGGATTCGATCCGCGACCACCGGGAGCTGCGACAGGACCGCCGCGACACACGCCATGACCGGCGCGACCTCGCACAGGACAGGAAGGATATCCGTCACGACGCGCGCGACGTCGCGCGGGACAAGCGAGAGCTGCGGCAGGCTCGGCGCGCGGGCGATACGTCGCAGGTGCGAGCCGAGCGGCGCGATCTGCGCGAGGATCGCCGCGATGTGAGACACGACGCCGGCGACCTGCACCATGACCGCAAGGATCTGCGCGAGGATCGCCGCGACCGCCGACAGGACCGGCGCGACATTCGACGCGACCGGAAATCCAAGTGAGTGACTAGTGACTGGTGACTGGTGACTGGTGGTTGGTGGTTGGTGGTTGGTGGCCGACAGCCACCACTCACCAATCACCAATCACCCAGCGACGCCTAACGGGACGCGCCAACCTCCTCATCCTCGAGCGCGGGCTCGACGGCGCGCGGCGCGCGCGGCGCGCCGGCCGTCTTGACCCAGCAGCGCAGCACCTCGGCGACGCTCCACGCCTGGGCGATGCATCCACGAGGCGTGTACGGCTCGACGGCGTCGAAGATCTCACCGATGGTGCCGAGCCCGAAGTCGTCCAGCGCCGCGATGCAGCCGTCGAGGAAGCGCCGAGCGCCGGCGGCATCGCCTGGATGGACCTTGAGCCATGCGTCGACCCAAGGTCCAATCAGCCACGCCCAGACAGTGCCCTGATGATAGGCCGCGTCCCGCGCGCGCAGGTCGCCATAGTAGCGCGACTTGAAGTCGGGATCGTCTGGCGCGAGTGAGCGAAGACCGACCGGTGTGAGCAAATGCTTCTCGACAACGTCCAGCACGGCCTCCCACCGCGTTCGATCGAGTACGGGATGATCGAGCGAGATCGCAAAAATCTGATTGGGACGGCAGTGGCGCGCGTCGCCCTGCTCGCCGTCTATCACATCGAAGAGGTAGCCCAGCTCGTCGCTCCAGAAGCGCTTGTTGAATGACTCGCGCACGCGCTCGGCCTCGTCGGCGACACGGCTCGTGAAGCCATCGTTTTTTCGCTCTTCGCCGAGCCACGTCGCGAGGAGACGGAGCGCGTTATACCAGAGAGCGTTGATCTCGACTGCCTTGCCACGGCGCGGTGTCACGACCCAGCCGTCGACCTTGGCGTCCATCCATGTGAGCTGATAGCCCTCGGCGCCCTGCACGAGCAGGCCGTCCGCGGGGTCTACGCGGATACCGAATTTCGTCCCCTTCAGATGGTGCTCGACGATTCCCTGCAGCGTGGGCAGCGCCCTGACGAGCGTCCGACGGTCGTCGGTGAACTCGACGTACCGATGGAGCGCGTGGAAGAACCAGAGCGTCGCGTCGGCGGTGTGGTACAATCCCTCATTGCTGCCATCGGGGAACATGTTCGGGATGAGCCCATCGCGTACGTAATGCTCGAACGTGCGGAGGATGAACCCTGCCTCGCGGTGACGCCCCGTCACGAGCGTCAGCCCCTCGAGGCTGATCATCGTGTCTCGTCCCCAGTCGGTGAACCAGTGGTAGCCCGCGATGACGGAGCGGATCTCGTCGCCCGTGGCAGCAGCGCGTGTCGTGTCGACGATGCGCCCAGCCGGTGTGAAGATGAACTGATCGGCGGCGAGCACGAGCTCCGCGGCCGCTTCGTCCGCCGTCTCGGGATGCGTGGCGATCGCGGAGTCGAGCAGCCGGCGGCGCCGCTCCTCCTCATAGGCAAGGGCGTCCCCCGGCGGCACCGCCGCCATCACCTGCTCGGACTCTGCCGACGCGACGAGAGTGACCGGGGTGTCGGGTGAGAGCTCGATGTCGAAATGTCCCGGTGCCCAGAGCGTGCCGCGGAACTCGTACCCACGCGCCTCCTCCACCGGGTAGAGAAACTCGCTCGTGACGCGCTCCTCGTGCACGAACGACGCGCTCGCGCCCTCGATGCGCATGCGAAGAGGCGGAAGCTGCGGGTCGCCGGCGTCGAAGATGTAGAGGCCCGCGGACTGCGACAGCGAGTAGCGCGTGCTGATCCGCACGTTCACCGGCGATTCGTACGGTCGGAAGTGGAGTGACGGGTGAAGCTCGAGCCGCACCGGGCCGTCGCCGTTCGTTAGGCAGTAGCGCACGTAGACTGTGTTCTGCTTGTGTGGCATGAACACGCGCTTCTCGATGCGAATGCCACTCCACTCGTACTCCCAGACGGGAAGCCCGGCCTCGAGACGGAAGGCCGCGAGTCGGCGCGCGACCTCGGCGTCGAGCCGACCGGCGACGCGCTCCTCCCCGCCCAGCGCGCTCGGCTCAGCGCCGGCGACGCAGACGCGCTCGGTGAGATGGTTGAGCATCACCAACCGACCGACCGGATTGGGGAGGGCGGCGACGAGCAGCCCGTGATAACGTCGCGTGTTGACCGCGGCGACGGTGCCCGAGGCGTAGCCGCCCAAGCCGTTCGTCACGAGCCACTCGGCGTTGACGAGCGCCTCTGCGCCGTCGTCGGTGCCCCGTTGCAGCGCGAGGGGTCGCGCGATCCTATCGAGCAGTCGTCTCATAGCGGGCTTTCCATTGTGCGCGTGCCTCCTTCTCGGTGCCTGCCTGACGAGGCGCGGGCGGCGCGCCCTCGCGCGGCACCGGACGCAGCAGCACCGTTGAGTTGGCCGGCAGCCACCAGCCGCCATCATCGCTGTCGACGGACGGCGTTCCGGAGCCCCCGTACACCGGGTCTTCCGAGGACCACATCGGTCGCCAGAGCATGTTCGATGGCGGGGCCGCGAGCGGCTCCGCCAGCGGATACGCGTGGCACCGCTTGCCGAGATTGACGAGGACGATTCGGTCGAGCTCGCGCCGCTCGCCGAAGTAGCGCAACAGGAACGCGTCGTCGGAGATGACCGCGCCGTCGATGGTGCGAGCGAGCACGCCGCGGTCTCTATTGTCCGGGTCGCCGACACTCTGGCCGCGCAGCGTAGGGTCCATGCGCCGTACTCGGATGAGGTCCCGAATCATCGCAAAGCCCAGCGCATGCAACGGGTCCGCCGCTTCGGCCCAGTTGAGTTTGCACCGCGCGAACGTCGTCTCGTCGGATGGATCGGCGAGTCGGGCGGTGATCTCGGGGCTCGCAATGTGTGGAAACTGCCCGAGGAACTCGGCCCGGCCCCGGCGAACGAGCGCGGCGAGATCCGCACTTTGGTCGGCGAAGTAGAGGAACGGCGCCGATGCGAGGAATTCCTGTCCCTGAAAGAGCATCGGCGTCTGCGGCATGAGGAGCATCAGCGCCGTTACCGCCCGATACGCTGCAGGTGACGCGAGCTGGTGCGCGCGCAGGCCGAACGCTGCGTTGGCAATCTGGTCGTGATTCTGAGTGAAGATGATGAAATGCGGCGCGGCGAGATCCAGGGCCGGTTGGCCGCGACGGCCGCCCTGCCACTCGTACCACTGACCCTGATACAGAAAGCCGTACTTCGCGGCGGCGACAAATTCCTGGGGAGAACCGCGGTAGCCGCTGTAGTACGCCTCGTCGCGGCCGGTGAGCGCGACGTTCGCCGCGTGATGGAAGTCATCGTTCCACATGCCATCGAGCGCGTAACCGCCGGCGGTGGTCGGCCTAACGAGTCGCCCGTCCTGTGGCTCGTTCTCGGCGACGACGAGCGTGGCGCGGCCGTTCGCGGCTTCCCTCACCGCGCCGGCGATGTCGCCAATGATGTGGGGCGTCGATGTGTCGAAGATCTGCTGGGTGGCGTCGAGCCGCAGCCCGTCGAAGTGGAACTCCTCGACCCAGTACGCGGCGTTGCAGGTGAACAGCGCGCGCACGGGGCCGGCATCAGGGCCGTCGAAGTTCAGCGCCTCTCCCCACTCCGTGTTCCCCTTGAAGTAGTGTTCACTAAACTCCTTGAGATAGTTCCCGTCGGGGCCGAGGTGATTGTAGACGACGTCGAGCATGACGCCGATGCCGCGCGCGTGCGCTTCGTCGACGAACGAGCGGAGATCGTCGGGCATGCCGTAGTGATGATAGGGCGCGAAGAGGCCGACGCCGTCGTAGCCCCATCCGAAGCGGCCAGGAAACTCGGCGACCGGCATCATCTCGATGATGCTGACGCCGAGCTCCGCGAGATGATCGAGATGCGTGCTCGCGGCGGCGTACGTGCCCTCCGGCGTGAACGTGCCCACATGGAGCTCGTAGATCACCGCGCCGGAGAGCTCCGGTCCGCGCCAGCCGCCGTCGCGCCATGTATAGCGCGACGCGTCGATGATCTGCGACGCTCCGTGCGGCCCGGTTGGCTGGCACCGCGAGACGGGGTCGGGGAATTCACCGCGCCCCTCGATCCGAAACTTGTAGAGCGTACCGTGGCCCGCGTTCGCGATCACGCCGGAGAAGTAGCCGTTGCCCTCAGCCTCGAGCTCCGTCGTCGAAACGATAGCGCCGTTGGTGTCGAGCTCGACGAAGGACACCGTGGGAGCGCGAGGCGCCCACACTCGCACATGAACCGATCCATCAGGCGCGATCTCGGCGCCGATGGGAAAGCGTCGCCACGCGGGGATTTCGGTGACGACCGTATTTGTATTCGCCATGACTTCACCAATGCGGGCAGGATCGATACCACAAATTCCCGCCTGCGAGAGTGCTGGTCGGGCATGTCGTCGCCACGCAAAGTTGACACGTTTCGCGCTGTCAAAACTCAGCCGTGACGCGTGACTCGCCTCGCGCGGAGGGCGTCTTTTTACTGCGGGGACGACGTAGGTCAAGCCGTCCGCTCTTTCGCTCCCCTCCCTTCTGCCATATCTCTTGGGGACCGCGACCTATGCCTCAGTCAAATCCCTCCTCATCGCCCCCGCGCGCGGCTCGCCTGTCGCTGATGACTCCCGGATCGAATGGTTCGGGGATCGATCGAGCCATTCGCCAAGCGGAACAGTTGGAGGCGCTCCGGCAGGCGGTGGGTGAGCGCTTGACAGTTCTCGCTTTGCTCGGCAGTGATACACAGGAGCAGAGCGAATGGGGTAGCGTTGCGTTCCTCGCGCGCGAGGAACCGGGCGGTGCGCTGGTGGTCGCGGCACTGAACGAACGCGTGGGCATGTCGCTGGGTTATGACGTGACGCTCTGGCGCTCTCTGGAAGAATCACTGCCAGGCCCGATGAGCTGGTGCCCGCAGTGCGGTACGGAAGTCGAGGGTTGGACCCGATACTGTTCATGTGGTGCGGATCTCTCGGGGATCGCACCGGGTACGGAGGAGGCTCGGGAAGCGCTCGTTGAGCGTGTGCAACAGTCGATTGCCGGCGAATTCGAGCTTCTCGGCAGTTTGCCATATGCAGGCGGTGGTGGACCGGCGTACTTTGCGAGACGGCCGGATGGTGGCGTCGTCGTGGCCCTGCGTATGCACGCGGACGGCACTTTCGACGACGGAACAGAGCGCATCTCCCTCTCGCTTTCGGAGCCATTGGGGGAGATGGGCTCTGGCGCGTCTTCGGTCGTTGGCCGCTCGCCGTACTCGGGGCCGGTCCGATTCACTCCAGCAGACTCGATCAGTGTCGTGACGGACGAAACTGCTGCACGCCGCGTGAGCGGAAACAACAATCGCGCCGACAGCTCTCAGGCTGTCGACACGACGCTTGGCGCGAGCATTCTCGGGTCGGGCCTTCTGGCGCAGCAGCCAACGCCGCCCGAGAGCGAAGCTGTCGCGGTCGCCAAGGTCTGCCCTCAGTGCGGCGTGGAGTACGACACCGCCTCCCGATTCTGCCCGAACGATGGTACGCCCCTGCGGCCCAAGGGCTCGACCGATCCATTCGTCGGCCGGGTACTCGCCGAGCGCTACCATATGCTCAAGCGCCTGGGCGAGGGTGGGATGGGCAAGGTCTACCTCGCCGAGCACGTCAAGATGAACCGGCAGTGCGCCGTGAAGGTCATGAATGGCGCACTTCTGAACGATTCGGATGCGGCGCAGCGTTTCGCGCGCGAAGCCTCGAACGCCGCCCGGATCATTCATCCGAACGTCGCTGCCGTGTTCGACTATGGCGAGACGGATGGGGTCGTCTACCTCGTCATGGAGTACGTCGAGGGCGAGCCTCTCACGCGACTCCTCGAGCGCGAGACCGCGCTCGCCCCGGCACGCGCCGTCGAGATCGCTCATCAGGTCGCGGAGGCGCTGGTCGCCGCGCACGAGCTCGGCATCGTGCATCGCGATCTCAAGCCCGACAACATCATCGTGGCCGCCGGACGAAACGGCCGCGACATCGCCAAGGTCGTCGACTTCGGTATCGCCAAAGCGATCGAGGAGGCGCCGAGCGAGTCCTTGACCCGCACCGGCCTCGTGATCGGCACGCCCGAGTACATGAGCCCGGAGCAGCTGCTTGGGGATCCGGTTGACGCGCGCAGCGACATCTACAGCCTCGGCTGCATCCTTTACCAGATGCTCACCGGCCGCCGGACCTTCGACGAGCCGACGCGTGAGCAGATGATCAAGCGACGTCTCACCGAGAAGGCTCCGCACCCGCGCGAGCTCATCCCGGACGTTCCGAAGACGCTGGACTTGATCGTCGCGCGCATGCTCAACCGTACTCCGCACGATCGCTACGCGACGGCGGCGGAGGTGCGCGATCTTCTGATCCCGGCGATCGCGCTCGAGGGCGGTTTCGACGATCCGAGCTGGCGTGCGCCGGCGCGGAGCAACCCGACGGTATTCATCCAGGCGGCCGAGCAGCCGACGCAGGAGATGACGCCCTATCCCGGCATCGCTCCGCAGCGTCCGCTCTGGCGGCGGCGTGGCGTCGTAGCATCGGCGGTGATCGTGGCGATCGCGATTGCGGCAACGGCGGCGGCAATGGCGCGGAGTGCACGGGACGCCCGCGAGCGGGACCGTGCTACCAAGGTTCTCGAGACAGCGGTGGCTACCAAGCCGATCCAGCCGTCGATCATCACGATAAAAGCGCCGGTGCCCGCGCAGCTCCCAGCCGGCCGCTCAGCTGTCGCCGGACGCCCCGGCGACTCCACGCTGCCGACGCATCCTGCCTCGGCGGACATCTCGCCCGAGCTGCGGCAGCCGATCGAGCAGCTGCGGGCCGCGTTGGAGTCCGGACTGCCCACCAAGATCGAGGAAGTGTACACGGCCTACCAGCACGACGATTCCACGAGAAAGTACTTCAAGGGAATCATCGACCGCGCGGACTCGATCCATGTGAAGTCGATCTCGTATCGCAGCTCGAACATCACGGGCAACGTGGCCGAGCTGCGTTACAAGATGAACATCGCCGTCTCAACCAACGGGTTCAAAGGCACTACGAGCGAGTTGCCCTCGACGTGGCGGGCCGATCTCGTGCGCGAAGGACCAAAGGCCCCGTGGAAGCTTCACAAGCTGACGCAGATCAGGCTTTAGTCGATCGCCGCTGCATGGGCGGCCTTGCGCTCGTTAGGCGCGCTTGCCAAGTCGCGCGGTGAGATGCGTGCTCAGGGAATCGAGTAGCGCCGCGTCATAGCCGAACTGCCACTCTTCCCCGCGCAGCCAGTTGGCCTCGGCACGTACCGAGAGCTGCTTCCAGTCGTCACCGAGGAACCGCAGCACGATACGAGTGCGATAGCGGAGCTCGGGAACCCCGTCGCGCGCGAGCGTCGCCTCCCAGGGCGTCATGAGAAAACCCGCATTCGGATCACTTACGTCGACCGTGTGCTTTTGCGCGAGATAGTCCGTCGCGATACGGAAGAGCGCCTGTTTCGTGAGCCCGTCGCGCACCATGACGATGCGCGTCGTCTTCGCATCTGATGTCGAGGGCACGAAGCTCGTGGGCGCGCCATCGTGCGACGTGAATAGCGGCGGCGCGGGATCCGGCGTGGATTCGCTCGCGGCGGGCGCGGGCGCGGTTCTCGGAACGCGATGAAACGACGAGCACGCCGCGACACTCAGAGCCACGAGGCCGAGGCGGAAGCTGCAGAGCTGAACACTGAGAGCGGTACGACTGATGAGCATTACCGGCCGACGCGAACAACGGGACGCGCGATCGCTCTCGATCGCGCGAAAAATGTGGTGGCGCAATAGTGACGCAGTACGGGGAACAAAGTAAGCGCGAACTCGACGAGAGCTGCACCTTATTCGATGCTCGCCGCCACCGCGCGTCGCACTATAGCAAGAGTGGGACTCACTGGACGCACTGGCCGTGCGGGTCTGGCTTCTTCTTGTCGACGACGAGACGGTGGTCGAGATTCGCCGCGCGGACGGCAACATCGTGCACGAGCGTAGCGACGCGCGCGAGCTGATCGTAGTCGATGTACTCCGCCTCGTCAGTCACCTGGTGATAATCGCGGTGACCACCGGTAGAGAAGAAGACGATCGGAATGCCGTATCGAGCATACTCGTAATGATCGCTCCGGCAGTAATACTGCTGGGGATGTCCGTTGGCGTCGAATTGATAGTCGAAGCGAAAGGGCGTGGGCTCCGCCTTGGCGACCGTCTCGACGAGATCGCCGAGCTCCGTGGAAAGCCGACGTGAGCCGATGAGCTGGAGATAGCCTGGGCCGCCCCGCTTCACATCATCGGCGCGCCCTCGGCCGATCATGTCCATGTTGAGCTCAGTGACGATCGAGTCTCGCGGCACCGTTGGATGATCGGTGAAGTATTCGGAGCCCCAGAGGCCTTCCTCCTCGCCAGCATGCCAGATGAAAAGCATCGAGCGTTTCGGTTTCGTCGAAGCGTTCACGAACGACTCGGCGATCTCGAGCAATGCGACGGTGCCCGAACCGTCATCGTCAGCGCCGTTGTAGATGGAGTCGAGCCGCGGAGGATGGATGCGGCGGAGGCTGTCGAGAATGGCGCGCACACGCATCACCTCTTCCGGCGACGCGGCGCGCGCCGGATCGTCCTCGCCGCCGGGCCGAACGACGGCGTTGAACGCGCGCAGGGAATCGTGGTCGACGGCATCGTGAGTGAAGCCGATATGATCGTTATGCGCGCCGATGGCCACGTACTGACCCTTGAGCGCGGGGTCCGAGCCCGGGAGGATTGCGACGACGTTGCGCGCGGGCGCGGGCGCATCGGTGAAACGCAACGAGCCGTTGACGGTGCGTCCCGTCGCCTTGCCACGCGTGAGCCCTCGAGCGGGTGCGCCGAGGAGAGCGGTTGTCATCGCGCGTGAGACGTAGAGAAACGCGGGAACCGGCGGCATCTGGTCTTCGGGCGAGCGCAAGCCGACACTCGGCTCGGTGAGAATCTGGCGCGACTGTGGATCCATTGCGTCGAGCGACGCGATCGCGATCGCCATCGCGTCGCCGTAATACTGCGTGAGCGCGGGGCGGTTCGCCTGCCACCGGGGCGTGCCGTCGGGACCATCGGGAACTGTGATCACAATGAACTTCCCTGCGGCCTGAGCTGGCGTGATCATCGTTGCGGTGTCACCCCAGACGCCACCGTAGACAACAGGCGCGCCGTTGAAGTCGCGGGCCGTCGGACCATTGTCGCGAGGCAGGAAGTCGACCCACGGCTTGAACGCGCTGCCGCCGACGGTGAGCGTCTGCGCCGTGGCGAGGGTGCGCTCGAAGACGGGCAGATTCTGGAAGTAGCCGCCGCTGTCTCCCGCCGGAACGAGTCCGAGCCGACGCACCTCGCGCTCGATGTACGCGGTTCCGCGCCGATGACCTTCGGTGCCGACGCGCCGGCCCTGCATGGAATCGTCGGAGAAGATGTACAGTCGAGTCATCAGGTCCGCGGGCGTAATCGCGGCCGCGGTGGGCTCTGGCGCGCGGTGGAGCGGCAACTCGCGCGTCGCATTCTGGGCGCAGACGAGACGCGGGGCGCCGAGCGCGATGATGGCGACGGACACGCGCGGCAAGCGGGCAAGAGACGACAACAGGTGCATGACCCAACTCCATGAATGGCACGGAACGGTGGAAGCTACACGGACGTGCGGGTCCTGAGGTGCGGGCGCGGGAGTCGTCTTACGAAAGATTTACCGAGTGGCGCGTCATTGCATGTCAGGGCCTGCGGGCTAGTTTACGCCCCGGCGCCGACCGGGCGCCGCACGCCTCGCTTCACCCGCCAGCATGCGAATCAGCGTCCCAACTGAAATCGCCCCTCGGGAACACCGAGTGGCGTTGCCGCCGGACAGTGCCGGCCGACTGGTCAAATCTGGATTGGAAGTGGCGGTGCAGCGCGGCGCCGGCCTCAATGCGGGATTTCGAGACGACGCGTACGCGGCGGTCGGGGCGACGATCGTTCCAGATGCACGCGAGATCTTCGCGACGGGCCAGGTGATCGCAAAGGTGCAGCCGCCCACGGCCGACGAAGTCGGTGCGATGAGCGAAGGTGCGTCGGTGATCAGCCTGATGCGGCCGGGGCAGCACCAGGAGATCGCGTCCGTGCTCGCGCGGCACAATGTGAGCGCGCTGGCGCTGGAGCTCGTGCCGCGCATAACGCGAGCGCAATCCATGGACGTGCTCTCGTCGCAGAGCACCGTCGCCGGCTACAAGGCAGTACTGCTCGGCGCGGCGGAGCTTGGAAAGTTTCTTCCGATGCTGACGACCGCCGCTGGCAACATCTCGCCCGCGCGGGTGTTCGTGATCGGCGCGGGCGTGTCCGGCCTGCAGGCGATCGCGACGGCTCGGCGGCTGGGCGGCGTCGTCTCGGCATTCGACGTCCGGCCGGCGGCGCGGGAACAGGTGCAGAGCCTTGGCGCGAGCTTCGTCGCGACGGAGCTCGTGAGCGCGTCCGCGGAGACGGCGGGCGGCTACGCGCGNGCGCAGACGAACGAGGAGCAGGAGCGAACGCTGTCGGCGATCGCNGGGCACATCAAGGACGTCGATCTCGTGATCACGACGGCGCAGATTCCNGGCCGGCNCGCGCCGACGCTGATCACCGCGGACATGGTGCGAACGATGCGCGCCGGNTCGGTGATCGTCGATCTCGCGGTNGAGACGGGCGGCAATTGCGAGCTCTCTAAACTCGGCGAAACGGTNCANGCGCACGACGTCACGATCATGGGACCGGTGAATCTGCCGAGCAGCGTGGCGTTCCANGCCAGTCAGATGTTCGGGCGCAACATTCTCGCGCTCCTGCAGCATCTCGTGAAGGANGGGGCGATCGTGCTCGATCCCGCGGACGAGATCACGGGCGCGATGCTGGTGGTTCATCAAGGGAAAGTCGTCAAATAGGTGGTTGGTGGTCGGTGAACGGTGAACGGTGAACGGTGAACGGTGAAGGGTTGTCGGTGGTTGCCTGATCATTCACGGACGAGACTAATGCTTCTTCTCGAGCTGTACGTGTTCGTTCTCGCGGCGTTCACGGGATTCATGGTGATCTCGAAGGTGCCAGCGCTGCTGCACACGCCGCTGATGGCGGCGACGAACGCGATCTCCGGCATCTCTCTCGTCGGCTCGCTGATCGCGGCCGGCTCGCGGGCGAACAACGTGGCCACGATCCTCGGCTTCATCGCCGTCGTCTGCGCGACGTCGAACATCGTCGGCGGCTTTCTCATCACCGACCGGATGTTGAGAATGTTCAGACGGGACGTGCCGGGCGCGAAGCGCGAGGCCGCCGCGACGGCGCCGCCGACCGAACGCTGATCGCCGGCCGATGCGCGACTACTTCATCCAGGGCTCGTACCTCACCGCTTCCGTCCTGTTCATTCTCGGCCTGCGGAGCCTAACGCGGCCTGACAAGGCGCGTCGCGGGATGCAGATGGCCGCGGCAGGAATGCTCTTCGCCGTGATCGGGACGCTGGTGAGCCACCAGATCGTGGACTACCGGTGGATCGCGGCGGGGCTCGTGCTCGGTGCGGTGATCGGCTACCCGATGGGAATGTGGGTGCCGATGACGGCGATGCCGCAGCGAATCGCCCTCTCGCTGACGCTCAGCGCGCTCGCGGCCGCGTTGGTGGGCATCGCCGAGTACAATACCCGACTGACGAACGGCGAAGGGATTCCCCGCCCGATCATGGCGGCGATCGGGATCGAGGTGCTGCTCGGCATGATCACGGTCGGTGGCACGCTCATCGCCGCCGGCAAGCTGCAGGAAGTGATCACCTCGCGGCCGCTGACGTACCGCGGGCAGAATCTGGTGAACGCGATCGTCTTTCTCGGGATGCTGGCGTTGTTCGGATATCTCGTGGCATCACCGGACCAACGCGGACTCTTCTACGCGCTGATCGCCCTCGCATTCGTGTTTGGCATCCTGCTCGTGCTTCCGATCGGCGGCGCGGACATGCCGGTCGTCGTCGCGCTCCTGAACTCGTACTCCGGCCTTGCGTCGTGCGCGACGGGCTTCGCGATCGGGAACGTAATTCTCATCATCAGCGGCTCGCTCGACGGCTCGTCCGGGTTCATTCTCTCGGTGCTGATGAGCAAGGCGATGAACCGCTCGTTCACGAACGTCCTCTTCGGCGCGTTCGGCTCGCAGACCACGCCGGGTGCGAAGAGCGCGGCTGGATTGAGCGTTCGCTCCACAGGCGTAGAGGACGCTGCGGTGCAGCTGGCGTACGCGCAGCTCGTCATCATCATCCCGGGCTACGGAATGGCGGTGGCGCAGGCCCAGCACCAGGTGCGCGAGCTGGCGGAGCTGATCGAGGGCCGCGGTGGCGAGGTGAAGTTCGCCGTGCACCCTGTGGCGGGGCG
>C688J18823_10001349_pt1 | contig 15085 bp, 15 predicted proteins | sample HopSoiMetagenom1_FD_18823 | JGI IMG/M metagenome (IMG submission 18823)
TCTATCAGGACGCGGAAGCGTTCTTCGCCGGCATCGACAAGCTCGCTTCGGCCAAGTCGCTGAGCGAAGCCGCCCAGATCCAGTCGGACATGGTCCGTGCGCGTGGCGAAGTGTTCGTCTCGCGGGCGAAGGCCACCACCGAATATCTCGGCAAGCTCGTCACCGAGGGTGCCAAGAACGCGCAGGACAACTTCTCCAAGGTCTACTCCAAGACCGCCTGATCGCGATCCGCCTGACAACTGCATTTTTGAAGGCCCGCTTAGGCGGGCCTTCTTTTTGTCGGGTATGCCCCGTCATTCCGGACGACGCGAAGCGGCGATCCGGAATCTCGAGATTCCGGGTTCGTGCTTCGCACGCCCCGGAATGACGGCCGTGGGCGGATCGCGCTATGATTGAAGCGCGCGAATCTTCTTCGAAAGCCGTCATGAATCTCCCCGCCACATTCGCCATCGACACTCCCGGCGACGCCGCACGCGCCGCCGAGTTGCGGCGCGTGAAGCTGCTGGCGACGTCGGTGCTGGCGGCGACGTTTGCGATTTTCCTCGGCGCGAAGGCGTTGCTGCCGGTGCATCCGGCCTTCGGCTTCATCGCGGCGTTTGCCGAAGCCGCCACCATCGGCGGTCTGGCCGACTGGTACGCCGTGGTGGCCTTGTTCAAACGGCCGCTGGGGCTGCCGATCCCGCACACCGCGATCATCCAGAGCAACCAGCAGCGCATCGCCGACAAGCTCGGCGAATTCATTGAGGTGCATTTCCTCGAATCTGCTCCCGTCGAAGCAAAACTGCGGCAGATCGATTTCGGCTCGTTCATCGCCGACTGGCTGCGCGACCGCAAACGTAGCGAGGATCTCGCGCGGTTTGCCCTGCGGCTGCTGCCGGAGGCGGTAGCGGCGACGGAGAATTCCGGGCTGATGACCTTCGTCAGCCGCCGCATCACCGCGCAACTGATGGCGATCGATCTGGCGCCGCTTGCCGCCGGAACGCTGCGGGCGTTCGTGAAGGAGGGCCGACATCAGGGCTTGCTCGACGATCTCCTGCGCGGTGTGCATCAGACCATGACGCAGGCCGAGACGATGGCCATGATCCGTGAAAAGATCCGCGCGGAGTTGCCGACGCTTTTAAAGCTCTATCGCGCCGACAAGTTTCTGGTGAACAAGATCGTGGCGTCAGCCAGCGCGTTCTTCGAGGAAGTCCGCAACGATCCCGCGCATCCGTTCCGTGGCGAATTCGATCGCATGGTGTTGACCTTCGTCGACCGCCTCGGCACCGATCCGGTCTATGCCGAGCGCATCCAGGGCCTGAAGCGCGATCTGCTGGCGCGCCCCGAATTGTCCGATCTTGCGCGCCATATCTGGGCGAACGCGCGCTCGTTCTTCGAGCGCAGCGCTTCGGGCGAGACGCAGGTGCTGGAGCAGTATCTGGTGCGCATGTTCGTGACGGCCGGCGAGGCGCTGGCCGGCGACGTCGAACTGCGCACCGAAATCAATCAGGGCCTCGTGGCCGTGCTGCGAACGGTCGTCGCCGAACAGAAGAGCGGCGTCTCCACCTTCATCTCCGATCAGGTGAAGTCGTGGGACATGGGGCAGTTGATCTCGCTGATCGAAATCAACATCGGCCGCGACCTGCAATACATTCGCTTCAACGGCTCGCTGATCGGCGGGCTTGCAGGACTGGCGCTCTACACGCTCGAATATCTGCTGCGGCTGTTGTGACTAATTAATCACGTCAACGTTTTTAGTTGGCCCAGCCCGTACTGGGCCGGCTTGCAAGACGAAAATCGGTTCCCTAGCTTTTTATGGAGCCATGTTGCGTTGCGGAACGATTCTGCTGCGTTTGCGTCTACTTAACTGAACCAGTGGCCGGCTGCCGCGAAGTAAGGGGCCGACCCGAGAGGAGACATAATGTCCGTTGCTGCACAGACGCTTTCGCCGCCGTCCAGAACCCTGATGTTTCTGGAGGGGCGAGCCATTTCCGAGTTGGGTGCGTTTCTCGGCGCGTTGCCGCTGCTGAGCCTCGCGCCGCGAGGTGATGGTCATCCGGTGCTGGTATTGCCCGGACTTGTTGCGTCCGACACCTCGACGCGTCCGCTGCGCAGCTTCCTGAAGAGCCGCGGCTACGCCGTCTCGGGCTGGCGCCAGGGCCGCAATCTCGGACTGCGCCATGGCGTGCAGAACGCGATGGTCGATCTGGTGCAGGAGTTGAACGACACGCATGGCCGCAAGGTCTCGCTGGTCGGCTGGAGCCTCGGCGGCCTCTACGCGCGCCAGCTCGCCAAGATGATGCCGGAGCGCGTGCGCTCGGTGATCACGCTCGGCAGCCCGTTTGCGACAGGCCCGAAGGCGACCAACGCTTGGCGCGTCTATGAGATGGCGAGCGGCCGCCGCGCCGACGAGGAGGATGCCCGTTTCGGCGGCGCGCTATCGGCGACGCCGCCGGTGCCGACCACCGCGATCTTCAGCCGCACCGACGGCGTCTGCGCCTGGCAGGGCTGCATGGAAAAGACCTCGGCGACTTCAGAGAGCATCGAGGTCGAAAGCAGCCATTGCGGCATGGGTCATCACCCCGCCGCAGTCTATGCTGTGGCCGACCGCCTGGCGCAGCCGGAAGGCCAATGGTCGCCGTTCGATCGAAGCGGCTGGCGCGGTTTGGTTTATCCGAATCCGCATCGGTAGATTCGCCTGGGGCCACGGTTCGGGGCTTTCATCCTTCGAGACGCGCGCGTTGCGCGCTCCTCAGGATGAGGTCTTAGATCAGGCGCTCGGCCTGTCTGGATCCTCGCGTCTCGAACCATGTAGCCCCCGACCCATCAACGTTGTTTCATATCCACAAAACGCGCTATGCCTTGACGCATGCCGCCGCCGCTTGCCCGCATTATCCAGCAATTGAAGCGCGAACCATCGCGCACCGGCTCTATCGTCGTCACCGTATTTGGCGATGCCATCGTGCCGCGCGGTGGGTCGGTCTGGCTGGGTACACTGCTGAAGTTCTTCGAACAGCTCGATATCGACGCCAGCGTGGTGCGCACCGCGATGTCGCGGCTGACCGCCGACGGATGGTTCGAGCGCAATAAGGTCGGTCGCAACAGCTTCTACCGCCTGATGCAGAGCGGGCGGCAAACGTTTGATATCGCGACAAAACACATTTATGGCCCGCCGGCTTCCGACTGGACGGGAAGGTTCGAACTGCTGCTGATCGGCAATGGCGGCGATCGTGACGCCGCGCGCGAGGCGCTGAAGAACGCGGGCTTTGGCAGTCCGCTGCCGGGGGTGTGGGTGGCGCCTTCAGGCGTGCCGGTGCCGGAGGAGGCGGCGGGCGCGATCCGCCTCGAAGTCTCGGCCGAGGACGACAGCGGGCGACGGCTGCTCAGCGAAAGCTGGCCGCTCGATCGTACCGCGGACGCCTACCTAAAATTCATGAAAACCTTCGAGCCGCTGCATCGCTGGATCATCAGCGGCGAGCCGTTGACGGATGCGGACGCCTTCACCGCGCGCGTGCTCCTGATCCACCATTACCGCCGCGTCGTGCTGCGCGATCCATTGCTGCCGACGGCGCTGTTGCCTTCGGACTGGCCGGGCAGGGCGGCCCGGGCGATGTGCGCCGGGATCTATCGCGAGCTGCTTCCCGCGTCCGAACAATGGCTTGATCGCGAGGCCACCAATGAAACCGGATCGTTGCCGAAACCGGGCGCGGAACTTGCGAAGCGTTTTGCCAATCGATAAATATGTTACAGAAATATATTGCATATCTAAATTTTTGTTATATATTTGCTCCCAACAATTCTAGGGGAGGTCCGCCATGTATACGCAGGCGCTCAATTCGTCCGAGGGCGAAGACCGCAACATTGAGGACGCCGCACGGGCCGCGCAGTTCCAGGCGCGCATCGATGCCGAGGAGCGCATCGAGCCGAACGACTGGATGCCGGCGGCCTATCGCAAGACGCTGACGCGGCAGATCTCCCAACACGCGCATTCCGAAATCGTCGGCATGCTTCCCGAAGGCAACTGGATCACCCGCGCGCCGTCGCTGCGCCGCAAGGCGGCACTGCTGGCCAAGGTGCAGGACGAATGCGGCCACGGGCTCTATCTCTACGCCGCCGCCGAAACGCTCGGCACCTCGCGCGAGGAGCTGGTCGACCTGATGCTGGCGGGGAAGGCAAAGTACTCATCGATTTTCAACTATCCGACGCTGACCTGGGCCGACATCGGCACCATCGGCTGGCTGGTCGATGGCGCCGCCATCATGAACCAAATCCCGCTGTGCCGCTGCTCCTACGGCCCCTATGCGCGTGCGATGATCCGCGTCTGCAAGGAAGAATCCTTCCATCAGCGCCAGGGTTTTGAAATCATGCTGATGCTGTGCCGCGGCACCGACGAGCAGAAGGCGATGGCGCAGGATGCGCTGAACCGCTGGTGGTGGCCGGTGCTGATGATGTTCGGCCCGCCAGACCAGGCCAGCCAGCACAGCGACACCTCGACCAAATGGAAGATCAAGCGTTTTTCAAACGACGAGCTGCGGCAGAAATTCGTCGATGCCACCGTGCCGCAGGCGCAGTTCCTCGGGCTTACGATTCCCGATCCCGGCATGAAGCAAAACGCCAACGGAAACTGGGAATACAGCGCGATCGACTGGGAAGAATTCAAGCAGGTGCTATCAGGCAACGGCCCCTGCAACCGCGATCGTCTCGCCGCGCGGCGCAAGGCGCATGACGACGGCGCCTGGGTGCGCGAGGCCGCGCTGGCCTATGCCGAGAAACGCCGGCAGCGCGCCGCCTTGCAGGCCGCGGAGTAGGGATAAGCACAATGGCAACGCCGAACATTCCACTCTGGGAAGTCTTCATCCGCAGCCGCAACGGGCTGGCGCACAAGCATGTCGGCTCGCTGCACGCCACCGACGCGACGCTGGCGCTGCAGGCCGCGCGCGACATCTATACCCGCCGCGGCGAGGGTCTCTCGATCTGGGTGGTGCCGTCAAACGCGATCACCGCATCCGATCCATCCGAGAAGGGCATGATGTTCGAGCCGGCGGAATCCAAGATCTACCGCCACCCGACGTTTTACGACGTGCCCGATGAGGTGGGGCATATGTGAAGTCCTCATCCTGAGGAGCTTGCGAAGCAAGCGTCTCGAAGGATGACGGCAACGGGACTCGCGGCCATCCTTCGAGACGCGCCTTTGGCGCTCCTCAGGATGAGGTCGGAATGTGAAGAGGCAGGAAGCATGATCGTAGCCAACATCGCCGTCTCTGAAACGCCGCTGGTGCTCTACACTCTGCGCCGCGCCGACGATGCCTTGGTCCTGGGCCACCGGCTGTCGGAATGGTGCGGCCATGCGCCGATGATGGAAGAGGACATGGCGCTCGCCAATATGGGCCTGGATTTGCTCGGCCAGGCCCGCGAGCTCTATTCCTACGCAGCCAAAGTCGAAGGCAGGGATAACGACGAGGACAAGTTCGCCTATCTGCGCGACGTCAGGCAGTACCGCAATCTGCTGCTGCTGGAGCAGCCGAACGGCGATTTTGCGCGCACGATGGTGCGGCAATTCTTCTACGCGACCTTCGCCGATCTCTATTGGCGCGCGATGATGCGCTCGACCGACGCGACGCTGGCGGCGATCGCGGCAAAATCTGAAAAGGAAAGCGCCTATCACGTCCGCCATACCTCGGAATGGATCGTCCGCCTCGGCGACGGCACCGAGGAAAGCCACGCCCGCGCGCAAGCAGCGATCGACGAACTATGGGCTTTTACTGGCGAGATGTTTGCCGTCGATGACAGCGAGCGCGGCCTGATCGATGCCGGCATCGCGATCGATCCTGCGCCGTTGCGTTCGCAATGGTTGAAAACCATTACCGGCGTCGTCAGCGAGGCGACGCTGGCCTTGCCGAAGAATGACTGGATGCAGCAGGGCGGCCGCAGCGGACGGCACAGCGAGCATCTCGGCCATCTCCTGAGCGAACTGCAATCGATGCCGCGGACCTTTCCGGGGGCGACATGGTAGCGGCGGTCATCAACGATACCGATCTGCGCCGGCGCGCCTGGGAAGCGGCGTCGCAGGTTGTCGATCCCGAAATACCCGTGCTGACCATCGCCGATCTCGGCGTATTGCGCGAGGTCGAGGTCCATGACGGCCGTGTCGAGGTTGCAATCACGCCGACCTATTCGGGTTGCCCTGCCATGAACATGATCGCGCTGGAAATCGAGCTGGCGCTGGAACGCGCCGGCATTGCGCGGCCGAAGGTTCGCACTGTGTTGTCGCCGGCCTGGACCACGGACTGGATGAGCGAGGATGGCCGCAACAAGCTCCGCGCCTACGGCATCGCGCCGCCGCAGGCCTCGAACTCGCGCCGCGCGCTGTTCGGCGAACAGCAGGTGGCGTGCCCGCAATGCGGCTCGCAAAATACCGAGCTGCTGTCTGAATTCGGTTCGACCTCCTGCAAGGCGCTGTGGCGCTGCAAGGCCTGCCGCGAACCCTTCGATTATTTCAAGTGTCATTGATCATGTCCGTTGCACCCCGCTTTCACCGTCTTGCCGTCAGCGACCTGCGTCGCGAAGCCGCCGACGCGGTATCGATGACGTTTGCGATCCCGAAGGAGCTGGAAGGCGACTATAGCTTCACCCCGGGGCAGTACCTCACGCTGCGCACCACCATGGACGGTGAGGAAGTGCGTCGTTCCTACTCGATCTGCTCCGGCCCCGATGACGGCGAGTTGCGTATCGCGGTGAAAAAGGTCGATGGCGGTGCGTTCTCGAACTGGGCCGCGGACGAATTGCAGGCCGGCGACGAACTCGACGTAATGACGCCGACCGGCCGTTTTGGTATCGCGCACGCGCCCGGCGAGGCGCGGGTCTACGTCGGCTTTGCCGCAGGAAGCGGCATCACGCCGATCCTGTCGATCGTCAAGGGTGTGCTGGCGCGCGAGCCGAACAGCCGGTTCTTTCTGTTCTATGGCAACCGCTCGACCTCGAGCATGCTGTTCCTCGAAGCGCTCGAGGAATTGAAAGATCGCTTCATGCAGCGCCTGTCGCTGTTCCACGTCATTTCTGGCGAAGAGCAGGACATTGCGATCCTGCACGGCCGGCTCGATGGCGAGAAGGTGCGCGTGCTGCTGCGCTCGCTGGTGCCGGCGGCAAGCGTCGATCACGTCTTTGTCTGCGGTCCCGCCGGCATGAGCGAGGACATCGAGGCGACCTGCCGCGAGATCGGTATTGCCGAGGATCGCATTCACGTCGAGCGCTTCGTCTCGGAGTTCGGCGGCAAGCCGCGGCCGAAGAAAATTATCGAANCATCCGCGCCTCCGAAGGCGATGGCCTCGCTGATCATCGACGGCAAGCGCCGCGAGGTGCCGGTCGCCGAGGAGGAATCCATTCTGGATGCCGCNCTGCGCGCCGGCATGGATCTGCCGTTCGCCTGCAAGGGCGGCATGTGCTCGACCTGNCGCGCCAAGCTGGTCGAGGGTGATGCGCAGATGGAAGTGAATTACTCGCTGGAGCCGTGGGAGCTGAAGGCAGGATTTATCCTGACCTGTCAGGCGCGGCCGTGTTCGGAAAAAGTCGTGGTGGATTACGACCACGTATAACGACGGCGTCATTCCGGGATGGTCCGAAGGACCAGACCCGGAATCTCGAGATTCCGGGTTCGCGTCTTCGACGCGCCCCGGAATGACCAGGCAAGAAACGCGGGACCGTTGACACCTCAGGTGCTTCGTCCCAACACTGACTACGTAAAGAGGCCTGCTCGAACAGGCCCGTACGCACATGGAGAAAACGTCGTGGAACCGTCTCGCAGAGCGGGTGACCCGCTATGAACGTCGCGCTTTCGCCCGACGATATCGCCCGCGCCTGCGCGGATGCGATGTGGAAGGAAGACGACGCCAGCAAGGGCCTCGGCATGAAGATTGTCGAGGTCAAGCCCGGCTTTGCGGCGCTGACGATGACGGTCGAGCCGCACATGGTCAACGGCCAGCGCATCGCCCATGGCGGCTTCATTTTCCTGCTGGCCGATTCCACCTTCGCCTTTGCCTGCAACTCGCACAATCAGCGCGCGGTCGCCGCGCAATGCGACATTGCCTTCGTCCGGCCGGGCAAGCTCGGCGACGTGCTGGTCGCGACCGCGCGGGAAATCTCGCGCAGCGGCCGGTCCGGAATCTACGACGTCCGCGTCACCGCGGGCAATGTCGTGATCGCCGAGTTCCGCGGCCATTCCCGCACCATCGCCGGGACGTGGCTGCCGAGTGCGGACAACGCGGCCACACAAAAATAGCGGGAAGGGAAACGCGTCATGGCCATGGCAAGATTGAAATCCAGCGGAAGCGGTTACAGCGCTGAATTGGATGAGGCCGAGCGGGCCTCGCGCGATGAGATCATGGCGCTGCAGACCAGGCGCCTCGCATGGTCGCTCAAGCACGCCTACGACAATGTCGCGCACTACAAAAAAGCGTTTGATACGGCCGGTGTGCATCCATCCGATTTCAAACAGCTCTCCGATCTCGCCAAGTTCCCGTTCACGGTAAAAACTGACCTTCGCGACAATTACCCCTTCAACATGTTCGCCGTGCCGCGCGAAAAGCTGGTCCGGGTCCACGCTTCCTCCGGCACGACCGGCAAGCCGATCGTGGTCGGATATACCCAGGGCGATATCGACATCTGGGCCGACGTGATGGCGCGCTCGATCCGCGCGGCCGGCGGTCGCACCGGCATGCTGATGCACAATGCTTATGGTTATGGTCTTTTCACCGGCGGCCTCGGCGCGCATTACGGCGCCGAAAAGCTCGGCTGTACGGTGGTGCCGGTCTCCGGCGGCATGACCGAGCGGCAGGTGCAACTGATCAACGACTTCAAGCCTGATATCATCACGGTCACGCCGAGCTACATGCTGGCCATTCTCGACGAGTTCAAACGGCAGGGCCTCGATCCCAGAAAATCGTCATTGAAGTTCGGCATCTTCGGCGCCGAGCCCTGGACCAATGCCATGCGCGCGGAGATCGAGCACGCCTTCGACATGGATGCGTCAGATATTTACGGCCTGTCGGAAGTGATCGGCCCCGGCGTGGCGCAGGAATGCGTGGAGACCAAGGACGGCCTGCACATCTGGGAGGATCATTTCTATCCCGAAGTGATCGATCCCGAGACCGGCGCCGTGCTGCCCGACGGCGAGAAGGGCGAACTGGTGTTCACCTCGCTCACCAAGCAGGGGTTTCCGATCATCCGCTACCGCACCCGCGATCTGACGCGGTTGTTGCCCGGCACCGCGCGGCCGGGCATGCGGCGCATGGAGAAGGTGACGGGGCGTTCCGACGACATGATCATCCTGCGCGGTGTCAACGTATTTCCGACCCAGATCGAGGAAGCGCTGCTGGCGACCGACTGGTGCGGCGGCCATTTCATCATCGAGCTGACGCGGGAAGGGCGGATGGACGAGATGACCGTGCTGGCCGAAGCCCGTCCCGAAAGCTGGGACGGCAGCGGATTGCCGGCGCACACCGAAAAAGTCTCGGTCTTCATCAAGAACACCATCGGCATCACCGCCCGCATCAAGGCCGTGGCGCCGGACACGCTGGAACGTTCGCTCGGCAAGGCAAAACGTGTTTACGACAAGCGGCCGAAAGCCTAGCTTTCCATCCTCATGGTGAGGAGGCGCGTCAGCGCCGTCTCGAACCATGTAGCCCCTGCTGTTGCGGCAGCCGGGCTTTCATCCTTAGACGCCGCTAGCGCGGCTCCTCAGGATGAGGATTGAGAGCGTGTGATCGCTTTGATGTTGACGCGGCAGGAGGTCCATCCTCATGGTGAGGAGGCGCGTTAGCGCCGTCTCGAACCATTTAGCCCCTGCTGTTGCGGCAGCCGGGCTTTCATCCTTCGAGACGCCGCTAGCGCGGCTCCTCAGGATGAGGATTGAAAGCGTGTGATCGCTTTGATGTTGACGCGGCAGGAGGTCCATCCTCATGGTGAGGAGGCGCGTCAGCGCCGTCTCGAACCATGTAGCCCCGCTGTTGCGGCAGCCGGGCTTTCATCCTTCGAGACGCCGCTGACGCGGCTCCTCAGGATGAGGACCAGAGTGTACGGAGGCAAAATGACGGAAGGAGCGTTTCTCTACATCCTTCGCTGTGCCGACGGCAGCTATTACATCGGAACGACCCGGACAAATCTCGAATTGAGAATCGCTCAGCACAACACCGGAGCGTTCGGCGGCTACACTTCCACAAGACGCCCGGTAACACTCGTCTTCTCGCAATGGTTCGATCGCGTAACCGACGCCATCGAGAACGAGCGTAAGCTGAAGAAATGGAGCCGGGCGAAAAAGGAGGCCTTCATTCGCGGCGACTTTGCAGCGTTGAAGGCACTGGCCTCACGCCGGTCATTGCATCCTTTAACCTCCATGGCAGATCAATAGGCCTTGCACAAAACCGGCAGCACGGTAGTCATGGGTCGGCGGCGACTTGCTGCTGCTTGATTGCCCAACTCAACCGAAATGTCGTTGAAGCCTACCCCATGACCCAATACCAATCAGTCCAGGCCCGCTGCCTCCGTCTGTTGTCGAAAGCCGCCGATGCCGCCTCGATCGCCCCCGCAGTCGAAAGCCGGGCGCTGTCGCGCGGCGAAAATGAGCTGCTGATCGAGCTCAAGGCCGCAGCCGTCAATCCGTCCGACGTGAAGGCCGCGACCGGGCTGATGCCTTATGCGGTCTTTCCGCGAACACCGGGCCGCGACTATGCTGGCGTCGTGATCGATGGTCCGACGGGCTGGATCGGGCGCGAGGTGTTCGGCTCGTCCGGCGATCTCGGCATCCGCCGCGACGGCACACACGCCACGCATCTCGTGGTCGAGGCTGACGCCGTGGTGGAGAAGCCGAAGGGCATTTTATGGGAAGAGGCCGCTGGCATCGGCGTGCCCTTTGTCACCGCGATGGAAGGCCTGCGCCGCGCCGGCATCCCCAAGGCCGGCGAGACCGTGCTGGTGATGGGTATCAACGGCAAGGTCGGGCAGGCGGCGACGCAGATCGCGACATGGCACGGCGCGCGGGTGATCGGCGTGGTGCGCAAGAGCGAGCCGTATGAGGGCCATGCCAATTCGCAAGTCGAGGTCATCGACGCCTCCGCGACCGACGTCGCGACGCGCGTGCGTGAGCTCACGGGCGGGAAGGGTGCCGACATCGTGTTCAACACGGTCGGCGATCCCTATTTCGAGGCCGCACACAAATCGCTGGCGTTGCGTGGGCGGCAGATCCTGATCGCCGCGGTCGACCGCATCGTGCAGTTCAACATCCTGGAGTTCTATCGCGGCCAGCACACGTATGTGGGCATCGATACGCTCGGCCTGTCGTCGGTTGCGACCGGCGCGGTCTTAAGGGAACTCGGTCCCGGCTTCGCCGACGGGCATCTCAAACCGTTCCCGATCAAGCCGAACGCGATCTATCCGCTGGAACAGGCCAAGGCCGCCTTCATTGCCGTGGCCGGCTCGTCGCGCGATCGCGTCATCCTGCGGCCCTCGGCTTAGGCTTCGCTGGCCGTTGTTTTCCATNNCCTCGCGGAAAACAAATCTCCGGTCTNAGTTGAGNGCAACGTCTTTATTCCCCGATCGTTAGGTCATGCGGAAGATTCATTCTCTGCATCGGCAGACCGTGGACGGCCCCATGCTTCCAACGTAATAGCAGCACGGAAATTGCATCCTATTTGAGCAATGACAGCCGCGTCTGCGGCGCCCAGAGAGCAGGAAAACGCCAGTGCTGGACGGTGGCCAAATTATCGTCGCGAGCGGATTGCTGATCGGCCTTGTCTATGGCGCGGTCGGCCTGTTGAGCGGCTTTTGCCTGCTCTCCAGTCTGCGCGGCTGGTGGGCCGATGGCGACGGACGACTGGTCCGCACCTATGCGCTTGCGATCGGTGTGGCCGTCGCTGCCACGCAATTGCTGGCGGCAGCGGGACTCGTCGATATCGGCAAGTCGATCTATCTGCAGTCTTCGTTCTCGGCGCCGGTGATGTTCTTCGGTGGCCTCTTGTTCGGCTACGGGATGGTGCTGTCGAACGGCTGCGGCTCCCGCGCGCTGGTGCTGCTCGGGCGCGGCAATCTTCGTTCCTTCGTGGTGGTCGTGGTGCTGGCGATTTTCGCGCAAATGACGCTGAAAGGCTTGATTGCGCCGCCGCGCATTGCAATGGTCGCTGCGTCCCAGACCACGACAACGGCAAACTCGGTGCCGGCGCTGCTCGCGGCCGCAGGCCTGAGCGCAACGGCCGCGCGCATGCTGGCGGCCTCGATCATCTCGGCGGCGCTGATCATCTTCGCCTTTGCGCATCCGGCGTTCCGGCGCTCGCCGGGCCAGGTCGCAGCCGGCGTTGTGGTCGGCCTGCTGGTCGCGGCCGGCTGGTTCGCCACCGGCTATCTCGGCGCCGATGATTTCAACCCGACGCCGGTCACCTCGCTCACCTTCATCGCGCCGATCGCCGACGCGTTGCAATATGTCATGCTGTCGACGGGATCGACGCTGAATTTCGGTATCGTCACGGTGTTCGGCGTGCTCGCCGGCAGCCTCGTCACCGCGCTCGCAACCGGACGCTTCCATCTCGAAGGCTATCAGTCGCCGCGCCATATGCTGCGCTCGGGCGGCGGTGCCGCGCTGATGGGCGCCGGCGGCGTGATGGCGTTCGGCTGCTCGATCGGGCAGGGCCTGACGGGATTTTCCACGCTGGCGCTGGCGTCGCTGATCGCCTTCGCCGGCATTCTGGTCGGCTCCGCCGCTGGCCTGCGCGGCGCATTCCGCGTCCGCCCGCTGGCGGCGGCCTAGAAGGTGGCGACAGCGTGGCTTTCATCCTTCGAGACGCATCGCCTCGCGATGCTCCTCAGGATGAGGTCTGAGAACCAGCCGAGGTCCAAGACCCTCATGGTGAGGAGCGCTGCGAAGCGGCGCGTCTCGAACCATGAAGGCCCGTGGCCCGTCCGCTAGTCCGCCGCTTTCGTCACGATACGAATTTCCGACGTCAGCGTCCGGTGCACCGGGCACTTGTCGGCGATTTCCATCAAACGCTTGCGCTGATCGGCATCGAGCGCGCCCTCGATCGAGATCACGCGGTCGATCTGATCCAGCATGCCCTCCCGCGTTTCGCATTCGGCGCAGTCTTTTGCGTAGATCTTGCTGTGCTTCAGCGTCACCGTAACGCGATCGAGCGGCAGCGATTTGCGGTCGGCATACATCCGCATCGTCATCGAAGTGCAGGCGCCCAGGCCCGCCAGCACGAAATCGTAAGGCCCAGGCCCGCTGTCCTGGCCGCCGGCGGCAACAGGTTCATCCGCCAGCATCTGATGCGGGCCCGTGGTGACGGTCTGCTGGAACTTGCTGTTGCGGGTCTCGCGCACCACGACGTTACGAGGGCCCTCGCTCGCGGCAGCGGCGGGCTGCGCGGCGACCGGTTCGATATAGCGTTCGGCCCAGGCCGCGATGACGCCGGCGACATAGGCCGCGTCGCGCTTGCCGGATAGCAGATGATCCGATCCGGCCAGCGACACAAAGCTCTTGGGATGCTTGGCCGCGATGAAAATGTTCGTGGCATTGTCGATCCCGACCGTGTCGTCGGTCGGCGAGTGCATGACCAGCAGCGCCTTGTGCAGCTTTGCGACGTGCGACATCAGGCTGTGTTCGGCGACGTCGTCGAGAAATTCGCGCTTGATGCGGAACGGCCGCCCCGCGAGTTGCACCTCCACCTCGCCATGCTGGCGGATGTCCTCGATGCGATCCCCAAACAGATGGGTGACATGAACGGGATCGGAGGGCGCCGCGATGGTCACGACCGCCTTGGCATCCGGAATTTGCCCGGCAGCGGCAAGGATCGCCGCGCCGCCGAGGCTGTGCCCGATCAGGATCGCGGGCGCCCCGCGGGTTTCGCGCAGATGATCGGCGGCGCGGACGAGATCGGCGACGTTGGACGAGAAGGTGGAGTTAGCAAACTCGCCTTCGCTGGCGCCAAGGCCGGTAAAGTCGAAACGCAATACGGCAATGCCCTTGCCGGCCAGCGCCGTCGCGATCCGTTTCGCCGCCAGCACATCCTTGCCGCAGGTGAAGCAATGCGCAAACAGCGCGTAGGCCTGCACCGGTCCATCCGGCGTATCCAGCGCGGCGGCAAGCTGATGGCCGCCTTCGCCGGTAAATTGGAAGCGTTCCGTCGGCACGGGCGTTCTCCCCAGTCAATGTTGCGGCTTTAGTCGCTTGAATATCGCTGTTCCTGCCACGGGTCGCCGCGATTGTGATAACCGCGCACTTCCCAATAACCCGGCGCATCCTCTGCCAGAAATTCGATGCTCTGCAGCCATTTTGCGCTTTTCCAGAAATAGAGATGCGGCACGACGAGCCGCACCGGGCCGCCATGCTCCTGCTCGAGCGGCGCGCCCGACCAGCTATGGACGAGGATGGCGTCCTCGGCGGCAAAATCCTCCAGCGCCAGATTGGTGGTGTAGCCGTCATGGGAATGCAGCACCACGAACCGCGCCTCCTCGCGCGGCCGGCAGGCATCGACCAGATCGCGGGTCGCCAATCCTTCCCATTGATTGTCGTAACGCGACCAGGTCGTGACGCAGTGGATGTCGGATACGAATTGGCTCTGCGGCTGCGCGGTGAACTGGGAGAAATCCCAGAACAGCGGATTTTCGACCGCGCCATAGACATCGAGCCGCCAGCGCTCACGCGAAATGTTTGGCGTCAGGCCGAGATCGAGCGTCGGCCAATCCATGGTGAGATGCTGGCCCGGCGGCAGACGCGCTTCCTCGGGCCGCGAAATCCTGCCGGTGAGGAATTTTCCCTCGCGCGCCCAGCGCGCCTTACTGCGCGTCAGCTTGCTCTCCGGTGGCGGCTCGTTCTCGTCGGCCATATCTGAAACAGTCACTTCTGACACAGTCACTCGTGGCGATGCATCGCGGACGCGTGTTTGGTGTCGCGCATCGTCGCATAGATGATGAGCGAGAGGAAGATCATGCCGCTGAGATAATAGTAGAACCAGTCCTCGTGCCCCAGCGTCTTGAAATAGAGCGCGACCGCCGGCGCGGTGCCGCCAAACAGTGATACCGTGATGGCATAGGGCAGGCCGACGCCGAGTGCGCGGACATTGGTCGG
>C688J18823_10001350_pt1 | contig 15083 bp, 16 predicted proteins | sample HopSoiMetagenom1_FD_18823 | JGI IMG/M metagenome (IMG submission 18823)
CCGGTCATCGGCTCCATGTTCCAGTCGGAGATCACGAGCCCGTATTTCTTGCCGCGCATCTTGTTCAGCGCCGCCGAGCCGTCGCTGGCATCGTCGATGTTGTCGAAGCCAAGCTGCTTCAGAAGATTTCGGATGATGCGGATCATGGTGCTGTAGTCATCGACCACCAGAACCGGCATGGACAAATCAACCGCCATCTTTTCCCCCACTCAACGCTTACGCAACAAACTATCGGCAGGCCTGCGCGACCCGCAGTCCTCCCCCAAGTCGTAGCATCAGCCATTAAACAGCGCGTTAATCGGGTAACACCGGATTGAATCCGTTTTGATCCGACCCGCCCGCTTGACTTCGATAGGGCCACCGCGTCACGGTCCGGCCTGCGCCAAGACCCGAGAATTCCTGAAAAATCCCTGAAGAATCCGTGCAGAATCCCTGAAATGACGACTGATTTTACCGTTATCCGAGACACCACCCCTGCCGCCGAGATTCCCCGAGGGGCCGTGGTCGCCATGGGCAATTTCGACGGCGTCCATCTGGGGCACCGGGCCGTGATCGACGCGGCCCTGCGCATGGGCCGCGCCCATGGAAAGCCGGCTTTCGCCGTCACCTTCGAGCCCCATCCGCGCAGCTTTTTCAGCCCGAACAGCCCGCAGTTTCGCCTTTCCGATGAGGCCAACAAGCTGCGACTGCTGGCCGGGACTGGGCTCGCCGGCGCCGTGGTGATGACCTTCGACAAGACCCGCGCCGGAACCTCGGCGCAAGATTTCATTCACCATGACCTGATCAAACGCCTCGGCATCAGCGGGATTGTGGTCGGCTACGACTTTCATTTCGGCAAGGGTCGCACTGGCTCGCCGAGCCTCCTGGTCAGCGAGGGGCCGCGGCTCGGCATCGAGGTCGACGTCCAGGCCCATGTCGATATCGAGGAGCGGCCGGTGTCCTCCAGCGCGATCCGCATGGCGCTGGCGGAGGGGCAGATCGACGAAGCCACCGCCATGCTGGGCGGGCCGTGGTTCGTGAGCGGCGAAGTGATCCATGGCGAGAAGCGCGGCCGCGATCTCGGCTACCCCACCGCCAATATCCGCCTCGACAAGAATTGCAGCCTCAAGCACGGCATCTATGCGGTGCGGGTCGGCCGCGGCGCCGAGCGGTTCGACGCGGTGGCGAGCTTCGGCCGCCGCCCGACCTTTGACAACGGCGCGCCGCTGCTCGAAGTGTTCCTGTTCGACTTCAAGGGCGACCTCTATGGCACCGTGCTCGACGTCGCCTTCATCCGTTTCATCCGTGACGAGCTGAAATTCGACACCATCGAAGCGTTGATACGCCAGATGGATGACGACAGCGCCAGGGCGCGCGCGGCACTGGCCGCGGCGCCGGACGCCTTTCCCAGGCTCGGAGCGATTGGTTGAACAAGACGGAAAAGCAGAAAATGCTCGCGGGCGAACTCTATCGCACTGACGAGGAGCTCGGCGCCGAACAGGCTGCGGCCAAGGCGTGGATGGTGCGCTACAACGCGGCGCTGGCGGCGCCGGTGGCCGAACGGCACGCGTTGCTGTGCGAACGCCTCGCCCGCGTCGGCAAGGACGCCGTGATCCGTCCGCCCTTCCACTGCGACTATGGCTATAACATCAGCCTCGGCGACGGCGTCTTCCTCAACTTCAATTGCGTCATTCTCGACGTCGTCGAGGTCGTCATCGGCGACCGCACCCAGATCGGGCCCGCCGTGCAAATCTACGCGGCCGACCACCCGCGCGACGCCGACACGCGAAAAACCGGCCTGGAGTTCGGCCGCCCGGTGCGAATCGGCAGCGACGTCTGGATTGGCGGCGGCGCCATCCTCCTGCCCGGCGTCACGATCGGCGACGGCGCGCTGATCGGCGCCGGCAGCGTGGTGACGCGGGATGTCGCCGCAGGCCAGACGGTTGCCGGAAACCCGGCAAGGGCGCGGAAGGCCTGATACGACCGTCTCCAGCCTTTGCGCTTCTGCCCTCCCCCTGCTATGGAAAGCCCCCATGTTTGCGCGGCGCACCATCAGCATTAGCGGCCCGGCTTCCGCCTGAGCGTTCAGCTCGGCGCAAGACCGGGATTTACCTGTTCACCCGCTATTCCCCAGCAGCGCCTCTCGCGCCGTCTTCGAGCCAAACCAGAGCTTTCATGTCCCAAAATCCGCAAAAGTCCGAAGCTGCCGACTATTCAAAAACCCTGTTCCTGCCGCAGACGGAATTCCCGATGCGCGCCGGCCTGCCGCAGCGCGAGCCGGAAATCCTCAACTACTGGAACAAGATCGACCTCTACGAAAAGCTGCGCCAGGACGCCGCCGGCCGCGCCAAATTCGTGCTGCATGACGGCCCGCCCTACGCCAACGGCAACATCCATATCGGCCACGCCCTGAACAAGATCCTCAAGGACGTGGTGACCAAGAGCCAGCAGATGCTCGGCTTCGATTCCAACTACGTGCCGGGCTGGGACTGCCACGGCCTGCCGATCGAATGGAAGATCGAGGAAGAGAACTACCGCTCCAAGGGCAAGCCGAAGCCCGACTTCCGCGACTCCACCGCGATGGTGGCGTTCCGGAAAGAATGCCGCGCCTATGCGGCGCACTGGATCAACGTGCAGCGCGAGGAGTTCAAGCGGCTCGGCATCATCGGCGATTGGGATCATCCCTACGAGACGATGAGCTATCCGGCCGAAGCGCAGATCGCGCGCGAGCTGATGAAGTTCGCCGCCAACGGCACGCTCTATCGCGGCTCCAAGCCCGTGATGTGGAGCGTGGTCGAGAAGACCGCGCTGGCGGAGGCCGAGGTCGAGTACGAGGACTACACCTCCGACATGGTGTGGGTGAAGTTTCCGGTGACCTCGCCGGCGCATGGCGTGCTGGCCGAGGCTTCCGTGGTGATCTGGACCACGACGCCATGGACGCTGCCCGGCAACCGCGCCATCTCGTTCTCGCCGAAGATCGCCTACGGCCTCTACAAGGTCACCGATGCGCCCGATGACAATTGGGCGAAGACCGGCGATCTCCTGATCCTTGCCGATGCACTCGCAGCAGAAGTGTTCAAGCAGGCGCGCGTCACCGCCTATGAGAAGGTCCGCGACCTGCCGGGCGACACGCTCGACGCGGTGGAATGCGCCCATCCGTTGCGAGGCTTCGGCGGCGGTTACGAATTCACAGTACCGCTGTTGCCCGGCGACCACGTCACTGACGACACCGGTACAGGATTTGTGCACACCGCGCCGGGCCACGGCCGCGAGGACTTCGACGTCTGGATGGCAAACGCGCGCGATCTGGATGCCCGTGGCATCAACACCGCCATCCCCTACACCGTCGACGAGAACGGCGCCTATACCGACCATGCGCCGGGCTTTACCGGCAAACGCGTGATCAACGACAAGGGCGAGAAGGGCGACGCCAACGACGCCGTGATCAAGGCGCTGGTCGAGGCCGGCAGGCTGCTGGCGCGCGGCCGGCTCAAGCATCAATATCCGCATTCCTGGCGCTCGAAGAAGCCGGTGATCTTCCGCAACACGCCGCAATGGTTCATCGCGATGGACAAGGACATTGCGGTGGACGGCAAGACGAAGCCCGGCGACACGCTGCGCGCCCGCGCGCTGCATGCGATCTCGGTGACGCAATGGGTGCCGCCCGCAGGACAAAACCGGATCAACGGCATGATCGCCGGCCGCCCCGACTGGGTGATCTCCCGCCAGCGCGCCTGGGGCGTCCCGATCGCCGTGTTCGTGCGCGAGAAGGGCGACGGCTCTGCTGAAATCCTGCAGGACGAGATCGTCAACCAGCGCATCGTCGAAGCCTTCATGGAGGAAGGCGCCGACGCCTGGTACATGGACGGCGCGCGCGAGCGCTTTCTTGGGGAACGCGCCGCTGAGGAATGGAAGAAAGTCGACGACATCTGCGACGTCTGGTTCGATTCGGGTTCGACGCATGCCTTCGTGCTGGAGGATCGCCAGAATTTTCCCAATCTCGGCAACATCGTCCGCAAGATCGATGGCGGCGACGATACCGTGATGTATCTGGAAGGCTCGGACCAGCATCGCGGCTGGTTTCATTCCTCGCTGCTGGAAAGCGCCGGCACCCGCGGCCGCGCGCCGTATGACGTCGTGCTTACCCACGGCTTCACGCTGGACGAGAACGGCCGCAAGATGTCGAAGTCGCTCGGCAACACCGTCGAGCCGCANAAGGTGATGAAGGATTCGGGCGCGGATATCCTCCGCCTCTGGGTCTGCGCCACCGACTATGCCGACGACCAGCGCATCGGGCCGGAGATCCTCAAGAACACCATCGAAACCTACCGCAAGCTGCGCAACTCGATCCGCTGGATGCTCGGCACGCTGCATCATTTCGATCCGGCCGATGCAGTTGCGCACGCCGACATGCCCGAGCTGGAACGCTTGATGCTGCACGAGCTGGCGAAACGCGCCGCCATCGTGCGCCAGGCCTATGCCGAGTTCGACTACAAGACGGTCGTCGCGACGCTGGCGGCGTTCATGAACACCGAACTCTCGGCGTTCTATTTCGATATCCGCAAGGACGCGCTGTATTGCGATCCGCCGTCCTCGGTGACGCGCAAGGCGGCGCTGACCGCGATCGACATCATCTGCGATGCGATCCTGCGCTGGCTGGCGCCGGTGCTCAGCTTCACCTGCGAAGAGGCGTGGCGGATGTACGGGCCGAACATTGAACCCTCGGTGCACCTGACGCTGTTCCCGGAAGGTTTTGACCGGTTCCGCGACGATGCGCTCGCCGCGAAGTGGGAAACCATCCGCGATGTCCGCCGTGTCGTCACCGGTGCCCTCGAGCTCGAGCGCGCCGCCAAGAACATCGGCTCCTCGCTGGAGGCTTCGCCGCTGGTCTATGTGTCGGACAACAACATCTTCAACACGCTGTTCGATGTCGATCTGGCCGAAGTCTGCATCACCTCGAACGCGATGGCGACCAATGACGACGCGCCAGAAAGCGCGTTCACCCTCGCCGACGTGCCCGGCGTCGCTATCGTGGTCGAGAAGGCCGTGGGCACCAAATGCGCCCGCTCGTGGAAGATCCTGCCGACCGTCGGTGAAGACGCCGAGTATCCCGACGTCTCCCCGCGCGATGCGCAGGCCTTGCGCGAATGGAAGGCGCTTGCCGAAGGCGAGAAGCCGATTGAAGCAGTCGAAGAGCCCGCCAAGCTTGTCGGGCTGATCGAGACGCAACGCGTCGAACAAGAGCAGCCATCAAACGAAACGCCTGAGCAGGCCGCTTCGGAAAACGCGGCGGCTGCCAAGCCCGACAAGAAGGTCAGAGCCAAGAAGACTTTGGACGGCACGCAGGCCGAGGAAGCCAAGAGGCCGGTCAAAGCCAAGAAGGTCGCAGCGGCCGAGAGGGCTGTCGAAGCCGAGAAGCCCATTGAAGCTGAAGCCAGGAAGCCCAGTGGCAGGAAGCCCAAGGCGCAAAAGGCCAAAGCCAAGAAAGCTGCAGCCAAGAAAGCCGTAGTCAAGAAAGCTAAGGCCAAGAAGGTTGCCAAATCCAAGAAGGCTTCTTCGGCAGCGAAGGGCGCCAAGAAGGCGGCTGCAAAGACGGCGGCCAAGAAGGCAAACAAGAAAAAAACCGCCAAGAAGCCGGGAAGGAAGCCGCCAGCGACCAAGGCAAAAAAGAAGAAAAAGAAGGCCAGATAAGTGTCTGGCCTCGAACGTCCGCGAACCCCTCACCTCCGTGCCGGCGCGATTGCCGCGGTCGTCACGCTGGTGCTCGACCAGGCCTCAAAGCTCTGGCTGCTCTACGTGTTCGACCTCGGCAATCTCGGCGCGGTCAGGGTCACCCCGTTCTTCGACCTGGTGCTGGCCTGGAATGTCGGGATCAGCTTTGGCTGGTTCCAGACCGATAACCAGCTCGCCCAGGTAGCCCTGATGGCGATCAAGGCGATTGCGGTGATCGTGCTGGGGATCTGGATGGCGCGCTCCAGCACGCTCGTGGCGACGCTGGCGCTCGGCCTGATCATCGGCGGCGCGGTCGGCAACGGCATCGACCGCTTCCTGCATGGCGCGGTGGTCGATTTCGCCCTGTTCCATATCGAGATTGGGGGAAAAACCCTCAATTGGTACGTGTTTAACCTCGCGGATGTGGCCATTGTTGCTGGCGTTGCGGGCCTATTGTATGATTCCTTCCTGGGGGTACCCGCCGCAAAAGCGCCCTGATCCCGGTCGATACGAACCCCTGCGGTATGGGGCTATTACGCCCTCAAGGTCGGCCCCCGCGTGTTGCGGAAATTGTGAATGGGAACAGCGCGATGCGCGAAACTGAAGCCCGCTTCTGGATGCTGCAGACCAGCTCGCTGACCCGTGCCCTGCGGTTTGCCGCCATCGTCCTCGGCGTTGGGCTGGTGATGGCCGCCGGGCCGGTGCGCGCAGCCGATGACGAAGACGAGGACGACAAGACCTTCGAGGAAAAGATCATCGAAGGCATCATGCGCGGAATCGGCGGCACCAACATGGAAAACCGCGGCATCGAGTACCGCGAGCGCTCGCCTCTGGTGGTTCCCCCCAAGCTCGATCTGCCGCCCCCGGCCGGGACCACGGCCGAAGTGAAGGCACCGAACTGGCCAAAGGATCCCGACGAGCAGCGCCGCAAGGCCGCCGTCGCGGCGCGCAAGAAAGAGAACAAGGATCCGCGCGAGCAGGCCCGCATCCTGACGCCGGCCGAACTCGCGGTAGGCAAGACCGCGGCGACCGCGCGCAAGGACAACGATCCGGTGCAGCCCGGCACCTCGAACAACAATCCGATCCTGAGCCCGTCGCAGCTTGGCTATAGCGGCGGATTCAGCGGCCTGTTCGGCGGCAACAAGAGCGAGACGGCCACGTTCAAGGAAGAGCCGACGCGGGATTCGCTGACCCAGCCGCCGCCCGGCTATCAGACTCCGTCGCCGAACTTTGCCTATGGCACCGGGCCGAAGGAATCGCTCAACAAGGAATACAACCCTGCCAAGGGCAAGTATGGCGAATAGTTAAGCATGGCGATTAGTTAAGCTGATCTCTCGCCTTCGTGACGATTGCTGGCGCGAGCGCGGTGTACGATGCCGCAGCTTGATCCCGAACGGCTTTGCCGGGTTAGTTCTAACGTTTGCGCGAATTCCTGTCGCAGTGCCGGCCACCGGTTTTGCGGCATGCGCGCCAGATAGGTCATGAATGTCCTCACACCGTTTTGCCGCCTCGCTCGTTGCAGCCTTCATCTCGACGTTTGCATTTTCCGCCGCTAGCGTATTCGCCCAGACCACGGTGACGTCGGAGCGTCCCGCCAGCTTCACGCTCGACAACGGTCTGCAGGTGGTCGTGATCCCGGATCACCGCACACCCGTCGTCACCCAGATGATCTGGTACAAGGTCGGCTCCGCCGACGAGACGCCGGGTAAATCCGGACTGGCGCACTTCCTCGAACATCTGATGTTCAAGGGGACGGCCAAACATCCCGCCGGTGAATTCTCCCAGACCGTGCTGCGGATCGGCGGCAACGAAAACGCCTTCACCTCGCTCGACTACACCGGCTATTTCCAGCGCGTGCCGCGCGAGCATCTGACGAAAATGATGGAGTTCGAGGCCGACCGCATGACCGGCCTCATCCTCAAGGATGAGAATGTGCTGCCCGAGCGCGATGTCGTGCTGGAAGAGTTCAACATGCGCGTCGCCAACAATCCGGATGCGCGGTTGTCCGAACAGATCATGGCGGCGCTGTATCTCAACCATCCCTATGGCCGGCCGATCATCGGCTGGCGCCAGGAGATCGAGAAGCTCGACCGCGAGGATGCATTGGCGTTCTACAAGCGCTTCTACGCGCCGAACAACGCGATCCTGGTGATCGCGGGCGACGTCGACGCCAGGGAAGTCCGCCCGATGGTGGAAAAGGCCTATGGCGGCATCCCGGCGCAGCCGGCGATATCGGCGAATCGCGTCCGTCCGCAGGAGCCGGTGCCAGCCGCGCCGCGCACGGTGACGCTGTCCGATCCGCGCGTCGAACAGACCGGCCTGCGGCGCTACTATCTCGTCCCCTCCTCGACGACGGCTGCGGCCACCGAGGGCCCCGCGCTCGACGTGCTCGCGCAATTGATGGGCGGCGGCTCCAATTCCTATCTCTACCGCGCGCTGGTGATCGACCGTCAGCTCGCGGTCAGTGCCGGCGCCGGGTATCAGGGCACGTCGCTCGATCCCTCGCAGTTCTCGATCTCGGTTTCGCCCAAGCCCGGCGTGGAGTTTTCGCAAGTAGAGCAGGCGATCGACGGCGTGATTGCTGACGTCATCAAAAATCCCGCCCGCGCCGAGGATCTCGAGCGGGTCAAGACCCAGTTGATTGCGGAAGCGATCTACGCCCAGGACAATCAGGCCACGCTGGCCCGCTGGTATGGCGGCGCGCTGACCACGGGGCTTTCCATCGACGATATCAGGAGCTGGCCGGACCGGATTCGCGCCGTTACCGCCGAACAGGTCCGCGACGCCGCGCAGAAATGGCTCGAAAAGAACCGCTCGGTGACCGGCTATCTCATCAAGGACGCCACGCCGAAACGCGAGGAGAAGCGCTCGTGATCCGTTTTTCGATTGGCGCACAGCGCCTCGCATCCGGCCTGATCGCCGGCGCCGTGCTGCTGTCGCTGGCGGCGACCCCGTCGCACGCCGCGGCAAAGATCCAGCGGCTGATCTCGCCTGGAGGCATCGAAGCCTGGTTCGTGCAGGACGCCACCGTGCCCCTGATTGCGATGGAATATGCCTTCAGCGGCGGCGCCGCCCAGGACCCATCAGACAAGTCCGGCGTCGGCAACATGGTCGCCGGCCTGCTCGACGAGGGCTCCGGCGATCTCGATTCCAAAACCTTTCACGAGCGCCTCGAGCGCCGCGCCATCGAGCTGAGCTTCTCCTCGACCCGCGATACTTTCCGCGGCTCGCTCCGCATGCTCAAGGACAACAAGGACGAAGCTTTCGACCTGTTGCAGCTGGCGCTGACCTCCCCGCATTTCGACGCTACCGACGTCGAGCGGATTCGCGCGCAGGTGCTCTCCGGGCTGCGCCGCGACACCACCAACCCGACCTCGCTGGCGAGCCGCAAATTCCTCGAAGTCGCCTTCGGCGATCATCCCTATGGCAGGCAGGGCAACGGCACCCTCGACAGCGTGCCGAAGATCGACGTCGCCGACATGAAGGATTACGTTCGCCGCGTGATTGCCAAGGATAGCTTGCGCATCGCCGTGGTCGGCGATGTCGATGCCGACACGCTCGGCAAGCTGCTGGACAAGACATTCGGCGCACTGCCGGCCAAGGGCAGCCTGACGGCGATCGCCGATGTCGAGGCCACCAAGCCGCCGCAGCGCGCGTTCGTGCCGCTCGACGTGCCGCAGACGGTGGTGACGTTCGGCGGCCCCGGCGTCCGCCGCCACGATCCGAATTTCATGGCCGCCTATGTCGTGAACCACATCCTCGGCGGCGGCGGATTGTCGTCGCGGCTCTACAAGGAGGTGCGCGAGAAGCGCGGCCTCGCCTATTCGGTCTATGAATCGCTGCTCTGGATGGATCGCTCCGCCCTGTTCATCGGCAACACCGGNACCCGCGCCGACCGCGCCGGCGAGACNGTCGACGCCATCGAGAAGGAAATCCGCCGCATCGCCGAGGAAGGCCCGACCCAGAAGGAACTGGACGAGGCCAAGTCCTACCTCAAGGGNTCGCAGATGCTGGCGCTCGATACCTCCTCGAAGCTCGCCCAGGCGCTGCTGCAGTACCAGCTCGACAAGCTGCCGATCGACTACATCGANAAGCGCAACGCGATCGTCGANGCGGTGACGCTCGACGACGCCAGGAAGGCCGCGCAGAGGCTGTGGGGCCAGGGCCTGCTCACCGTCATCGTCGGCCGCGCCCCGCAGGCCGCCGCCCAGCCCGCCGCGGCGGCGCCGAAGGCGAACTAATAGGTGGCCTCTGCCGTCTTGGCCGGGCTTGTCCCGGCCATTCACGTTTTCTTTTTTTCAGACACTGGTAAGACGTGGATGCCCGAGACATCTGGCGCGAAGACGCGCTTCGCGCTTTTGCCCGGGCATGACGACTACCGGTGAATGCCATGCTGCGGGTTTCCCGCGACCTTACGATCGACGAGAACGATATCGAGATCGGCTTCGTCCGCGCCTCCGGCCCGGGTGGGCAGAACGTCAACAAGCTCGCGACCGCAGCCCAGCTCCGCTTCGACACACGGAAGATCACGCTGCCGGAGGATGCGGCGCTGCGGCTGAACCGGATCGCCGGCCAGCGCATGACCAAGGAGGGCGTGATCGTGATCCATGCCCAGCGCTTCCGCACCCAGGAACGCAACCGCGCCGATGCCATCGACCGCCTGCTCGAAATGCTGCGCGAAGCCATGGTAAGGCCGATACCGCGGCGCGCCACGAAACCGACTTTCGGCTCTAAGCAGCGAAGACTCGAAGGCAAGAAGCGCCGCAGCGACGTCAAGGCGAAGCGCAACACCGCACGCTTCGACGATTGAATCCCTCAATCCCGGATCAGATACTCCCGGATCATCAATCTGGCGCGATGAATGCGCGCCTTGACGCTTTCGCGCGTCAGCCCAAGAACCCCCGCGATCTCGTCGATCGACAATTCCTCGATATCGCGCAGCAGGATCACCTCGCGATAATNATCGGGNAGCGACTGGATGGCGCGGGANAGATCGATGCGAATGTCTTCGGGNGCAAGNTGCGCCAGGCGCATTGCCNCCTCGTCGGCCGAAGCGTCGCCCGTTCCCGCCGACCGGCGCANCAGGCGAAGGCAGGCGCGGCGCGCCACCGCAAACAGCCACGCCGAAAACGATGTCACCGCGCGCAACGTGCCGAGGCNCGCCGGTACAGCAGCAACAGCGTTTCCTGAACCGCATCGTCGATATCGGCCGCACGGCAATTGCGCGCGGCNTAGCGGCGGATGTCGGGCTGGGCGATCGCAATCAGCGAGACCAGCGCTTCCGCATCACCGCCGCGCGCGGCCTCGATCAGCGAGGGATCGCAACGCCCTGCGCCGGCCCGTGTGGTCATGGCGAAGGAAGCCTCCGGCCGACCATGGCACACATCGGGCAAAAGCCGAAAAAGCCGGTCAGAATCGCGACCGCGCCGGTGCCCGCGATCAAATAGCCGGCCATCGCGCCGGGCAGCCCGGGCATGCCGAAAAGTCCGTACGCGATCATGACGACACCCCCGACCGACCGCATCGCCCGCTCCCAACCCGGCAAATTCTTGCGATAAAACATAACAGCTCCCTTTGATTCAGCGAGAGAACTTCAACGCGTTCTCGTCAGATAGAGCCGTCCGGCCGGACTTTCGGTTCGCGGAGCTCCGGCCAAAACACAAAAAAACTCCGGCCGCCCACGGCGACCGGAGTTCTGTTTGGAGAGCAACCCGATGGAGGACGCGGGCTTCCTCCAGACCGCGGTTACCGGCTGCTCGCCGGAGGGGTGGCCGCGCCGCCCGTCACCTTGGGCGCGCCGCTGCCGGCGCCGACGGTGCCCTTCATACCGGTCTTCGCGCCAGCCCTCTGACTGGCCGCGCCTGCCGGCGCGCTGGAGTCCTCGTCGATGCTGCCCGCGGCGCCGCCCTTCATCTGGGTCTTGCCCTGCGCACCGCCGCGGATCTGCGTGTCGGATGAGGCGCCTTGCGCCAATACCGGACCGGCAAGCAGGGCCGAGATGGCAACCGCGATCGCCGAGGTTTTCACTAGCTTCATCCAATTCTCCCAATTTCTGGTTGGCGATGAACGGCTCGGTGACGTCAGGCGCCGTTCGACACCCGAACATGTTCATCGCCGGATCAGTCGTTTCGCGAACGGCGCATTCGCCATGCAAGCCGCGCGATGTGGTGATCGTGCAGGGATTTCGGGGTCATTTTGCGAATCCTTGGCCATGGACCGACCGCATATGCGGCGACGGGAACTTTCGCACCTGCGATCTGAAAATTGAGAACCCGGCCTCAAGCACGCGGCCGCTTTTGTTCTGTCGTGAAACAGCCCGCTACTACCACCGCTGATTTTCCGCGACCTACAGTCCGCGCACGGTAACGGTGAGCACATGACGAAGCTGCGCACGATACGGGCAATCGGGCTGGGATTTTGCGCCACGCTGCCTGTCGTGACGATGGCCGGCGCTCAGATGCCGCTGCCCGCCGCCAAGCCGCCGGATGGCGCGACACTGTTCAAGCAGCAATGCGCGACCTGCCATACCAATAACCTGTCCGATCCGGCCCGTCAGGGACCGTCGCTGTTCAAGATCGTCGGCAGGCCGGCGGGCAAGGCGGACGGCTTCCACTATTCCACCGGCTTCGCTGAAGCTAGCTTCGTCTGGGACGACGCCAGGCTTGATGCCTATCTCACCAATCCGCAGGCGACGGTCCCGGGCTCCATCATGGCCTACCGCCAGCCCAGGGCGGAAACCCGCGCCGCCATCATCGCCTATCTGAAGGAGCTGAACTGAATGGCAAAGCCCGTTCACTCGATGATCCGCGTATTCGACCAGGCAAAATCGCTGGACTTCTACGCCCGCGCCTTCGGGCTCGAGGTCGCCGACCACCTCAAGTTTGCGGATTTCGCGTTGATTTATCTGCGTCATCCCTCCTCGCCGTTCGAGGTCGAGCTGACCGTCAATTTCGATCGCAAGGAACCGTACGCGCTGGGCGACGGCTACGGCCATCTTGCCGTCATCGTCGATGATGTCGACGCCGAACACGCGAGATTTTCGCGCGAAGATCTCGCGCCCGGGCCGCTGCGCGACTTCAAGCATGATGGCAGGACACTGGCGCGCTTCTTCTTCGTCGCCGATCCCGATGGCTACAAGATCGAAGTGATTCAACGGGGTGGCCGCTTCGGTTAATCGCAATCAACAAGCATTTAATGGAGGACACCAATGAGAGAAGTCGATCGTCGAAGCAAATATGACCGTCGCGTCTTCCTGAAGGGCGCGGCCACGGCAGTGCCAACCGTCGCGATCGCGACCAGCGCGGGCCTTACTGTCAGCGACGCCTGGGCCGACGACGCCACCACACTGGCGCCGGCGACGCTGAAGACGCTGCTGAAGGTCGCGCGCGATATCTATCCGCACGACTTCCTGGGCGACAGCTACTACATCACCGCCATCAAGCCGTGGGACGGCAAGGCGGCCAAGGATCCCGCGGTCAAGTCGCTGATCGCCGACGGCGTCACCCAACTCGATAAGTCAGCCAACGAGCGTCACAAGGTACCCTACGCCCAGGTGCAATGGGAGAACGAACGCGTCGCGCTGCTGCAGCAGATCGAGCAGACCGCCTTCTTCCAGAAGGTTCGCGGCGACCTCATCGTCTCCCTCTATAACCAGAAAGAGCTCTGGCCGAAGTTCGGCTACGAGGGCTCCTCCGCCGAGCACGGCGGCTACATCAAGCGCGGCTTTGCCGACATCGATTGGCTCCCGAAGGCGTAAACAGCCGCGGTCAACAAACAGCAGGGAGGAATTCAACATGGCAAAATTCGATCTGAATGACAGCGGCGTGGTCGTGATCGTCGGCTCCGGTGCCGGCGGCGGAACGCTCGGTAATGAGCTTGCGCAAAAAGGCGTCAAGGTCGTGATCCTGGAAGCCGGCTCGCGCATCGAACTGCAGGACTTCGTCAACGATGAGTGGGAGAGCTTTACCCAGCTCGCCTGGACCGACATGCGCACGACCTCCGGAAGCTGGCGTGTCGCCAAGGACTTCGCCAACCTGCCGGCCTGGATCGTCAAGGCGGTCGGCGGTTCGACAACGCACTGGGCCGGTGCCTCGCTGCGCTTCGACGAGCACGAGTTCAAGGACAAGACCACCTACGGAAACATCGCCGGCGCCAATCTGCTGGACTGGCCGATCACGCTTGCCGAGATGGAGCCGTGGTACGCCAAGGCCGAGGACAAGATGGGCGTCACCCGGACCAACGGCATTGCGGGACTGCCCGGCAACAACAATTTCAAGGTGATGGAAGCCGGCGCCAAGAAGCTGGGTTACAAGAGCGTGCACACCGGCAACATGGCGATCAACAGCGCGCCACGCGACGGGCGCGGCGCCTGCCAGCAGATCGGCTTCTGCTTCCAGGGCTGCAAATCAGGCGCGAAATGGTCGACGCTCTATACCGAGATCCCGAAGGGCGAAGTGACCGGCAATCTCGAGGTGCGCCCCAACAGCATGGTGATCAAGATCGAGCACGACGCGTCCGGCAAGGTGACGGGCGTGGTCTATGCCGACGAGAGCGGCGCGATGCAGCGCCAGAAGGCGCGGGTGGTGGCGGTCGCGGGCAACTCGATCGAGAGCCCGCGGCTCTTGCTCAACAGCGCCTCGACCATGTTCCCGGACGGCCTTGCCAACTCGTCCGGGCAGGTCGGCCGCAACTATATGCGGCACATGACCGGCAGCGTGTACGCGGCGTTCGAGAAGTCGGTGCACATGTACCGCGGCACCACCATGGCCGGCATCATCCGCGACGAGGCCAAGAACGACCCCAAGCGCGGCTTTGTCGGCGGCTACGAGATGGAGACGCTGTCGATCGGCGTGCCCTTCATGGCGGCGTTCCTGAACCCCGGCGCATGGGGACGCTCCTTCACGTCGGCGATGGAATCCTATCCGCGGATGGCCGGGATGTGGCTGGTCGGCGAGGACATGCCGCAGGAAACCAACCGCGTCACGCTTGATCCGAAGGCCAAGGACAAGTTCGGCATGGCGGTGGCGAGCGTGCATTTCGACGATCATCCCAACGACGTCGCGATGCGCGATCACGCCTACAAGCAGGGCGCCGCGGTCTACGAGGCGGTCGGCGCCACCGTGACCTATCCGACGCCGCCCTATCCGAGCACGCATAACCTCGGCACCAACCGGATGAGCGAAAAGCCGAAAGACGGCGTGGTGAACAAATTCGGCCAGGCCCACGACGTCAAGAACCTGTTCGTCTCCGACGGCAGCCAGTTCACCAGCGGTGCCGCCTGCAATCCGACGCTGACGATCGTCTCGCTGGCGATCCGGCAGGCGGACCACATCGCCGGGGCGATGCAGCGCAAGGAAATCTAGTTACCACAAGCGGAAGCGGCTCGGTCCGGA
>C688J18823_10001352_pt1 | contig 15073 bp, 11 predicted proteins | sample HopSoiMetagenom1_FD_18823 | JGI IMG/M metagenome (IMG submission 18823)
AGGCGCCGCATAAAGACCGACATTTCCTTCTCGGCCTGGCGGTCGCCTTTCTTGCGCGCCGCCTCGACACCTTGCCGATAAGTTTCTAGCGCCTCCGCGGCGCGCCCGGTCTCCTGCAGCGCGCGGCCGAGCGCTTTCCATGCCGCGGAGTAGAGCGGATCGCGTTCCACCGCGTCGCGGAAGTACTGTATCGCGCGCTCCGCATCTTTCCGTTTCTCGTATTCCAGGCCGAGCGAATAGCGCAGCAACGCGCCGTCGCGCGGCGTGCCGAGCAGCTTCTCAAGGCTCGAAATCATTGGGCTAAGATACTCCGCGATGAAGACGGCCATCCATACGCGCGACGCGCCCGAAGCGATCGGCACCTATTCCCAGGCGGTGCGTGCGGGCAACACCCTCTACCTTTCCGGGCAGATCGGCCTCGACCCGGCCACCATGCAGATGGCCGAGGGCATCGAGGGCCAGACGCATCGCGTGTTCCGCAACCTCGCCGCCGTCTCCGCCGCGGCGGGGCTCAGCCTCGACCATTGCGTGCGCATGACGATCTACCTGATCGACCTCGCGCACTTCGCGCGCGTGAACGAGATCATGGCGCAGTACGTGAAGGAGCCTTACCCGGCGCGCGCGGCGGTCGGCGTCGCCGGGCTGCCGCGCGGCGCCTTGGTGGAGATCGACGCCATCCTGCACGCGGGGTGAAGAGCCCGCGGCTCGACAAGCTGGGGTTGCGCTCGCGGTTCGACTTCATCCTTCACCTGCCGCTGCGCTACGAAGACGAGACCCGGTTGACGGCGCCGCAATCCGCGCCGCCGGGGCGATCGGTGCTGGTGGAAGCGAAGGTCGAGCGCGCCGCCGTGGTTTTTCGCGGCAAGCGCCAGCTGATCGTGAATGCCGACGGACTGGTCCTGCGGTTCTTCCACTTCCACATGAGCCAGCTCGCCCAGTTCAAGCGCGCGGTCGAGGAAGGTCTCTACGTGCGAGCGTTCGGCGAGGTGCGCGGCGGCCTGCTCGGCGCCGAGCTCGCGCATCCCCGATACCGGTTCGTGAAGCCGGGGGAGCCGTTGCCGGACACGCTGACGCCGGTCTATCCCGCCGCGGCGGGGATCGGGCAGGGCACCTTGCGGCCGAAGGTCCTGGAAGCGCTCGACGCCGGGCCGCTCGAGGACACGCTACCGCCGGACCTGCGCGCGAAATATGCCCTGCCGCCCTTCGACGAGTCGGTCAGGCTGCTGCATCGGCCGCCGCCCGGCATCGACGCCGCATTGCTCGCGGAGCGCACGCATCCGGCGTGGCGGCGCGTGAAGTTCGACGAGCTCCTGGCGCAGCAGTTGTCGCTGCGTTTCGCATATCGCACCCGGCGCAGCCGGAAGGCGCCGGTCCTGAGAGCGGACGGCGCGTTGCTCAGGACCTTCGCGCTGCGCGTGCCTTTCAAATTGACGCGAGCGCAGACGCGCGCGATGAACGAGGTGCTGCGCGACCTCGTGCAGCCCCATCCGATGCAGCGTCTCCTGCAGGGTGACGTGGGCAGCGGCAAGACCGTGGTCGCCGCCATCGCCTGCCTGGCCGCCGCCGACTCGCAGCACCAGGCGGCGGTGATGGCGCCGACGGAGATCCTGTCGGAGCAGCATGCGCGCAAATTCCGCGAATGGCTCGAGCCGCTCGGCGTGCGCATCGCCTGGCTGCACGGCTCGCTCGCCGCCGCCGAAAAGAAGAAGGCGCTGGCGGCCATCGCGACCGGCGAAGCGCAGATAGCCATCGGCACGCACGCCCTGGTGCAAAAGGGCGTCGAGTTCGCGCGCCTGGGACTCGCCGTAGTGGACGAGCAGCACCGCTTCGGCGTGCAGCAGCGCCTCACGCTGCGCAAGAAGGGCGACGACGTGCACCCGCACCAGCTCATGATGAGCGCCACGCCGATCCCGCGCACGCTCTCCATGACCTACTTCGCCGATCTCGACGTATCGGTGATCGACGAGCTGCCGCCCGGAAGAAGCCCCGTCACCACGCGCCGGTTTTCAGCCGCACGACGCAATGAGGTGCTCGCCCGCATCCGCGCGGCGTGCACCGAAGGCGAGCAGGTCTACTGGGTCTGCCCCGTGATCGAGGAGTCGAAAGAGGGCGTGCAGACCGCCGTCGACACTTACCAGCGCCTGCGAAGCGAGCTGGCGGAAATCGAGGTCGGGCTGCTGCATGGACGTCTTTCGCCCGCCGAGAAGGCCGCCGTGATGCAGCGTTTCGTCGCCGGGGCGATGCATCTGCTCGTGTGCACCACGGTGATCGAGGTCGGCGTGGACGTTCCGAACGCTTCGCTCATGGTGATCGAAAGCGCCGAGCGCTTCGGCCTCGCTCAGCTCCATCAGCTGCGCGGCCGGATCGGCCGCGGCTCGCGCGAAAGCGTGTGCATCCTGCTATTCGGCGAGAAGCTCTCCGACACGGCCCGCGAGCGGCTCGACATCATCGTGCGCAGCAGCGACGGCTTCGAGATCGCGCAGCGTGACCTCGACCTGCGCGGGCCGGGCGAATACCTGGGCGAGCGGCAGAGCGGCGAGCCGCTGCTGCGTTTCGCCGATCTCGAGCGCGATGCGGCGCTGGTAGCGCAGGCGGTCGAGGCGGCCCAGGAAATGCTGGAGCGTCATCCGGCGGCGTCGCGTGCGCATGTCGAACGGTGGCTCGGCCGGCGCAAAGACCTGATCCAGACGTGAGTTATCCTGTGAACGTGGACCTCGCCTTCATTGCAAGGCGCCTCGACGCTTACGAGCGTCTCATCCGTCTCGACAAGCCGATCGGCACGCTGCTCCTCCTGTGGCCGACGCTGTGGGCGGTTTGGCTCGCCTCGGGCGGGCGCCCGACCTTCAGCGAAGTGGTGATTTTCGTGATCGGCACCGTGCTCATGCGCTCGGCCGGATGCGCGATCAACGACTATGCGGATCGCGATTTCGACGCCCACGTGAAACGCACGCGCGAGCGTCCGCTCGCCGCGCGCGAGATCGAGCCATGGGAGGCGCTGGTGCTCGCCGCCGTGCTGGCGGCGGCGGCTTTCGGCCTGGTGCTCTACCTGAATCGGCTGGCGCTGCTCCTCTCATTGGCGGCGCTCGCGATCGCCGCGACCTACCCGTTTTCGAAGCGCGTATTCGATTTTCCGCAGGCCTATCTGGGCATCGCCTTCGGCTTCGGCATCCCGATGGCCTATGGCGCGATCCAGAATCGCTTACCGCCGGAATGCTGGCTGCTGCTCGCGGCCAATGTCTTCTATGCCTTCGCGTACGACACCGAGTACGCCATGGTCGACCGCGACGACGATGCCAGGATCGGCATCCGCACCTCNGCGCTCGCGCTGGGACGCTGGGACGTCCCGGCGGTGATGACGAGCTACGCGCTCATGCTGGCTCTGCTCGTTAAAGTCGGCATCGCCTATCACCTGACATGGCCTTACTATGCCGGCCTCGGCGCGGCAGGGGCAATGATGATCTACCACTGGTGGCTGATCCGTGATCGCACGCGCGAAGGTTGCTTCAAGGCCTTTCGCCACAACAACTGGGTGGGCGGGGCGATCTTCGCCGGCATTGTCGGCACCTTCGCCCTCGTATGAACGACGAGACCGGCTCGGCCCTGACGCGCTTTGAATTCGCCAGCGGCGCGCTGCGCGGCTCGCAGCTCATGCTTTACCCGCGCTGTCTCGTGCATCGCAGCGAGTCGCATCTCGAGACCATCCCGCTCGCGCGCGTGACGGCGCTGCGCGTGTCGTTCGAGCGTCACCCGCGCCAGCTCGGCTGGGGCGTCGCACTGGTCGTCTTCGCGCTCGTCATGCTCGCCATCGCTTCGCCGATGGGTAGCGTCGCGCACGGCGCAGCGCAGGAAATGGCGACCAGCGCACAGGGCGTCGCGCGCACGCTCTTCAGCCTGTTTCGCCTGATCGAGATGATTGCCGCGCTGCTGCCGGCGCTTGCGCTCGCCTGCGCGCTCGGGGGCGCCGCCCTCGGGGTTCTCGGCTGGCGCGGCTCTACGACGCTGAGCCTGATCCTGGCGGGCGCACAGCGCCTTTACTCGGTGCGCGGCCGGGACACGCTGCTTCTCGATTTCGCGGAACTGGTGAGCGAGCGCCTGATGGCGTCCGCTCGATGATCTACAAGGACCTGCGCGAGTTCATCGCGCAGCTCGAGGCGCGGGGCGAGTTGAAGCGCGTCCGTGCCGAAGTGTCGCCGCGCCTGGAGATGACCGAAATCTGCGATCGGGTGCTGCGCGGCGCAGGGCCGGCGCTGCTTTTCGAGCGGCCGGCGGGGCACCAGATGCCGGTGCTCGCAAATCTGTTTGGCAGCGTGTCGCGGGTCGCGGCGGCGATGGGCGCAAAGGATGTATCCGAGCTGCGCAAGCTCGGAGAATTGCTTTCCTACCTCAAGGAGCCCGAGCCGCCCCGCGGGCTGCGCGACCTGTGGGAGAAATTCCCCGTCTTCAAGCGCGTGCTCGACATGGCGCCGAAAGAACGCTCGGGTGCGCCGTGTCAGGAGATCGTGCTGGAGGCAAAAGACGTCGACCTCGCCAGGCTGCCGGTGCAGACCTGCTGGCCCGGCGACGCCGGCCCGCTCATTACCTGGGGCCTCACCGTCACGCGCGGTCCGCAGAAGAAACGCCAGAACCTCGGCATCTATCGGCAGCAGGTGATCGGGCGCAATCGGCTCATCATGCGCTGGCTTGCTCACCGCGGCGGCGCACTCGATTTCCTGGATTACAAAAAAACCAGCACGGCACCATTTCCGGTCGCGGTCGCGCTCGGCGCAGACCCGGCCACGATGCTCGCCGCCGTCACCCCGGTGCCGGACACGCTCGGCGAATACCAGTTCGCCGGACTGCTGCGCGGCGCGCGCACCGAGGTAACGAAATGCCTGGGCAGCGATCTCCAAGTGCCCGCAAGTGCGGAGATCGTGCTCGAAGGCTCCTTGGGCGATGAGACCGCGGCGGAAGGTCCGCACGGCGACCATACCGGCTACTACAACGAGGCCGACCGCTTCCCGGTGTTCACCGTCGAGCGCATGACGATGCGCCGCTCGCCGATCTACCACTCGACCTACACCGGCAAGCCGCCCGACGAGCCGGCCATGCTGGGCATGGCGCTCAACGAGCTTTTCGTTCCGCTGCTGGCCAAACAGTTTCCAGAAATCGTCGATTTCTATCTGCCGCCCGAAGGCTGCTCCTACCGCCTGGCGGTGGTGAGCATGCGCAAGCAATACGCCGGACACGCAAAGCGCGTGATGTTCGGCATCTGGAGCTACCTGCGCCAGTTCATGTACACGAAGTTCATCATCGTGTGCGACGACGATATCGATGTGCGCAACTGGAAGGAAGTTGTCTGGGCCATCACGACGCGCGTGGACCCGGTCAGGGATTGCGTGCTCGCGGATCGCACGCCGATCGATTACCTCGATTTCGCGAGCCCGGTGTCGGGCCTTGGATCGAAGATGGGGATCGACGCCACCAACAAGTGGCCGGGCGAGACCGAGCGGCGCTGGGGGCGCCCGATCGTCATGGACGAGGGCGTGAAGCGCCGGGTCGATTCGTTATGGGGCGAGTTGGGGCTGTAGGTCCTTCGTACACCCACTCGAGCAGCGCGTCCTGCGCCGCATCCGCATCGCGCGCGCGAGCGTGATTCACGATCATCACCACCACGTAACGGCGGCCACGGCGGTCGAGCACGTAGCCGGCGATCGCGCGCGCGTCGGCCAAGAGTCCCGTCTTGACATGGGCGCTGCCGGCCACGCGCTGATTGTTGAGCCGCTTCTTCATCGTGCCGTCGGCCGCCACCACGGGCAGCGAGGAGATGAATTCCGGCATCACGGCGCTGCGCCACGCGGCCTGCAGGAGCGCCGCCAGGTGCTCGGCGCTGATGCGCTCGACCCGCGAAAGACCGGAGCCGTTTTCGAGCACCAGCTCCGGAGCGGCGATTTTCTTCGACGCCATCCAGTCCTTGACCACGCGAACGGCTTCTTCGGCGCGCGCCGGCGGCCCGCCGGCCTCGGCGCCCATGGTGAGGAAGAGCTGGCGGGCCATCACGTTGTTCGAGAATTTGTTGATGTCGCGCACCAGCTCGGCGAGCGGCTCGGATTCGTGGACGTAGAGAAGCCGCGCGGCGGGCGACACGACGCCTTCGCGCACGCCGCCCGTCCACGTGCCGCCGAGCTCCGTCCACAGCTGGCGCGTGATGGCGGCGAAGTAGTCCTGCGGGTCGTGGATCGCGAGGTTGAGCTCACGCTCGCCGCAGGACACGGGATAGGTACCGGCGAAGCTCGCGCGCGGCGGTATCGATTGGAAGGACGCCTGCGCGAGCTCGCGCAATGCCCGGCTTCCATCCGGGCATGCGCCCGAGCCGAGCTTCAAATTGTTGGTCACTTCCATGCCGGGCAGCGACGGCTCGACATAGATCCGCACCGCCGCGCTTTCCGGCACGAAGGTGAAGCGCAGCGCCTTGAAGTTCACGAGGAGGGCGTCGGGCGCCACGTTGTATGTGCGGTACACGTCGTCGTCGAGCGGAGCGTATTGCGCCGGCGCGAAGAAGCTGCGGTCGAGGACGACATCGCCGCGCAGCTCGCGCAGCCCGCGCCCGCGCAGGTTGCGCAGCAGCATCCAGAAGCTTTCCAGGTTGAGCTTCGGATCGCCGCGGCCGCGCAGCACCAGGTCGGNGCCGTCGACGTAGACCTCCGTCCTCCAGCGATACGCGGGGCCGAGAAGCTCGAGCGCNGCCAAGGTGGTCACGAGCTTCATGGTCGACGCCGGATTCATCGGCGTGCGCGCATTCAGCATCAGCGTCGGGGTAGCGACCCCGACCTCCTGCACCCACGCCGCGACAGCCGATTGCGGGATCGAGGCCTTGCGCAGGGCATCCAACGCCGGTTTCGGTAAATCTGCAGCGCCGACCTTGAAACTACAGAGGGTCGCCGTTATCATTAGCACTCGTCCGAGCCGAGTGCTAGCAGCGCCCGGTTTCCCGGCTTTTAGAGGTGGGTGCATTGCAACCCATTGTAAGACATCGACATTTTACTTAATTGGGAGCCAGCATGAAGATTCGTCCGCTGCATGACCGCGTGATCGTCAAGCGCATTGAAGAGGAGCGCAAGTCCGCAGGTGGCATCGTCATCCCCGACACCGCTGCCGAAAAGCCCGACCAGGGCGAGATCGTTGCCGTCGGCAAGGGCAAGAAGGACGACCAGGGCAAGCTCATTCCGCTCGACGTCAAGGTCGGCGACAAGATCCTCTTCGGCAAGTACTCCGGCCAGACCGTGAAGGTCAAGGGCGAAGAGCTCCTCGTGATGCGCGAGGAAGACATCATGGGCGTCATCGAAGGTCACTGAGCTAAATTCAAGTTAGGAGAAAGCAACAATGCCAGCCAAAGAAGTACGTTTCCACGAAAACGCCCGCACCCGCATGGTCCACGGCCTGAACATCCTGGCCGACGCCGTCAAAGTGACGCTCGGACCCAAGGGCCGCAATGTCGTTCTCGAGCGCTCGTTCGGCGCCCCCACCGTCACCAAGGACGGCGTGTCGGTCGCGAAAGAGATCGAGCTGAAGGACAAGTTCGAGAACATGGGCGCGCAGATGTGCAAGGAAGTCGCGTCCAAGACCTCGGATGTCGCCGGTGACGGCACCACGACCGCCACCGTGCTCGCGCAGGCCATCGTCCGCGAGGGCATGAAGTACGTCGCCTCGGGCATGAACCCGATGGATCTCAAGCGCGGCATCGACAAGGCCGTCGCCGCGGTGGTGGAAGAGCTGAAGAAGATTTCGAAGCCCTGCTCGAACTCCAAGGAAATCGCGCAGGTCGGGTCGATCTCGGCCAACTCCGATTCCGACATCGGCAAGATCATCGCCGACGCGATGGACAAGGTCGGCAAGGAAGGCGTGATCACCGTCGAGGACGGCAAGTCGCTCGAGAACGAGCTCGACCTCGTCGAGGGCATGCAGTTCGACCGCGGTTATCTGTCGCCGTACTTCATCAACAGCCCCGAGAAGCAGCTCGCCGTGCTCGAGGACCCGTATATCCTCCTGTACGACAAGAAGATCTCGTCGATCCGCGAGCTGCTGCCGATCCTCGAGGCGGTTGCGAAGGCCGGCAAGCCGCTGCTGATCATCGCCGAGGAAGTGGAAGGCGAAGCGCTCGCCACCCTGGTGGTGAACAACATCCGCGGTATTCTCAAGACCGTCGCGGTCAAGGCGCCCGGCTTCGGTGATCGCCGCAAGGCAATGCTCGAAGACATGGCGATCCTCACGGGCGGCACGGTGATCTCCGAAGAGCTCGGCCTCAAGCTCGAAAACGCTACGGTGAAGGATCTCGGCCGCGCGAAGAAGGTGGAGGCCGGCAAGGAGAACACCATCATCATTGACGGCAACGGCGTCAAGAAGGACATCGAGGGACGCGTCAAGCAGATCCGCGTGCAGATCGACGAAGCCACCAGCGACTACGACAAGGAGAAGCTGCAGGAGCGCGTGGCGAAGCTGGCCGGCGGCGTGGCGGTGATCAAGGTCGGCGCCGCGACCGAAGTCGAGATGAAGGAGAAGAAGGCCCGCGTGGAAGACGCGCTGCATGCGACGCGCGCCGCGGTCGAAGAAGGCGTGGTCCCCGGCGGCGGCGTGGCGTACATTCGCGCCAAGCAGGCGATCGGCAAGATGAAGGGCTCGAACGAAGACCAGGAAGCCGGCATCAAGATCGTGCTGCGCGCGCTCGAAGAGCCGCTGCGCATCATCGTCGATAACGCCGGCGCCGAGCCTTCGGTGGTGCTGAACAAGGTGCTCGAAGGCAAGGGCAACTACGGCTTCAACGCGCAGACCGAGGAGTACGGCGATCTCGTCCAGCAGGGCGTGATCGACCCGACCAAGGTCAGCCGCACCGCGCTGCAGAACGCGGCGTCGGTCGCCAGCCTGATGCTCACCACCGACGCGATGGTCGCGGAACTGGTGGAAGAGAAAAAAGGCGGCGGCGGCGGACATGACCACGGCGGCATGGGTGGCATGGGCGGCATGGGCGGCATGGACATGTAAGCAGGCAGTACTGGCAGTAATTGAAAAGGGCCCGGCGACGGGCCCTTTTCTTTTGGACGCTATAATCCGCGCCTTCCCGTAGGGTCCCGGCCAAGTAGCTCAGTTGGTAGAGCAGCGGACTGAAAATCCGTGTGTCGCTGGTTCGATTCCGGCCTTGGCCACCAACATCTTGTAGTCGATCGACGACAGCGGCCGCCTGGCATTCGTCGCTATAGTCGAGCTTTTTCCGCACCCGGCATGGCACGGCCCCGACCGCCCGAGGCAAAACTGGAAGGCATCGATGATCCGTTCCGCAGCATCGTGGAGCGGGTGCAGGACTACGCCATCTTCCTGCTCGACGCCGGCGGCAACATCCTCTCCTGGAATCCCGGCGCGCAGCGCATCAAGGGCTACGAGCCGCACGAGATCATCGGCCGCCATTTCTCCACCTTCTACACGCAGGAGGCGATCGACCGTCGCTGGCCGCAGTACGAGCTCGAGGTCGCCGCGCGCGAAGGCCGCTTCGAGGACGAGGGCTGGCGCGTGCGCAAGGACGGGACCCTCTTCTGGGCGAACGTGGTGATCACCGCGCTGCGCGATCCCAATGGCGAAGTGCGCGGCTTCGGCAAGATCACGCGCGATCTCAGCGAGCGGCGGCGCAACGAGGAAATGCTGCGCGAGAGCGAGGAACGCTTTCGCCTGATGATGGAGTCGGTCAAGGACTACGCCATCTTCATGCTCGACACGCAGGGGCGGGTGGCGAGCTGGAATGCCGGCGCCGAGCGCATCAATGGCTATCGCGCCGACGAAATCATCGGAGAGCACTTCCGCATCTTCTACAACGCCGATTCGCGCGCGCGCCAGTGGCCCGAAGAGGAGCTGCGCCGCGCGCGCGACGACGGCCGCTACGAGGAGGAGGGTTTGCGCGTGCGCAAGGACGGCACCGCCTTCTGGGCAAACGTGGTCATCACCCCGGTGCGCGACAACGCCGGCGTGCTGCGCGGCTATGCGAAGGTGACGCGGGATCTCAGCGACCGCAAGCGCATCGAGAAGCTGGAGAGTGCCGAGCGCCACATGCAGGAATTCCTGGCCGTGCTGGCGCACGAGCTGCGCAATCCGCTCGCGCCGATCTCCAACGCGCTGAACCTGCTCACCCGCAAGCCGACCACCGATCCGTCGGAGATCTGGGTGCGCGACGTCATGCAACGCCAGACCAAGCAGCTTTCGCGTCTGGTGGATGATCTCCTGGATGTGTCGCGCATCACGCGCGCGGCGCTGGTCCTCGATCGCAAGCCCGTGGACCTGCGCACGCTGGTGCGTCAGGCGGTCGACGCGTCGATGCAGTGGTTCGACCAGCGCCGGCACACACTCGATGTCAGCGTGCCCGACGAGCGACTGATGGTCGATGGCGACGAGGTACGCCTCTCGCAGGTAGTGCAGAACCTCCTGAACAACGCCGCCAAGTACACGCCCGACGGCGGACGCATCGCGCTCCACTTGCGGCGCGAAGCCGAAGAGGCCGTGATCCGCGTGCGCGATAACGGCATCGGCATGAGCCCGGAAACGCTAAGCACGGCTTTCGAGCTCTTCAAGCAGGCGCAGCAGGGGCTCGATCGCGCCCAAGGCGGGCTCGGCGTCGGCCTCACCCTCGTGCAGCGCTTGGTGCGGATGCACGGCGGCACGGTGGCCGCGACGAGCGCGGGCCCCGGCGGCGGCAGCGAGTTCGTCGTGCGCCTGCCGATCAAGCCGGAGCAGCCGATCGTGCGTCCGCTCGCCGACGCACGAGCCGGTGCGGCCGCGCCGCAGGGCCCGCGGCGGCGCATCCTCGTCGTCGACGACAACCGCGACGCCGCTCAGGCGCTCAAGCTTCTCCTCGAGAGCGACGGCCACGAGGTCCAGGTCGCAGGCGACGGTACCGGCGGTCTCGCGCTCGCCAGCCAGTACAAGCCGGACGTGGCGCTCCTCGACATCGGCCTGCCGCACATGGACGGCTATGAGCTCGCGCGCCGCATGCGGGAGGACCCCGCGCTCGGCGGCACCCTGCTCGTCGCGGTGACCGGCTACGGGCAGATGCACGACCGGGCGCGCGCCACGGCATCGGGCTTCAACCATCACCTGGTGAAGCCAGTGGAATTCAGCGCGCTGCAGCGCCTGCTGCACGAAACGGTCTAGGCGCGCTCCGCGACCAGCACCACGTTCGAGCCGCCGAAGGCGAAGGAGTTGGACATCACGGCGCGCGGCGGTGACACCGCCTGCGCTTCTTTTGGCACATGCCGCAGGCGGCACGCCGGGTCCGGCTGATCCAGGAAGGCGGTCGGTGGCAGGGCGCCGCGCAGGAGCGGCAACAGCGCGGCGCCGAACTCGAGCGCGCCGGCGCCGCCGAGGAGGTGCGCGTGCAGCGACTTGGTCGAGCTCACGGGCACCGTTTGCGCCGCGGCGCCGAACACCACATTGATGGCTTCGGCCTCGACTACATCGCCGACCGCCGTCGCGGTGCCGTGCGCATTGATGTAGCCGATCGCATCCGCCGGCAGCGCGGCATCCCCGAGCGCGGCGCGCATCGCGCGCACCTGCCCGTCGCGGTCGGGTCGCGACATGTGCGAGGCGTCGCATGAATTGCCATAGCCCGTGAGGAGCGCGAGGATCGGCGCGCCGCGGCGGCGCGCGAGCGTCTCTTCCTCCAGAACGAAGGCCGCCGCGCCTTCGCCGAGCACCAGGCCGCTGCGGCGCTTGTCGAACGGCTTGCAGCTCGCAGCGGGGTCGGCGGCATCGGCCGGCGCGAGCGTGCGCAGCGCCTGCCACGCGGCGAGCGTGCCCGGCACCAGCAGGGCTTCCGATCCGCCCGCGACGACCGCATCGGCCCGCCCCGACTGGATGACGCGCAGCGCTTCGCCGAGCGCCATCGCGGACGAGGAGCAGGCGGTGGCGAAATTCGCGAACGGCCCGCGCAGGCCGTGGCGCACGGCGACATTCGAAGCGGCCGCGTTGTTCATCGCCATGACCACCGTCAGGGGACGCAGTCGCCATTCGCCGGCGCCGTACACCTGCTTGTAGGCCGATTCGAGCGTCTGCGCGCCGCCAAGGCCCGTGCCCCAGTACACGCCGATGCGCTCGGCATTCGCGCCGACATCGATGCCGCTCGCCGCGAGCGCCTGCGACGCCGCGGCGATGGCGAATTGCGAGGCGCGATCGAGATTCGCCGCCTCGGCTTCCCTCAAGTACGGTGTGCCCTGCCAATCGACCGGCGCGCCGACCTGCACGCCCGACGCCTGCGCGCTCTCCGGCGCGAGGCGCCGGATGCCGGGCCGCGCCTCGCAGAGCGCTGTGTGGAATTCGTCGAGCGAGCGGCCCAGCGCCGAGACCACCCCGGCCCCGGTGACGGCGACGCGGCGCTCAGGCATCGTGGGATTCAGGCCTTGCCGGCGCTGGCGAGGGCGGTGGCGACGTGGCGCTCGAGGTCGGCGAGCGTGCGAATGCCCTTGAGGTCCTCGTCCGAGACGCTGACGCCGAACTCCTCCTCGACCTTGAACATGAATTCGATGAACGAGAGCGAGTCGATGCCGAGCTTATCGAGCGGCGCCTTCGGGTCGAGCGCCGCGGCGTCGAGCGAGAACTCCTTGCACGCCAGGTCTTTGATGCGACTGAGGGTATCCACGCGGGACGATTATAGACCGCCGCTTCTGCGGTAAAGTCCGCGCATGGCGACGGGACGCTCTGGCAAGGAGCGCGGCAAGCCCGCCCCGCGCATGTCGGCGGTGCTCGGGTTACAGAAGGTCGAGCTCTTCAGCGGACTCGACAGCGCGAGCCTTCGCGAAATCGCCCTGCAGTGCAAATGGACGCGTTGCAAGCGCAACGACTACGTCATCCGGCGCGACGGCACCGATCGCGATGTGTATTTCGTGATTGCCGGGCTGGTGCGCGTCGCGGCGAGCGCCGGGCGCGGCCGACGCATCATTTTCCGCGACGTCGCCGCCGGCGACATGTTCGGCGAGCATTCGGCGATCGACGGCAAGAGCCGCTTCGCTGATGTACTCGCGGTGCGCGAGTCGCTGCTCGCCTCGATGCCGCCGGAAGTTTTCCGGGCCATTCTTGCCAACCACCCGTCGGTGCGCGAGCGGCTTCTGCGCCGGCTCACGGGATCGGTGCGCGAGCTCGCGCACCGCCTGGTCGAGCTCGGGGCGCGCCGCGTACAGTCGCGCGTCTGGACCGAGCTCGCGCGCCTCGCGCGCGCGGCCGGCGTCGCCGACAACACGGCGCGCATCGAGCGCGCGCCTACCCACAACGAGATCGCGAGCCGTGTCGGCACTTCACGCGAAGAGGTGACGCGCGAGTTCTCGCGCCTCGCGCGCCAAGGCCTGCTCGAACGTGAGGGACGCTCGCTCGTGGTCCGGGACGTGGCCGCCTTGCAGGAGCTGGTCGCCGATTCGGGTCCCGCGGAGCCGGCCGCGCCGCCCATCGCGCCGGCCGAGGAGTGGCGTCCCTTCACCGGTGTGGGCGCGCAGCGGCAGCGGCGCGCCGTGCTGGTCGCCGACGCGCTCGACTCCGCGGAGCTGATGGAGCACGACGAAGACCGAACCCTCGAGCGCTGGCGCAACTTTTTCGCGCACGCGACCGCCGAGGTGATCCCGACGCATTCGGGCCGCAGCCTGTCGCGCGCCGTGTCGAACGGCTTCCTCGCCGAATTTCCGGACGCGCCGCACGCCGTGCGCTGCGCCTTCGAGCTGCACCAGGACCTCGCGCGCTCCAACGCCGCGTCGACGGCGCCGCCGCTCGGCCTTCGCATCGGCATCCACGTCGCCGAGGTGATCGTCGAGACCTTCAACGTGCTCGGCGATGGGGTGAACGTCGCGGCGCGCCTCGCGGAGCTCGCCAACGTTAGCGAGACGGTCGTCTCGGCTGCGGTGCGCGACCAGCTGACCAGCGGCGTCGAGGCGTCGGTGGAGGATCTCGGCGAGCAGCGCCTGCGCAACCGCGAGCGTCCCGTGCGGGCCTTCCGCCTGTGGCCGCCCGCGCACGAAAGCGCCGGCAGCGGCAACGCCGCCGGCGTCGCGGACGCCGTGCGCGCGCATGGACGCCCTTCGGTGGCGGTCATTCCGTTCCAGCTGCGAACCGACGACCCGCGCTTCGCCTTCGTCGGCGATGGCCTCGCCGACGAGACCATCGCCGCGCTCTCGCGCATGGCGGATTTCTTCGTCACGTCGCGCCTCTCGACCATGGCTTTCAAGCGCGCGCCCCTGGGCGTGCGCAGCATCGGCGAGATGCTCGGCGTGCAGTACGTTTTGTCGGGCAGCGTGCAGACGGCGCACCCACGGGCCCTCTTCGTCGCCGAGCTCGCTGATACGCGCGACGGCCGCATCGTCTGGAGCGAGCGCTTCGAGGGCGATCTTGCCGACGTGTTCGCCATGCAGGGGGAGCTCGCGCGCAAGGTCGCGCAGAGCATGACCCCGGTGGTGCGCTCGATCGAGCTGCGCCGCGCGCGCATCACGAGCTTCGAGGACCTCGACGCGTACGGCATGACGCTGCGCGGCATCGAGCTCATGCACCGGCTGTCGCGGGAGGATTTCATGCTCGCCCGCCAGGCGTTCGAAACCGCGATCGAGCGCAACCCGGTCGCGCCGGCGCCGCATGCCTGGCTCGCGAAGTGGCACATCCTGCGCGTGCTGGCCGGCATGAGCGATGCGCCGGCGCAGGACTTCGCGGCAGCCACCGCGTCGGCGGCCCGCGCGCTCAGCTGCGACGCGGAGGACGCGTTGGCGCTGGCGGTGGATGCATTCGTCAGCGCATGGTCGCGCCACGACCTCGATACCGCGGAACGGCGCCTCACCCACGCCCTGGAGGCGAACCCGAACGAGCCGCTCGCCTGGCTGCACAGCGGTATCACGCACGCGTGGCGCGGGCGCGGCGGCGAGGCGGTGGAGTGCACCGAACGCGCGCTTGGCCTCTCGCCGCTCGATCCGATGATCTACTACTTCAACTCACTCGCCGGCATGGCCAACCTCGTTGCCGGGAACTACGAGCGTGCGATCGAGCTATCGACGCGCTCGCTTCGCGAGAACCGCCTCCACACGCCGACGCTGCG
>C688J18823_10001353_pt1 | contig 15068 bp, 15 predicted proteins | sample HopSoiMetagenom1_FD_18823 | JGI IMG/M metagenome (IMG submission 18823)
CACTTTCACGGATTGCGCGATCGTCGATCGCGCCGGCAGGCTCCTCACCACCAAGGTGCCCTCGACGCCCGAAGATTTCTCGCGCGGGATGATGGACGCGCTCGGCGCCGGCGCCAAGGCCCTCGGCCTGCCGCTGGGAAAATTCTGCGGCGACATCGCGTTCCTCTCGCACGGCACGACGGTCGGCACGAACACCATCATCCAGAAGAAGGGCGCGCGGGTCGGGCTCATCACCACCAAGGGGCACGAGGACGCGATCCACATCATGCGCGGGTCGCGCGGCTACGGTGGGCGCGACATCCGCAAGGTGGTGCACTTTCCCGAGACCTCCAAGCCGGTACCGATCGTGCCCAAGCGCCTGATTCGGGGCGTGTCCGAGCGCGTCGATTGCTTCGGCGAGGTGGTGGTGCCGCTGAACGAGAAGGAGGCCGAGGACGCGATCCGCGCGCTCGTCGCCGAGGGCGTGCAGGCGATCGCGATCTGCTTCCTGTGGTCGTTCCGCAATCCGCGGCACGAACTTCGGGTCCGGGATCTGGTGAAGTCTATTTCAAAAGAGGTGTTCGTCACCTGCTCTGTGGATATCGCGCCGAAGTGGGGCGAGTACGAGCGGGTCACGGCGACTGCGCTCAATGCCTACCTCGGGCCGGTGATGACCGGCTACCTGAACCGCCTGGACCGCACGCTGATCGACCTGGGCTATTCGCACGGCCTTCAGATCGCGCAGTGCGGCGGCGGGACGGTACCGGTCGCCCGCGCCGGTGAAGCGCCGCTCCTGACGCTCGACTCGGGCCCTGTTTCGGGCGTGACCGCATCGATGTTCCTCGGCGCGGCCATGGGCGAGCGCAACATCATCACGACCGACATGGGCGGCACGTCGTTCGACGTGTCGATCATCCACGACGGCAAGCCCGCCTACTCCTTCATCAGCAACACCGACCAGTACGAGTACTTCCTGCCCAAGGTCGACCTCCAGGCGATCGGCGCAGGCGGCGGCAGCCTGGTCCGGGTGCAGCCGGAGACGCGCACGATGAGCGTCGGGCCGGACAGCGCGGGCGCCTTTCCCGGACCGGTGTGCTACGCGCGCGGCGGCACCGTGCCGACGGTGACCGACGCGCAGCTCGTGCTCGGGTACCTCGATCCGGACAATTTCGCCGGCGGCAGGATGAAACTGGACAGGGAATCGGCAACTAAAGCCATCGCAGAGCTCGGCGCCAGGATCGGCATGACTGCAATGCAGTGCGCCGCCGGAATCTGCCGCATCGTCGAGCTGCAGATGGCCGACGTCATCCGCAAGGTCACCGTCGAGAAGGGCTTCGATCCGCGCGACTTCGTCCTGTTCGCCTTCGGCGGCGCAGGACCCGCGCACGCGGGCATATTCGCGCGTGAACTGGGGGTGCGAAAAATAATCGTTCCCCAGGGAAAAGCGGCGTCGACCTGGTGCGCGTTCGGCGCCGCGGCGGCCGACGTGCTGCACATCTTCGAGCGCACCGAGATCATGCCGACTCCGGTTGCGGCCGCGCGCATCAACCGCAACCTGGATCTCCTGGAAAAGCAGGCCAGGACGCTGATGGCGAGCGAGGGCATCGCAGGCGCCCGCCAGCGCTTCGAGTTCTCGCTCGATGTGCGCCACAAGGGGCAGATCAACGAGGTGGAAGTTCTCCTTCCCTATGTACGGCTTCCGTCCAACTACGAAGGCGGCCTTCGGGCCATGTTTACGCAAAGATACGAAAAGCTCTACGGCCGCGGCTCGGCGCTCACCGGCGCGCAGCTCGAGATCGTGGTGTGCCGGCTGCGGGCTCGCGCGCTCACCCCGCGGCCGAAGCTGGTCAAGGCGAAAAACGGGGCCAAGGCCATTCCGCGCGACGCGGTGCGCAAGCCACGCTCCATTCAATGGGAAAAGGTCAGGAAGACGCCGGTCTACGACGGCGAAAAGCTCGCGATCGGCAACCGACTGAAGGGCCCGGCGATCGTCGAGACCTCCGATACCACCGTCGTGGTCCATCCCGGCCGCACGCTCAGCGTCGATGCGCTGGGCAACTTCGAGATCGTCTTCAAATGAATGCACCGCTTAAAAAGCTGAGCGAGCTGACCGGTCTTGCCTTCGACGGCGTGCGCAGCGGCTACGTGCCGCCGAAGCGCCTCCGCATTTCCAAGAAGCTGCGTCTTCACAGCCGGGGCAGGAAGGACATCGACCCGGTCACTTTCGAGGTGGTGCGCCACGCGCTGTGGAACGTGAACGAGGAGCACGGCGCCACCATCCAGCGGCTTTCGGGATCCCCCGTGGCGATGTACGCGCTGGATCTCAATCCCTCGATCCTCACCGAGGACGCCGAGTTCGTGTACTTCGGGCCCTACATGCAGTACATGTCCGGCGTCACCGACACGCAAGTGAAGTGGACGCTCGAGAACCGGAGCGACAACCCCGGAATCCGCGACGGCGACATGTTCCTCGCCAACGACCCCTGGGTGGGCGCCGCCCACCAGATGGACGTGATGCTGCTTTGCCCGGTGTTCTGGAAGGGCGAGCTCTTCTGCTGGGTCACCAACTGCCTGCACCAGTACGACATCGGCGGCATCACGCCGGGCAGCTTCTGCCCTTCGGCGCGCGATGCGTTCGACGAGGGCATCCTTATTCCGCCGGTAAAGATCGTCGAGGACAACACGATCCGCAAGGACATCGAGGATATTTACCTGCGCTCCTCCAGGAAGCCCTCGGCGGTCGCGCTCGACTTTCGCGCCCAGCTCGCCGGCAACATGACGGCGAAGGACCGCGTTCTCGCCCTCATCTCGCGCTACGGCGCCGAAACCGTCAAGGGCGTGATGAAGAAGATCATCGACGACGGCGAGCGCGCGTTCCTAAAGAAGCTCGCGCGGCTACCCGATGGGGTATGGAAGGACAGGACCTACATCGAGTGCTGCCGCCCGGGAGACCGTTCGGTCCACAGAGTGATGTTGACGCTCAAGAAACATAAGAACCATTTGGTCGTTCGAGAACGAGGGCACCGATCCCCAGGCCGGCGCGATCAACGCCACCTACTCCGGCTGGCGCGGCGCGATCATGGTCGCGCTGAACGAGCTGCTGTGCTGGGATCAGTACTACGCCGTCGGCGGCGCGCTGAGGCACGTCGACTTCAATCCCACGCCGGGCACCCTCAACTGCGCGGATTTCCCGGCTTCGGTCTCGACCGCGCCGGTGCAGTGCATGGAGATCTCGCTCTATCCCGCGTACAACGTGCTTTCCAAGATGCTCTACCCGACGCCGAGCTGCGCCGGGATCTCATGTGCATCGGCGGCACCAGCCAGTGGCCGGCGACGATCTTCCGCGGCATCGACCAGTGGGGCGAGCGCTACGGTTACTTGCTGGTCGACCCGATCGGCGGGGCGATCGGCGCGTTCTCGCACGCCGACGGCATCTCCACCGGAGGTCAGGCGCGCACGCCGATCTGCAAGCTGCCGAACGTCGAGCACACCGAGCAGAGCTTTCCGCTGCTGTTTCTGTACAGGAAAGAGATTCCGGATTCCGGCGGCGCCGGGCAAGTTTCGCGGCGGGCTCTCGGCCGAGTCCTGCTTCATCCCGCACGGCACCGACGCCATCACGCACGACACGCTCTCCTCGGGCAACGCCATCCCGACCTCGACCGGCATGATGGGCGGGTATCCCGGCGCGGTAAACAGATACAGGTTTTTAAGGGATTCCAACATCGTCGAGCGGATGAGGCGCTCGGAGCTAGTGCAAGACATCGATGAACTGAACGGCACGAAAGAAGAACTCCAGCTCCGCCAGCAGGACTTCACCCAGAACCCGGCCGACGTCTACGCCGTGCTCTGGTCGGCCGCGGGCGGCTTCGGCGACCCGCTGGAGCGCGACCCGGCGAAGGTGCGCACCGACGTGGAGAATGGCGATGTCTCCGCGTCGGCGGCCCGCGAAATCTACGGTGTGGTTCTCGACGACCCGCACAAGACCGAAGAACTGCGGCGGGAAAAAAGGCTCGCCCGCATCCGAGAGCCCATGGGCAGGAAGCTCGAGGGCAAGGAGAAGCTGCGCGCAACCGAGAACCTCCTGGTCAAGGGGACGCGCTGGTGCTGCGCGAAATGCTCGACGGATCTCGGTCCGGTGGATGAGAACTACAAGAGCGCCTGCGTGCGCAACGATCTCCCGATCACCGCGTCGAACCCGATCGTCGGCGACCCCCACCGCTTCATCGATCCGCTGCCGCAGTTTCGCCAGTTCTGCTGCCCGGGCTGCGGGCTCGCGATCGAAAACGAGATCGCCATCGCCGATGACCCCATACTGCGTGATGTCGAGCTTGAGTAAATGGGGCCAGATCAATATGGACAAAATGTGATCTGACCGTTCGTGAGCTTCGGCAACGTCACCTACGAAGAAGCGATGCGCCGCGCACGCGACATCGTCCTCACGCTGCGCGCACGCGCCCAAAAATGCGAGGACGCGCGCGTCCTGCTGCCGGAAAACGAAAAGCTTCTGCACGACACCGGCCTGTTCAGATTCCACCAGCCCAGGCGTTTCGGTGGGATGGAGCTTCCGTTCATCGCGGTGGTGGACCTCGTCGCGGAGCTCGCGCGCGGCTGTCCGTCGACCGCGTGGAATGTCGGCAACCTGGGCTGTCATCACTGGATCCTCGCCTACTACGAGCCCGAGACCCAGCACGAGGTCTGGGACGAGAACCCGGACGCGCTGATCGCGTCGTCGATCGCGCTCGCCGCCGGTCGCGGCCGGAAAGTCGACGGCGGCTTCGTGGTGAGCGGCCGCTGGCCCTTCTCCTCCGGCGTCGACAACTCGCAGTGGAACATGCTCGCAGTCACGGTGTACGAAGGGGACGGGAAGGCTGCCTCGGCTACCCCCATTGACTGGCGCCTGTGCCTGGTGCCCAAGACGGACTACGAAATCATCGACACCTGGTATGCGATGGGCATGGCCGGCACTGGAAGCAAGGACATCGAGGTGAAGGAAGTGTTCGTGCCGGAGCGCCGAGCGCTAGCTCGCCCGCTGCCGCGGCGGCCTGGAGCACCCCGGCGCGGTGCTGAACGACGGGGCGCTCTTCCGCGTCCCAATCGTCGCCTCGGCCGGGCATCCCCTCTCGGCCACCGCACTCGGTGCCGCGGAAGGCGCCTTTGAGTCGGTAAAAGAGAATTTCACAAAAAGAGTCGGAACCTACACGGGTGCCAAGGTCTCCGATTTCCAGGCGGTGCAGATCAAGATCGCCGAGGCGCGCGTGCTGATCGACTCGGCCACACACCTCATGCGGCAATCCGCCCTGGGATTCCAGGAATATGCGGAAAAGAACGCCGTGCCGGACATCGACACCAAGCTGCGTTGGCGCGCGCAGAACGCGTTCGCGGTGCGCCAGGCGCGCGAGGCGGTCGAGACGCTCTGGTCCTGCTACGGCGCGAATGCCATCTACACGCGAGATCCGCTGCAGCGCTATCTGCGCGACCTGCAGGTCATCAACCAGCACTTCTCGTTCAATTTCGACATCGCCGGCGCGGCGTACGGCACCTTCGCGCTCGGCGGCAAATACGCCAACCCGACGATGTAGGAAGGAATCCGGCGGGCTAGGCGCGACGCGCGCGCGCTTTGGGCATCGGCAGCAGCGCCGCCAGGCGGTCGGCGCTCATGGGATGGGCAAACAGGAACCCCTGTGCCTGCTCGCAGCCCAAGCCGTGCAGGAAGGCGAGCTGGTTCTCAGTTTCCACCCCTTCCGCGACCACCATGAACCCCAGGGTGTGGGCCAGTTCGACGATTGTTCGCACGATCACCGCGTCCTGCTGGTCGTGCTCGATGTCCTTCACGAACGAGCGGTCGATCTTGAGCGCGCTCACCGGGAAGCGCGTGAGGTACGAAAGGCTCGAATAGCCGGTGCCGAAGTCGTCGATGGCGATGCGCACGCCGGCCTCGGACAGGCTCTGCAGCGCCCGCATCGCGAGCTCGGGATCCTGCATGAGGTGGCTCTCGGTAATCTCGAGCTCGATCAGCCCCGCGTCGATCCCGGAAGCGTCGATGACCTCGCGGATGAGGCGGTCGAGGTCGCGTTGCTGGAACTGGCGCGCCGACAGGTTGACCGAGACCGGCACGGGCTCGCGCCCGGCCGCGGACCAGGCTCGGATGTCTGCACAAACCCGGCGCAGCACCCAGTCGCCGACCGCCACGATGAGGCCGGTTTCCTCGAGCACCGGGACGAACTCGCCCGGAGGAACCAGCCCTCGGTCCGGGTGCGCCCAGCGCAGCAGTGCCTCCGCCCCGCGCACGACACGTGTGCCGAGGGCGACCTTCGGCTGGTAGACGAGGCGGAATTCCTCCCGCTCGAGGGCGCGGCGCAGCTCCGCGGCGAGCTGCAGCCGCGCGCGCGCGCCTTCTGCGATGCCCGGGGTGAAGGAGCAATAGCTGTTGCGCCCGGACTCCTTGGCCCGGTACATCGCCGCGTCGGCGGCGCTGATCAAGGCGTCGGCGCTGTCGCCGTCGTCGGGATAGATCGCGATGCCGATGCTCGCGGTGACGAAGGTTTCGCGGCCGGAGATCGAGAACGGCGCAGCGAGGCGCTCGAGCACCTTCTGCGCGACCGGGGGCGCATGCTCGGGCGACGCCAGGTCGCCGAGGATGACGACGAACTCGTCGCCGCTGATGCGCGCCACCGTATCGCCGCTGCGCACGCAGGCCGCAAGGCGCCGCGCCACCTCCTTCAGGAGCTCGTCGCCCGCGGCGTGACCTTGCATGTCGTTCACCAGCTTGAAATGATCGAGGTCCACGAACATGACTCCGAGCTTGGAGCCATGGCGGCTTGCCTGCGCCAGCATCTGCGCGAAGCGGTCGCGCATCAGCGCGCGGTTCGGCAGTCCGGTGAGATTGTCGAACTGTGCGAGATACGCGAGGCGCTCCTCGCTGTTGATCCGCTGCAGCGCAGCCGAGAGCACGCTCGCAAGCGCTCCGAGGAATCCGGTCTCGGCCTCGGCATAGGCGCGAGGCCGCGGCGACAAGGCGCACAGCACGCCGAAGGTGCGGCGCTCGCCGCGCACCGGCGTGGCGAGCGCGCTGGCGAAGCCGCGGGTCCAGCCGCCCGGGAAGCCCGCGTTCACCGCCTGCTCGTCCCGCAGCACGCAGGGCTCGCCGCTGCCCATGGCGCCGCCGATGGCGTCGTCGGCGCCGATGTCGACGATGCTGGCCTCGAGCGCGCGCCCGGTGCACGAGCGCAATACCACCTTGCGTTCGTCAGCCATGCATTCGAAAAAGACCACGGTCTCCGCGTCCAGCGCACGCGCCGCACCCCTCACGGCGTCGTCGAGCAGCGCCTGCTGATCGTGCAACCTTAGGGCGCTGCGGCCGAATTCGGCGATGATCTCCTGGTGGCGCGCATGCGCCACCTGGCGTTCGTCCCCGCGCTGCTGCTCCGTGACGTCGGACCCCACGCCACGGTAGCCCATGAAGCGGCCCCCGGCGAACACCGGCTCGCCGCAGATTGAGACGTGGCGCTCGTTGCCTTCCGAATCGATGCGCGCGAAGCAGAAGTCGCGGAACGGCAGGCATGCATTGCGAATGGCCTTGTGCGCGGCCCATCCGGCCGCATCCGGGCGGGTGCTCGGCAGGTCCCACGTGGCCTTGCCGATCAGCGTTTGCGGCGAGTGGATGCGCCGGTAGCCACCGCCGTGGACGATCTGGGTCAGGCGGTGCTCGGCGTCGGTTTCCCAGTAGAAATCGGAAGACATCACAGTCAGGCTGCGGAAGCGCTCTTCGCTCTTCCTCAGCTTCTCCTCGGCTTCCTTGCGGTCCGAGATGTCCTCGATCACCGAGATCACGTGGCTCGGCCTGCCGTTCGCGCCCTTCACCACGTTGACCGCGAGGTTCACCCAGACGGTGGTGCCGTCCTTGCGCAGGTACTGCTTCTCGCGCGAGTAGGTCGAGACCTCCCCGCGCCTCATGCGCTCGTTGTAGTCGATGGCCGCGCCGCGCTCGTCCTGCGGCGTAAGGTCCACGGAGGTGAGCGTCACCAGCTCCTCGGGCGGATAGCCGAGGATCTCGCAGAACTTCCGGTTCACGCGTAGCCAGCGTCCGTCCAGGCTGCGCAGCGCGATTCCCACCGCCGCGAGCTCGAAGATGGCGCGAAAGCGCGCCTCGCTGTCCCGCAGCGCGTCGCCGGTCTGCGCTTGGAGCGCGGCGAGCCGCAGCAGCCGCTCGAGCTCGGCAGGGTCGGTGCCCCGCTTGCAAACGACGTAGTTGGCGCCGCATTCGAGCGCCTGCCGGCGCAGCGTCTCGTCCTTGTCGCCGGTCAGGGCCACCACCATGGCGTCGGTGGCGTGACGCAGCGTAACCAGCGTTGCCAGGCCCGAAGAGTCCGGGAGGTCCAGGTCGGTCATGACCAGCGCGAATTTCGCCCGCCCGATGTGCCTCAGCGCATGCCCCATCGAGTCGGCACGCGTGACGCGCGCGTCGAGTTGGCGCGCGGCGACGAGGCTCCTCGTCACGGCGTCGGCAACGACGGTGTCGTCCTCCACGAGCAAGACGCTCACGACCACGCGATCTTCGATCACGGGCCCGGCACGGAGCGGTAGGTTCAAAGCCCTCCCCTGTGGCGCTGGTCCCCGAGCCAAGTATCTCTTTTCGGGCACAGCGCCGCATGGCGAAAAGTCCCATCCCGTACAAGGGATTGCCGCGCTGCAGGCGAAACTGTCAGAGTTGGTCATGCCGCCAGCGCCGCCATGCCGCAAAATAGGGCGCCACCCGAGGAGAACCCATGCCAATCACGGAGTTGAACCACTACCTGCTCGTCGCCAAGGATCTCGAGCGGACCCGGAGCTTTTATCAGTACGTCCTGGGACTGGAGCTCGCCGAGCGCCCGGACTTCGGTTTCCCGGGCTACTGGCTGAAAACCGGCGACCACATCTGCGTGCACCTCGCCTCACAGGAGCCGAACGAGACGCGCGACCTGTTCCTTTTGAAGAAGCACCCCAAGGGCACCGGCGGCTCGGGCTCGGTCGACCACATCGCGTTCCTGGCGAAAAATCCAGACGAAGTGCGCAGCCGCATCGAGGAGAACAAGGTCGAGATGCACTTCCGCAGCTTCCCGGACGCGAAGCTCTTCCAGATCTTCCTCAAGGATCCTGACGACGTGACGATCGAGCTCAACTTTCTTGGCGAGGTGATCGATCCGAAGAAATGGCAAGGCCAGGGATCGGCTTCCGCCGTTACGCTCGATGGCGCAGGCGGCAAGGCACGCCAGCAGAACTAGCGCATGCGCGGCGCTGTCTTCCTCGGCAATCGCAAGGTCGAGCTGCGTACCTTCGCCGATCCGGCGCCGGGTCCGGGCGAGGTGGTGATCGAAATGAAGGCCTCTGGCATGTGCGGCTCGGACCTCAAGTTCTACCGCTCCGCGCCAGGAGCCGCGCAAGCCGCTCTTGGTCTTGGAAATCTGAGCGAACCTTTCATCGGGGGACACGAGCCTTGCGGTGTGGTCGTGGCGCGCGGGCCTGGAGTTTCGGCGCGCGAGGCGCCCGACGGCCAGCGCGTCATGGACCATCACTACGCCGGTTGCGGCAGCTGCCCGCATTGCCGCCTTGGCTGGTCGCAGCTTTGCCGTTCGGGCATCACGGTCTACGGGGTCACCGCGCACGGCGGCCACGCCGACTATCTGAAAGTCCCGCTGCGCACCCTCGTGGCGCTGCCCGAAGAGCTGAGCTTCCCCGAAGGCGCCGCGGTCGCCTGTGGCACCGGCACCGCCTATGCGGCGCTGCGCCGTATGCGCATCGCGGGCGGCGAGACGCTCGCCGTCTTTGGCCAGGGGCCCGTCGGCCTTTCGGCCACGCTCCTCGGCAATGCCATGGGCGCGCGAGTCATCGCGATCGAAACCACGCCCGAGCGCCTCAAGCTCGCGCTGNACTTCGGCGCCGATTCGGTCGTCGACGCGTCGAAGGAAGATCCAGTCAAGGCGATCCAGGACCTTACCCGCGGCGAAGGNGTCGCGCTTGCGCTCGAATGCTCGGGCGCCGCGGCNGCGCGTCGCTCGGCCGTGCGCTGCGTCAAAACCTGGGGCACCGCCTGCTACGTCGGCGAGGGCGGCGAGGTGACCCTCGACGTCAGTCCCGATCTCCTGCGCCGCCAGGTCACGCTCATCGGCTCGTGGACGTTCAGCGCCATGGGCATGCTCGAATGCGCGCGCTTCATCGCCGACAACAAGATCGATCTCGAGCGCATCTTTACCCACCGCTGGCGCATCGACCAGGTCGACGAGGCCTACCAGAGCTTCGATACGCAGACCACCGGCAAGGGCGTCTTTGTCTTCTAGAAAATGAAAATACCACTGCTCTTCCAGCCGATCGAGTTGCGCGGCGTACGCTTACGCAACCGCGTGGTGATCTCGCCGATGTGCCAGTACTCCGCGCAGGACGGCCACGTCGGCGACTGGCACATGGTGCACCTCGGCAAGTTCGCACAGGGCGGCGCGGGTGCGGTCTTCATGGAAGCCACCGCGGTCGAGCGGCGCGGGCGCATCACGCACGGCGATACGGGGATCTGGGATGACTCGCACGTCGCCGGGCTTCAGAAAATTTGCGGCTTCATGAAAAGCCAAGGCGCGATGCCGGCGCTCCAGCTCGCGCACGCCGGACGCAAGGCGAGCATGGCGCGGCCGTGGTACGGCAACGGACCGCTTACCCAGGCCGACCTCGACCGCGGCGACAAGCCCTGGAGCACCCTCGCACCCACCGAGCAGCCGATCGATCGCGGCTGGATCGCACCCCGCGCGTTCAGGGAGGGCGACTTCCAGACCGTGCTCGCGGCCTATCGCAACGCAGTGCGCCGCGCGCACGCCGCGGGCTTCGAGATTCTCGAGATCCATGCGGCCCACGGCTATCTTCTTCATACTTTTCTTTCTCCGCTCTCCAACACGCGGCAGGACGAATATGGCGGGTCGCTCGAGGCTCGCATGCGCTTTCCGCTCCAGGTCGTCGCGGAAGTGCGCAAGGTCTGGCCGGAATCCAGGCCGCTCTTCGTGCGCTGCTCTTCGATCGACGACGTAGAGGGCGGCTGGAGCATCGAAGACACCGTCGCTTTCGCGAAGGAGCTGAAGAAGCTCGGTGTCGACGTGGTCGACTGCTCTTCCGGCGGAATCCAGGGCTCGGCCACCGCGGCGACCCGCACCGGGATCAAGCGCGTCCCGGGATTTCAGTTGCCGTTCTCCGATCGGGTACGCAAGGAAGCCGCCATCGCCACCATGGCCGTCGGCTTGATCCTCACCGCGGAGCAAGCCGAGCAGGCGCTGCAGGAGGGCCGCGCCGACCTCATCGCCGTCGGACGCGAGGCCCTCTTCGATCCCAACTGGCCGCTGCACGCGGCCGCCGCCCTCGGCGCCGATCCAGAATTCCTGCAATGGCCGCAACAGTACGGCTGGTGGCTCACCCGCCGCGAAAGCCTGCTGAAGAGCCTCGGAGTGCGCCGATGAGATCGATCCGCATGTCGAAGAAGCAGATGGAGGAGCGCATCGCGCGCTTCGCGAGGCTGAAGCCGCTACCGATCCAGAATGCCTCGATTCCGCAGCAGGCGCGCGACGTCGTGTACGCCCGCAAGCTGCTTTCGGTCATCGGCCTGGAGAGCGAGACGCCGATCAATGCGGGGGCGCCCATCGTCGGCGCGGCCGGCATGACCATGACGCTCGCGGTGTGTCCGCCGGGACAGGGTCCGGGGCTGCACGCCCATCGCCGCACTTATGAAACCTTCACCGTGCTGAAGGGCGAGTTCGAGGTTTCGTGGAACGACGACGGCGCCGAGCGAGCGAGGCTAGGCCGCTTCGATACCATCTCGTTCCCGCCCGGCGTGTGCCGCGCCTTCCGCAACGTCGGCCGCGGCCAGGGCATCCTGCAGGTGATCATCACCGGCGGCGTCCACGACATGTCCGACATCGCGTTTTCACGAAATGCAAAACGCAGGATCGAGCGGGTGCGTCGTGGACTCGCGCGCGAATTCGAGAAGACCGGATTCCGCTTCGACGCGGCTGCGCGCTAGAGCGTCGCGCAGCGGTCACATTCCGGTCGGTCCAGACACGGGCCGCCCCGGCATTACCTTCCTGACACGCGCGGCCGGTAAATTATGGACACGGCGTTGCGACCAAGCTGCTTCGCGGCGGCGGGCCCTTCGCGCGGCGACGCGCGAGGGGCTTTTTGCGTGCGCGCATTCATTTACGCCTGGCTTGCCGCAACGCTGCTGAGCGGCATCCCGTCGACGCTCTATGCCTGGTTCACCGGGCAGGACGTCGCGGCGGCGACTCGCGCAGCGGCGGCGATGGCGCCGGTCTCGGGCGAGCTGCTGATCGACGCGGCCATCGTGCACGCGAGCGTTTCTCTCTTCTGGGCAACGCTCCTCTGGTTCACGCTCCCTCGCCGTCACATGATGGCTGGGGCGATCGCAGCCGCGGCGCTGATCGGAATCGTGGACCTTCGCCTGATCGCGCCGCGCTTTTTCCCGGAAGTCGCGGCGCTCGAGTTCTGGCCGCAGATGGCCGATCACCTGATGTGGGGGTTGTGCTTCGGAGCTGCGCTCTTGCGCTGCCGGCGTTAGGCAAAAAAAATCGGGGTCGAGCCCCGATTTTGTCTCCCTGAGCGTTGTCGGTTCAGCGTCCGCGCTTACGCAGGCGGTCTTCTTCCTTTTCGTACTGCTCCGCGCGAGTGCGGTCGAAATGCTCCGGCAGAGCCGAGATCGCAGGCTTTTCGTCCATCGGCGGAACGAGCTCGCGCACCGCGGCGCCGCCCGCGTCCGGATCCTGCGGCTTCTCGCAGGCGGCGAGCGCGGCGAAGAGGCAAGCCAGGAGAAAAAGCCTGACGCGCATTGCAACGCCACTTTACCGGACCCGGTCTGGCTCGGCCGTGAAATTGGTCACGGCACAGCGCGGCTCAGGCGCGCTTGAAATAACGGCAATAAGCGGGGTCGCCGGTCCAGTTCTGGTCGACGAGATTGCCCTGCTGGAAGGTCACGGTGCGCTCGCAGATCGGCGGGTTGACCGTGGTCCCGAAGGGAAACCCAACGCCGACGCCGACCCCGCCCCCACCTCCGCCGCCAAATACGCCGACGCCCACCGACGGCCCGCCCGCGCGGATCGGTCCCTCCTGCGAGGTCCAGGTATGGGTCTGGCGCCCGTCGGTCAGCGTGGCGCTGCGGTTGGGCGGTCCCCAGCGCATCACCATCTCGTCGAAGGTGGCGCCCTGCCACGAGCCCTTCGCCTGCTCGAACTCCTGCTCGACGCTGACCGTGGAGCAGCCGGCGAGGAGGGCGAGAACGACGCTAGCGGTCAGCAGCCTGGCGATGCGGGCCTCCCGGAGTGGAAACGCCAGCGACGGCGTCTGCAACGACTTCGCGCTGATTGCCTCGGCGCGCCAGATCGCCCAGCGAAAGAATGCCGACCAGGCGCTTTTCGCGGTTGACGACCGGGAGCCGCCGCACGCGGACATCCGCCATGCCCTGGGCGACCCGATCGAGATCCTCGTCGTCGAAGCAATATTCGACATGCTCGCTCATGATTTCGCGCACCGGGGTGTCGGGGCCCTTGCCCTGCGCCACGGCGCGTACCGCGATGTCGCGGTCAGTAATCATCCCGATCAACCGGTCGTTTTCGCCGACCGGCAGGGCGCCGGCATCGATCGTCGCCATCGTCTGCGCGACTTCCCGGATCGGCTGACCGGGTGTGCAGATCCTGACCTCGCGCGTCATCGCTTGGCTCACTCTCATGTGCTGTCTCCTGGGCTTAGGTCCGTTGGGACAGGCCAAGCAAGAGATACGCCGTTGCGATGCAAAAAGCCACCGTCGTGGCGATGCAAAACGCCACCGCCAGGGCCGCGGGAACGAAGACGAGCGAAGCTTCGGCTGCCATCGCCTCGGCCGGGGCGATGGTGAGGAAAAGCGTCGCGGCGATGAAGAGCCAGCGCCGCAGGTAGGGCACGAGCAGCCAGCGCATGGCCTGGTTGTACGATAGGTTGCGTTCGCGCACCATGGCGGTGCCGCGGGAAGCGTCCTTGAAGAAGGCGCACGGGTCGAGATAGAGCAGGATCTGGCGTCCCAGCGGAAGCCCGGCACGAAGCTCGCAGCTCAGGAGTTGCTCGACATCCATATAGCCCTTAGTCAGTAAAACGCGGGCCGAGGTTTCCGGTTTACGTCGCCCGCGGATGCTACTAAGAGCCTATTGCAGGTCTAGCTCGCGGCGCCCGCCTGCGACTGGAGCCAGTTCTGCAGCCCCATTTTGTCAACCAGGTCGAGCTGGGTTTCCAGCCAGTCGATGTGCTCTTCCTCGGACTCGAGGATGTGCTCGAGGAGCTCGCGCGAGATGTAGTCCTTGACGCTCTCGCAGTAGGCGATCGCCTCCTGCAGTGGCGGCCGCGCCGCACGTTCGAGCTTGAGGTCGCACTTCAGCGCCTCCGGGGCGTCTTCGCCGATCATCAGCTTGCCGAGGTCCTGCAAGTTGGGCAGGCCCTCGAGAAAGAGGATGCGCTCGATCAGCCGATCGGCGTGCTTCATCTCGTCGATCGATTCCTTCTTCTCGTGCTCCTCGAGCTTCGCGAGCCCCCAGTTGCCGAACATGCGCGCATGCAGGAAGTACTGGTTGATCGCGGTGAGCTCGTTGAACAGAATCGTGTTGAGGTGCTCCAAAACCTTGGCATCACCCTTCATTGGCCATCGCCGTTCATAGTGTTCTCCGAAGGATCGTCAAAGGGTGGCGTTGTCGCTTGGCAGCCCGAGTGCGACGCGGCCGTGGGTGGTGCCTGCGATGTCGGTATTGAAAGAGAAATGTTGCTTCACGGCGTGGGCATCGCGAAAGGCGCGTGCGGCATGGCCCGATTCGTACAGTCCCGCGGCGCCGGACAGGCCGAACATCACGTCGACCGCGCGCGTCGCCCACTCCACTGCGTAGGCGCCCTCGAGTCGGTAGCGCGCCTTGGTTTTTGCATCCGGTATGGTTCCGCTTGAAATGAGGCTCCATGCCTCGGCGCAGTTGCCGAGCTGCGCTGCCCGCGAGGCGCGCGCGTAGGCCGTCGCCTCGCTGAAGCGGATCTGCGTGCTCTGGATCTCGGCGATGCGC